>Ga0153916_10000054_pt1 | contig 64398 bp, 64 predicted proteins | sample Opewatmetagenome_FD_109642 | JGI IMG/M metagenome (GOLD analysis project Ga0153916, IMG submission 109642) | Freshwater wetland microbial communities from Ohio, USA - Open water 3 Core 3 Depth 4 metaG | ecosystem: Environmental > Aquatic > Freshwater > Wetlands | place: USA: Ohio, Lake Erie...
ACCTCTGCTCTTGTAGAAGAAGTAGATTTCCTCGAATACCTTGACATACGCCTTTCTTGCAGGAACAGGGAAACCCGACTGCGCCATTGCTGCGATTTGGGCCAATGTTTGAATTGTTGTTGTTTTTCCACCACTGTTGGCCCCCGAAAGGATTGCACAGTTCTCGCCATTTGTTCCCTCAGGACGAAACGGAGTCTCACCGATAGCATAATCAATGGGCTGGACGACTCCATGCCTTCCCTTCAGCATGCTTTCGACTAGGAAGATATTGCGCGCACCTTGAACACCCACTCCATTATACTCCAGTGAAACATCAGGGAGTTGGAGATTGTAATCAACTGCGAAAAGCCCCACTGCCAGAAACAAGTCAAACTCCAATAATGTTTGCACCGCGTCTGTCACGACGGTTTTCAGTTTCTCCAGCTGTCCAGCGAATTTCTTCATTAGCTTGAACGAGCGCTCGGCTACGATTCTTCTCAGTCTGTCCTCTAGCTCGTTTGAGCGATTTGAGTCCATCTTAACTGGCAATGATATATCTTCGCTGATAATGCCTGTGGCCCAGTCGGCCTCTCTTGCACTAAGGCCAAGCGTTTGAACGAGCTTGTCTTCAGCCTCTTGGACGGTCCTTGTGAACGTTTCAATGATCTCTGCGGGCAGCATGTTCCTTAGCGATCCGGCATCCGCACCCTCCACATCTGTCGATTGCAGGATGCTTATTATCTGCTGACCCCCTAGTGTGATTTCGCTTTTGGAGATTCTAGACGTAATCTCCTCGTTGAGCCAAGCTTCGGTTTCAGCCATAGCAGTCGGGAAGGACTTGACGGCCTTGCGGTATCGGTCAAGCTCGAGATCTATGCCTTCAGCAATACCTCCGTCTTCATCGAGACTCTTTAGAATCTCGCCTACTTGGGCAAGTTGCTGGAAGTCAAGCCCTTTAACGAAGACATCGACAGAGTCATTCGTGGGGAGACCGCTGAATTCCGCGGCAAGCTTGCAAGAGGCATCAATTACCTTGTAGTTCTTGGCATAGAAGCCCACAGTCTTCTCCGGCAAGACATCATCAATACTCCAGCTCTTCCCTAGTATCTCCACATTCTCAAGGCCATCCATCGATTCGTCGTATCCACCCTTGGGTGAAATGAACATCACAAGATCATAACCCTGAGCATAGTCGGTACCGCTCTCGCCCTGAGATAGCAAGTAGACGGGACACCATTTGTCGACGCCTTCCTTGACTAAGGTGTCGAATGCCTTGTCACTATCCGTGATTATGACTCGCCCCTCTATTCTCTGGCTCTGTATCTTCCTGTAGAGACCACGAACCTGCCCTAGGAGAGTCTTGAGAGTATCCTTCTGCTCAGAACTCAGCTTTTGGGCCATGTCTGATGCGTCAGCGAAGTACCTCTGACGCTCTAGGATTACGTCTAGCTTCTCCGGGGGAAGAGGAAAGTAGAGGAGAAGCCTGTCTTTTGCGTAGCTTGTGTTTGCATATTCTCGCATCGTGTCTAAAATAGAGTCGAAGATTTTCCTGAGATCAGTGCTCCGAAGAATCATGTTCGCAGTTGCACCAAACTGAGTCTCGAACGCGGCCTTTACGATATTGACAGCCTGCTTGTCGCCAATCCCCGGCACTGCCGCAACCAAATCGACTCGCGAATCTAGAATGACCTTGAGAGCAACCGCTTCAGTTCCGAAGTGGTCAACCAACGCCTTCTTGATTTTCTCGCCTATGCCCGGGATTTCCGAGAGTTTCGTGACGCTCACGCTCGATTCCTCAGAGACGGGATTGACAACGGCCCTCTTTTGAGTCCTCCTTAAAGGCTTGCTCTAGGCCGTGACAAACCATTCTTGTGCAGTGATACGGTGTATATATCACGCTAGAAAAACATGATAGGACAAGTTGCGACCCGGTCTTCTCAAACAGTCTTCTCTAGGTTGGCACCACGTTGCTCAGTATGACCGCGCAACATATACAACGGCTTTGGCGGCCTTGCCACACACGATACAGGCCCCTGTTGCACTCTCCTCTACATCAATCCGCGTGCCCCGGACCTCGCCACCGGTCTTGTTCTTGATTTCTTCCGCACAGACTAAGCCGTCCGCTTCAGTCGTGCAGAATTGAACTCGTCCTATCTTCCCCTTATCCAAGACGTCTTCGAGGGCACCAAGAGTTGCTGCATCAACTACTAGGTTCTCAAACCTCGATTCCGCTTCAGCTCTCAGGACACTATCATAATCTCGACCGACAGTCTGAACCTTACCCGCGAGACCGGTAAGTGCAACGATTTCTCGTTTCATCAGGTCTCTTCGGAAAATCACAACTTTCTCTTGCTTCACCTCGCGTTGACCGACCTCAACTCTGACTGGCACACCTTTCATTTCCCAGTAATTGTACTTCCAGCCCGGAGTTGCGTCGCGGCTATCAAGGTAGACTCTGAGCCCTGCATGCCGAAGTGCCTTCTCGACCTTTTGACAATAGCCGATCACATCGTCTGCACTCTTGCCCTTGAATATTGGGACAATCACGACTTGATAAGGTGCGAGCTTGAAGGGGAGCCTGAGACCGTTGTCGTCTCCATGGACTGATATCAAAGCACCGTAGATTCTGGAGATTGCAGGTCCATAGCAGGTCTGAAATGCATATACTGTTTCATTGCTCTCGTTAATGTACTTGATATCAAAGGCTCTAGCGAAATTGTCGCCAAGATCATGAGTTGAAGGAAGCTGCAGCACTTTGCCATCGGGCATAAGTGTGTCTGCAGCATAGGTGTTGATACCGCCGGGAAACTTATCCCATTGCGTACGCCTAAACACCATCGTCGGAACACCAAACGCATCCGTGACAACTTCCTTCGTGGTCTCAAGATCCTCTTTCACTTGTGCCTTTGCTTCTTCGTGAGTGGCAAACACGTTATGGCTCTCAATCCAAAGGAACTCTCGACCCCTAAGAAACGGCCTTGTGCTCTTTACCTCAGACCTGAACACTGTGCACCGCTGATATCGTTTAAGCGGCAGGTCACGCCAGCTCCGAATCCACAGTGAGTACATGGGGTATATCGCAGTCTCACTCGTAGGTCGTAACGCCAAACGTTCATCCAACTTCTCTCCATCGCCGAACTCACTTATCCAGAAGACTTGCGGAGTGAAACCTTGCACGTGGTGCGATTCTCTCGAGAGATTGCTCTCCGGGATTACAGTGGGAAATAGCATAGGAAGATGGCCCTTCCGTTGGAGGACTCCTTCAAGGATATCGAACATGAGTTCCATGGTCATGACGCTCCACGGCAGGAATGGTGTGAATCCTTTGACGCCGTATCTTATGTCAGCCAGTTCGGCAACCCTGCAGATCTCCCCGAACCAGTCTGGAAAGTTGTCCTTCTTGCTTATGTGGAAGATGACCTCTTTCTCGTTCTGTGCGGCTTCCCCGTTGGTCATGGTAATATCCTCTGTTTTGATTGAGTTATAGAGAAATGGCTAGGATGAAGAAGCAGTGTGCTGTCAGTGCGGAACGCGCTCACCTAGCATGACCGTTCACCGTCAGATTGTCGTCTGGGCCTCATATTTAAGCCAATCCGTTGGTAGTCTTGAGCGCGGACTCTACCGTACGATGGTCACTTCGCCGATTTCTCTGACGCGTTCGTCGAGTTTCAGGTTCTTGATAATCTCGAGCACTCCTTCAGGGACAAGAGGCTCCCACTCACCGCCCCATCTCATCAAGTCGCGAATGTGTCTGCCGCTGTATGTGCCCTTCTCAAGGAGGCCTGTTTCTTCTACTTGATATCCCGCATCCTTGAGAAGCCTTCTGACAAGGGGATTATGACTGTACGCCTTGTCGACATGCGGAATGAGTGACATCAGATGAGAAACCCACAGGGGATGAATGCCGATGTCTGGCACAGGTACTATGTCAATACGGTCAAGCGGCAGGCTTTCATCGACGATAGCACGCTTGAAGAACATCATCCTCTCACCACCCGTGAAAGGATTATCAGGAGTATGAGAGTACTGTGCGCTGCCTATGGCGATGACAAGATCCTCGCCCATGTCCAGTATCTGTCTGACTGTATGCATGTGACCATTGTGTACAGGCTGAAATCGGCCCACGAATAACGACCGCATCCTAATCACATCTTGATTTGGTGTAAGAGGCAAATAAGTGTTGAGCTTCTCTGAACACCGTGGCAGAGAACGTGATGTGAACACCCGTTGACTGTAAAGTTCGAGCAGTACACTGAAGTTCTTAACCTCGTAATCGTCTCTCGAAACGGCGGTGTTCCTGACATGATGGAAATTGACGGCTCCTATGGCGAAGGTGGAGGACAGATACTCCGCACAGCTGTGTCATTGTCAGCGCTTGCGATGCAGCCAGTCAGAATAATCAAGATTCGTGCCAGCAGACCCCAGCCAGGTCTGAAGAAACAGCATATAGCTGCTGTGGAGCTCACTGCGAGACTCGTGAAGGCCCGTGTAAGCGGTCTCAAAGTCGGCAGCACCGAGGTGGGGTTTGAGCCAATCGAAAGATGCAACGGCAATTTCAGCTTTGACGTAGGGACAGCCGGATCTATCTCGCTAGTTCTCCAAGCGGTCCTGCCTCCCGCAGTGTTATCACACGAGCCCACCACCTTTCGTCTCACGGGCGGTACAGATGTCAGCTGGAGCCCGCCTATTGATTACATAAGGGAGGTCTTTCTGAAGATGCTGGGACGTATTGGGCTCACGGTGAGTCTGGTACAAGAGCGTCGAGGACACTATCCTGCAGGAGGGGGCAAGGTGTCCTGTGCTGTCAGTGCGAACAAGCAGATTGCTCCCTTGGAATTGGTTGAATTCGGAAGGCTCAGAGAGATAGGGGGCATATCTCACTGCGTAAGGCTTCCGGCTCACGTAGCTGAGAGACAGGCCGTTTCAGCTGAGAATGCTCTTCGCAGTCAGCATGTTGACAGTATCCATATAGCTCGAGAAAGTCATCCCAAGGGCGCAGATCCCCATCTGGGTCCGGGGAGCGGCATCGTTCTCTGGGCAGAATCCGAAGATGGAGTAAGATTGGGTTCTGACAGCTTGGGGGAGAAAGGTAAGAGCGCCGAAGAAGTGGGTTCAGGGGCTGCACGTGCCCTCCTTCATGAAATGGCATCCGGAATGGCCGTCGATTCTCATCTCAGCGACATGCTTGTTCCCTACCTTGCTCTTGCCTCGGGTGAAAGCCGGATTGGAATCACGGAGATAACATCACATCTGATGACGAACGTCTGGGTGACTCGGCAGATTCTGGGTATCGATGTTGACATACAAGGAAAGATAGGGGAGCCGGGGATACTACGTATCAGAGGGACGACTCTCCCCCCGAGGCAGAGCTGAGAGGTACTTGCGTACTGACTCCTTCATCGATGATAGATCGACAGAATCAAGCGCTTCTATCATTAGATCTTGGACGCCAAGACCTTCTGACGCAACTATCTCACGAGCCCCTGGAACCCTAGATCTTGCAGCTGCAAGCTGTTCCGGTGGGGTGATGTCCACCTTATTGAAGACCACGATCATTGGGCTCACAGCGAACATCCTCCGGACCTCGTTGTAGAGATTGAGTTGCTCATCAAATGGCCACCCGCAGGTCTCTGACGGGTCCATCATGAATATGACCACATTCGCCAGATACTTGAGGGCTGCAATCGCTTGTCTTTCAATCTGGTTTCGCTTGCTCATTGAGCGGTCGAGAATACCCGGTGTATCAACGACCTGAATGACATTGTTGTCGACAGTCATGTGCCCCACTATCACCTCGCGTGTAGTGAAGGGATAGTATGCAATCTCGGGCTCGGCAGTCGAAACGGCCTTCACAAGAGTGGACTTGCCAACATTCGGAAAACCAGCACATACAATCGTTGGTGAGTTAGGGTCCACACCCGGGAGAGACGCCATCATAGTCTTCGCTTTGATAACCGTGTCCAAGTTCCCGGATGTCTCTCTGAGGAGAGAGGAGACCCTTCCTTTCGCAGCACTTCGGAGTCTCTTGATTTGTTCAGGCTCCGTAGCGCGCTTCATCGCCACGATTTCAGAACCGACTATCCTGTCGATTAATGCGATGCAGTTGAAAATCGCGCCAAGGGCCTGCTTCAGCCTGTCAATGCCGACCAGAATCTCAGCTAACTCAAGATAAAATGGGTGGAGCCGTTCTAGCGATGGGAAGCTTTCAACTGCTTCTCTGAGCTTGGCCTTTACTTGGGCGGAGAACTCTTGTGTCCTCGAGATTTCCCGTATCCGGGTTCTCTCCAATCTTGCGATTCTCAGGGAGCTCTTTACGTTCTTGCGCAGAGACCTGTTATGTGCGAATTCAATAATCTCCTCTGAGGTCATTATGCGAGGTATATCTGCAAATGGATTCAAAGACGGCATATGAAGACCCCTTCCAGAGGACTTATCAGTCGAGCTAAAGGAACAAGTCAAAACGTTTTAAAAAGACCGCAACTGACTCTTTTTCTGTACCAGAACCCTGAAAGGAGTGCACACGACCATGTCGATTCCAACCGGAGCAACCGTTGTAGGCATCAAGTGCAGCGACGGAGCAGTAGTGGCGACTGACTCACTGATAACTTGGGGCACATTTGTCCTGAGCGAGAAGGGCATCAAGGCATTCAAGCTGACTGACACGATTGTCTTAGCATCCGCTGGTTTGACCTCTGACTACCAGATGCTGGTAAAGAGACTTCAGGCACAGATAAAGCTCTATGAACTGAACGAGAAGAAGCCAATCAGTGTGAGAGCGCTCTCAAAGATGGTCGCAAACATTCTTTATTCGAGGAAGTTGGACCCGATGTTTGTCCAACCTGTGATAGTGGGCGTTGACAAGTCTGGGCCAGTTCTCTACACTCTGGACATGGGAGGATCGCTCATCCCGGATGATTTCACCGCGGCGGGTTCGGGAATGCAGACAGCATATGGTGTTCTCGAAAGAGAATACAAACCCGGAGTCACTGTAAAGGAAGCAGAGGAGATCGCTATTCATTCGATTAAGGCTGCAATCGCTCGCGATGTTCAGTCCGGGGGAGAGATACGAATCATGTCTGTTACGGAGAAAGGCGTCGAAGAAAGAACCGCCTAGACAGTGCGTGTGCATTCTGTGAACAGGAGTACTCTCATTTTTCGCTTCTATCAACAGTCGCGATATAGTATCGCGGCCCTACTTGGGGCCATTGAGACAGATCCAAGATTGGATTCCTTGAATGTGCTCGTCCCGTCAGAAGCACCCGAGAGGTCCATACAGACTTGGCTGAAATATGGACCGGTAACCGTAGCATACTCCGTCATGTCCACTCAAGCAGGCAGGATCATTGAAGAAGCCAAGAACATTCGAAGTAAGCACGGTGACAGGGTGACTCTCATAGCAGGTGGACCGCACGCCAGTGCAAGACCTTGGGAGCTTTTAGAAGCTGGATTTGACCTTGTCGCGATTGGTGAAGGCGAGAGAGTCTTTCCCGAGATAATGTACCGATTGGGAAATGGTCTTGATCCGACTGGAGTCGAAGGTGTGGTGTCCGAATGCATGGAACACTATCCCAAGCCACATGACTTGGTCAAGATAACGCTTGATGATTATCCACCGTTTGCACTCGGTCTGAACATTGTGGGACCAATAGAGGTGACGAGAGGCTGTCCTTTCGCCTGCAAGTTCTGTTGTACACCATTTCTGACTGGAACAGTCGTTAGACACAGGTCTGTTGATTCAGTTGTACGATGGCTGAGTCTGGCCGCACAGAAGAGACACTTCAGGAGGACATGGTTCCTGTCGCCGAACGCCCTTTGTTACGGAGGCAATGGACTAACTAGCAGACCCGAGGAATTGGAGAGCCTCCTCAGCAAATCGGCTTCGGTTGACGGAATTGAAGAGATTTTCTTTGGCTCATTTCCGTCTGAGGTGAGACCTGAATTTGCGAATCATAGAATCCTTGAGATTCTGCGGCAATACACGGCAAACAAAACGTTACAGATAGGACTGCAGTCTGGCAGTGATCGCGTGCTTAAGATTGCCAACAGACGCCACACGGTCCAACAAGGCCGCGACGCTGTCGGAATGGCCCTAGACGCCGGGTTCATTCCTCATGTGGATATGATATTCGGGCTGCCTGGAGAAGAAGAAAACGATCTCAAGGCTAGTCTTCGTCTGTGCGACGAGATGACTGGGATGGGCGTAAGGATACATGCTCATGTTTTCATGCCACTGCCTGGAAGTTCCTTTGAACAAATGCCACCGGGTCGTCTCGATGAAGAAACCCGCAAATACTTGGGCGATCTTGCAAGACGGGGTTTACTGACAGGCTCTTGGGGTACTCAAGAGCAATTCGGAGAAAGACTAGCAGCTGGTAATTCAGATGCGGGTTCGGACTAGTCTTCCGAGCGGGCTCATCTCCTTCCAGAAACCGAGACCATATGGCCAAACCCTCATAAGACGTGAATCATCGAAGGTCGTGAGAGCAACGTGAATACGGACATGCCTCCTGAGCTTAGAGAAAAGCTTGTACGACAGGGTTATGATATTCTGGGTGATAGAGGAGCTTTCAAGGCGTGCCAGTGGCAGAAAAAGAGCCTGCTACTAGGTGATGTATGCTACAAACAACGATTCTACGGTATCGAGTCTCACAGGTGTATTCAGATTACGCCTCTTGTTGATAAGTGCAATCAGGAATGCCAATTCTGTTGGCGAGTGACCCCGTCTGATATCGGAGTAACATGGGATCAGACTCACGTGTCCGAACCCGAGTTCCTTGAACCGAAGCAACTCTTGGATGCTGCCATCATGGCAAACCTTCGCTCGCTCGGAGGATTCAATCCGAAGGTAGCAGCTTGTGTTTCGGAGGAGAAATACCGAGAAGCTCGTGAACCAAGGCATGTCGCTATATCTCTGGCTGGCGAACCAACCCTGTATCCAGTAATCAGCGGGCTGATCGACGAAATCAAGCGACGACGAATGACCTCATTCTTGGTGACGAATGGTACACGTCCCGAAGTCTTGAGCAGAATGTCGCTTCCCACCCAGCTTTATGTCACATTGGCCGCCCCGGACGAGGAAACCTATAGGGCCTTATGCAGGCCGAAGGATTCTGATGGTTGGACGCAACTTAACAAGACTCAGGAACTCCTGTCATCGCTCAAGTGCAGGCGAGTCAATAGACTCACGATGGTGGCAGGTCGAAACATGTATGATGTCAGGTCATACGCGAGACTAGTTATGAAGGGCGAGCCAGACTATGTCGAGGTTAAGGGGTACATGTTTCTGGGCACATCAAGACAAAGACTTAGTCTGAGCAATGCACCTTCCCATCGAGACATAAGGGCCTTTGCTGAAAAACTGTCTTCAATCACCGGTTACCGTGTTTTGGACGAGCAAGTTGAAAGTAGGGTCGTTCTTTTATCTCGTGATTCACAGATAGAAAGGATGAACGTGCAGTGAGGAGACTGAAATGGAACTGGAGACCGTTCTTGAACCCATAAGGGCGGAAATAGAGGCGGACGACACAATCCGTGAGAAAACCCTACCCCTAGCTAGGGAGGCTGTGAGGATATGTGGAGAGTCTGTGAAGCGGGCACATAGGGGTGAGTTTGCTGATGCCTCGAAACTTGTCGAAGAGGCTCGAAGTCTCCTGAGCAAGGCAATTGATGAAATATCGCATAGTGAATTCATGCTGAGTTCAAGAGTATTGGATGCGGCATACCAAGAAGTGGCAGAAGCAGCTAATGTTGTTTCTCTCCTTAGTGACGGCTCTTTTGTTCCACCGAATCAGATCGGAGTTCCATCAAGACCCTACCTCACGGGTCTAGCAGATGCTATTGGCGAACTCAGACGAGCGGTACTTGACAGTCTGCGTGCAGATGATACTGCACGTGCTGAACGACTTCTGGACCTTATGGAGGAGACATTGGAGGGCCTTCTCAGGTTCGATTTTCCGAATGCATTAGTACCGGATTTGAGGAGAAAGTGTGACGTGGCAAGATCCTTGTTAGAACGGACTCGAGGGGATCTCACTTCTGGAGTGCAGCAGGCGAAGCTGGTTCAAGAATTGAAGAAGTTCGAGGAGCACATCAAGGATGTTCGCAAGCGGTGAACTGGCTCATACACTAGCAGAGACTGCAGCCCAACAAGAGAGGTTGGCCAAGGAAGTCATAATGTATGATGACCCTCCGTTTGATGGAACACTCGTCACAGGCGTGGATGTCGCATACAGTCGGAGTGAGGCCGTAGGTTGTGCCGTTGTTGTGGACTTGCTTGGACGCCAAAGGGTCCGGATTGAAAAAGCGAGAAGGCCCTGCACTGCACCCTATGTGCCCGGGTTCTTCCAGCTTCGTGAAGGGCCAGTCGTTGAAGAGGTCCTGAAATCAATCGACTGTGATGGGCCCATTCTAATCAATGGCAATGGAGTCCTGCATCCGCGCAGACTAGGTCTAGCTTCATACGTAGGTGTGAAAATGGACAAACAGACCATTGGCGTTGCGAAGGGATTACTGGTCGGCCAGATAGGGCCACGGTGCGGTGACGTTGCATACATATCCGATTCAGGAGTGACTGTCGGTTCAGCTCTTTGGCTGGGCAACAGGAAGAGACCGATATTCGTGTCAGTGGGACATAGAACTGCTCTTGAGACTGCGTTGAGTGTCGTTAGAGCCTCCTCTATCTCTGGCTTCCCCGAACCTCTTCTCATGGCCCACAGGATTGCAAAATCACTGGCACAGGATTTGGAGTGAGGAACGAAAGAGTGATAGATCCTGAGACATGGTTTACTCTGTATGCTCTGGCCCGAACAGGAGCAATGCATCGGCGGAGACTGCTTACAACCCGACAGCTAGGTCAGCTGTTGGGTGTGAGCCAACAAACAGCATCTCGGCGTGTTACGCACTGTGTGGAAATGGGGTATCTTAGCAGAATTCATACAGCAAATGGCACAACGGTCGAACTGACTGAGAAAGGTCGGAATGAACTCTTGCAGGTACTCACGGGCCTTGAAGTCGCCATCACCCCCACAGTCGAAGAAATCGTAATTCAGGGTCAGGTTATGGATGGCTTGGGCGAGGGGGCCTACTACGTAGAGGTCTACTCTTCGCGCTTCAAGGAGGCATTGGGTTTCAGTCCATTTCCCGGAACTCTGAATGTGAGAGTCGCAGATGAGGAATCACAGAAAGCAGTTGGAAGAATGAAAGACAGCCCGCCATTGGTTGTCAAGGGCTTCAATCTTGACGGCAGAACCTTCGGCGATGTCATCTGTTATAGAGTCAAGATCAACGAAAAGGCCGAGGGTGCGATTGTCATTGCACAGAGAACGCATCACAGCCAAGATACTTTGGAGGTAATTGCTCCAGTCAATCTGAGAAAAAAGCTGAACTTGGGCTCAAATGATACGGTGGTCCTCAGATTCGTTCCTCTTCATCTGGCAACTTGAACTCAATATCCATATTCGCCTGTTAAAGGGACGAAAGCGACGCCACCCCAGCTCTTGGTATTGATTTTCCCGTCTGCAGCCTTCTTGATGACTACCAACTCTTGATAGAAACCTCGCCCACCGACAGGAACAAGCATCATGCCGTTCTTGGCGAGCTGTTCGAAGAGTGGCGGTGGCACAGATGGTGCAGCGGCAGTCACAAGGATTCGGTCGAATGGTGCCTGTTCGGGTATGCCCTTTCCACCATCACCGTGGATAAGAGTCACCCTTTTCGTGTAGCCTGTACGTTCCAAATTGGCTCGTGCGAATTCGATGAGATCATCAACAATCTCGATTGTATGGATGTGGCCGGGGTTCCAGACGCCTTCAGGGGCAACGATTTCCGCACAGAGAGCAGCGTGATAGCCCGATCCTGCTCCTATCTCCATTACTTTCATACCCGGCTCTAGGTCCATTACCTCACACATAATTACGCACATATGTGGTGCAGAGATTGTCTGTCCACAATAAATGGGGAGCGGGGAGTCAGAGTACGCCTCGCTCCGCATCTCTGGCAGAACGAACTCTTCCCGAGGTACCGTCCTGAACGCGCGTTCTACCTTCTCACTGCTAAGGTAACCACTCATCTTCAACCGTTGGACAAGCCTTTCCTTTTCAGTATTCAGTCGGTCCGCAGGCATATGAACCGGTATGTGGTGTCATGTGCAGTGATAAAAGCCTTGAGAACGCACAGAGCGTCATGCGTAGCGTTCACTTTCACGCGGCTGGACACGCGAACGTCCTTGGTGAGCACAGAACAACCCTAGAAATAACGACGGAAAGTGACCTAACTAAACGCGGAACGTGTGTGATTGCAGTCCGTGCAAGCCAGACTCTGAGGGATTTGGATGACGAGATAAGGAGTCTAGCGAGAAAGAAGGACACCCGTATTTGTCTCAAGATGACTGTTGACGATCAGACTGAGGAAGTCCAAGGATGGGGAGACCCAGGACTCACATACACGGACAACACGAGCATGGTAGCACGGAGAAGCATGTACCGCTGTGGACGCACTCTGTTCGTGAATGCTGACAAAGCTGCGTCAAACTTGGACCGTGAGTTCGTACGGAGGCTTAGAGACTCCAGCGCAGTACTCGAGTGCGAGCTTCTTTACTTCAACGAATGATTAGGTCTATTGCAATCTGGTACTCACGAGGAGCACTTTCTCGAACATGTCTCACTTCCCCTATTTGTGACACTTCCCTACCATTGCGCTTGATTAGGGTCGCGACTTTCTCAATCAGTTGTTGTTCAGGATTCTGTTCTCCAGCAAATTCGTAATAGTGGATTATTCCACCTCTCCTGATTGCCTTGCAGGCTTGTCTTAGAAACTGGGATGAATCTGAGGGATGATTCATGATGACACGATTGACATTCTGATCATAGTTGTTCAGGACATAATCGCGCGAATCTGCAACAACGGGAATGATAGTACCCTTGAGGCGATTGATTTTCATGGACTGTTCTAACAGCCTGATGGCTTCAGGGTTGATATCGATCGCTACAATTCGTGAACGGCTCAGTCGGGCAATGTGCAATGCAAAACAGCCGACGCCGGTGAACATGTCCACGACCAGCTCGCCATCATTCACTTGTCTGGCCACCCTTTGATGCTCCTCAAGCAACCTCGGACTAAAGTAGGCAGCGGCCAAGTCGACGGCTATCTTGCATCCATACTCCAAATGCACTGTTGCTGTCCTGTTCTCACCTGCAAGTAACTCATATTCCCGTGTTCTAGTAATGCCCGAAACCGCCCCCTTCTTTGCGAGCACCGTCGAGACGCTCTTGTGCGCCGTTAGGAATGCTTGGCCTATCTGCTGCTTGTGTTGTGATATCTCAGCAGGGATTTCAAGCACAGCTATGTCTCCGACTAGGTCGTAAGACCGAGGTAGCAGCTCTACCTCCTCTTCAGTTAGCCTGCCACCCAGCGCGTCCTTAAGCGTTCTGGGAGTTCGCGAGACCAAGGCAAAACGCCTGACACCTGTCTCAAACGTCTCGTTGCCTACAATGCTGTGAATCCTATGAGTCTCCAGCTTCTGCTGCAAGGGGAAAAACAGCATGTTGCTTTCTGATTCGATTCTGTAGTCAGTATCGAGTAGACCTGCACGCATGAGAGCCTTCCTGACTCGATCTCCCAGACTCGTGGACACTTTGAGGAAGGGCTTCACAGGAGACATCGAACCGGACTATGGTTGAGTACCTAAGACACTTCCGATATGCTTGTCTAAGCACGCCCTTGAATAGAGTCTGGAGGAATGCTAATCACCCAGTCTAGGAGCGCAAATGAACTCCTTACCATAACCTCTCTTCGAACCCACCATGATTTGATAGAACCCCTCCCCTTCACGGCCGTGCCTTCTGGAATCGAGTTCCACTTTCTGCAGCACGCCGGTCACATCAACCCTGTCACCGGGTTGCAGCAGGCCTCTGAAAACTCCGTCATAGACCATGACGCGCTTGACAACGTTGCCTTGGGTTGCCTGACTCGGCCTTGAACTGACCTGATAGATTGCCGGCATGAATATTCCGTATTCTGATTCTTCGATCTCCATACTGATAGTCACGGGAGTGTCAGCCAACGATACGTAGTGTTCGCTGCCATATTCTATCGGCGTCTGTGTTGGCAACAGCACAGGCATTATTCCGATTCCTCTTCCATTCAGGTACAGCTCTCTGCGTCGAGAGGACAGTGTTTGCAGAGCATTGAAGACTGGCTTTGGCAGTCTGTTGGCGGATTTGGAAGAGCCAAGGCAGTTGTCGGAAATGCCTCCCAGATGCACGTTCTTGTTCTGCTCTACGATTTCGCTGTAACCCTCCTGAAGACGCCACGCGTCTTTGAAACCGTATACGTTCATGTTAATATCTGAACGTTCTGGATTGTGAGCCTTCCATGAGATGCTGCCAGTGACTCCAAGGTGGTCGAAGGAGATGTCGAGTGTATCATGCACGATCCCGGCTAACTGCATGGCCCCTGCTTCGAGCTCGTCGACTGGGCCTTCCCGAATTATCTCTCTCAATCTCAACTCAGGACTGAAGTATCGGGCGATGTCTCGTCTTGGCAGCTCCAGTAACTCAGTATGAAAATGAGAATCGTCAATGAGATACCTTGATGGCACCAAGCTCATGCCTTTAATGACAGAGTCGACCCCGCCCCAGAAAACGCGCTTGTAGCTCGTGTTCCCACTATGCCAGTCTCCCTCCGAATCCGGGACATACTTAAGGAAACAGATTGTTCGATCTTGCGGTTGTATGTAACCAAGAGTAACAAAGACTCGTCCTTCTATATCGTGAATTATATCACGGTCCCTTACTTGCTTCGGCAAGTGGGTAGTGGGAGCCTTGGTCAAGACTTAATTCCTCTTCAAATCAACACAGTCGGGAGCTGGACAGATTAAGATGATGCTTGGCAGATTGAAGACTGGAGTTCTATAGATGAGGATTCTTCATGTCTGCGATAGTCCGAATCCTGCGGGTGTTGGAGGGTACGAGTCTTATCTCCATCATCTGTCTAGAGTATTCGCATCCGAAGGACACGAGGCCTTCGTCGTGACTCAGTCTCCTAGCACAGATTCACCTGAGTTCGTGGCGCGACCGCATTACAGACTGTTTCATCTTTCGGGAAATCTGTTGGAAGCTCGGAAGTGGAAGTTCCTCTCATTACCAGAGAATGAGAGGAGTTCAGCGGCAAGAAGCATGTTCAGCAATAACGACATCAGCGCCGATGTTCACGTGTTGACAAGCCAGCTCAGGACACTCGTCCGCGATTTGAGCCCGGATGTGATTCATGCACATAGCACCTACGTGGTTTTCAACAGAGTACTAGAAGGACTGCGTCGTCAAGGGATTCTTAGCGGTATACCGGTGCTCGCAACAATCCATGGTCTTCCGAAAACGCTCGTCTTGCCCGGTGGAGAAACAACGACCGATTATGAACAGCTCGCTCAGTCCTGCCCGTTTGATAGAATCACTGCTGTGAGTGAGTGTGTGGCAGCTGCGTTGCGCGAGCGTCTTCCTGAGCGCTCTGTAAATCGAATTCAACTGCTCTACCTTGGAGTTGACATCTCTGTGTTCCGACCTCAGCGTCAGGTCAAGAAGCACTGGGACCTGGCGTTCTTTGGAAGAATCGAGCAGGCCAAGGCGGTGGATCTCTTGCCGGACATGATGGTCTCTCTAAGGACCAGATTCCCGGATATTCGTTTGGTGATTACAGGTGAAGGGTCATATCGCAGGAAGTTCTTGGACGAACTCAAGAAGAGAGACCTGATGGGTGCGGTAAGTTATCTTGGGGTTGTTCCCATCGAAAAGATTCCTGATCTTCTGAACGAAGTCCGGATCTTTCTTTACCCATCGAGAGAAGAGGCGTTTGGCATGTCATTGACCGAGGCGATGGCTTGTGGTGTCCCGGTAATAACCACGAGTGTTTTCGGTCCTTCCGAGATAGTAACTCATGCTCATGATGGTCTGGCTATGAAACCGGGCGACTTGAGAGGTCTGTCCGAAGCAGTCCGGGAACTACTCAGCGACTCCCGACTGCGTTCCAGACTTGGACAGAACGCGCGCAAAACCGTAGAAAAGCGATTCGACCTAAAGAAACACTCCGAGCAATTGCTTCTGCTTTACCATGAATTACGGCATGCTCACCGTCAATCATAAGGCACTCTCGGGCACGCAAGATTATGTAACGGTGGCGGGCCAGGGGGGATTCGAACCCCCGACCAACAGGTTTCTCGGCCTCTCAGCAGGGTCGCTAAGAGATGTAAGAGCCTGTCGCTATACCTGGCTTAGCCACTGGCCCACAAAACGTCCGATGCCATGGTTGACTTTAAAGAGGTTACGGTGTTGCGTTGTCTAGTGATGACGCAACTAATATAACGAAGTGACGTCCTGCGGCTTAGTGCCGCCCAATTCCAGAAGAGTGTGTGCAAAATGAGCGAACACAAGAAGCTGTACGATAAGGTGTTCAGCCTGATAGAACAGCACGACAAGTGGATGACTAAGACCATCAATCTGATTGCATCGGAAAACGTTTCGTCGCCCGCTGTAAGGTCCGCGATAGTCTGTGACTTTCGGGATCGCTATGCAGAAGGATGGCCGGGAGAACGAGTCTATGCAGGATGCACTTACATCGATCAGGTCGAACTGATTTGCATCGATCTTGCGAAGAAGCTGTTCAGAGCTGAGTTTGCTGATGTGCGCCCTGTCTCAGGAGTGGTTGCAAACCTCATGATGTATACTGCAATGATGCAGCCGGGCGCTAGGATGATGGCACTCTCAATCGCTCATGGAGGACATATCTCACACGCAAGAGAAGACCTCGGTGGCACGGCCGGAGCCGTTAGAGGCCACAAGGTTCGCAACTATGCATTCAACGAAGAAGAATTCAACATCGACGTTGATCAGAGCATAAAGGACATCAGAAGTCTAGAAGCTGAAGGAAAGCACACTGAGTTCCTGCTCTTTGGCGGAAGCGTTTTTCTCTTCCCTCACCCCGTCAAGGAATTTCGTGATGTTGCAGACGAGTTCGGGATGCATATAGGCTACGACTCAGCTCACGTTTCCGGCCTGATTGCTGCTGGGCGTTTCCAAGACCCATTAAGGGAGGGTGCAGACATCGTTACTGCTTCTACACACAAAACCATGCCCGGGCCACAACACGGCTTAGTGCTGGCAAAGCCCGAATTTGCAGACCGTGTCAAACAAGCCGCATTTCCAGCCATGCTGAGCAACCACCATCTGCACAATGTAGCGGGTCTGGCTATCGCTTTGGCTGAGATGACAGAGTTCGGAGAAGAGTATGCGGACCAAATCATCAAGAACTCAAAGGCACTTGCTCAAGCGCTCTATAATCGGGGATGGAAAGTAGTGGCGGCTGACAAAGGTTTCACTGAGTCCCACACAGTTCTCATTGATGTATCAGAAACACCGATGAAGAATGGCCGAACTGTAGAAGAAGAGCTCGAGAAGGCCAACATAATCATCAATCGAAACTTGCTTCCATGGGACAAGAAGATGGGGCGCGACTACAAAAAGCCCGGTGGTATTCGCCTAGGCACCAGCGAGATGACCCGACTTGGCATGAAGGAGCCTGAGATGGATGCAATAGCTGAGCTCATTCATCGTGTAGTGATGAAAGGCGAAGATGTCAAGAAGATAGCGGCTGAAGTCGAAACCTTCAGGAAGAACTACCAGAGAGTCCAGTACGCCTTCGATACACAGACACCTGCGTACGCTCACTTGAGATTCAAGTAGCAAAAGATGCATTGTTTACTATCTAGGGGATTCACATGGACATAGTAGAAGCACAGGAACTGATGCGCCGCATTTACTATCAGAGAGATAGTACGAGAGGCGTCGACAGGACTCTGATTAGGACGTTTGAGGAGCTCGGAGAATTGAGCGATGCCGTACTCAGAAGGAAGAACCATGCAGCAATCGCAGATGAGATGGCAGATGTCTTGGCTTGGGTATGCTCTTTCGCAAACTTGCTGAATGTGGATCTATCAGCGGCCTTGGCCAAGAAGTACAACGGTGTATGCCCTCGGTGCAAAAAGGCTCCTTGTGAATGTACTGACACACCCTAGGCCAAGTTGCTCTAACGGGTATCTGGCTAACCGGTCAAATGATAGGTCAAAAGGATTAAAAGCTAAGGACAGAGAGAGCCTCACGCCTAGGAGATAGGACAATGCCAAAGACTGCTAAGAAACGGAAGGGCAGGAGAGGCGAAGGACCAATGCCCTCAGGAGGCGCAGGGCTCATCAGGTTCTTTGAGGATGAGACGCCGGGCATCAAGATAGGTCCGACCGTGGTTGTGATTTTCGCAGCAGTCCTAGTGATCCTGACAGTCGCGGCCCATATCCTGTGATTCGGCACTCGGCTAGATTCGCTGTGCCGCGCCCCAAGGGTTATAAACAGCTCACGGCGGGTGTTGACGGCTTAATGCTGGTGATCCTGACATGAACATTAAGGGGTCGATGAACAAGTACTGTCCAAGATGTCACAAGTACACTGAGCATACGATATCCACATACAAGAAGGGTCAGGATCGAAACAGGGCACAGGGAAAGCGGAGAATGGACAGAAAGACCAAAGGCTACGGTTCTTTTCCAAAGCCGATACAACACCGCTTCGCCAAGACCACAAAGAAGACTGCACTGAAGTACAAATGCAAGGATTGTGGATACGTAATCCAGACGAAGGGTATGAGACTAAAGAGGCTTGAAGTGGTAAGGACTTGATTGGAGGAAAGCCACGTAGCCGCCTCAATTATCACACGTTCTCTTCTTGTGACTTCTTTCAGCAACGAGACCCTATCTCTACGTAGTTACGTTGAGTTGTGTCGATAGAGTTATAATGAAACTCCCACCCGGCCGTAATGAGTGCCTAGGTAGGGCACCATTTGCCGACTAGAGCACACAAATGATACAGACTGCAGCGGTGGTAGTATTGACTAAAGGAGATGTCGTTCAGCAGCCCCGTTCGCGATTCATGAAAGTTAAGTGTCTGGACTGCGAGAATGAACAGATTATCTTCGGGTATGCCACGACCGAAGTAAAATGCCTCAAGTGTGGGAAGGTCTTAGCCAAGCCCAGTGGAGGAAAGGCAAGACTGGAAACCAATGCCAGAGAAGTTGAGGTCTTTCAATAAGGAGCATCTACGTTATCGTGTCGGTCCGGAGGTCTTGAATCTATGGTCAAGAAGCGTGCTGAATGGCCACAGACCGATGACTATGCGGTAGCTGTCGCAACCAAGGTTGCTCCTTATGGGGCGTATGTGACATTGCCCGAATATGGAGACAAAGAGGGCTTCATCCATATCTCGGAGATAAGCAGCACTTGGGTAAGGAACATCCGCAATCATATTCACGAGAATATGAGGACAGTCGTGAAGGTACTTCAGGTAGACACTCAGAAGAAACACATAGACTGCTCACTCAGGAGAGTCTCTGCTGAGGCAAAGAGAGCGAAGAACAACGAATGGAAGAGATCACAGAAGGCAGAGAAGCTCCTCGAAGTGGTTGCCAAGGAGAACAAGATGACGCTCGAACAGATATACGATAGTCTTGGCTGGCCAATTGAGGATACCTTCGGGGAAATCTACAAGGGACTCGAACGCGCCGCCGATGCGGGGGTCGAAGCACTCAAGGATGTGAATGCGCCCAAGGACGTGCTAGAGCAGATAGCCAATCTAGCAAAAGCACGTATCGAGATTCCTTCAGTCGACATCGATGGCGAGCTTTCCATTGTTGTTCCCGGTCCTGCCGGAATCGAGGTAATAAGGACAGCTTTGACAACCGCGCTTAATCAAAGAGCAGACTACGAGAAATCCACCATGGATATCTATGCCTTGGGAGCACCCCGTTATAAGTTGCATATTGTCAGCCCAAACTACAAAGAGGCAGAAGAGATTCTTCAGAATATCATGAACTCTATCACCAAGGGCATTGAGGGCAGTGGCGGGACCGTGAGTTTCGCCCGCAAGTAGGTCGTGCCGACTATGACCCACCTCTTCAAGTGTGCTAGATGCGGCAAGTACACTCTTCATGATGATGCATGTCCAATCTGTGGAGGCCATGTCAAAGACCCACAGCCGGCCAGATTCTCAGTCCAAGACAAATATGGGGAATACCGTCGGAGGGCAAAGAGGGGTTCTGGCAAAGTACCTGCCGCCTAGCGACTAGGCGAATCAGGAAAGCGGAGACCAATGTCTGCGCACGAACGACTTCAGTATAGCTGCACAGGGATCCAGATTGTTCGCCACTCAGATGCCAGTGTGGGCTCGCCAGATGTAACTCCATCCCAGAATAGGATACGAATCTGATAGTTCATTCCGGGCCGAAGGGTGACATCTTCAGAGCTTGAAGCGCCTAGCGGTAGGAAGAACTCTGTGATGTTCGTACCGGTTGCGAAGTGAGTAGCATTGGCGCCGCCAGTGTCATAGGACCAGTCGCCGTTATAGTCTATGTGGCCGTCGTAGGCCTGGTGACCTTGGTAGTTGATAATGCGCAGGTCTGACTTGTCAACTGAGCCCAACGGGGCAATCTGTATGCCTAGAGCATCGTTGCCCGTCTGGTAGCCGGGCAGATTGACACCAAAGTATATGCGACTGGAGTTGCCTTGGATGTAGACTTTCGCGTCAAACCCGCTTCCCAAGACTGCATCAAAGCTCGCGAATGCCTTCTCACCAGTAGACAGGACACCGTCCATTTTGGCAGACGTAAGGTCACCAATCTTTGGTGCCCACTGGGCATTGGTTCTGTTGATGTAATGATAGTACATCGTGTAGTCGATATCATAGATCTTGACGAGACCATAGTCTGAGCTAACATAGGCATTCGTGAATGCGCCATGCAAGTCAACTGGCATGTGACCAATCCAGCGAGAGTCGTACATATAGCCACCATTATACTCATCGACACTCAGGCGAGCTGAACTGAGGCCCATGGAATTGCCCTCATCTGGACTCGTGGGTTCTCCATAAGACAGCAGCTTGAACAGTGTTGACGAGTAGAATGCGTCGAGTGTGTAATCGGTCTCGTGAATACTGGTGGTCGATGGATCATCACCTAGATATGTGGCATCATCTATCGTCTTGGTTCCGAGATAGTCCTCAGCGATACGAACCATCCAAGGCCATTTTCCATCATCCCCACCGAACCCAGCGATCTCATGTCCCCAGTAGACGAGTATCTGTGTTGCGTTCCAAAGCTTGAAAATCCTAAGGGACTCGGTGAGATTGAGTGCCATCAAAGCATAGCCCATCAGAGCTATCTGAGTGCCGTTGATGGTTGCATTATCAACAACTGTGTCGGCTCCGCCTGCGCCGTTTATCCAGTATCCATAATCCCACCAGCTCGCAACTGTGGCTCCACTAGGCATGACGCTGCGTACGTGTGTCATGGCAGTCTGCCAGTCCCGCCACTGCCCTGAAGTCGAATAGATACTGATGGGAGCAAACTCGGGACCGCCCATGTTTACACCATACTGAATTCCCAAATAGACATTGACCGAAAGCAGAAGACCGACGAACGTGAATGCTGCGAGTGCATGTTCTGATGTCAAGGATGTACTAATCCTGAATCGTCGACGCTCAAAAACCGACTTCTGAGCAACGACCTTAGCGAACGGTGCAAGAACGAAATCCACCGCGACTGCTGCAAGCAAAGCTACTGCAGGAGCCAGAATGAGACCAAGACGAATCATGCTACCGGTGAAGTATACTGCGGCCAATCCAAACAGCACAACAAGCCAGTCTTCGTCCTTACCTCTCTTAAACAGGAAATACATACCGAGAGGAAACAGGAATATTAAGACTGAAAGTGTCTGATAGAAGCTCGCCCAAGGAGCGGGCAGATGCTCGGCGACGGAGTTGAAGATTCGCTGCTCTAATCTGAAAAATGGATTTATTACAGCCAAGAACTTCCCGCCTACGAACGTTATAGGATTAGACCCGACTGTTGATATTGACAGGTTCTGACTTGTTTCGTAGGCGAAGTATGCAGCGACTCCCACGATAGGGGCTACTAAGCCGAGTAGAATTGGTTTTGCGTGGGGTGCAAGAGCGCCTGCGGTGGCGTGACGGTATCTCGCTACCCGTAGCCACACCTCATAGCACGCAAGCACGGCCCCGACACCGACGGGAGCAAGGAATGCGAGAGATGTGAGAGTACCCGAAGTCTCGAAACTGCTTCTAGGCAGCAAACCTCCTATAAACAGCCCAATGCTGAGTGTGATTAGGTAGCTAGACAGAAGCCGCCTGCTGTATCGACCCGTGACCAGCATGAGTGCTCCAAAAAGTGCGAATAGATCGGTTAGAAAATCGGAAGCACCCCATGAAATCTGAAGATAGCCTAAGCAAAGTCCTGCAGCTACAGCGGATGGCAAAGATCCCCTCTTGAGAGCGCGAACAAAGAACAAGAGTGTGATGACGATTGCAAAGATACCAACAGACTCGTTATCAAAAAAGCCGGCAGTGGTTCTCTGTATGTAAGCCGGCATGAATGCCATGAACAACGAGCTCAATAGGCCGACGGCCTTGTTTGAGAGTTCCTTGCCCAGAAAGAACGTGATCAGTGTCGTGCATGCGCCCATGAATGAGGACATCATTATAGAGACCGTTAACACATCGATGCTGATGCCGAGGCCATTAACAATGAAGTATAGTGTCGCAGCTGTAAACGGCACACCAATGTATGTCGAAGCAGGAATGCTGCGGCCGAACGGAACCCAGCTGGTATAATCGTACCAGCTGAAGAAGGATGCGTAACCATTTGCCGCGACGTACTCTGTCACTTTGAGCTGGTACCAGCAGTCAAACTCGTGGACTACTGGCTGCGAGCTCATCATAGGCGCCAGACGGACTGCCAAGGCCGCAAAGAACAGAATCGTAAGTGCGACTACTAGGAGAATAGAGCCTCTAGATATCTTCGCCTTTGGTTTATGGAAGACCTGTCGGAACAGCCTTCCGATTGATTTCTTGAAGCTTCTGAGACTCGGCATACGGCGTTCTCCGTTCGGAGCTGCTTTCGACCGACGCAATCTTGGATGCGCTAAAAAGGTTGCTGTTCGTAGAGCTATCGTACATCAATGTCTGGACAAAAAGCGGCTGTCCGGACCAAGGATGCCTCATACTCCGTTCCCGGACAGATGATCAACTATTGACGACTGGAAGCGAATGCATCTCGTTCTACTTGGAAACTATGAAAGCAGAATAGGCTTTGCTGTCCATAAGCTTCTTCAAATCCTGCTTTGGATTTGAACACTTGATTTTGCACATCCAGCCTTTACCATAAGGATCCTGATTCACAATCTCAGGTGCGTCATCTAAGGCCGTATTCACCTCAGCAATCTGGCCACTGACTGGTGAGAAAACGTCGGAAGATGCCTTCATGGACTCAACAAGGCCGCATTCCTCGCCAGCAGTCACATCGGTGCCGGGCTCTTTAATCTCGACAAAGGTGATCTCATGAAGAGCGTTCTGTGCGTAATCGGTAATCCCGACGATGACCATGTCACCTTGCACCTTCGCCCATTCATGTTCCTTCGTATAGTATAGTCCATCAATGACTTTCGTGCCTTTAGCGCCCTTCGACATCCAAGCTCACCTTCGTCTTTGAGTTCAAATGAGACTGCTTTAAATCACTTTGCATTCTACCGAGCACGATTCTCGCCATATTTCTGAGGATCGTAGAAAGGCCATCCAGTCACCTTCGCCTTTCGTACCCGGCCCTTGATATCAATCTCTACTGTATCGCCCTCTTTCGCACTTTCCGGCTTCACGTATGCCATCGCAATACCACAATCTAGTACGGGGGACATACCACCGCTCGTAACCATTCCTATCTTCTCACCGTTAATCAAAACGGGGTATTGCTCACGAGGAATCCCTTTGTCAACCATTACTAGTCCGATACGTGTCTTGGTGACACCGGCCTCCTTCTGCTTCGAGAGAGCATCGTATCCAATGTAATGCGGCGCGACTTTGAATTTCACCGCGTATGAGATTCTGGCCTCAAGTGGAGTTGTGTTCTCGTCGAGCTCATGACCGTACAGCACTAATCCGGCCTCAAGACGTGTCGAATCTCTCGCACCAAGCCCACACGGTTTGACCCCGAAGTCCTTCCCCTGCTTGAGTATCTCTTCCCAGAAAGCAATGGCCTTCTTCTTCCCTGCATCATTGAAGGGAGTGTTGAGCAAGAGTACTTCGCCGCCCTCCTCGCCCGTGTAGCCAGTCCTGCACAGATAGCAGTCATGCCCAGCAAGCTTCACAGAATTGCAGCTGAATCGTGGCAGCGCCCTCGCATCTAACCCCGCCATCTTTGACAGCAGCTCCAGCGCGTTTGGCCCTTGCACCGCAATCATCACCACGTCCTTGGATCGGTCCTCGACAACGACTTTGAAGCGCTTGGCATTTGCTATGAGATGAGACTTAATCTTCGGGCCATTCGACGCATTGGTAATCCATATGAATTCCATTTCCCCGATTCTGTAAATCATTAGGTCATCGTGGATTCCGCCTTTCTCATTGAGACACGTAGCATAGTGACCCTCATTGAGCCCAAGCTTGGCAACATTGTTTGTGGTCAGAGTCTGCAGAAAATCAACAACCTGCGGACCGCTCACAAAGAAACGCGACATATGTGTCGTGTCAAATATCCCGACAGCTTCCCTAACAGCCATGTGCTCTTCACGGATGTCAGTATAACGGACAGGCATTTCCCATCCTGCAAAGGGGACTACATCGCCATGGGATTTGTGCCATTCGTAAAGGTGAGTTCTATCTAGCTTCTCACTCAATGATATCACCACTTCCGGGCGAGACGTCGAACCCTCTAGGTTTTATCTCCTTCCATACATCTCCTTCAGAGCAGGTGAAAAACCATCGGTTGCCGCAGCAGAAGCATATGTGGGCTGGAAGTTGGAGGAGGACAGCGGATCAAAGTCATGGGAGTCCTCAACCTTTCACCAGAGTCGTTCTACCAAGGTTCCGTTCTTAGTGATCCAAGCCAGGTCTATGAGACGGTACAAAGGATGGAGAAAGACGGAGCGGATTTCATCGATGTGGGAGCGGCATCGACGGCACCTAAGAATGCCTATGGAACAATAGAAGTGAGCCAGCAGAAAGAACTGAAGAGAATCAGAGAAACGTTGGGATTGATTGTAGAATGTACAAGACTACCAATATCAATCGACACTAGGTCGGCCTCGGTTGCAGAAGAGGCTCTACGTATGGGCGCCGCTCTAATCAATGATACTTCTGGTCTTCGTGCCGACAGTCAAATGGCGAAGCTTGTAGCGGATAATGCAGTACCCATCATCCTAATGGCTAATTGTGGAGAACCGTGTCTGAGTATTGAATCGAGCTTAGATTCTCTTGGAGTTAGCATAAGGACTGCGTTGGGTGCAGGGGTGAATTCAGACCTAATTATCATAGATCCGGGGATTGGATTTGGCAAGCCTGCAGAGATAGACTGCGCTATCTTGAGAGGCCTGAGAGCTTTCTCATTGCTCGGACATCCGCTATTGGTTGGGGTCTCTAGAAAGGCATTCATTGGCAACCTTCTCGGTTTGCCGGATCCAGCACAGCGACTTGCTGGAACTATAGCTGCTACGTCAATCGCCGTTCTGAATGGTGCGGATATCATACGCGCACACGACGTAAGAGAAGCACGCGTTGCTGCTGCAATCGGTGAAGCACTAAGAACACCAGTGTCAACCGCAGGAGATAACGTAGAGATTCTTGCACCATGCAATGAGCGAGAAGCAGAGCTGCTGATACGTCAGGTAGGTGCCAGTTCAGAGATTATTAGGCAACTGGCGAATAAGGCATTGACGCTCAGTGTTGTGGTCAGAGATGTACTGACCCCGGCAGCTCTAGTACTAAAACAGGAGATGCTTGCCTTAGGAGGAGATGCTGCCTATCACTATGACGTAATAGATCATAAGACGGACCGAACAGATGTCCTAATAATCGGGACTCCGCTTCATCTCAGCAAGCTGGTCAAGAGAATATCGACAATGCGGGATTTCGGACTGGACAAGATTGGCGCGCGAATTCGAGATGTTATGAGCAAGCGCAGGTGTTAATCGGGGTGATTATGGATGGATTGGTCTGATTGGCAGCCGGTCTATCTAGCTATAGCGAAGAGACTCAGTCTGGACATTGATGCCGACAGGAAGGCCACTGCTCTACTCACTTCGTTGCTTGAGGACATTGACCCGGCCCCCCTTCTCAACAAGCTCGAGAACAAAATCCGGAACCGTATTGTCGTGGTCTGTGGGGCAGGTCCGTCTTTGGGACAACAGCTGGATGAAGTAATGTCAATGCCAGAAACGGTCGATGCCATCTATGTGGCAGCTGATGGTGCTGCATCGGCATTCTTGGAACTCGGCAGGAAATGCGATATTCTCGTGACCGATCTCGATGGAAACAATGATGATCTAAAGACCATGATGAACCATGGAGCTCTGCCAATAATACACGCCCATGGCGACAATATGCATAGAGTAGAGGAATTTGTCCCAACACTTAACACAGCGCTCGGCAGCACGCAGGTAGAACCGACTGATAGGGCATTCCTATGGGGGGGATTCACTGACGGAGACAGAGCATGTCACATCACTCTTCATTATGCGCCCCGACGTCTCATACTTGTCGGCATGGACTTCGGCAATGTAGTCGGGCGCTGGTCGAAGCCCAACAGACCGCTCCACTACGAAGCAGATGACAGAAAACGAGTCAAACTGGAGATAGCAGAGGAACTCGTCTTGGGTTTATTGGCAAGGACCAGTGTCCCATGCAGTTTCATGATCTGATAGCATAGGGTCTAACATACCTAGCCTCTGTCTACAATTAGTGGTCTGCTATCGAGTCTAAGTCTTCAGACCATAGAGGTAGCTGATGATAAGGAACGCAGTCCCTGCGAGTACTGCGCCAAGAATCATCAGACGAGTTGCATATCCCGGCTGGAAAACGTACTTGGAAGCGAGGTAGATCAGTCCGACACCAACAGTACCGATGAATATCACGGATGAGGCTACGATTCCTTCTAGTCCTAGCTGAACATCAATACTGGGTGCAATCAAGATGGGATTGCTTGATGCATCAACGGCAATTGCCGGAGGAGTCTTGACAAGAGTGTAGATGTTGCCGCCGAGGATGAATAGAACAGCCAGAAACATTGCTCCGAAGATGACTATGTCAGGAGGACGTGCTGGCATGCGAAACCGGGGTCTTGAAAGCCGGACTCTTGGTTTAATGATGAACCGCGGCCACCATACGGGCAACTGACGAACCTCGCGGGCAGAGTCATGCATCTCCTTTTAAAAATATCGTGAAATGCAGACTTGTACTATGACAGGGATATATCATTCGAGGCACTGTTTAATACCGTATGCTCATCAACGGTGAGAGAGTCACAGAAAGGTGACCAAGAGTGTCTCGTGTCCTTGTGATTTCTGAGAAACCGAATGCAGCTAAGAGAATAGCCCAAGCTCTCGATGAGAAAGGAAAGCCCCGTGAAATCGCGGTCGGTAGCGTCACATACTACGAGTGTACCAAAGACAATGACACGATACTAGTTACCTATGCCCTTGGGCACCTATACGAACTGCGACAGACAGAGGGTGGGTGGAACTACCCTAGGCTCGAGACTGAGTGGGTTCCGGAATATGAAGTCGAAAAGAAGGCTGCCAAAACCAGACCCCTAATCGCTCTTATCAAGCGGCTGGGAAGACAAGCAGATAGATTCGTAGTGGCGACCGACTACGATATCGAGGGCAGTCTAATTGGTTACTTGGTGCTAAAGTATGCCTGCGAGATCGATACTGCCAAGGCCCAAAGGATGGTGTTCTCGTCGCTCACTAAGTCAGATATTGTGGAGGCATATGAGAGTGCTAGACCTAACCTAGACTTCACGATGATAGAATCGGGTTGTGTGCGGCACAAAGTGGATTGGCTCTATGGGATCAATCTCACTCGAGCTCTTACTTTATCAATCAGGAAGTCTGCTGGATGGTTCAAGATAGTATCTACGGGAAGAGTACAGGGGCCGATCTTGGAATTTGTCGCCCTGCGTGACAAGGATATCAACCTGTTCGTGCCCACGCCATTCTGGAATATCGCTGTTCAAGGAATCTTCGAGAAACATGAATTGTCATTAGAGTTCAGTAACGGCCGCATTGATAACAAGGAGATGGCCTATGCACTGGCTGATGAAATTCGAGGAAAGACTCCATATGTTGACGCCGTAAGAGAAAAATCAGTTGTGCAGTCTGCGCCGCCGCCATTCAATCTCAGCGACTTGCAGACAGAAGCATACCGACTCTTCGGCTTCAGGCCCAGTAAGACTCTTTCAGTAGCACAGAAGCTCTATCTTGATGCTCTGATTTCCTATCCGAGAACAAGTAGTCAGCGGCTTCCCCCTAGTCTTGATATCAACGCAATACTGAACGGGCTTCAGAAGATTGCAAGATTGGGCCCTCTTGTCAGACGGCTGCTCAAGCAGGCACAGCTTACACCAACTCAGGGTGAGAAGGAGGATCCTGCACATCCAGCGATACACCCTACTGGAACACAACCAACCGAAGAACTGAGGCCAAATGAAAGAAAGATCTTCGACCTTGTCGTGCACAGTTTTCTTGCATCGCTCGGAGAAGCGGCTGTCAAGAAAATCGTGAAAGCGGACATTCTTTGTGGTGAGCGTCTCTTCTACGTGAGAGGAGTGAAAGTGCTGATCACGGGGTGGATGGATTTCTATGGCCCATTCGTACTAATGAAGGAGAAAGCATTGCCAGATCTTAGCAAAGGTGACGAAATCCAACTGACATCAGTGAAGGTGGATGAGAAGTACACGTCACCGCCATCTAGGTACAACCCGTCAAGCTTGTTGAGACTTCTTGAAAGAGAGAACCTTGGCACGAAAGCGACTAGGTCTGAAATCATTGATTCGCTCAATTCACGCGGGTACACCGTAGGCGACAGATTCGAATTGTCAGCATTAGGCTACGCCATCTACGAGACCCTCAAGCAGTATGTTCCAACAGTGCTATCCGCTGACATGACTCGTCGATTGGAAGAGGAGATGGAAGAGATACAGCGGGGCGCGGGTAGCAGAGAGAGCGTACTCTCAGAAGCCAAGGCCAATCTCCTTACACTACTTGGCAACTTCAGGTCTCAGGAAGATACGATTGGTCAAGCACTAGTGAAAGGTCTACAGAGATACTGGAGAGAGGAACAAGACATGGGGCCGTGCCCGAACTGCGAGGACGGAACCCTCACTCTGGTCTATTCGCCGAAGAGTGGTAAGAGATTCGTTGGATGCTCGAATTACCGAAATGGTACATGTAGTACGACATTCCCGCTGCCCCAGAAGGGTAAAGTCTTGCCGCTGAAGAAACAGTGTCCATATTGCGGCTATAGAATGATAAGGGTACTATCGGGCAGAAAGGCTTGGGAAACATGTATCAACTGGGCAGAGTGCACGGGGCGACAAGACGAACTCAAGGCCCTTGAAGAGAAAAGGACAACCAAAGAAAGAACCAAACCAGTAGAGGACGAAGACATATGACGGAGTGTCCCATCTGCTTCCGCCAGTCCATGAACGGCACTGAACTCTGTGAATATCATGAGGAGGCACTCACTAGACTTCGTGCTGCATTCGCAGAATGGGAGAAAGCTCTGGGTGTTGGATGGATAGATTACCTATCATTAGTGTATCGAACTCAGGAGCTGGGATTGTGGGTCCGCGAGATAGTGGCTTATCTCACCTCAAGAAGTGCTGCTTCAATGCTTTCGTGATATCGACCATAAGAGCCCGGGTCAGATCCTTCACGGCTATTATCATCATGCACATGCGGCCAGTGCTCTTGGCAACATTCTCTGCGAGAATGCGGACCTGCATGGCATCTTCTCCAAGCGAAAGAAACCCTGTTGATGTCGGTTCCCCGCGGCCCTGACCTGCTGGAATTGCCACTGCTGATAGCCCTAATCGAAAACGCTCGGCGTCAGATATCAGCACTAGCAGTCCATTCTCAAGGTCCATTAATCTAACTCTCAGACGACCGTGCTCCGTTTCGTGTTCAAAATCACGGACATCATCAAGTGCCATTGTGCAAATCCCTGCTTGCACTAGGCGCAATTGACCATAAATCAGTAGCGAGCAGACCTGGAGACGCTATGTCTTGTCCAGTCAAAGGCTGCAAACAACATTGTTATGTGTCAGGAGAAACCTGTTCGTGTCGGAATCGGCAATGAGTGGCAGGCGCTCTCACACGGACTACTTTCCTTACCCGGAGACTCGGAAAGGACAGGATGACATGATGCAGCTCATTGAGAGTTCAGTTAGAGAGGGAAGAGACGCATGCCTCGAGGCACCGAACGGTTTTGGGAAGACCTGTGTAGCGCTTTGTGGAGTCTTGCCTTGGGTGAAGGAGAACAACGGTAAGATTCTCTATTGTGCTAGGACACATAGACAGCTAGACCGCGTAATAGAGGAACTTGATGTTGTTTCCAAGCGCATTGATGTGACAGGCGTCGCCTTCAGAGGAAGGCAACATATGTGTCTGAACGAGTTCATCGTGAAGAACGCGGATTTCGTGACCCCAATTAGCGAGATATGTGGCCAACTTAAGGCTGCACATAGTTGCTCGTACTTCGAGCATTTCAAGAACTTGGCCGCTCTAGACAATCCTTTCGAGGACATGCCGAAGAAAGCAATCAATGCTCTGGAGATTATTACGGTTGCAAAGGAATGGAGAGTGTGCCCATACGAACTGGCCAAAGCACTCGCGAGAGTCGCCGATGTTATCGCCCTTTCATATCTCTACGTGTTTGACCCATTCATACTCGAGTCCTTTGCACCAGAGATTGGAGCGCCCATGTCGATGGTTGTGCTTGTCCAAGACGAGGCACACAACGTTCCCTTCACAGCTCTCGATTCAGCCAGCGATTCACTAGCTCTTGGGACCATTAGGCAGGCAATGAGAGAAGCCGAGACGTACAACGATCATATATCGAGAAACTTCTGTCGGGAACTCGCGAAGAGCATACTGGAAGTATCCAATGGTATGGGGGAAAGCGAAGAGGAGAACATCAGTCCTAGAGATCTCTATGACTCCATCGTTGGAGCGTCCGGCATAGCTCCGGAAACACAACCACTTCCCTATATGAGCAGCCTCGGTTCCAAGATTAGAATGGGTCTCCTGAGAGCTGGTAAGTTTCCCAAATCAGCAATCTACAGAGTGGCAGAGTTTCTTCTAAAATGGCTGCGATACAGTGAACGTGATGATTACGGTTTCTTGCTGACTTCGAGACATAAGAACGGGCAAAGTAGAGGGGTCTCCATTGACCTTGTAGCACTAGACCCGACGAATGTAACTGAACCGATATTAAAACAGGTTCATTCTTCCATAGCTATGTCGGGCACGATATCGCCACTTGATGCTTACGCGGAAATGCTGGGACTAAGAAAGGACAGCATAAAGGCAGCCTTTCGTAGTCCTTTCGGGCCGCGCAACAGGCTTGGCATAATCGTGGAGGGCTTGGATACATCGTATGAAGGCAGAAGCGCAACTCTATTCCAGCGAATGGTCGATCACTGTGTTGCTGTCGCTAATGCTACAAACGGCAATACGGGCATTTTTGCGGCCAGCTACTCGGTCGCAGAATCTTTGGTCAGAGCAGGACTGGAAAAGAGACTCAAGAGAAAGCTGTTCATTGAGAGGCAGGGAATGAAAACGATCGAAAACGATACCATGATTGATGAGTTCAAGAGGAGGGGGGAAAGCGGCGGAGCTGTCCTCCTAGGCGTACAAGGAGGACGCAATTCCGAGGGTGGTGATTTTCCCGGTCCAGCTATGGAGAGTGTAGTAGTCGTTGGTGTTCCGTATGCTAAGCCAACTCCCCGAATTGATGCACTAATACAGTATTTTGACAAGCGCTTCTCTGGTAAGGGCAGAGAATACGCTTACGTCCTGCCCTCGATGACAAAGGCGATTCAGGCGGCCGGTAGGCCTGTGCGTCGCCTATCCGATAGAGGGGCGATCGTGTTCTTGGACCAGCGCTTTGCATCACCTTATCTTCGAAGATACTTGCCTTCTTGGCTTGATGAAGTGACAAGTACAATACCTGACGATCCCACCGCAGTTGCGGAAAGAATACAGGCTTTCTTCTCAGACTAATTCGAGTCGTCCAACAGCTTCTCTAGAGATGTACCGCCAGTCAGTACTGAGCGTGCCCGGCCAGTTGTCAGGGACCTTCTTCCGTCAGTCAGACGAGCAAACAGTTGCTTCAAAGACCGCACATACTCCTCTTTGGGTTCGATCAGAATATCCGAGCCACTAGGAACGCGTCCGTGTCGAGATGCGATTATTGTTGCAGAAGATTGGTCGGAGTCAGCGCCACCCCCCACTGTGGTATGATGTTCGTTCACGAGCTCTATTCGGGTCGCTGTAATCTTACCAAGAATACCCCGCAGATACAACACGGAGTACAAAGGAGAACCAGTTCCCACCCTTACTAGGGTCTCGCCCTCAGAATACTTCTTTGTGACGTGATAGAGCCAATCCAGAGTGAGCTTTGCTGCCTCAACTGGTGATGAGACCGTCTTTGTGTGCACCGGACGACCATCCATGGTTATGGCCAGTCCGATACGCATGCCTGGATCAACACCAATGGCAGTAATTGATGGACGCTTTATTCCAAGCAGTCTCATTTTGACTTCAATAGCTGTGAGGTCAGGGTCTGGGTCAGGCCCTACTTTCACAATGCGGCTATCTATTGCAGACCACGCCTCATCCTCTGTCGTGATTACAACATTGGCAGTGTCACATTCTGAATCGCCGGGATTGCAGACACTGAATCCAACTTCGAGACTCTCAAGAAGCTTGACTGTTTGGTAGAGCACCTTCGGGTTGCGGGTGGCAATTGTGACCTTAGTCTCACCCATTGTTCGAGCCCTTCTCGGTAGACTTATGACCCATCAGTCATGATGGTGTTGGTGGTGGCTCCGGATTTGATTCTTCCGTCTGGCGTCTTGCCGTTGGATCATGTCTTGAATGGCGGCCTACGCACAGGTTTAGTCACGCACGTCTATGGTGAGGCCGCATCAGGCAAGACCACCATGGGCCTGCAGTTTGTGAACGCGGCGTGCAAGCTGGGAGCGCGCTCGATGTACATCAACTCTGAAAGCACCTCAATAATCGAGAGACTGGAACAAGTCACAGGCAGAGAGTTCAATGAGATCGAGGATCTGGTCAGGATTCTCGCTCCAAAGGGTTTCGCTGAGCAAGGCATGCTTATTGATGAACTAGACCTCTACGCAAGAGAGGGCACAAAACTGGTTGTCGTCGATACTCTTACTCGGCTTTATAGAACTGTGCTCGAAAACAAAGATGCCACTTACGCAGCTCACCGAGAGTTGAATCGACAGACAGGCTTCCTGAAGGGGCTTGCAAGACAAAGAGACATGGCTATTCTAATACTCAATCAGGTTAGGGGAGTGCCAGACAGTCATGATTTGCTCGAACCAGTCGCCAAGAACATTCTAGACTACTGGGCCGATTATGTCCTCTGGATGCGCTTGGGACAGACAAGAGGAGAGAGAAAGATAGACCTGATCAGACCCGGAGAAAAACATCGACGAGTCGTTCTATACATCACTGGTTCCGGCATCGCTTCAGTACCCGACGAACAGGAAACAGTGAAATCGGGTGCAAAGAGACACAGAGAGGAGTAGTCCCAATGTATGAGGCCATCGCAGTAATTGAATTGGCAGTCTGGCTTGGATTGCCGGCGTGGGTGGCGAACTTCACGCCAGTTATTTTCGGAGGGGGAATGCCCATAGATCGAGGAAGGGTTCTTCGTGATGGACATAGATTGTTTGGCGACGGGAAGACAGTCAGAGGATTCATAGCAGGAGTGATATGTGGTACAGTGGCAGGAGTAGCTCAAACCATCGCGGGTCCGTTCTTGGAGCCGATACTGAGCTGGTATGTGGTCGTCACCCCTGACATGGAAACAGTGTTGCTGATGAACCTGCCTGCAGCGTTTCTGCTATCCCTCGGTGCGCTTACCGGTGACCTTGCAGGATCCTTCATCAAGAGAAGAGCAAATATCAAGAGTGGAGGCCCATCACCGATGCTCGACCAGCTCGGCTTCGTAATCGTCGCTCTCATTGCGGCATCGTTTTTCTTGCGGCCTGCTCCAGAATATGTCCAGCTACTCATACTCATTACGCTCGGTGCGCACTGGTTGAGTAATGCATTAGGCTACTTGGTGGGTCTCAAGAAACACCCTTGGTGACGCCGAGAGTGAAACACCTGAGCTCTTGCGTCATTTCCCGAATTCATAAGTGCTTGTTGATGTCAATATGCAAATGGCCAAAGATAGACATAAAAGGTGTAGAACCCTCTCAGTGTTGCTCTGAGTAGAATACCGATTGGCTCAGTCTGTGAAGAGCTCAATCGGAATCTAATACTCTTCTACTACTCTTGGAGTTGTTATACAATGAAGGTATCCGAATGCATGCGGTCAGATGTTCCATATTTGACAGTGCCAGGTACCCGAGAAGATCTCCTGCAATTGATGGCAGAAACACAAGCTAGCGGCTTTCCTATCTGCAAGAAGGGTACCAAGACAGTCGTGGGAGTGATCACAAGGAACGACCTTCTTCGAAAGCCAGATGAGAACCAATTGGGCATGTTAATGGTGAGAGACCCCGTTATAGTCAGTCCAGATGCAGACATCAAGAAAGCAGTGGACCTCATGCTCGAGAAGGGCTTTAGAAGAATCCCAGTGGTGAAGAGTGGCGAGTTGGTCGGCGTCATATCCATCCCAGATATCCTTGGGTGTATCCTAGAAGAAGAGGAGGAATATCAGACCGCAACCATAGCTGACTATGTCAATAGGACTGTTGTGTCTGTATGGGAGCAAACGCCACTAATCCTGTCTTACATGATTATGGAAATGGCAGGCAAGAATGCGATCATAATCGTGGACGATACAGGCAGATTGGCAGGAATGATTTCAGTCAGTGATTATATTCGACTGTCGGAAGTGAGTGTTGAGGATAACGTGTCCAAGACCTACAGCGGCACCGAGCACTCGGTCGAATGGGGTTGGACTTCCAAAGACTACTTGATGGTTACCAAGAAGCTCCTGAGACTCCCGGATATTCCTGTTAGAGAAGCGATGACCAAGAACATAATCAGCGTTAGCGAAGTCTCAACGATTTCAGATTGCGTGAAAATCCTCAGGAAGAATGAAATCGATGAAGCGCCTGTGATTTCAGCCGCGGGCCTGCTTACGGGAATCATCGAGGACAGAGAGCTGCTGAAACTCGCAGCAAAGCGAATTGCTCCCGTGCAGAAAACGGAAAGATAGCTGGGCAAAGGACCAACTGGATTGAGATGCACAAGTTCGCGCGGGAGAGGATAATCTGGATTCAGAGGAAATCGGTCAGAGACGTTTGGTCGGATAAAAACAACGAGCTCATGGCCGAATCAATCAATCTGAGCCCATCTTTCAGATACTGCCCGAGATTATGTTCTTCGATTATCCTTTGAGCGATTGGCAGATACTTCGATATGTTCTTTCGTCTCACGGTCAGCGACAAACCGAAACCACATTCGCATTTGCCTGAAAGCGGAATTCTGCGGTAGATCCGGTGACACCTAGTGCATTGCATTTTCTGAGTGGAATATGCTCTGAGATTCCCCTTTATGTCACGGATGAAGTGATGCGATAGAACCCGTTCGGCAACATCGCGTGCATCTACCGCATCTATCAAGCTCGCTAGGCGCAACTGTGCATCAAGCTTCTCGTCCATCCCCCCGAGCGCCTTATACCTAGTATTGCGTGGTCCAGCGTCAATTGATGATGTGCCATGCGTAAAGCCAAAGCCTTCATACTGGGCTTCCGTGTTCAGCCTCGATGCAACGATGTCAACCAAGTGCTCTGCTTCCTTGGGGTGACGTGCTTGCGCCACAATCTCAAAGAACTGTGCAGGATACCGAGTACATACGTCTAGGTTGTGAGCTTCACTATCCACTTCAGAAGGATTGAGGATAACCGACAGGACAAGGGGAGCATCCATGAAACCACCCCGGCCTGCGGGAAGATATGACCTCGAGAAGTTGATCAAGGCATCCATGACAAGAAGAAGAGCGTCTTCATCGCCATCACAGTTTCTTCGCTTTGCGGCGTGCCAGTAGGGATGTGCATAGCAGACACTTGCATTGGTGAAACCGATTATTCTTCCAATTATCCCTGCAGACGTATGTGGTGCCAGCCCGACCACGAGCTGCCCTACAACATCGTCTTGCGATTCAAATCCATAGAATCGCTTCAGACCGTATATCTTCTCGAGACAGTCATCAACAAAACAACCGACCCTGTAAAGATACTCCACACAATTCTCGGATACGACCAAGTCCTGTACTTTCAGCTCTACAACCTGCTCATCGGAATCAAGGGGTTCACTTCGGCAGTCTGTGAGATACCCCATCTCACGCAAACGTGCAACGGACACACCTATCTCTTTGGGCGTGAAGTGCGTGAGCGGTGCATCGGTTGCGTCAAAGCGGGCAGTTCCATCTCGATAACAATACACAGCATGTTTTGCACGCAGAATCCCTTTTCCAAGGTATTCGGGAATCTTGCGTTCATTTGTCAATCCGAGGACACCCCGTAGTCCATGAGATTGGGGCTCGCCGACTTCGGTCCGGACACGGTCAAGCAGCCCTTGAATATCCACTTTGACCTTCTTCGAAGCACGAATCATGTTCACATCATGGCTCAAAGGACACATTCCGGTGGTTTCGTCTATGGATCGGCCGCAACCTTCCTGAGAGCACCAACGACGTATTTCGGTATGGGCGAGACAGTTTGGACATCGAGACTCAAACGTCTCAGACTGGCAATGAGGACATACGCGTGAAACCAATTCAATCTCAGGACCGGAGACATTTGCGGGTCGGCCATCCAAGCGCGTTTCATCATCTGACAAGGCCAGAGTCGAAATGTGCTGTGCGGACCCCGCAACCTTCTCAATCCGCCTTTCGCTGGCCAGAGTCCTACCAACAGGAAAAAGTACGTGGACGGGTGGATGCATTTTTCGTTCTTCGGCCTTCTCTGGTCGACCCATTCGTGCCCCAATGGAAAAGCCGACCTTGTCTCTGAGTGGAACATCGGCGACAGAACTCAGTAGTTCCATAGACTCCTTTCCACTGGGCGATTTGCTTCTTGCCCCCAGCTGTGCTAGGATAGTGAGAGGACTGTCAGTCAGTTCTATGTGCTTCATGTCACTGCTGAACCTGTGAGGAAGACCAACTCGCTCCAAGAGCGTCTTGTATCGCCTGTCATTTGGAACAAGAATCGATTCTCCTTCAGAATAGTTTGTTTTGTTCTTCTTGGAGAGAAGCCATTCCCTCAAATCCAGAATCTCGTCTGCAGTGAGAACCGACCATCTATACTGATACTTAGGGTGTAACGGTATGTCAAACTGTTTGGAAAGCTGAAGCGCCTGATGCGGAGTGGGAATCTTTGACAGAGGTAAGTCTATGAATGCAGTGAGTTCTTCTGGAGGAATCCCTGCACCTGATAGGCGTTTCTTCAGCTGTTTGTCTTCGAGTCTCGAACATGCCCGCTCCAAATCATGAGACCACCATTCCTCACAGTATCCGGACGGTACAAGAGGGTGGTTGTTTTCAAGAAACTCACCCATCGCGACCAGAATATCGCCTAGGAAGATTATCTTCTCGAGTTTGCCCTGAAGACGCTTGGCCTCCTCGGTATCTTCGACCTGCTTGACAGTACCGTCCTTGAGCAAGACTATCGGCCCTTCGATTGTATCAACTGGCGCGACGATGGCCCCTTTTCCAGGACGCTCGGTTCTGATGTGAGTACCAGTGGCAAGAAACTCGTCCACCAAGAACATCGTTGCGGGATGAATGCCAACGCCAGCTAGTCCTGTATTCCTCGATCGTCCGTACCTTAGTCTGAAACCGCCTACACGAGAGGGATGAGCAAAGACTGGTCGTCCGCCTATTACATCTGCCAAGTACTCATTTTTCGGAGCGAGTTTTTTGGTCATGGACTCCTCTGCCTCGGATGATCTGGCCTTGGAGGTCTTCTCGGCAAGCTCAGTCAGCCAATCCCATCCCTTTATGCGAAGCCTATTCACAATCTTGGCAAGTTTCGGCGACCTGCCAACAACCCCGTCACTAAGAACTAGGACAAAACCACTACGGACCCGATTTGTTTCGATTCGTTCAAGGTCGCGGCCGCCAGAGACCTCATAGTCCTCCGTGGGTTCGCCAGTGAGCATAATAGGTAATTTTGAGGCTGCAAACCGGATTAAGTCGGGATACACTGGATACTGAAGGTGTGATGCTCTTGAATAGAGCTCGACCTCTTCGACAGCACGCTCTACCTCCTCCGAGGTGGCTTTGAGTAAAGGCAGACCAAGCACCTGTCGAACCTGATCGGTAACCAATACTGTCATGGCGGCATCCGTGCCACCAGCAGCACGAATTGGACCCGCAAGATACAGTGCAAGGTATCGCTCGTCTCCAGAACCCCTGATGCGCACTCTTGCAATACCTTCCAGAGGAGCCGCAGTGATGCTCTCGGTCATTATGGCCAAAGCAACTCGGACTGCCTTGTCAGCAGCCTTTTCGGGGTCTGTAATCCCTCCGAGTTCGCCCGCGGCTATTTCCCGTGCGATTGAGAAGGCGACTTCCTCCCTTGGCAGTTTTAGCTGGAGTTCTCTAATGCGTTGGGCAACCCCTACGGGCCCGTCTAGAGTAGCTTCTACCCTTGCTGCCACATCGTGTGCGGGAGGTATCTCAACTCTGGTGCTGGGGTCAACGCCCTTTGCCCGTGCCTGTTCTGCCACTGCATAGATTCTCTTGACTTCTTCACTGAGGGCAGCGAAGTATTGACCATAGCTAATACTGTGTTTGGGTAGGCTTGGTTCTAAATCGCTCACGGGCTATCAATCCTCTCCAGCTGGGTGCGGCCTTTTCTGCTTTCTCTTAGGCGATTTGCTACCCGCTGTTGATTCATGGTTCCATGAATCATTATCAGAGCCCTTTAAAGGACTGCAACCAGACAATTCCACGCCATACACCAGGAATCGGGACGGTATACATCGTGCTCACACTCGAAGAGACCATAGAGCTGATTCTGAAGAATTCATCAGAGTACGATCGAAAGGATATACTCAAGCTCATTGAGGACAAGCGTAAGGAACTCGGACCGGAAGTCGTCAACGAAGAGTCGGCTGCAATGATTGTGGCCCGCGAACTCGGGATAGACCTGCAGCAGGTCTCTCCTAAAGCGCGTCTCAGGATAGAAGACGTTACAGAGGAGAATAGAAGTGTCACATTGACTGCCAAGGTTGTAAACGTAGGCACGATACGAACTTTCTCAAGGCCGGGAGGAGGCGAAGGCAAGGTTGCAAGCATCATCGTAGCCGATGAGACTGGCCAAATCAGAGTTGCACTGTGGGATGAAATCACCTCTGCAATAACTGAGGGAGCTATCACTGTAGGTTCTGTGATTCAGGTTAGAGGAGCTTATGTTAAGAAGGGATTGCGCGGCGCCCTTGAACTGAATCTGGGGAGAATGGGGGGAATCACGGTGCTAGAAGACGATGAGGCGAAAGAGCTGGATATCAAGACTGCTGAGAGCGGCAGCGTGCATGTAGGCGATCTTCATGACAAAATGTTCGATGTGACTCTAGTATTGAGATTGGACAGACTTCAGAATCTTACCACGTTCACACGCAAGACCGATGGTGCAGAAGGCAAAGTGATGAGTGCTGTTGGAGTAGACGAGACCGGCAGTATCAGGGTCGTCTTTTGGGACAATCATGCAGAACAGATGCAGGGTGCAAAAGAAGGCGAGGTAATCAAGCTGACAGGGTCTTACACGAAGGCAGGACGCAACGGCGAGGTGGAAATCCACGTAGGAAGATCCGCGAAGATAGAACGAGGACTGAAGGAGAAGATTACTGCGGCCAAGATAAAGGAATTTCCCGTCGCTGTTCAAATCATCGGAAAGAAGAACATCAGTGACCTCTCAGTAGAGATGAGAGACGTAGATATTGAGGGTAAGGTTGTCAAGGTCTTTCAGCCCACGTCTTTTGAGAGGGAAGGAAAAGCTGGAAAGGTACAGAACATGATTGTCGCTGATGAATCAGGAACTACAAGGGTCACATTCTGGACCGAACAGGTAGACCTGATTAAGGACTTGCAGCAAGGTGACGTAATCAGAATAAGACACGGATACATCAAGGAAGGTCTACGTGGGGCAATGGAGTATCATGTTGGCAGGCGTTCCGAGATAGAGATCAATCCCGAGGATTCTAATGTTGGTCAGCTGGACCTGTCAGAGTTGGCCCAGAGACCTGCTGTCCAAGCAGGTAGGGTAATGGTTGGTCATATTGGCGATGAAACGGAGGGCAAGACGGTCGAGTTATGCGGCATCATTGTCGCTGTTGCTCGTACGAGCCCGGTCTACGCCTCCTGCCCCAACTGCCGAAAGAAAACAGAAGAACGGGATGGAAAATACTTCTGTGCTGTATGTGGCAAAGTGGACAAACCGGAATACAGGATGCTTTACAAGGTCACTCTTGATGACGGCTCCGGCTCAATACGAGCTACTTTGTTTGGAAAGACAGGCGAGGACCTTCTTCAAATGACGGCACAGCAGGCGCAGGACTTGATGGTCAAATCAGGGAATAAGAGCTTCCCTATGGAACAGAATTCTAACAAGATGCTCGGAAGATACGTCACCATACGTGGCCGGGTGAGTAAATTCAGGGATACTCTGGAGATTTCAGCATCAGAGCTGCTATTTGCGGATCCTATTGAAGAGATAAGACGCACTCGAGAAGACGTAGTCAAGTTGGCAGGTTGATCTCTTCAAGACTTTCTCACGAGGTTTGCTCGATAAGCGTTTGGAGCCCTGTCAGAAAGATGCTGATATCGTTTGAGTTGTTGTAGATGTAGATTGATGCTCGCGCGGTCCCCTTGGACGGCGGAATTCCGATTTGGTAGTGGAAAGGCGCTGCGCAATGCCATCCGCTCCTAATCATGACGGCATACCTGTCGTTGAGGAAAGTTGCGATATCATGTGCAGACTCAACCGTGTCGATAACAAACGTCAGAAGTCCAGTCCGAAGGTTCACATCGTCTGGTCCAAGGAAATGGACATGACTTAGCTGCTTGAGCCCTTCCAACGCCGCTCGAAGGAGATCCCTTTCGTGTTGCTCGATTTCACGCATTCCGATTGACTGCAGGTATTCGGCCGCTGCCCCGGCGCCTATGGCACCGGCATAGTTCTGCAATCCTGCCTCGAACTTGTGCGGAGGAGGCAGATAGGAAGGTATGATGCGGCCATCCTCAAACCTCACGTCACTGACGGTATCGCCGCCGACAAGAAACATGTCCATTGACTCAAGGAGGCTCATCTTGCCATAGAGTACGCCCATTCCCGTTGGTCCACACATCTTGTGAACTGAAATGGCAGAGAAGTCTACGTCAAGATTCTGAACGTCAAGCGGATGATGTGGAGCGTATTGTGCATCATCCGAAACCACCAATGCTCCTCGATCGTGTGCAATTTCGATTATCTCTCTCAGTGGCGCTATTGTGCCTGTCACATTGGAAGAATGAACGACTGATACAATCCTTGTACTGCTGTCTATTGCTCTCTTCCAATCCTCGATATCGAAGGTTCCGTCGTTCCGGGCCCTAACTACTTCCAACTTCAGACCAGTTTTCTTTGCTCTCTCCACAAAGGGCAACGAACCGCTATGATGCTCCAAGCTCGTCGTTACAACCTTAGACCCTCTTTCAATCTTTACAGAGCTGGCGACAATATTGAGTGACTCCGTGGCGTTGCGGGTCCAAATACACTCACCCGGTTCTGCTGCATTTATGAATCTCGCCAACTTGCCTCTGGCCCTTGAATATGCGTCAGAAGCCTCTTCGCCGAGTCTATGAATACTCCTGCCGCCGCAGGCAGGAAAACGCTCGTAATACTCGTTCATGGCACTGATGACCTGACGAGGTTTTAGTGCCATGCATGCACTATCAAGATACACAATGGGTCGGCCGTTTATTTTCCGTTTGAGAACCGGAAAATCCGATCTTATTCGAGACCAGAATCTGTCGTTCATTCTCAGCCCCTCACTATCTGCCAGTGGTATCCGCCCTTTCCAATTCTCTTGGTGATGATGCCCCGCTCTACCAGCTGATTGGCCGCTATGACAAATGTGTCGCCACCTGCACAGTCCTTGCATACCTCTGCATATTCAGCCCTCCGTGCTAGTTCCAGAATCTCAGAAGTGGTAAATGAGCCTCCGGCTTCGAGGATCTTCAGTATGCACTGAGCATTTCTTGATAACGTGGACATCATTAATGGGGTCCGGGATGCGGAATAAGAAGTCTTCGAAGATATAATTGCCCTGCAACTTAACATAATACTTAAATGATATCCATCGAGGCTAGAACCCGTTCTGTTTCTTTCCGTGCCTAGTAGCTCGGTCTGTGTGAAATAGGCGAAGGTGTACTGTGATGGGAAGAAGAAGAAGGCAGAAAATCCGGAGAAGACCTCAGAAGCGAATTCCAGATGTGTATCAGTGTCCGGATTGTGGCAACGCTGCAATCAAGATAGAGCTGTTCAGGGACAAGAGTCTCGCGACAGTGAAGTGTGGGTCATGCGGTTTGGAGATGACCATTGACGATGTGAGTTCGCTTACCGAGCCAGTAGACGTTTACGGTAGCTTCATAGACAAGTTCTATGAAGGAGACAAGACGGAGAAGTAGCCCGCTCGTCTCACTGCACTCAGCAATGATTATAAGTATGGCTCAAGCAGGAGATGTTCGACGCCTATGCAGCAGAGCCTCATCCCGATTGTTAACATTGTCTTGAGCATTTTGGGTATTGTGGCCCTTCTCCTTGTGCTAGGTTATATCGCATACGGTCAAGAGGAAGAGGAATAGCATCCTTTATCGAGTGCTTCCCTATGAACCCCTTAGAGTCGGTGCTTCACCTCGCCTTCGATAATTCCGCGCCGTATGTCACCAACTTGGACGCTGTAAGATCACTGATTCAGCAAGCAGTGGCTCAGACCACCTCTGTCGATGATGCAGTCACCTACATCGAGAACAGATTCCCAGACGCAGAGATCACGCTCAAGACTGATATTCGCATCTTAGTTGCTGCCATTCGCCATGCCGCCCGACAAAGGAAGTTATCTGGATGAGCGCGTTTGAGTCGCTAGGACCGGAAATTTCCAGATTCCTATCTGACCATGGTATCGGCTCACCAACGCCCATTCAAGAGCTGGCAATTCCCGCCATCCTACATGACCGCAGCGATGCGTTGCTCTTGGCCCCCACAGGCAGTGGCAAGACAGAAGCGGCTCTCCTACCGCTACTGAGAATCCTGAAAGAGAGACAGTCGCAGAGCGAGTTGTATGGAATTTACATTCTGTACATCACGCCTCTCAGGGCACTAAATCGAGACGTGCTCTTGAGAATCGAAAGCCTATGCAATCGTCTTGGCCTGAGTGTAGCTGTGCGGCACGGCGATACGACGCAGTATGTGCGGAGACAACAGGCCCTTAATCCCCCGAATCTCTTGATAACAACCCCGGAATCGCTTCAGGCAATTCTGCCAGCCCAGAGACTTAGATATCATCTAAGGACTGTCTTTGCGGTCGTCGTCGACGAAATTCATGAAATGGCAGATAGCAAGAGAGGCACACAGCTTAGCTTGGGTCTTCAGCGACTGGACAGAATCGCGGGTACAAGGACCCAGCGTATCGGGCTTTCTGCAACGGTTGGAAATCCAAAGGATGTCGCAAGCCTATTGGCTGGAACAGGGCGACAAGTCAAGATTCTATGGGCCGGATATGAGCTGAGGAAGATGAATCTAAGGGTCGAGATGCCTGTCCCGAATGCAGAGGATCAGGAGACATCGAGAAGAATCTCATACCCTTTGAACTCAACAGCGCGACTCCGCAGGATAATCGAGCTTATTTCATCACACGGCTCGACGATTCTATTCACGAACACAAGATCGTTTGCGGAAGTCCTAGGAGCCAAGATGCATGCGATTGGGCCGCCGTTTGATTTTGATGTGCACCATGGGTCGCTGTCAAAAGATGCTCGTATGACGGCTGAGACTCGACTAAAGCAGGGGCTATCAAGAGCCATAATCGCAACCTCTAGTCTTGAGCTTGGTATCGACATAGGTCATGCAGATCTCGTGTTACAGTATTCCTCTCCGAGAGAGGTATCACGTGCTCTGCAACGCACAGGGCGAGCTGGTCATCGGTTAGGAATGGTAGCGGAAGGTGTGTTCATAGCCACTATGAACTTGGATGATGTCACTGAATCTGGAGTCATACTCAGACGGGCTCAATTGAACAAGGTTGAAGATGCCCGAATCCCAATAAAAGCATGGGATGTCCTCTGCCATCAGATTGCCGGGATTCTTCTTGACGTCGGCGGAGCTGATGTTGATAGTGTCTTGAGATTCATCCGTTCGACACAACCCTATGCGGAAATGACCCTTGAGGAGATGAATTCCCTTCTTCATTTCATGACTGAGAAGAAAATCGTGAGTACAAATGGGAGTAGGGTCAATGGAACGCGAGCAACCCGCCTTTTCTATTACGACCATCTGAGTACGATTCCTGATATCCGGCAACTGAGTGCCCTAGATATGACTACACGCACCCCGATTGGCGTCTTGGATGAAGATTATGTAACAGAGAATATCCAAGCTGGCTCTCTGTTCGTAATCAGAGGCCGACCTTGGACTGTCGTGAGTGTGGATGAAGACGAGGTTATCTGCGCTCCAGCAAGTGGCTCCGACAGTGAGGCGCCACATTGGATAGGAGAGATGATTCCTGTGCCCTATGAAGTTGCTTCGGAGGTCTCGGAACTATGGCAGCATGTGCTCGAAGGAACTGAGGACGAGGTCAAATTGTGGCTACAGTCGCGATATGGAATCGCGGGGTCTCCTCAGGAATTTATTATCAGAACTGTAAGAGAGAGCAGTGAGGCTTTGGGATGCCTTCCGTCTTTAGAGTCTCTTCTTGTTGAGGACTTCGGCACAGGTCTGGTTATTCATGTGCCACTTGGTACAAGGGCAAATGAAACATTAGGAATCGTTGTAGCGGCCTTGCTCACAACATGCATGGGAATAGATGTGAGTGTGGAAAGAGACCCGTATAGGATTCTGCTAACCGCGACTGGTCGTCTGGACCCTGAACGGGTTGTCGATATTCTCAGAGGCTATGACGGCAAGCAGGCGTCGTCAATTCTCAGACTTGCGGTCAAGCACACACAGAGCTTTTCTTCTCGCTTCGTCCATGTCGCTCGCAGAATGGGCGTGATACGAAGGGAGACCAGAACCAAGGATGTTCCAATCAGGCGACTCATAGCCAGCCTTGAAGATAGTCCCGTCTTCCAAGAGGCAATGAGGGAGATACTGCAAGAGAAACTCGATGAAGAACGAGTTATTGACTTGTTCAATGATATTTCTGAAGGACTAATAGATATCCGAATTGTCACTACCACAAAACCATCGCCTCTCGCTAGATTGATAGTTGAAGAAAAGACACGATTTGAGATACTGGGCGAAATCACAGATGAAAGCGAAGTTCTCAGGCTTGTCGAAAACAGACTGAACGCTAGGCAGTTAAGGCTGGTATGCATGGCGAATGGTGATTGGGATTCCGTCCGAACCATATCTACGCTAAGCGACGCAATAGAATGTCCGAAGTGTGGATCGAGAATGATAGCTGTGATTTCCCCTAGTGAATCCACGCTCACAGCGATAATGAAGATGAAACGAAAGGGCAAGACTCTCTCGAATGATGAGATGAATCAGTATTCAGCGGCAGTATTGACAGCGGAGCTTGTATCGACATACGGTAAGAGCGCGCTGATGGTATTGGCTGCACATGGTATCGGACCGAGAACCGCATCACGCATTCTGCAATCCGGGTCCACTGATAGGCTTGCCCTCCTTAGAGAGATTGTGAGAGCGGAACGTGAATATGCAAGGACAAGACCATTCTGGCAATGAACTGAACAAACCACTTGTGGTGGTTGCCGGGAGAAGTAATGTTGGAAAAAGCAGTCTAGTCAGAGCTCTCACCGGCAAGAGAGTCAGAATCGGCAAGCGCCCCGGCACTACGGGGCACGAAGAACTCATCGACCTAGAGTCCATAGTACTTGTGGATATGCCCGGATTTGGCTATGCTGCAGGAAAGGATAGGGCGGCCATAAATCGATTGAAGACCGGAATCGTACACAGACTCGAGAACTGGGAACGCCGACTACTCATAGCCATCCTAGTCATAGACGTGTCACTATTCAGAGAGCTTGTGGAGAGATGGGAAAGCCGAAACGAAGTTCCTGTTGATGTGGAATTCTACGGGTTCCTTTCCGAGATTTCACAGTATGTTATTGTCGCTGCAAACAAGACCGACAAGGTGGCGAATAAGGACAAGTCGGATGAGTTCGGTTTTCTGCGTATGAAGCTATCAGAGGTCGGACAGGCCCCGGACATTATTCCTGTTTCAGTCAGAGATGCAGAGAGCATCAGAGACCTCAGAGTGAGGATTGAGAGCATCTTGAAACAGGAGGGGTTGGAAGTCCCAAGCTGGTGAGCGCAGGTATTACTGCTTTCCCTTCTTGAATACGTAAATTACGATGCCGACAAAGAACAATGCAGAGGATACAATGAGCATAGGAAGAATAGCCGAATCGGGTGTAGCACGACCCGAAGTCAGCCAACTCACCATATTCATGAACAAACGAGCATTGTCAGCGGCGTAGTACCATTTCAAGGTCGCCTTCGGAATGTCAATCGGACGACCGGTAAACATGATTGTTGAGCCAGAGATTATCACTCTGCTCCCATTGTATTCGAAAGCGGAGAGCCATGGTGGCAGTGTCCCGTTGATAGCAGAGTAGTTCAATGGCCACGTCTGTGATTCCTCTAGGGTCATATTAGGGAAGGAGATGTTTCCCCACGTATATGGACCCTTTCTGAACTGAGCAAACGAACTCTTGTATCCCCGGGCAATCGAACTTGACAGGGATAGAGGCTTGAGCGTGGCCGTCATTAGTATGAGCCCATTGATATCTTTGAATATCGGATGGTTTGTGTTCCAGGTTGTCGAATCCAGTTGCATGACCCAAGGATACGAACTGTTCAGATTACGCTCGTAGTCAAACATGGTATCTGCCCATAATGTGCTCTCGCTCGTCGCGTTGATGCTGAATCGCACGCCTGTTATGTTGAGCATGTCTAGGAGCCGGTTTATTGCGATATTGTCTCCTAGGCTCTGAAGAGCCGATTCAGTCCAATACGTGGAGTTCTGAGAAATAGTGGGATCGCCAAGTATCATTAGTGAACTGCCGTTATTCAACATCCTGACAATTGAAGCAGCCTCGGAACTGGCAAACGGAGACCCCGCACTCGGAGAAGCGATGATGAGAACATCTGCGTCTGTCAGTACAGTATCGTTCAGATGCGAACCGTTGTAGATGCGAACCATATACCGGGTTGATGCATTCACAGCGTCAAGCATGAGTTTCAGTCCGTCGTCCGCATCACTGGCCGCAAAGTGTGGCGAGTGACTAGCGTCGAAGAGTATGACTATCGGGTCTAGGGGGACTTGAGCACTAGCGGTACATTCTAAGTATGAGACAGATAGAACTACTATGAAAAGGGTGCTGCATATTTGGATTCTATTCAGCCGCCTCATGGCTCCTTTCAACCTTCAGGCTCAGATTGCAAGCCTGACAGGAGAGCGTTTTTTAAACTTATCCTCAAAGTAATGGGGACTGCATGGTCCTCTAGTCAGTCCTTCTCCAGTAGACAAAGAGGATTCGCCTTTCCGCGTCTGTCGACTCGACAACCTCATAGGAATTGCGGATTTGTGCGATTCTCTGGGCAAGGAGATGATAACAGGCATCCACTTTCCTTGCTATTACAACTGACTGATAGAAGCTCCTGCAACTGCAGTAGATTTCTGGAATAACGAGGTACTCCCGTCTGAGCCCTCTGATAATCCAAGCAGTTGAGCCGCTTGGTTTGAAATGGTATTCTGCGACACGGCACTCCTCGACAGCTCTTAACGCTCTAATGAACCTCAGTCCATACTTGCCCCGGAAGTACTCGATATCGGCCTGTTTCAGTTCGTCTTTGGATATGAGGGCGACTTCATGAGCAGTGAGTGTCATTTCTTATCACGCAACTACCCATATGGCTATGCTAAAATGCTACGGGCCTCATTCACGCAATCAATGGAGATAATCTTCGAGGACAGATGCCTTGTTGTTCGGTCCGATGTATTGAATGCGCTTCTAGTGTCCGATATACATTTGGGTTTTCGTGTCGAACTAGAACATCGTACAGGCATTAGTTATCCCCCAGACCATCCACTGTTGTTGAACCAGCTTCAGGCTATTGTCAAGAAACACTCTGTATCTGCACTGTACATAATTGGTGACCTTAAGCACACCATAGTCCCCGACAATTCATATGATTGGGAAATCATCCCCGAGTTCATGACAATGATTTCAAGGGATATTGACACAACCATCATACCTGGTAACCATGATGGGTCAATAGAAGGGCTCCTTCCCAGGAAAGTCGGAATCGCAGATGTTCATGGATTGACTATTGGACATGATAGTGACACACTCGGTCTCCTTCACGGTCACGCATGGCCATCAGCAGACGTTCTTCGTTCTTCGGTCATCGTTGTCGGCCACAACCACCCAAGTCTGAATCGCATTAGGACTGTTTCAGCCCGACTAAATGGCAGGCAGAACCGAAGAAGATCAGTCGGATTCATGCCAGTGGTATTGCGCTCGAGATTGAACAAGAACTGTGTCCGCATGAATATCGGAGAGCCAGAAGACCTGATTGACTCTGAGGGCATTCTGATAACTCTGCCAAGCTTCAACCCTCTGATTTCCGGGATTCAAGTTAATCTATCAGGTTCGAGACTGCAAGGACCGATTTTCGAAACCGGATGTGCGGAGCTTCGAAGCTCCGAAGTCTATAGCGTCGATGGCGTGTTTCTTGGGACTGTAGATACACTACAGGCGTCAGTGGACGAAACCATTAAATGACGCCCGCCGTGAATGGTGGGTGCATGGGTCGGTAGTCTAGCTTGGCTATGATTCTTGGTTCGGGACTCAAGAACTGATATCCAGATCTTGACCGAGCAAGAGGTCGCCGGTTCAAATCCGGCCCGGCCCACCACTACTTTGTTCATACAAGGCCAACTCGTCTGATAGGTATCAGCACTTCCCGCAAGCTACCATAGTTGAACACCACTCAGGTGCCTGACGACGACACATGGCACAATGCCGAAGAATAAGTTCAAAAGTACCGAAAGGCATGCGCGGGAAGCTAGACAGCAGGGAGAGAGAATTGGGTCAAGGATCTGGCAAGGGCAAAGTCATTCTGTTTGGCGAACACTTCGTAGTATACGGCCTTCCAGCACTTGCAGCAGGCATCGCCGCAGAAACGACTGCGAAAGTGACTAGATTAAAGACAAGTGGATGGACCATTGATGACCTTAGGCCAGAGACACCAGGCTACAAGGCTGAAAAGGCCGATGAGCAGAAGGTGTCGACAGACAACGTCATACGTCACTTGGGTTTGGATCTTTCGAAACAAGGTATTCACATTGAACTTGGAGGAGACCTAGTAGCCGCGTCTGGAATTGGAGCAAGTGCTGCGAACTGTGTCGCGTTGGCCCGGGCACTGAACGAGGAGTTTCGACTCGGTTTGAACAATGACCGGATTAACGAAGCCGCCTATGAAGGCGAAAAGGGCTATCATGGTACACCCTCAGGAATAGACAATACTGCATCCACATTTGGCGGTCTGATATGGTATGTGAGAGATCCAAACAGTACTGTACCTATGTTCGAGAAGCTGAAGCTCAAGAAACCGATCGGGCTAGTCATTGCCTCCACTGGACTGACGGCTAGCACAAAGAAGGTCGTCGACGATGTAGCGGCAAAGAAAAAGGCCGATCCAAAATGGTTTGATTCCATTGTTGACGAATACAGGACTCTTGTGAAGGACGGGCGCGAGTCCTTGCTCCGCCTTGACCTCAAGAAGGTCGGACAGCTTATGAACAGGAATCATGAGCTGTTGCGTTCGCTAACTGTCTCTTGCCCAGAACTGGACAGTCTTGTAGAAAAAGCATTGAAGAATGGTGCGCTGGGTGCGAAACTAACTGGGACGGGAAGAGGAGGCCTAATGATAGCTCTCGTTGCCGACCAGCACGCAACAAATCGTGTGGCAGAGTCTTTACAGAAGGCGGGTGCGGCTGCAGTCTGGAAGACGAACTTCGGACAGTAATGGGAAGTGCATACTTATGATACTGGAAGACTACATCAAGAAACTGGCTGTGCAAGGCGCACTGAAGACTGTACGCAAGTCTATCTCAAAGAACTTGGAAATAGCTGGCGTCCTTAAGACTCTGGAACCGACACCAGTGCTCTTTGAAAGCGTGAAGGAATCCGGGTTCCGTGTCGCTGGCAACCTCTTCTGCAACAAGACACAGATTGCCGACTACTTCGGCATCAAGCCCGAGGAAATGATTCCGACCCTGGCAAGAGCTATCGAACGCAAGAGCCCTCCAGAGAAGACCAAGAGTGCCCCTTGCCAGGAAGTTGTCGAGACCGGCGTGGACTTAGACAAATTGCCAATCCTCATGCATAACAAGATTGATGGCGGCCCTTACATATCCGCAGGTGTCGTTGTCTCTGTGGACCCTGAGTATGGACAGAACTTGGACTTCCACAGGGCGATGCAATTCGAGAAGAACCGCATGGCTGTGAGAGTCGTGAGCGGACGAGACTTTCATAAGTTTCTAGAGAGAAACGGCGAAGTTGACGTTGCTTTCTGTGTGGGAACTACACCTGAGGTCCTTGTTGCCGCAGCAACGTCGGTGGAGACTGGAGTGGACGAGTTGCAGATCGCCAACGCGCTGAGACCAATCAAGGTAACGCGCGCGAAGAGTGTTGACCTTAGCATACCGGCAGACTCTGAGTTTGTGCTCGAAGGCAGAGTATTCAATCAGGAGAGACATGCCGAGGGGCCGTTTATAGATCTCACGGAGACTGTTGACGTTGTGCGGCAGGAACCAGTGTTCGAAGTAAGGAAAATCACGCACAGAAAAACGGCCATCTGGCAGGCTCTACTTCCAGGACGCTTGGAGCATAAGATACTGATGGGAATGCCTCGCGAACCAACGGTCTACCGGAAAATCAAGGAGCGTGGCGTGGATGTGATTGATGTGAGCATCACGCCGGGTGGTGCAAGCTGGCTGCACGTAGCAGCGAAAATCAGGAAGAAGAATGCAGACGACGGAGCAAAGGCAATCGAGGGAGCATTTGCGGGGCACACGAGTGCTAAACACGTCTGGGTGTACGACGAGGACATCGATATCTACAATGAGCAAGACCGGGAATGGGCCATGGCGACTCGCTTTCAAGGCGACAAGAACATGCATGTCAAGGCGAGAGAACCGGGGAGTTCTCTTGATCCGAGTGCCGAACCCGGAACGAAGATGACGACGAAGATTGGCTTCGATTGCACAAAGGCCCTCGACACGAAAGGCAAGAGCTACGATCGTGCTGAGTTCCCGAAAGTAGACCTGAAACGGTTCATGGAGAGCGCGTAATCAAATGCTCGAACTGAAACCCGAAGAGAAGGCCATGCTTGAAGGACGGCAAGGCAAGGCCACCCGAAAAGCGATGGAAATAATCACATTGCTTGGAGAGATATATGGTGCAAAGAGACTGATTCCCGTCTCTAGCGTACAGATTGCAGGAGTCTCCTATGACAATCTCGGAGAGCCAGGTCTGGAGTTCCTTTCGGACATGGCAGTCGACGGCAAGGCGCGAGTGTTGACCACACTCAATCCTGCAGGAATGGACTTGGAGGAATGGCAGAAACACGGAATAAATGCCGACTTTGCCCGGAACCAACAGAGAGTCATAGATGCCTTTGCCAAGATGGGGGTTATGACGACGTGCACATGCACACCCTATCTCGTTGGTAATCTTCCTCACTTCGGGGAGCACGTGGCTTGGGCTGAATCATCAGCAGTCTGTTTTGCTAACTCCGTCATAGGAGCCCGGACCAACAGGGAGGGCGGGCCCAGTGCTCTTGCTGCATCTCTCACAGGCGTAACTGCCGAATATGGGCTTCACCTTGATGAAAACAGGGTAGCCGAGGTCAAGTACGACGTGCGGACGAGGCTGAAGACCACTGACGACTTCGGGCTTCTCGGCCAAGTAATTGGTGAAAGAACAAAACAGGCCATACCCTACATAACTGGAATCTCGCATGCTACAACAGAAGACCTGATGTCATTCTCTGCTTCAGTCGCGACCTATGGTGGGGTTGCTATGTTCCATATGGAAGACATCACCCCAAGAACGACGACAGTGCCAGAAAAGGTGCAAATCATCACACAAGAAGATCTGAGTAATGCACGTAGAGCACTCGACGACAAGGACGCTGTCATTGATTTCATCAGCATTGGTTGTCCCCATGCCAGCATAGACGAGATATCTCACATTGCCAATATGCTGGACGGCAAGAGAGTGAAGAAAGGAAAGACTGTGTGGATTACAACAGCTCGACCCACGAAAGACTTGGCAGTCAGAATGGGCTACTATGATAAAATAGAGAAAGCCGGTGCATTCCTCGTGAGCGACGCGTGTTGTGCAGTTGCACCCTTGAAAGGACGCTTCACGGGTTTGATGACCGACTCTGCAAAGGCCTGCTTCTATGCACGGGGCAAGAACAAGTTCAAGACGGAAATTCGAACCATCGACGAGTGCATTAGGGAGGCGGTCGTGTGAAACTCCAAGGAAGAAAGGTCTTTAGAGGAAAGGTTGCAGGCGAGGCTCTGGTGACCACTCAGGATATCTCGTTCTACGGGGGATGCGATCCACAGACAGGGCAGATTGTGGAAAAGGGGCACGAACTTGAAGGAAAGTCTGTGGCTGGGAAGGTGTTGGTTTTTCCAACGGGCAAGGGTTCGACTGTCGGTTCATACATTCTCTATGCCCTCCGCAAGAACGGAAAGGCGCCTCTTGCGATTGTAAACAAGATAGTTGACCCAGTTGTCGCCGTGGGGTGCATAATATCCGAGATTCCCGCAGTCGACCAAGTGCAAATCGATAGGCTGCACTCCGGGCAGAAAGTTGAGGTGGACGCCGATCACGGCGCTGTCTCAACTTCGGGCTAATCAAACCTACTAGAACCGCTGGACCTGAGGCTCAAAATCCTCGGGGGTGAAGGAGGGCTCGGCATCGGGGGCTAGGTCGCCCTTCTCTCTGAGAACTTGTCTTGTGATCAGGTAGTAGACAAGAGCAAGCGCCTTCCTTCCACGGTTGTTGGACGGGATGACAAGGTCGATGTTTGTCGTGACGTTGTCCGTGTCGCAGAGAGCGATGACTGGAATGCCAATCCTAGCAGCCTCGGACAGTGCTTGTTGGTCGGTACGAGGATCGGTCAGTATCAGGAGTTCGGGCTCCACATAGCTTCTTGGACCAGCGATGTTGGGATTTGTGAGCGTGCCGGGAACAAAGCGTTCAGTGAATGCATGTGCTCCGATATATCCTGAAAATGACTCCACAGGCCTCTTTCCGTATACACGTCCGGAGACGGCAACCACCCGGTCGGGGTTGAATCTGTTTATGAACTTGCCAGCAGTCCTGATTCTCTCATCAGTCTTCCTTACATCTAGGACGTACAAGCCAATTGGGCGTTGTCTGTAGACAAACGGTTCCATGTCCTGTGTCTTCACTTGTGTCCCGATATGGCAACCCGCTGCAAGATACTTGTCCATCGGTGTCAGGAGCTCAACATCGGATGCTTCGGCGTCGCTCATGATTGCTTAGCCCCCGGAGACTCAGATGTTGCGAAGGCCATGAAGCTGTCTATCACATCCACATGTGAGAGCAACATTCTTCTACAGCAATACCTGTACAGGCCCAATCTATCCAAGACCACGGCGGGGTCCTCGCCTTGACGGACCTCGCGCTTGAACTGCTCGTACTTGTCCGCTACAACTTTCCCACACGTGAAGCATCTTACTGGGATAATCATCTTACGATCACATCACCTGTATGATTTCTGAAAACGGCTTCTTGCCGATGGGCCACCAAACTTCTTCGGCTCGGTGCGCCTAGGATCGCCCACAAGCATCGTCCTATCGTGTTCAATCATTCGGGAACGCGCTTCGAAATCCTGACTCATCTCGATCAGACCAGTGGCTACTGCCATTCTGGCAGCATCTGCTTGGCCCATGAAGCCGCCACCCCGAACGCTCACTCTTATGTCATACTTCGTCCAGCCTTCGCCAAACAACAGAAGTGGTTCCTGTATTCTCAATCGTGCAATATCGGGTTGCACGATTTCGAGCGGCTGTCCGTTTATTCGGATTCTTCCATTGCCGTCCCTAACAGTTGCTTTTGCCAAGGATGTCTTTCTCTTACCGGCAGTCACGACTATGCGCACTTCATTCCACCTCCAAGCTCGTCCAGCCAAGCTCTTCGCTAAGGTCGCCGATGGTCACACACTTGCGTCGAGGGCTGCTGTAACGCAACTTCTCAAGCACGATTTTCTCGGTTTCCGCATATTCTTTCGGAACGCCCATGAAAACCTGGATACGTTTGTATGCGTCCATAGCCCGGGACGTAGACCAAGGAAGCATGCCGCGTACCATTCTGCGGAACATCTTGTCTGGGCGCTTCTGATGAAGTGGACCCTTCTCCGGTTTGGTCGATGTCTTAATCTTGCGTCTTAACTTGTAAGCATCAATGACTGTCTTCCTATCACCGGTGATTACGGCCTTCTCTATGTTCACAACAACAATCCGGTCTCCTTTTAGAGCGGCCTTCGCCACCGTCGCTCCGAGCCTTCCAGCGATCATGTTCTCTGCATCAAAGACCTTTGCCTTCTGCTCGCCCATCGCAACCGCCTTCATGTGATTATCAATACTCCCGTACCTTTAGGAACTCGATCAAGCAGCTCATCGATTGAAATCAGAACTCCGCCCGCATCTACAATCAGCGACCGAGCCGAGACAGAGGCATTCAGAGCAGCCACAGTCACCTTGTGTGTCAAACTGCCGGAACCCAACACCTTGCCCGGTATAACCACTATGTCACCGTCACTTGTGTACCGGCCAATCTTGCCGACGTTCACAGCTGGGCGCATCCGAGCCGGACGAGATATCAGTTCGGCGACTCGTTTCCATATTCTGGCACCATTCTTGTTGGATGTGCTTTTGAGCGCATTGATAAGCGCGCGTGTATTGGGGTCTGTTGGTCCAGTTCTAACCACCTGTAGCCACCTCACAGTGAACCTGCAAACTCAAGGGCTTCCCGAACCCGTTCCTTAAGGATATCAGCTGCTCTCTCAACTATCTCGTCGGGAGGAAGTGCTCCTGAGGACTCGACCTTGAATAGAAAGCTATCCTTCTTGGAATCAATTGTGATGGCACCGGACTCGCACTCCTGAACACATGCTTCGCACATGCTGCAGTCGAGAGTGTTCTGAGTAGAGACTTTGTCACCATCTAGCTTGAGTATCTTCTTCGGGCAGGCTTCCACACATGCGCCGCAGCGGTCGCATTTTGTCTTGTCAACGCTGACCACTGGCACATATTTGTATGCTACCGTTGCGACAGGTTGGAACTTCGCATTCTCTGCACCAGTCCCAAGACGTGCGTATGCTTCAACAATCAACCTCTGATGTGGGGCCAGCTTTACAATGGGTATCTCTCCTGAAGCCGGGACCACCTTTGGGTCCTGTGATGAGAGATCTCGGGAGTAAACTACTGTCTCTTGGTCGCCGGCCTCTTTCTCAAGAGTAAGCGTGCACTGGCATAGACTGCAGCCCTTCCCCTCACAGTCACATTCCTGAGGGAGGTTGTAGTCGTCGAGCTTGGTTATTAGTGGTATAAGCCCGAGTCTATGGGCCAGCATTTCATCATACATGACGCTTGTGTTCTCAATTACGATAACTTCGTCTATAGCCATTGCAGGTAACCGTGTAAGCATAGTGCGTCTGAGCGCATTCGCAAACGCGACATCTACGCCTTCCACTAGGAAATGGATTGCATCACTTTGCTTGTGGATTATCGTGATTTCCATCTTCTCACCTGAGAGCAGAGGCCTTCCTTTACCCAAAAGACACTGTTCCCGGACGGACTCGCTCAAGAACCTTATGGGCCCTTCAGCTCACTCGCCCGTGCCCTGGGTGTTCGAAACGGGACTTGACATCGCATAAAAGTATTGCTCTAAAGCTGCGAGACATGCTGCTCAGGAAGCCACCCGGCACATATTCCTGAGCTCGTTGATTATCACCCTGTAACCGTTGACCCTCTGCTTTGGGTCGATTGCAACCATGCCGTACGTCGGCCAACCTAGGAGGTCTTGTACCGACTCGGGTTTCATCGCGCCGGGCAGGTCCTGCTTGTTGGCAATGACGATGATTTGTATCCCTGCGAGTACGTCCTTATACTTCTCAAGAAGCTGTCGAGTCCGCAGTACCTCCCGGGGGGTACTATCAGTGACCACTACGACCATAATACTGCCTTTCAGAAGGTCAGGCCACAGAAATTCAAAATGCGACTGACCAGCCATTTCAACAAGTGAAACCTTCGTCGTGCTGTCGATGGTTATCGTGCCACAATCCATTCCGGCGGTAGGCACATAATTGGAGTCCAGTGTCGCCGTCCTGTCCGTGAGCAGCTTTATCAGAGTAGACTTGCCAGCATACCCCGATCCGAGTAGAGCAACCTTCACGTACTGAGTCATCCGACGCGACTCCGATTTATGTTAAAGCAAATAGGCTTCGTTTGGCATATCAGCTGTCGTGTTACTGTTGTATCACTCGCAGTGCTGCTTGTTTGGCTCCTCTTAACCTGAGCTATAGGGGCGAGGCCCGGGCTAGTCTGACCTCGACAGAAGCGCTTAACTGTGGAAAGTAAGTCCCCCTTGGGGAGCTAACAGAATGACCTTCTCCTGTCCTTCTACCGTCATAGTGGCGAAGAATGCGATAGAAAAGTTAGGCGAACTGCTACGCTCGTATCAGCATATAATCTGCGTCACGGACGAGATTATTCAGTTGGACTATGGGGAGAAGCTGAGGAGAATCATAGGCCTCGATCCAGAATGGGTGATGGCCTCAACTTACCAAGACAATACACCTGTCAATGAGAGTGCTGACATCATAGTAGGATTCGGCGGAGGGCGAAGTCTAGATGTTGCAAAACTCTTAGCCGCGAGGACAGGACTTGAATGGATTTCTGTGCCCACGGCCGCGTCTCATGACGGTATCGCAAGTGAGGTTGCGTCTGTTACTCAAGACGGTTACAGGTATTCAAAGAGATGCAGAAGACCCAGTGCAATTGTCGCCGACTTATCAATCATGTTGAGGGCGCCGCCTAGACTAAGGCTTGCAGGAACTGGCGATATCCTTTCCAAGGCATCAAGCCTAGCGGAATGGCGGCTGGGAAATCACAAGAACGGTGAGCCTCTCAACGAGGAAGCATTCTCCTTGGTCAGCTCCGCCCTAGAATCGGTTCTGAAGAACAGCAGTCTGGAGACTCTGGTCAAAGCTGAGATAGACGCAGGAAGGGCGATGTGCATCGTCGGTAGCTCAAGACCGTGCTCAGGAACTGAACATGCGATTTCCCATGCGATGGAAAGGCGATATCAAGAACTACACGGACTTCAGGTGGCCTTTGCCACCCCACTGTGCCTTCACTATCTGAAGGATCTCGGGTATGCGAAATATGGGGCTAACGATCTACTCAGCCTGATGCGCAAGAGAGGGCTGCCAACTACCCTTGGCGAAATGAACACAACCCCCGACTTGTTCATAGATGATGTCCACCATGCCCTAGAGATAATGAAGAAGAGAGACAGGTATTCTGTCCTGAAAGATGTTGAGGACGATGCTCTTTTGAAAGTCATCAGTGAACTGTACGAAATGCCTTAGGCTTCGAGACTTGTTCGACAGTTTTAAAAGAGGTCGTCATGAGAAGGACCGGGACGGCCTAGGAAGACGGTCGTCTGGATTACCAATGAAGTGCTAACAGAGGTATACTGGATGCCAAAACCAAGTTTCGTCGAATGGGAAGCCACTGAAGAACTTCAGAAGAAAGCCCTAGAAGCCGTAGAGATTGCCAAAGATAGCGGCAGAATCAAGAAGGGGATTAATGAAACAACAAAGTCCATCGAACGTGGCATAGCACGCTTGGTGCTCGTCGCCGAGGATGTTGAGCCGCCCGAAGTGATTATGTATCTGCCCGGTCTCTGTGATGATAAGAAAGCTCCATACATCTTTGTGAAGAGTAAGAAGGATCTTGGCAATGCAGCAGGCATTGAACGCCCCACTGCAGCAATCGCAATCGTCGTCGAAGGAAAGTCAAAAGACTTAGTCACGGAGATTGTCGAGAAGATCGCCGCCCTGCGAAAGTAGACTGGCAAGGTGATATCGTTCAATGAGCAAAGAAGAGGAAGCTCTATCGATTCCTGCGGAGGTTATTCAACTACTGGGCAGGACTGGCGTGACTGGAGAGATAACTCAGGTGAGAGTTAAGATACTCGAAGGCCGCGACAAGGGGCGAGTACTGACTCGTAACGTCAAAGGCCCTGTTCGCATGGGAGATATCCTGATTCTTCGTGAGACCGAACGCGAAGCTCGTAAGATGAGGAGGCGTTAGCCGTGGTCGGCATACAGAAATGTGTATTCTGTGGGAAGGACATTGAGCCGGGCACGGGTATGGCTTTTGTACAGACAAAAGATGGAACTGTGCTATGGTTCTGTTCGAATAAGTGCAAGGTCAGTCGGATTCGGCGAAGGATGAAGCCAAGACAGACCAAGTGGACCGCGGGCTACGAAAAAGGCGGAAAGCCAAAGTAGACGATAGATGTAGAGCCTTCGGCCTTCTCAAGTACGCGACAGTAGTCAAAACCATTCCGTAGGACTCGGTGTACTACGACCACGAATGATGGGTTCAAGACAAGAGGGGCGGCAGTCCCAACAAGCTGCGGCCCGCTCCTCTCTGCTAGTTCTGTTGGATCATTTCATCCAGTTCACAGCGATGTGCTGTGCTAATAGTCATGTTACTTGTGCACGAGTCTAGGGCTTGGAAAACCTAAGCTTTCGCTATTTCTTCCTCGATGAAGCTGTGAATGGATCGCGCAAGAGCAGATATCTCACCCTGGCGAACACCCTCTGCGTCCTTCGAGAACAGTTTCTCCAGAGACGGAACGAGGTTGGGCGAGGAACGCTTCTGTTCAATCGTAGTTTGAACAAGCTTGCGAATCTCTGCAGTATAATCGGCGTCGCCAGTCTTGTACTTGTCGATGTAGGCTCTTGCTCTGGCTTCTGCATCTGACGAGTGTACTAGGCCGCCTTCCTTGGTCCAGAGTGCAATCTCAGCAGCAGCTGTATCGGGAGCGTCGGATGCATGTGCAACGTTGATTCCGGCCCAAATCCCATAGCGTCCTCTCAAAGAATCTGGTGTGGCTTTCTGTACGAAAGTGGCGCCTAGCGCGTCGCGGATTCCTTGAATCACATTGTCTCCTTCGAATACCATTGCTAGCACGCGAGCAGATGTTATGAAGTCAACCAGCCAACCGAAGAACGGCTTGTCTTTATGAACCGCATAATGCTTCTTTGCCAGAGGAACGGGTACTTTCATTTCTCGGAAAGCTTCGACCTTGTAGCCCTTTGCAAGAAGTGCATCTATGACAAGTGCGCCGACCCTTCTTCGAATTGCGCTATCAGGCTTGATTAGTACAAGAGACTGCTCCAATTCGTACACCATGTCCTTAGTGATTTGAAGATGAGTCTACTTTCAGTTCATCTCGCTCTTGAGGCAGGAGGAGGTTATTTTAGTGTTTTGAAAGCGCAGACTGCTGCTTGGTTCGAGAAATCCGCTTGGTACGATAGGAGCAGGAGAAAGCTCACGACTTCTGTCATCGGGCGAAGCAGCGTACCTCTTAGCATAGTGTCTAGTCGATAGAGAGGCGATTATATGCTCGCCAACCGTACGAGGTGCTGTATGGTTAGCAATCAAGTCCTGTGGCATATGTTCGAAGGGACCACTAAGAAGTACGTCGGGGAGCCGAAGAATCAATGATACTGACGTACAAGATTCGGCACAACCGAGACTTCTGCGAAGAGTTGAGGATGGCGAAGCAGGTAGCCGACTATGCGGTCAGATATCGAACCTTCACGAGCAAAGACGTGAAGCACATTGGTCTCAAATCCACGATCGCAAACCAGATTCTCCGCAAATATGGTCGGAACAAGACCATCAAGAAAGCTCGGAACGTCAACCTCATCGTTCCCTCGCAGGGCATCAAGGCTGACCATGAGAAGCGCATTATCATGGTGGCTTGTCTGAAGCTGGTTTTGGTCTATCAGTTCCCTGAGTTTGAGAAGGTCAATCAAATAGAAGTTGACGAGGAATATGCCTACGTCAGCGTGAGTGTACCCGAGAAGGAGATTGTGGAAGAGGAGTACTACCTCGGCGTGGACCTCAACGCCACGGGACACGCTGCCGTGGTCGCCGACCCAAAATCGGGCAAGGTGTGGAAGCTCGGTAAAGAGTGCCAGCATGTTCACAAGAAATACAAGAACATCCGGCGAAAGCTCCAGAAACGCGGGAAGTATGCTATGGTCAAGAAGATCAGGAACCGGGAGAGCCGCATTGTCAGGGATATTAACCATAAGATGAGCAGGAAGATAGTGGAGATAGCCAAGACTTTCGGGTGCGGTGTCAAGCTCGAAGTCCTCAAAGGAATCCGGAAGAACAAGAAACATGCCAAGTCGTTCAACTACTCCCTGAACAGTTGGTCCTTCTACCAGCTACGAAAGTTCGTAGAGTACAAGGCCAAGCTGCTAGGAATAGTCGTAGCCTACGTCGAGCCAGCGTACACGTCCAAGACGTGTTCGAGATGCGGCCACATAGGAGATAGGAACGGTAAGGGCTTCAAGTGCCCCTATTGTGGGTACGTGGAGAATGCCGACGTCAACGCTTCGTTCAACATAGCGCTGCGTCAGACAGGCGTTTCTCAATCCGACGTAGAAAGGGATATGTCGGAGGGCAGCACTGATACGCCCCAAGAGGCAACTGCAAGAACGATGCAGACCTTAGAACCTCACAGGCTTTAGCCGTGGGAGTATGTCAGAAACGACAGTTTCATAACCGTGGTCCGGGTGCTTGCGGAAAGTCTTCTGTGAGGTGTCGCCGATGGCACAGACTGAATCAGGAGGAAAAACCCGACTTCGCTCCCCCATCGTCACCGTCCTCGGTCATATTGACCACGGCAAGACCTCATTGCTTGACAAGATGCGTGGTACTGCCGTCCAAGAGAGAGAAACAGGGGGAATGACACAGCATATTGGTGCATCATTCTTCCCTACGGAAACCATTCTCTCAATATGCGGTGATCTCCTGAAGAGTGTAAAGACAGAACTCACAATCGATGGACTCCTATTCATAGACACACCCGGTCATGAGGCATATCTGAATCTCAGAAGAAGGGGCGGCGCGGTCGCGGACATCGCGGTTCTTGTAATCGATATCAATGAGGGAGCTCTGTCTCAGACTTACGAATCCCTGAAGATACTACGGACAGGACGCACTCCGTTCGTGGTCGCGGCAAACAAGCTGGATAAGGTTCCCGGATGGAAAACAAAACCAGGACTTACACTGGTTCAAACGATTAAGGTGCAGAACGCTACTACCCAAGCCGAAATCGATAGGCGTCTCTATGATATTGTCGGTGCGCTCTCGGCCAACGGAATCGACTCGGAACGTTTTGATCGTGTCAAGGACTTTACCAAGACTGTAACAATCGTGCCTACGAGTGCCAAGACGGGTGAAGGCATTCCGGAACTGCTCATGGTCTTGGCCGGTCTTACGCAGCAATACCTGAAAGATAGGTTGAAGGTTGTCACTGGACCTGCAAAAGGGACCGTCTTAGAAGTCAGGGAGGAGACAGGCCTTGGTCTGACTCTCGATACAATCATCTACGAAGGGACGCTGAAGAAGACTGACATAATTGTGGTCGGCGGTCTTGATGATGCCATTGTTGCCAAGGTGAGAGCACTGCTGTTGCCTAAGCCTCTCGATGAGATTCGTGATCCTAGGGAGAAATTCAGCAGCGTTTCAGAAGTCAGTGCTGCAGCCGGAATCAAGATAGTCGCTCCAGATATTGCAGGTGCCATGTCTGGAGCTCCCCTCTACGCCGTGGATAGGCCCGAGAATATCGAGGCTTTCAAAAACAAAGTACGGGAAGAACTCAGGTCAATACGAATCCAGAAGGACTCGTCTGGGATTGTACTCAAAGCTGATACCTTGGGGTCGTTGGAGGCCGTTACGCAGTATCTACAAGAGCGCAAAGTTCCAGTCAGGATGGCTGACGTCGGGCCGATAGTCAAGCGTGATATTCTCGAAGCAAGAGCTGCTGGCGAGACTGATCTACTCAATGCAGTGGTGCTTGGATTCAACGTAAAGACTGCACCCGAGATTCCTGATTTGGCTGCGGAGTATGGGGTTGAGATATTCCAGAATGACGTAATCTACCGCCTCTTCGATGAATACAATGCGTGGCTTATTGTCAAGAGAGAACAGTCCAAGGCGGATTCCTTGAGCTCAATAATCAGACCTGGCAAGGTCGAGGTTATGCCTGACTATGTCTTCAGACGAAGCAACCCTGCAGTTGTGGGTGTGAAAGTCTCCGGCATAATCAAACCCAAGACAGGCCTAATCAACTCCACTGGCAAGCGAGTGGGTTCGATCATACAAATACAAGATAGAAATGTGACAATAGAAGAGGCGACTGATGGGATGGAGGTGGCGATATCCATCAGAGGGCCCACTATAGGCCGTCAGGTCAAGGAGAATGATGTGCTCTACGTTGACATGCCAGACAAACATGTCATAGCAGCACGAACGAAGTTTGCGGGAGATCTCTCTCAACAAGAGCTAGACGTGCTGGAAGAGATTGTTCAAGCCAAGAGGGCAGCTGGTTCCTTTGTGTAGGATGTGCTCAATCGGTTGTTATTGATAACGTTTTTAGGCGTTCCTTGAGACTGTGACGAGTGCAGCGGGTAGGGCGACTCGTTTGCCGCGAGCGAGACCACATGGCAATAGTGGCGTCAGTAACCCGGCAGAGTGTGAAACCCGACCCCGTCAGTATTCATCGAAGGACTATGACGAGTAGTCTCTGAAGTCTGTCGCGGCCACAGCAGCAATCGTAGGATTGTTGTGAGTGGATTAGATTGCCGAACTGGGTCAGGCCCTGGCGGGAACAGCCCTAAGGCTGGGTGATGGAGCCTCAGAAGAAACTGCTCCGAGAAGAGCGATGAGAGACTGCCTGGGAAGGGACAGACGAAACCTAAGGGGCCGCTGCACCTATTCTCCATTTCACATCGTCGAACCTGAGCAAAAGAGACTAGGATGGCGCTGGGGGAGGGATCCTCCAACCTCATGGCATTCATGAGATTCTTTGAACCCTCGTGTCTTTCGACACCAACTTAGCAGGCTGGCTCCTTACCAAGCTAGGAAACCCCAGCGCAGTTTGAAGACCTCGGATTCTGTCTTCTCATAAAGATTATGACGGGACTTGAGTGTCTCTCTAGGCTTGATTCCTTCGACTGAGATCATGCCCCTCTGGGAACGAAGGGTCGTCGGATACGCTTCTGAACATAATCGCACTGGACAGCGGTGCCCTCGGAATAGTAGGGCAATTTATCCTACGAACAATCGTGTCCTGCAACTGGGGCAAAGAACGACCTCGTCCTCGACCGGCGTCGCATTCGTGATTTCGAATGAGAATCCACACTGCGGGCATCGGAGTGTATCCAGGCCGGCCACGTGCTCTGCAGGAAGGGCATGACGAGTCATCGAATCGAATATCTTCTTGTCACTGCTCTGGTCGACAGGAGCGAAGGGGCGGCCCTGTGCCCAACGATATGCAGCAAAGAGCATGAGAAGAACCATCGGTACGATCAGAAACGCTGAGAGGAGGCCGGAATCGGAGGAGTAGACTAGAGTGCCGTATGTCACGATAAGCCCCAAGATGACAAGGACTGCAAAAACAAACCATCGACCTGTGTTGCTGCCTTGGGAGGATTCCGGTTCCATCATAGAGATTCATTCGTTTTGATATTGACACATGATAATCAGTCTTGCGTCTGAGGCTATTCATGCTGTGATTTGAATCAGTGAAGATGACTGCAAAAGAGAGAAAAGAACACGGGCCGTGCGGCCCGGTTCATTCAACTGTTGTTCGACTACTTGACAGTGCTCATGTCTCTTGGGGTG
>Ga0153916_10000055_pt1 | contig 63891 bp, 69 predicted proteins | sample Opewatmetagenome_FD_109642 | JGI IMG/M metagenome (GOLD analysis project Ga0153916, IMG submission 109642) | Freshwater wetland microbial communities from Ohio, USA - Open water 3 Core 3 Depth 4 metaG | ecosystem: Environmental > Aquatic > Freshwater > Wetlands | place: USA: Ohio, Lake Erie...
AGACCAGATAGCGATGGATTGTTTTATGTAGTAAGAAGTAGCGGTGTAAAAAACTATATTAAAGCAAAAGATTTAGAATATATTACATAAAAGAAAGGATTGGTGTTAAATTATGGAAAATATAATGAAAATGCCTGAGATAAAAAATGGTATTGAATGTTCAAAAACTGTTGCAGAACCTATAATTCAACTTGTTAAACCAGATACTTTTAAAAGAGATTCAATTAAATTTAAAAGATTAATTGATAATAGAAATCTATATGATTAAAATAATCGAATTTTTAATCAAAAGTTAAATTAAAAATTTTTTAAAACATAAATTTTAAATTTATTAAAAAATAGATTTGAATTATTTTTAAACTAATTTCTAAAAACTTATAATCCTTTTTATTAATTTTTTCAAAGGTCCTAAAAATGATATTTTATCTTTAATTTTGGTGCTAGTTGTAATTGAGTATAAATTTTTTTCTTTAAATAATGTGAATCTAAGTCAAATGCTATTCCAATACCTTTTTGTGGTTTAATAAAATCTATTTTTAACGAATTATGTCCTAGTTTTGATGGTTGACGTTGTTGTACTATTTTACAATCGCCTTTTAATTCTACTTTTTTGTTATCATCTTTATATACACCTTTCATTTGTCCAGGCATTTCCGGCATAATAAAAGCTCTATAAAATCCATCTCCTTTAAATCGATCTATATATTCATAAGGATCACAAACAGACCAGGCTCTTAACTCAATTTTTTTATCCTCTAATTCAGCAGTAACACTTAGATCCACCGGATAATATAAATCATATTCTTTAATGTAGATAATTTTGTTATAGCGAAACCTTATATTGCTGAAATCCAAGTAGTTATTTCCTTCTGTAAAAAGTGTAAGTACTCCAATTGCTGGTCCTTCACTTATCCAAAACAATGAATTTCCATAAAAAATACTCCAATCATTTTCAAAAACGCCCCAGAACCAGTCATATCCAAAAGCATTATTATCGGTAGTAAAAGCAATTCTATCAGGAATCTTTGGTTTATTGTTTTTAATCCACCAATTAAATAGATTATAATAAGTTGAAATTGTCTTTTTTATTCCTGAAAATCTTTTAAAAGGATTTGAATAAGAAAAATTTCCCCATGCATGTTCCATGTATCCTTTACCCTTAATTTTATGTATTTTATTATCTAATTGAATGAAACCTGTTATATCAGAATTTAGTAACCATCCATACCTATAATGGTCTAAACCAAAAGGTAGATATCCATTTGTTGAGTCTTGTGCACTCCAATGTGGTAATATCTTGGCTTTTATAGTCATATCAGCTATAAAATCTGAATCCTTAGTATCTAAATGTAAATGGTAATTAGGATAAATTCCTTTTATGGTAAAATTTTCATATTTTAGATCAACAATATTTTTTTTATGAATAAATATATTTACATCATCGTTTATTGTTCTGTGTAAAATACATCTATTTGAGTCTACATCAAAAAGAAGATTAACAATAAAACATGAGGGCGTATCTTGTTCATAGGCCATTGATCCTTTGAAACTCCATTTTTTTTTGTCATCTATTGTTTTAAACAGAGTCTCTATTGCCCACCATTCTTTCCTAGAAGGATAATGATTTCCTTCGTCCTCTGGAGTCCAAGGATTTTTTGATAAATTGTTTTTTATCATTAAATCTAAAATCTATATATTGAAATCTCTTTTATAGTATCTTATAAATCCTTGAGTAGTTGCAATAGGTATTATTGCTGAAAATCTTTTAAGTATCATCATTATTTTAGCGCTTCTTATTAATGTGTTATAAGGTGAATAGAAGTCTTTTGCAACTTTTTTTGCTCCTTCATATAATTCTTCTGGTGTCATTTTTTTTGGTTGAAAAACAACCTCAACCTGATTGTATTTACTCCAATCCTTAGTTAAAATTCTACCATCTCTTTCTAATCTTTCAAACAATGGTGTGCCTGGATACGGAGTTAGGATATTAACCTCAAGAACATCTAAATCCCAGTCATTTATTGTTTCAAGAGTTGTATTAAAAATCTCAGGTGTATCCTCATCAAAACCAAAAATTATACCACCTTGTACAGTCATTCCGTGACTATGTACTCTTTTAATCATTTTTTTAAAATCACTAACCTTATTATGTGTCTTTTTAATGTTATTAAGTGCCTCCTGACTTACGGATTCAAACCCAACAAACCATTCAGCACAACCTGATTTACGAGCTAGATTTAGAAACTCTTCATCAACTGATCCAAGAATATTTGCAGTACCATTAGCTACCCATCCCTTGTTAACCTTTTGTTTTATCATTTCTTTAAAAAGTTCCATTGCATATTTCCTATGTAAAGTCAAATGTGGATCATGAAATATAAACATCTTATTTGGCATTGATTTTATCTCTTCAACAACATCTTTTATTGGTCTTTGTTTTATCATATTTCCACAAAAACTACTTATTGCACAAAACTCACATTGATTTGAACAACCTCGTGTAGTTTGTATAGCTCCTAAAAAAGGATTATGTAAAATAAGGTCTCTTCTTAATGGAGGAACCTTTGACAAATCAAAACTATGATCCCTCTCATAAAAAGGTTGTAATCTACCTTTTTCAAAATCCTCCAGAGCTCTTGGCCAGGTTAATTCTGCCATACCTTCTATAACGCTATCAGCATGTTGTTTTGCTTCTTCAGGCAGTGCAGTTGGATGGTACCCACCCAAAATAACTGTTTTACCCCTTCTTCTGAACTCATCCGCAATTTCATAAACTCTTGGTGCTGTCATAGTATAACAAGTTATTCCTACGAGATCAACCTCTAAATTGAAATCAATATCTTCATAATTTTCATTTACAAGTTCAACTGAATATTTATTAGGCGTTATCGCTGCGAGATAAGGAAGTGTGATTATTGGGTTTCCAGCAACTATGCTACGCCATGAACGTTTATCTTTAGCACTAACCATTCCGTGTTCAAGAGCTGGAAAAACCAATAAAATCTTCATATTCACCTAAATAAAAGATATAAAGTGTATATTTAACATTTTTTATAGAATGAACAAATAGTCATAAATTCTAATTTAGTTCTGTGAATAAATTTAATATAATAGTTAATTTGATAATAAAATTGAGTTATGAATTTATTATTTATTAGTCCTCCGATGGATTATAATGTTATAAAAAAAGAGTATTCATTTGAAGCCTACATGCCTCCACTGGGTTTACTTTATCTGGCAAGTCCTTTAGAAAAAAAAGGTCATAAAATAAAAGTAATTGATTTTATCGCTGAAAAATATAGTGATCAAAAATTAAACGAAGAAGTTTCAAAAGTAGATGTGGTTGGAATAACAATTACTAGTCAGGTTGCGTCATCTGCAAAAAAAATTATAGATTTAATAAAAAATTATTATCCAAAAAAGATAATAATAGTTGGCGGTCCACATTGCACAATTCAAGGAGAAAAAGTATTAAGTGAAATGAACGCTGATATATCTGTTGTTGGCGATGGAGAAAAAGTAATAATTGATATTATTAAAGCGCTAAATGAAAATAATGATCTATCAAATATACATGGAATTTTTTATAGAGAAAATGGAGAAATAAAATCAGGTTTACCTCCAATAGAAATTGAAGATTTAGATTCTTTAGATTTTCCTGATAGAAATTTAATAAAACATTACTCTTATGGCAAAGAAGCAATAACAGGTATTACATATTTTGCCAAAGGAAAAATAACTACAATTATGACAACCAGAGGTTGTCCATTTAATTGTAAATTCTGTGTAAGTAAATCTATTTTTAAAAAATGTCGTTTAAGATCAGCTGAAAATGTTGTAAAAGAAATGGAGGAGATATCTAATGATTATGAATCAGTGTTTATAGTGGATGATAATTTTCTAATGGATAAGAAAAAAACTAATAAAATAATGGATTTATTAATCGAAAAAAATTTGGATTTGGATATATGGATATCAGGTGTGAGGATAACAGATGCTGATGAAGAACTTTTTAAAAAAATGAAGAAGGCTGGTGTAAAATCATTAGAATTTGGGATTGAATCAGGTAATCAGGATATACTTAATTATTACAATAAAAAAATAACGTTAAAACAGGTTGAAAAATCAGTAAAATTAAGTAAAAAAATTGGTTTTTTTACAGTGGGTAATTTTATTTTAGGTTCACCAATAGAAACAGATAAACATATAAATGATTCGATCTCATTTGCAAAAAAATTGAATTTAGATTTCGCATTTTTTTATGGTTTTAGTTTTTTAAAAGGTAGTGAACTTTGGGAGGATGCTTACCAACAGGGGAAAGTAAAAGAAAATGAAATGTTTGTTCCATGCGATTCAAGAAGAGGTTTGTGTAATTTTACCCCTGAAGAATTAAGAGAAAGATTATCTAGAGCTTTTTTAAGTTATTATATATCACCAAAATATTTGGTTTCTCAGTTTATTCGATCCGTTTTTATATATAGAAATTTTAGAGTTTTTAAGGCTGGTTTAATACTTTTATTAAAACAAAAAGAAGGAAGCTTATTTGATAAAAAATAAATTACTTTGATTTGTCAATAATTCTTTCTCGTTCTTCATTAGTTAAATTGGAAATAACTAGTTGTGCTGGTTTATTTTTTTCAGAAGGAATTTCTTTTATTTCTGTAACATTTATCGTTATTCCGGCTCCTAGTTTATCTTCATATATTTTTTTTATTTTATCAAAAAGTACATCTGTAGGTGGATCTGAATTTCTCAAATCCTCGTCTATGACAATTAATATTTCTATTTCATCCAACTTTTTTTGTACAATTTGAAACTGTTTAACTTTTCGTATTTTCATATTTTTTAATATAGGTGAAAGAATTTCAATAGAGGCAGCTGGAAATATTTTTCCATCAGGTAAAATAATACTTGTGTTTCTCCTGCCCTCAACTCCTGATTTAAAAGTTGGTGTATCCAATCCACAATCACACTTTTGATAATCTGCTAAAGTAACCCAATCATCTAAACCTGTGTATCTAATCAATGGAGTTGCTTTTCCAAATAATCTTGTTACAACGATATGACCAATTTTTTCAGGTTCCACAATTTTCATATCTTCATCTATTGTTTCAACATGATAAAAGTCATGGTTAATATGCCAAGTTTTTTCTTTACACTCAAACGCAACTGCTGCTTCAGATGATGTTTCTGCCGCACCATAACCATTATACATATTACAACCAAATGCTTCTTCGACGTAGCTTCTAGTGTACTCATCGAGAAGGTAACCACTTACTATCAGAACTTTTGGATTAACGTTTTTGCCAAATCCTTTTTTTTTCAAATAAGCTAAATTTTGATATGTAACTGGATATGATAAAATAACATCGGGTTTGAAATCATCTAATTTTCTCATAACCTCTTTAATTGGTTCAAAAGCATTTAAGGAAATATGATTTTTTGGAGAATAAGCAAATCTTGCTTTAGAGAAAAATGCTTGATTTGCAATATCATCTGCTTTACCTGGAGTAAAATTCCCAATATTTGCATATCTGGATTTTCTCCAATTTAGATTATATGATTGAAAATTTCTAAGAGAAGCTCCAACACCTTCACTAAATACAGAAAAATCCAGGTAAACAGTAACTGGTTTTCCTGTTGAACCACTAGTGCTTACAGTATATGCTTTATTTTTATTATAGTTTGGTGGTATTATTCCATCTGGAAAATTTTCAACAAGATCTTTTTTAGTAATAAAAGGTAATTTAATAATATCTTTTATTCCTTTTATATCATCTGGATAAATCCCAGCTTCCTTATATTTTTTATTATAAATAGGTACAGAATATGCATATTTTACAATTTTTCTAAAAGCTTTATCTCTATATTTTTCTATTTGTTTTATGCTTAAACGATTTAATCTATCTGGGTCAAGAAAAAAATGTTTTAAAAATGGAATTCCTGTTATTGGATTAATAAATGGGTTCATAATGCGTCTAGATTTGTATTATAACTTATTTTTAATAGTTTATGATAGGTTTTCCTATTGAAATATTAATTTAGATAAAAGATGAAATACTAAAAAAATAATAGCCTTGGAATCAATAAAAATCCATTATGAGCTGAATAGTAATGATTGCAAAAGGAAGTTTGGGTTGGGTTTTAAGTCCTATAATTCTTTTCTCTTTATTTCTAATTATTTTCTACAATAATTCATTAGTTCTCATAGTTTTGATTCCCCTTTTTTGTATTACAATTTTCTTTTTGATTTTTTTTAGAGATCCGGAAAGAATAATCGGAGAAGGAATTGTTTCACCAGCTGATGGAAGAATCAGAGATATAAAAATGGAAAAAGACCAAGTTTTTATTTCAATTTTTATGGATGTTACTAACGTTCATGTTAATAGAATGCCTATAGATGGAACAATTACGCAAATGAAACATTTTCAGGGAAAACATCTAAGGGCTTATAAAAAAGAATCTGAATATAATGAAAGAGTTACAATTGATATTGATTCACCTATTGGGAAAGTAAGAGTAATTCAAATAGCAGGTTTTATTGCTCGACGAATTTATCCTTATATTAAAAAAGGTGATAAACTAAAAAAAGGAGATAAAATCGGTATTATAAGATTTGGTTCAAGAGTAGATGTTTATTTACCAGCAAATAAAACAAAAAATGTAAATGTAAAAATTAAAGACATTGTTTATGCAGGTGTTACAACTATTGCAGAAATAATATGACCTTATAGAAAACAAATATATTATATAATTAAATTTTTAAGATATTTAAAAATAGAATGGAACGGTGGATCTATAATGTCTATTAAGGAATTTTAAGGTGTAGTAACCTTAAATAGGGTTAATTGTGAATATTTTTAATGTTTAATGGATTTTAAAATATACAAAAATCAAATTTTTTTAATTGTTTATTTTATTTTTGTAGAATTTTTTAGGCTAACTTTTATATATTATATGCCATATGTTTTTCTATAAGATATAAAATGGAATAATATGGAGCTGAGTAAAATGAAAATAAAAATAATAAGTATATTGATTTGTACACTCTTTCTAGCTAGTATTTTACCAGTATTAGCAACTGCAAAAAATCTTATAAGTATTAATACGAGCGTCGTAAACTCTAATGTTGATTTGAGAGGAGATTTAATAAAAATCACTGATGAGTATCCAGTTTGTGATATAGATAAATATTATGTAATATACCCAGAAAATGCTATACCTAGTACTTATCTTTTCATATATAATATAACCACAGGAGAGACAGATCAAGTTTATTTGGGTGGAGATATAATCTTTCCTAAAATCTCAGAAAATAGAGTTGTATATTATGATTTAATATATCTAGGTTTTAAAATGTATGATATAAATACTGGTGAAAAAACAGATTTGATTGTTACGAATTGGGAAGGTGGAGATACAGATTCCTTTAATTTCTTCGGCGATTATATAGTTTATGAAAACTTTTATCCAGATTTATATAGCACCGAAATTTTTCTTTATAATATTACTTCCGATGAAAATATTCAGTTAACAGATAATCCTGGTGATGATTATTCGGAAAATCCATGTATATATAACAATATTGTTGCATGGCAACTGAATGAAGGCAACATAGCTGATATTGTTATGTACAATATTGATAGTGAAGAATACACAAGAGTAACAAATACTTCCCAGTTTGAATCTGAAACTTTTCCTTCAGTTTATGAAAATAATATTGTATATAGCTATTTTTATTATGATAAATTAAATGGAACAATACTCTATGGACTTAAAATGTATAATATCGATACAGAAGATGAGACAACCTTATTTACACAAGAGGAACCTACAGGAAGTACTCCAGAAATATTTGGCAATATAATCGCTTATAGTGAACCTGGTGTTAGTCTACGTTTATTAGATTTAATAACAAATATTAATACAACGATTTACGAAGGCGATATGCTTTCGTACCCCTGGAATTTGAATGGAAATTATATCGTATTTACTGTTGTAAGAGATGGAATTTATCTTTACAAATATAGTAATAATCCACCAGACCCACCAGAAATTAGTGGCCCAACTAATGGAAAACCAGGAATATCATATGACTATATATTTAATGCATTTGACCCAGATGGTGACCAAGTAAAATATTTAATAGACTGGGGTGATGGTAAGACTGATACAACAGCTTTAAATCCATCAGGTGTTGATGTAGTAGTATCACATACTTGGAGCAAGAAAGGAAACTATAAAATTAAAGTACATGCACAAGATGAATATGGTTTAGATGGCCTTGATGCAACATTTTCTGTTAAAATGCCAAGAGCCAGAGCGTCACATGGTTCTTTGTATTTTAGGTTTTTAGAGCGATTCCCAATATTGGAAAGACTTTTCGCTTATTTCTCTTATAGTTTCTGATCAATTATTTAATATAAAGAAGATGTCAAATTTAAGTGCATTTTTTGAGATTAAACTGGAGGAGCATCTGGCTCTTATTCATGGAAAACGATTTAATAAAATAGGTATGGACTGGACGGGATTTGAACCCGTGGCCTCCGCCTTGCGAAGGCGGCGATCTTCCGCTGATCTACCAGCCCCTTTTATTAAACAGTAAATAAAATTATTATTTGATAGTTTGCTTCTTTAAAAATTGTTTTAAAATTTTTTATCTTTAGCTTTTTTAAGAGCTTCAACAACAGGTAGTTTATCACCCATCATGTATTTTTCAAGTGAGCCTCCGCCAGTGCTTACATGTGTGATTTTATCTTTTAGTTTTAGTTGTTCTAAAGCTGCAACAGTATGACCACCACCTGCTATTGAAAAAGCTTTTGATTTAGAAATAAAAGTGAATATTTCCTGTGTACCTTTTTTAAATAATGTGTTTTCAAATACTCCACATGGACCTGATAAAAAAATGGTTTTTGCATTTCTTAAAATATTTTTATATTCTTCTATAGTTTTTTCACCAATATCAAAAAGGTTGTTATCAACTGGTAGTTCATTTAGAGTTATTTCTTTTCTTTTTCCATTATATTCAATAGCAAAATCTTTAGGTAGGTAAATCATATTTTTGTATTTAGCATAAACTTTTGAAATTTCCTGAAAAAGTTCAGGAGTTCCTTCTTCACCAAAGGCTTGTTCGTTTTTTACACCAAGATTTATACCTTGAGCTTTTAAAAATGCATTTGCTGTAAGACCACAAAGTAGGATTTTATCTGCTATTTTATTTGAAAGTACTCTATCTATTGTAACTATAACATCTGCATATTTTGCTCCTCCAAAGAGAAAAATAGATGGTTTCTGAGGATTTTTTAATGCTTTTTCCAAATTGGTAAGCTCTTTTTCCATTAGTCTACCAGCACAAGATGGAAGTACAACAGTAAATCCTGTTAGTGAGCATTGGGCTCGATGTGCTGCTGCAAAGGCATCATTTACATATAGATCAGCTAATGGATAAAGTTTCTGAATAAGCTCTGTTTTTGCATGCTCTTCAGGAGTTTTTTTCTCAGTTTCACCTGCAAATTTTCGTACGTTATCTAGAAATAAGATATCTCCTGGTTTTAAATTTTTAATCGCATTTATTGCTTTATCTCCAAATATATCATCTATGTAAGAAACATTTTTTCCAAGAAGTTTTTGAAGGGTTTTTGCATGTTTCTCCATTGATATAAAATCCCAGCTTCCCTGTTTACCCTGATGAGCTAGTATAACAGTTTTTGCTTTTTTTCTGTTTAATTCTTGGATGGTTGGAAGCGCGAGTCTTATTCTTGTGTCATCAATAATATTTAATGTTTTTTTATCAAGTGGCATATTAAAATCTACTCTTAATAAAACTGTTTTATTCTCAACATTAAAATCATCCAGTGTGTTAAAATCCTTCATAATTAAAACCTCCATAAAAATCAGTATATAAAGATTTTATTTAAACGTATTTAAAAATTTTTAGAAGTTTATGTTGTTCTAGTTATTTCTATTTCACTAATTGGTTTGAAGTTGTTTACATAAATATAATTTATAAGATCAACAACTCTACATGAATAACCCCATTCATTATCATACCATGAAAGTATTTTAATAAAATTTCCACTATCACCAATTACTTTTGTACTAAGACCATCTATTATTGCAGAATGTGGATTACCTATTACATCAGTTGATACAATAGGATCTTCAGTATATTGCATTATACCTTTTAGATGACCTTCACATGCTTTTTTAAGAACATCATTTATTTCATCTTTGTTAACAGTTTTTTTCAAAAGGCAGGTAAAATCAGTAAGTGAACCATCAGGTGTTGGAACCCTTACTGCCATTCCATCAACTTTTCCTTTTAATTCAGGTATTACTAGTCCTACTGCTTTAGCAGCACCAGTTGTGGTTGGGATGATTGAAACAGCTGCTGCTCTTGCTCTTCTTAAATCTTTATGAGGGAAATCAAGGATACGTTGATCACCTGTGTAAGAATGAATAGTAGTCATGAATCCTTGTTCAATCCCAAAATTGTCATTTAATACTTTAACTGGCGGTGCCAGACTGTTAGTTGTACATGATGCATTTGATATAATGTTGTGTTTCTCAGGATTATAAAAGTGTTCATTTACACCTAAAACAACTGTTATATCTGGGTCTTTTGCTGGAGCTGTAATAATGACCTTTTCGGCTCCTGCTTGGATATGTTGTGCTGCTTCATTTTTACCACGGAATATGCCAGTGGATTCGACAACAACGTTTATATCTAATTTATCCCATGGTAAATCCAATGGTTTTACCTGGGAAAAGAATTTTATATGATTGCCATTGACCATAATACCATCGTCTTTGACATCAATAGTACCGTTAAATTTTCCATAAATCGAATCGTATTTGAGTAGATGAGCAAGAATCTGGGTGTTACCAAGATCATTTACTGCAACAATTTCAAATTTTTTTCCATATTTTGAATGTCCTAATGCTGCGCGTAAAGTATTTCTTCCTATCCTACCGAAACCGTTTATAGCTACTCTAATCATCCCTTCCACAAACCATCGAATATTATTATTCTATATAATACTTCCTAATAAAAAAGTTGATTCTGCATCTATTATTTTAACCTGTAAAACTTTTCCAATTTCGGTTTTATTTTTTAAAACAACTGGTTTGTAGTTTTCAGTTCTTCCCACAAAAGTATTTTTTTTACCTTTTTCTATGATAATAACTGTATATTTTTTTCCTATATATTTACGATTATTATTCTTTGAAATTTTGCTACAGATATCACTCAATATTCTTGATCGCCCTTTTACAATTTCTGTGCTAATTCTTCCTTTCATTATTTTAGCTTTTGTATAAGGTCTAGCAGAGTACCTTGTAATATTAGTAACATCAGGTTTAACCTTTTTTATTAAATCAATGCTGTGTTGAAATTGCTCGTCTGTTTCACTTGGAAAACCAACAATTATATCTGTAGAAATGGTAATGTCTTTGTATCTTTCTCTAAATTTATTAATAATATCAATAAAATCTTTTACATCGTATTTCCTATTCATTTTTTTTAAAATATTGTTATCACCTGATTGAACTGGTAAATGTAAAAATTTATAGATTTTGGGATCATTAAAACCTTCAATTATAGAATCAATATTTTTTGCGCAGGTATATGGATTCATCATCCCAATTCTTATTTTAAATTCACCTTTTATTTTAGATATATTTCTTAAAAGCTCACCTAAATCATGCCCCGAATCCAAACCATAGGAACTTGTATCTTGAGCAGTTAGTTGGATTTCTTTACAACCTTGTTTTATTGCTGAACATATATTTTCTGTTATCTCATTTATTGGAAAACTTCTTAGTTTTCCTCTTGCAAGAGAAGTTATACAATATGAACATGATAGCATACATCCTTCAGCGATAGAAATAGGTGCAAAAATATCTTCATAATATTTAAAAAATTGTGTTTTATTTTTATAAGTAAAATTAATTTTTTTATTATCTAAAACATCCAAAATATGATAAGAATATTGTGGTGGTAAAAGTATTGCTTTTGGTAAAACCGATTTTATAAGTTCTGATTGTATAGAAGCCATGCATCCGCCTACAATTATTTTTTTACCTGTTTTTTTAAAAACCCTAAGACGTGACAACATACGTTGTTCTGTTGTGTTTATAACTGTGCATGTATGAATTATAATAAAATCGGCATTCTTTATGTTATTAACAATCTCATGGTTGTTTTCTTTTAAAATACCTTTTACTAAACTTGCATCGCTTTTATTTGCAGTACAACCATAGACTTCTAAATATGCTTTCATAAATGAAAACAGGACAATTAGGTCTTTCTATTTAACTGCTTCTTCGAATCTTCTTAATACAAAATTTTTATCTAGATTTGATAAAAAATATCCAGCCCTTGGTCCTTTTTCCTGTTCAAGAATAACTTGGTATATAGTTTTAAATGCCTGGCTTATTTGCATTTTTTCTTTTTCAGCCTCGTCATAAATTGCTTTGTGAATATTTTCTGCTTCCCACTTAACAGTTGACAAATTTTCTTTTAAATTTTTTAAAAATGTTTTTTCTTTTTCTAAAAATTTTATTTTAGGTAATTTCTTTTTAACCTCGAATTTTACAATATCAGGTGCAAAATTTTTTAACCAGTATCTAACATTTTCAGCTCTTTGTTTTAAACGATCTTCATCATTTTTTTCTAAATCTTTTGGAATTTGGGAAGTTCTTATAAGTATTTTTTTTACTTCTTCCCAACTTTCTCCTATTTGAACAAGTGTTACTAAATGTCTATATGGAAGTTGATATGGAATTTTTTTTGGAACAATATAAGGTTGTGAAAGTTCATATGTTTTTTTAAGATCCTTCATTCCCTTTGTTGCTTCTTCTTTTCCAAAATAAGCACGTTCTTCTTTGTCATATTCATCAACCAGATTAAGTATTCCTAAACCTGAATCAAAAACAATGTGTTTGTTTGGTTGGTTATTAATAATTAAAAATCTTAGTACTTCCGCAGGTGTCATTCTAAGCATCTCCTCAGCACTTAAAGCAGTTCCTTTTGAGCTATGCATTGCCCCTTGTCCCTTAAGCATTATAAACTCATATATTGCATATTCTGGCGCAGGGTAGCCATAAACTTCTTCAACAATTTTTTTTCCTGTGTCTCTTGCTCCACCTGCAGTACCTAGATCTTTTCCAAGAGGTTCAAAAGTAACACCCAACATTTTCCATCGCGCTGGCCAATCAACCCTCCAGGGAAGTTTTCCAACTCCTCCTTTTGTAATGTCTACTTCTCCTTCATGTCCACATTCGCATTTGTATTCAATAGTTGGATGTTCATACAAAACAGCTTTTGTAGTTGTTAATCTTTTACATTTTTCACATCTGATATTAAAGGGAATCCAGTCTTTAGGAACTTGTCTTTTTGAAATATTTTGTATTATTTCTTTTATTTTCTCAGTGTTTTCCAAGGCAATTTGAATTGCATCGTTGTAATCTCCTTTTTTATACATTTCACTTGCTCTATAAACCTTGGGCTCAACTCCTATTTCTTTTAATGCATTTAAAAAAGAAATCAAGTAGTGATCAGCGTAGCTTTTGTGTTTCCCGCATGGGCAAGGAATATCGTAAATGGGCATACCAACATATTTTTCATAAGTGTTAGGTAAATATGGATACACCCTTCTTAATGGGTCATTATCATCTGCTACATAAATTAATGTAGCATCCCCGCCTTTATCAATTAAACATCTAAAAACTGCATCAGATGTTAAAATCTCTCGCATATTACCAATATGAATGGGACCAGACGGAGTAATACCTGTAGCTAAAACCTGTTTCTTATTTTTTTTAAGCAACTTATCAGCTAAAACATCTGCCCAATGCATAGCAACCCCAGTAAAATAAAAGATTAAATTACTCTTGCTCTTATAAGTGCACGAAGTGGTACATCATCTATTGTATTTTGTGTTCTTTTATTTAAAACAGCCATGCATAAAACTGGTTTACCTTTTTCATCTTTAATAGCTTTTATAGCGCTTTTAAATGTCATACCACTACCAACCACATCATCCACGATAACAACATTTTTTCCTTTTATAGTTGCATAGTTTGATGAAAATGCACCTGATTTTTGAAAATGTGGTCTGAAAATAGCCATTTCTAGTCCAAGTTTATCAGCAATAAAAGTAGCATATGGTATTCCATTTACTGCAATACCAACAATAGTGTTTACATCTTTACATTCTTCAAGAATAACATCGCACATAGCGTCTGAAATAAAACTAATTCTTGTTGGAAATACTCCTATAGAACGCCAACCTACTTTTAGATCCTCAGTTGGTTTTTTTTCTTTTCCTCTACTTAAAAGCCATACTGCTGTTTGTTTAGAAACATTAAGTTCATCAGCTATCTCATGTTCTGTAAGTCCGCTCTCCTTGTATTTAAATGCTTTATTAATGAGCGCCTCAACTTCCTTCATATAATTACACCTTGAAATTTAGTATATAAATTCAATATTTAGATGTTTGCCAAATATTTCAACAGTAAAACTAAAATATTAAAACGTATTATGGACTAATATAAAAAAATAGGATTAGTGAATAATTATGGCCAAAGAAAAAAAAGGCGAAGGGTTTCACTCAGCAGCAGGATTAATTAGATACTTTGACGCAGAAGAAAAAACCTCATTTAGGATACCGCCCTGGTTTGTTATTGTAATGTGCATAGCAACAGCAGTAATTGTTGTAGCGGTTCATATAATATATAGAGTATAATTTTAAAAACCAGTTTATATTTTTTTCAGCTTCTTTTTAGTTAGTTGTTTAGCAAGTTCTAATGCATCTTTTGCTTTATTTTTATTAGGACCACCACATTGGGTCATCTTTGGTTTTCCACCACCACTTCCACCCAGGATTCTACCAAGTTCTGGTGCTATATCTCTTAGATCAATTTCTACATTTTCTGAAGCCATAGAAACTAGGACATTTCCATCGAAAATATGTGCGACATAATTATCTTCTTTAGTTATGAAACCTGCAGTTGCAGTTGCCTCAAAAAAAGAAATACCAGTTATAATTTTTATATCAGTTCCAGGAACTTTATCTGCTTTATTAATAAGTTTTTCAATTTCATCAATTGGTACTTTTTTCTTATCCTTTTGCACTTTTTTCCATTCAGAAAAAAGATCCTCACATGCTTCATTTAAATTTTTAACAGTTTTTATCTTAGTTGTTTTTATCTCTTCTAAAAATCTTATTATTGTTTTTTCAATTTGGTTAGTAGGAACAGAAAAAATCTTTGATACTTCTTGTAATTGTTTTGAAATATCTTCATCTTCTTTTATTTTATAAGCTAAACTTAGTTGCTTTACAATTTTTTCATATAATTGTTTCTCTTCCTCTAGGTGAATATCAGCCATTTTACCTGCGGCAAAAATAATTCTATTTACCCCATCCTGGATTCTTTCGGTTTTAATAATTCTGATTTTCTCAACTTCACAAGTATTATTAAGATGAGTTCCACCGCAAGCCTCAACATCAATTCCAGGTATATTTAAAACCCTTATACAGTTACCAGGTGGAACACCACCTTGGTAAAGTCTAAAACCATGTATTTTTTCTGCGCTGTTTCTATCCATAACTTTTTTTTCTACAATAACAGCTTTTTTAATAAATTCATTAGCTTGTTCTTCAATTTTCTTTTTTTCCTGCTCAGTTATAGTTTTATAATGAGAAAAATCAAATCTTGCCTCGTTTAATCCAAGTTGAGAACCTGCCTGCCAGATATGCTCTCCTAATAATTTTCTAAGTGCACTGTTTACTAGATGTGTAGCTGTATGGTGTTTCATTAAAGTATAACGATGCTCCCAGTCAATAACTCCATGTATTTTATCTCCAAATTTTAAATCTCCATCAACTAAATGAATAATTGCTTCTCCTTCTTTAACAACGCTTTGAACCATTAATTTATTTCCGTTATTTAAAAAATAACCTGTATCTGCTGGTTGTCCACCGCCTTCTGGGTAGAAAGCGGTTTTATCAAGAATAATTTTGTTTTTATTTTTCCATAAAACCTTTGCGTCAAACTCTTTTGTGTAATGATCTTTATAGTATAATTGCTCAGTTTTTGGAAGATCTAATTTTTCCTCTTGTATTTCTTGGATTTTTTCTTCATGGGAATGTAGCTCAGCAACCATCGATTCAAAATTTTTTGGGATATCTATTTCTAATCCATGATTTTTTGAGATATTCTTTACTATATCAGGTTGCATACCATGCGTGTCATATAGAGTTATAAGCTCATTAGCATCAATTTTTTGTTTCTCTTTCAAAATACGTTTAACAAGGTTTTCACCTTTTGTAAGAGTTTCTGAGTATCTTTCTGTTTCAATATCTAATATCTCACCTATCTGTTTCCTATTTTTTTTCAAAGATGGAAACTCTTTTTCAAGAAGATCAAGCTGCATGTACACGATGTCTTTCAAAGAAGCATCTATCCTAATATTTTCAATAAAACGAAGAGATCTTCTGATAATTAGTCTAGCAAGATACCCTGCTTTAATATTTGACGGAACAATTCCATCACCAAGCATAAATGCAAGGCATTTAGAATGATCAGCTAGTGAATATAAACTTTGCATATCATTTTTATTCTTAGCATTTTCTTTTAACGAACTTACAATTTCTGGAAAAGCGGTTTCATAAATTGTTTCAGTTCCCTGTGTGCACCAGGCTATTCTTTCCAAACCATAACCTGTATCAACAATGTTTAATGGATTCTTAGAATATTTTTTACCTTTTATTTCAAACTCACCTTTTTCATCTTCTTTTAAATTCATAAACACAAGAGTAGCTATTTCTAATCCACCAGCTAATACTTCTAGACAAGGACCTGCGTTTCCTCCGCCGTCCCATAGTTGCTCTTTGTAATTTATAGATTTTCTTGGAATGCCTATGTATTTTGTGAAATACTCATCGCAAAAACTCAATGTTTCTTCTTTAAAATAAATCTCATCAATATTTTTGTTAAATGCATGATGACCCATCATCTCAAAAATTGTTAAATGTCTACCACTTACCCCCACCTCTTCTAAATCATTAAGTCTAATGCATGGTTGTGAAATAACCAAGGGATTAGCTGGAGGAGGAACCTCACCTGAAGTAACATGTGGTTGAAAATCTGCAATGGAAGCAATTGTCAAATATATGTCAGTACGCCATCTTGCAATAACAGGGCATCGTTGCCCAAATTCAGGGTAAGAAATTATAGAATGTTTATTTTTTTCAAAAAATGATAAAAAACTACTACGTACTTCAGATAAAGATAGTGGTTTTTTCCCCATTGGTTTTCCAATAAAACTAAACTCCACACAAGGTCTGTCTCCGCAAAGCTGTGTATCTTTATCTAATGTCCAAAAATATGCATTGCATGAAGAACATTTTTTTCTGATAAAACCATTTTTATTGAAGAATTTTAAATCACATTCTTTCTGGAGAAATGAATCCATTTTATACCACTGATGTCAACCGAAATATAAAGAAGGTTTATTAGAATATCCCCCTTCTTTCAGCCTTCCCTTAAAATTATAGCAAATTGGCTTTTACTTTTTATTTTTAAAACGAACTATATATTGAAATTTTCTCCATAAATTATAATAAATTGACGTAATTTTTTTTCTAATATATAGATATTTGCCGATAAACTTAAATAATCATATCTTAATCTCTATATTGTTATAAAACATATAAGAGGTAACGCTTTTTTTTCTTTATTTGTTGCCTCTTATACCTCCTCCCTTATTTTTAAAAATACATAAAAAGATATATAAAATGTCTTTTAAAAATATATACAAATCAACCACTATGATGATTTGAGAAATAAAATAGTATGATTGAAAAAAATTCTGAATTATAAACACAAAAAAGACAATCAAAAATAATTTAAAGAAGGTTTATTAATAGTATTTTTATCAAATAATTCGTTATGTTTGCCTTTACTGACTTAACACAAATAGGTTTATGGATTTTATATATTAGTATACCAATTATTGCTTTATATTTACTATACCTAGTTTTAACAAAAGCATTTAGATATATGGGCTTTTCATCAATTGAAGCTGTCTTTATCGTTTTTGTATCTTTTCTTTTTGGATTTGAAATAATAATTTTTGGTTTTAATATCTCAAACATTTATCTGTTTTCTTATGGAAATTGGAGAGTTGGAATAAACATGGGTGGTGCGGTGATTCCTATTTTATTAAGTGTATATCTAACTATAAAGAAAAAAATATCTTTAAATACAGTTTTTATTGGAATAATAATTGTGACAATAATAACCTTTTTTATCTCAAAACCTGTTGCATCTAAAGGAATTGTAGCAACTTTCCCATATTGGCTTTTACCGGCTTTTTCATCAAGCATTTGTTCAGTAATACTATCTTGGAAAGATTTTATAAAAGCGGCTCCCCTTGCATACATATCTGGAACAATTGGAGTTTTAATTGGTGCTGATTTTTTACATCTACCAGAGCTTTTAAGCTACTCATCTGATAAAACTACAAATGCAATCATTGGTGGAGCGGTAGTATTTGATATGATTTTTATAACAGGAATAATAGCTGTTATTCTAGATGGGATAATTATGTTTCGTCAGAGAAAAAAAGAGGATATATCATAGTATTTCTTTATTTTGTTCCAAATAATTTAATAAGTACTTTGTATTTTACCTATATAACAGACTATTATATTCAGGGGTCTCGAATGAGTGAATCTATAGAAGACATGATAAATACAAAAGAAGAATTTCAAAAAAAAGCTAATGAGTTAAAGGAAAAAAGAAATCAATTGCATTTGAAGTCCAAGAACCTTGCTGATGAACGTGATTCATTGAATTCTAATATTAGAGAAGTTAGAAATAAAATATCTGAGCACAAAAAAAATAGGGACGAATTAAATGAAAGAGTAAAACATGCAAAGGAGCAAAGAAATATATTAAATAAAAGCTATAGTGAGATTAAAAAAAGAATAGAAGAACTTGAAAGAGTTCGTTCTTTGTCACTTGGTACAAATTTAAATGAACTTCGTAAACAACTAAGAAATTTAGAAACTGAGCAGATGACCCAACCAATGTCTCCACAAAAGGAGAAAAAACTTATTGAAACCATTTCAGGGATTCATTCAAAAATAAAAGAACAGGAAGATTTCTTAAATAAGGATCCTAAACTTAAAAAGGCAATTGAAGAAGAAAAAATTATTAAACAGAAGGCAGAAAAACAACATGAACTAGTAGAAAAATTGGCTCAAAGAGCCCAAGAAGAACACGAACAGATGATAGAACTTATTAAACAACTTGATAATATGACAAAGAAAATAAATATTGTTCAGGAAACAATAGTTTTGACGAAGATAGAAGCAGATACTGTTCATAAAGAATTTATTGAAAGTGTAGACAAAATTCATGATCTAGAAAGGAATATTTCATCAACTCATGAGAAGAAACGAAAAACAAAAAAAGCAGAGGAAATAACCATTGCGCAAAAAGAAGCAAATGAGATCTTTGAGAAATTTAAACGGGGAGAAAAACTAAGTACCGAAGATTTAATGACTTTACAAAAAGCTGGTTTAATATAAAATATTAATTTTATTTGGAGGGATATTACAATATGCAATGTGAACTTTGTGGTAGAACTTGTGATTGTAAAGCTGCAACTGTTGATGGTGTTATGATGATGCTTTGCCCTAATTGTGTTATACATGGTGAGGTTATTCAAACAACTAAAGCGCCCTCTAAAGTGCAAAAACCTTCATTAGATAGGATAAAAAAACCTCCTGTTAAAGATATTTATAAAGACATGAATAAAGAACTTGTTTCAGGTTGGAATAATTTGATTAAAAAAGCAAGGGAAAAAAAGGGTTTAACTAGGGAAGAACTAGGTTTTAAGATAGGTGAAAGAACTGTTACAATCTCAAAAATTGAAAATGGCGATTTAAGGCCTTCTGATAAAATGATTGAGAAACTTGAAAAAGAGTTGGGTATAAATCTTGTTGAAGATGTATCAGAGGCTTCTACAAGCCTTGGTGGTTCACGATCAGGAAGTCGTTTAACACTTGGTGATTTTATAAAAAGTAAATAAATATGAAAAAACCTGATTTATCTAAAGCTATCGCAGCGTTAAGAAAGGGTAAGATTATTGTGTATCCAACTGATACATTATATGGTCTTGGAGCCGATATTTTTAATTCCAATGCAGTAAATAAAGTTTTTAAAATTAAAAAAAGAGAAAAAAATAATCCTCTACCTGTTGCTGTTGCAAATATTAAGGAACTTGAAAAAATTGCTTATGTTGATGATAAAACTAGGTGTTTAATTAAAACTTTTTTACCTGGAAAATTAACTATTGTTTTAAAAAAGAAAAATAATGTACCCAACCTTGTTACTGGTGGGCTTGATAAAGTTGCTATTAGGATTCCTAATAATAAAATTGCATTAGATTTGTTATCCAGATTTGGGCCTATTACAGCAACAAGTGCTAATGTTCATGGTAAAAAACCACCAGTTAATATAAGTGATATAAATATACAGCTAAAAATCTCTGATATTGCTGTTTATATAGAAAATGGTAAGTTAGATGGTAAACCTTCAACAATTGTTGATATGACTGAAAAACCATTTAAAATAATCCGTAAAGGATCTATATCTGAAAAAGAAATCATGGATGCAATCTTATATGAACAATGAAGTTTATGATAAATATAAACTTGCTGGAAGAATTGCAGCAGAAGCTAGAACTTTTGGTATAAATTTATTAAAAACTGGTGCTAGTTATTTAGAGATTGCAAACAAAATAGAATCAAAAATTCTTGAGAAAGGTGGCGGGCTTGCATTTCCTGTTAATATTTCAATAAATGAAATTGCAGCTCATTATACCCCAAAACATGATGATACTATTACAATAAACAAAGATGATGTGGTAAAGTTGGATATAGGTGCCCATGTAGATGGATATATAGCAGATACTGCTGTAACTGTTGAAATTGGAAATAATTGCTATAATGAAATGATAAAGGCATCAAGCGATGCATTAGATGCTGCCATAAATCTTATAAAAGCAGGAATTAACCTTTATGAAATAGGAAAAACAGTTCAACAAACTATTGCATCATATGGTTACAAACCAATAGATAATCTCACCGGACATAGTATGCAAAGATATATTCTTCATGCTGGTATGTCTATACCAAATGTTTCAGATGAAATATATAAATCTAAACCAAACGCCGGTGATGTTTTAGCAATAGAGCCTTTTGCGACAAATGGTGCTGGTCATGTTGTTTCCGGTCCAGGAAGTAATATTTATTTATGTAAAGAATCTTTTAAACAAAGAATAATTAGAGATAAAGAAGCTAAATTAATTTTTGAAAAAATAAAAAGTGAATTTAAAACACTTCCTTTTGCCCAGAGATGGTTTAAAAAGCAATTCTCATATAGTGAAATGTCATTAAAGAAACTTTCATTTATAGGACTTGTAAAACATTATCCACAGTTGATAGATGCAAAAAAAGGTATTGTTACACAAAAAGAGCACACTGTAATAGTAACAGAAGATGGATGTGAGGTAATTACTTGAAGAATAAAAATAATACAAAAAATTCAAAAATTATTAAATTCGAGGAACTAAACTGGAAACAGATAGATAAATTAGATAGAAATAAAACAATTTTCTTTTTACCAATTAGTCCACTTGAAGAACATGGACCTCATCTTCCTATAGGCACAGATCTAATGACAATAAAAGATGCAGCCACTGAAGCTATAAAAATATTAAATCAGAAAAAACCAGATTTAAATTATGTGATTTTACCATCTATGCCGATAGGTTATTGTGATTTTAATACTGATTTTCCAGGAAGTATTTCTGTAAGTGGAAAAGTTGTTCGTGACGTGGTTTATAGTGTTGGTGAATCCCTTGGTAATCATGGATTTAGATTTTTAGTAATATGTACATTTCATATGGCTATTACACATTTAAGAGGTATAAATTCTGCAATGAGAAAACTAGAGTCAAGATATGATATGAGAACATGCGAACCTTGGGGACCATTTTTTTATAATAAAGAAATCGAAAAACGTGAGCCAAAACTAGGTTTTGATACAACCAAAGAAGTACATGCATGTTTTCGTGAAACTTCACTCATGAAATATCAATATCCATATTTAGTTGATGAGTCACATAAAGATTTACAGAGTATTTATCGTGATACAAGCTCTCCGCGGGTTCTTGGGAAAAAATTTAAACAGCTTGGTTTAAAAGATGGTTACATAGGCAGTCCTGCAAGAGCAGATGCTGACTATGGTAGATGGTTGTTTAATGAAATAGTAAATGTTTATGTTAACTCAACAATCAACCTTTATGAAGGAAATAAACAACAAGAGTTACCATTGTTTATAAAAACAGCTATGAAAGGTCTTTTTTGGCAATAAGTATTTCAAAATCTCTTCTACAAAATAATTATATCTCATATTTTTTTTCTTTTTAAACCTTTAATATTTTTCAATGGAATTTAAAAATAATTAATAATACCAAAAAATGTAGTAATAAAATAAAATTTTCTAATATTATTCATAATTTATCAATTAAAGCGCTTATCATAATGGGTAATAAAACTGTTGCATCACCTTCAATTGTAACATTATCTGCTTTTTCCTTTATTTTACCCCAGGATATTGCCTCACGTGTTTGGGCACCACTAAGACTTCCATCATATTCAACAGCAGTTGTGATATAAACAGCATATTCGAGGCCACCTCTAAACTGGTTCCACCATATTATGTGATGCTTTGAAATTCCTCCACCAACAATTAGAGCACCAGTTTTTTTAGCATCGAATATTATATCTGAAAGATCTTGTTCGTCTTTCAATAAATCTATTATGAAATCTCTATGCTCTTGATAATACATCCAAATCTGAGAACCAAATGCACCATCCATTATTCCTGGTATAAACACAGGAATTTTATTTTTCCAAGACCAATAAATAATTGAATCATCACGGTTTTTTTCTTTTTCAAGGCGTTTTCCAAACTCCCAAACAAGATCTTTTGTTGACCATTTATGTTTTATTTTATATAATTCTGCAAGAACTGGTTGCATTTTTTCTTCTAGAATTTTTCCATAGCATTCATTTGGAATGAAAATGTTACCAAGTCTGTTTATTTTTTGTTTATGAAGTTCTTTATCATCAACATTAAAAGAACCATGGTAGTAATTTTTCCAGATTCTTGCTAAATCATGGTCAAGTGTTCCAGCTGTTGTAATAACCACATCAAAAATTTTCTTTTTTAGTAATTCTTTAATTATTCCTCTTGTACCTGTTGCACATATACATGCTGGAAACGAAAGAAATTTTACACAATTTTTTTCTTTAATCATTTTTTCAATTATATCGACTCCAACAGCAACTTTTTTTGCTGAAAAACCACCTGATTCATACATTTGTTTAATTAGTTCATTTGTACTCATTTTATTTTTAATTTTAAAATCCTTAATTGGTATTTTCTGCATGTATCATATCCTCTAATAAACTGCTAATGCACCATAACCGACACAGGACGTGCCTGGATGCACCTCATATGATGACCCATATTTAAGAAGTTCTGCTTTTTTTGCTCCAAGAATCTTTGCTGCTGTAAGCATAGCTGCTACTGGTCCATATCCACACATTGTTATATCATTTATATGAACTGCATCAATTAATCCAGATGGATTTAATTCTAGAATTTGTTTAATTGCACGTTTATCTTGTTTTTCTGCATAGTGGTCAACTCTTAATCCTTCAGATGGCATACTCATATAGTTGAAACCTGCATGTGAAAAATCAGAACTTGCTATAATTACAACATTTTTATCTATGTTTTTTACTGCTTCTGCAATTATTTTTCCCACTTCATCAGATGTTTCAAAATCTTGCATTGCCATACAAATAGGTACAAAATCAAATTTTTTATCTTCTGAACAAAACTGTAAAAATGGTAACTGTACTTCTATACTATGTTCATAATAATGTGCATTTTCATCCTTATCAATAATGCCCTTAAACAAGTTTTTAGCTATCTTATCATTTATTGGAACTACACCTAATGGTGTCTGCCAAACTCCTTCTGTCATAACAGATACACCTGAACCCATTCCTGTATGGTTTGGACCAAGTATTATAAAGGAATCAGCAAAACCATTACTTGCTAGGAAATTATACGAATGAGCAGCAATAGCCCCTGAATAAATATATCCAGCATGTGGGACAACAAGTCCTCTAACATTTTTGTTTCCTTTTATTATTTTAGGTAAACTACCAGGTCCACGGTCATCTAAAAAGCATTCCTTTATTCTTTCTGATAAAGATGTTTTATTTGAGTCGTAGAACTGTCCTGCTACAGCTGGTTTTCTAATTTTTTCCAATATCTTACCTCCCAACTGCAATATAACTTAAAGTATCATAAAACTTTGTGCACAAAAAATATAAATATAGTTGATTAATTCCCGTTAGACGATTTAGGTAGGTTCTCATGGAGACTGTATGCCACATTGAGATAATAAAGGATGGGCGCGACTTTGTAGCAAGAGCCCATCTAGCAAATGGTACCATAAAAGAATATCGTCATCAGGTTTTTGAGGATGTTCTCACAGAAATGGTTATTGATCTTCAAGAAGAACTTTCAGATTAATTAACTAAACATTTAATTTTCTTTATTAAAATTTTAAATCAATCTTGGGCCAATAACAATTATAACAATAAGTGCAGCAAGCATACCATACATTAAATATAAAATAAGTTTTCTTCTTTTAACTAGACTCTGAAACTTTTGTTTACAATCTTCTGAGCAAAGTGTTTCACCAAAAGGAATAGATTTACCACACATATGACAATGGGTGTGTTGAGGAATTAGTTCCGCCATAATAATCATTCATATAATATTATTCAAGTATGAAATACTTTCTAAATATTATTTTTTGAAAATAACTTTACCATCAACTATATCTATATCAATAATTGCTTCAAGGTTAACATCGTATTTTTCTATTAGATCTTTTATTGCTTTTCCCTTGTTGATTGCTATAAATATACCTTTGATTACCACACCTAAATTTTTAAGAGCTGAAACAACTGCAGATATAGTACCACCTGTGCTTAATACATCATCAACTATTACGATTTTGTCTTTAGGTTTTAATCCGTTGATATAAAGTTTTGATTTAGAGTAACCTGTTGTTTGTTCAACATCGATTTCACCTGGTAAACCATAAGTTCTTTTTCTTATTATTACAAAAGGAATTTTCATCTTAAGAGATAAAGCTGTTGCAAGAGGTATTCCCATTGCTTCCATTGTTACAATCTTGTCAATCTGGCCGCATTTCTTAATACGTTTAAACATCTCGTTAACAACTTCATTTAACAAATCATTTCTAATCTCAGGTATACCATCTGTTATAGGATGTACAACATATTGGTAATCTCCTTTTTTTATAATTGGTGATTCCATTAGGGTTTTTATTAAAATTTCTTTTGTCATAATTCTCCAACTTCCTTACATGCTTTTTCTAAATCTGGAATAAAATCATTTATTATTTTTTTAGTAACATGGGGCATTATAACAATTCTTATAGCTGATAATCTTTCCATCTTGTTTACTTTCCATCCATAATATGTTAGTTTATTTACTAATTTTGTTGGTTTTTTTATTCTTATTCCTAAAACGTTCATTGTGGGCTTAATAACAAAATTAAGTCCCAAATCTTTTATTTTATTTTCAGCATAATTAGTATTATTCATACATTTTTTAACTAAGCTTCTATAACCATCTTTTCCAAGATATTTTGCAACAGCATAAGCTGCAGCAACTGGTCCACCAGATCTTGTTGCAAGAATCCCTGCTTGTTTTTTAATACTTATATATGGTGTTTCCACGCTTATTTCATCTAACCATTTTTTATTTCTTATTATTAGAGCTCCTAATGGAATTGCTGAATATCCCATTTTATGAGCATCTATTGAAATGCTATTTACACCTTTTAGTTTGAAATCAAAATCATTAACTTTATATCCTAATTCTTTTAAAAATGGTATTACAAATCCTCCAAAAGCTGCATCTATGTGTAAAAAGATATTTTGATCATTGCATATATCACTTATTTCAGGAATTTGATCTATAGTTCCTAGTTCTGATGAACCTGCTAATCCAATAACAGCAGCAGTTTTGTTATTTATTTTTTTCTTTAAACTTTGGATATCCATTGTATAATCCTTATTTAAAGGAACATAAGTAAGTTTTATGTCCATTAGTGAACCAATTTTTTCAAATGAAAAATGTGCACTTTCAGGTATAATAATTTCTTTTTTTCTACTCAAGTTTTTAGCAATCCAAATAGCTGTTATATTTGATTCAGATCCTCCGCTACCAATTAAACCCGTAGCTGTTTTTGGTGCGTTTAAAAGATTTGAAACAAATGATACATATTTTGATTCAATTTTTCTTGTTCCTGGAAATAATTCTGGGTCTCCAAGATTTGTTTCCAGAAATTCCAAATATGTTTTTTTTGCTATTGGATGAGCTTGTGTGCACATAGATCCAAGTATGTGGCCACTAGAAAAAGTAAAATCTTTATCTTTATAATTTCGAAGTTGCTTTAATATTTTGTAATATTTGTTTTTATTAATTTTTGTATTCATTTAATACATAGCATATAAGGTTATACAAAAAAGATTTCGCTTTATTTTTCAATTTTAGCAAAAATAAATTCTTAAAATCTACTCTCATTTAAATATTCTGTTATAATTGTTTTTTAGCTAAGACCTCCATTATCCTTTGAACTGCTTTTTTGTCGCCTTCTGGTTTTGGTAATATTTGAGCAAGTTTTTGTGAGTTTTGTAAAAATTGATTATAATTAATAAAAATCTTGTTGATAGCTTGTAGTAGTTTTTCTTTATTAAAATACTTATAAGACAGCATAAAACCCGAACCATGTCCAACTATTTTTTCCAGATTAAGATGTTGTTCGTATTGCATTGGAAATCCAATTATTGGCTTACCTGCATATGCTGCTGTAAAAACAGTTCCTTGTCCGCCATGGATAATCGCTAAATCTACCATCTTGTGAAGTTGTGCAATTGATGTTACATATTTTTTCAATAAAATATTCTCATTAACTTCTGGTAGCTCTTTTTCTTTTAGAATATTTGAATACACCGCCACAACGCGGTAAGGTGTATTATTAAGTGTCTGTAATATTTTAAGAAAAAGTGTTTTATCTCCACTGCTTCCCATAGAAATAAGAATAGATTTTTCAGATTGCTTAAGATGTCTCAGTATATCATCCTCTAATTCATTGTTTTTTTCTTTAGCACTATTTTCTTTAAATAATTCTTCTAATAGTATTATACCAATATAATTTTCAGCTGGGAATTCTTGTTGATTAGGAAAAATATTTATGAACTCTAAAAAATTTGTAGCAAGAGTAACATCACCATTATACAGTTCGTATGTACTTTTAAACGGTTTAAGGTTATATTCTCCAGCAACTATATTAAACGGATTTAAAAAATCTTTAGCTTTTGGAAAAAATAAGTTAAATATACGAATTTTTAAAAATTGAGGGATATAGCGTGTTAGTACATTTTCATACATATCTGGTATAGAAAGATAGAATGTTCCTGGACCTGTGGTAATCCCAATAAGTGGTATCTGTGCAGCTCTTGCTGATATGCAACAAGAGTAATTATGGGTAGAAACTATTAGCTGAACTTTTGCTTTTTTATAAGCAGCGATTTCATTGCTTATTGCTTCCCTTAAATAAGCAGTTGTATAAAGTACACCTTTTTGGTCTCCTTTAATAATACCCCTTATTCTTTTAACAAAATCTTCAGAAAAATAAGGAGTGAGCTTAAAAATTTTACAGCCTATATTTTTTATTAAGTATTCATATTCACCACCGTGGGTAAAAAAAACTGCGTCCCCTCCAAGTTCCATATATCGTTTTGCTATAATTACTGCTCTTCCAGTTTCTGCTAAACTATAAGATAGCGGGAAGAATCCTATACAAGGTTTTTTATCTGATAGTGTGTTTTTGATCATTTGAACAACAAACCTTCTTGAAATCAATAAAGATATATTTCTATTGGATTAAAAGATTTTAGTGTTTTATCAATTAATTAAAAATATTAACCGAAATCATGCTTTTAAATTATTACTAAATATTTTTTATTATTTTTTTATAATTATGATTTTTAAATATGTAGTTCAATCACACTTTTTAGGAAGAAAATAAAGATTTGTATATTGAAAGAATCAATATATTTTAATATTAGATAATGTATTTTGGTCACATGATGGAAAATAAAACAAATCCTAACTTGGAAGAGGTCACTTGTTACTTAAAATTACCAGTTTATACACGTGAAGGAATCTACATTGGACATGTAAGAAATGTTATACTTGACCTGGACGAAAAGCGTGTCAGCAGTCTGCTTGTTACTAATACAAATCCTGTACTAGTTGAAGGTACTGTTGATGTTGCTGTTCCTTATAGATGGGTAAACGCAATTGGTGACATAATAATATTATCTCATTTTCCTCAAAAAGTGACAACAACAAAAAAGAAGAAAGAAGTAAAAAAAGAAGAGAAAAATGAGAGCTCAGATATTGACATTGTACAGTAGAAAATACTTAAAATTTATTAATAAAATTGTAATCTTTTATATAAATAATTAAAATAGACATTATATTAATTAATATTTAAAAATTTAACTTTTAGGGTCATTTTTTCTCAACTAATTTTTCTAAAACTTTATATCCCTTCACAGCGTCTATCTTATTTAAAATGAAAGTAAGTTCAGTATTGGTTGATACTATTTCGAAAATATTGATATTCTCCCATGCAATATTTCTGACGACATTAAAAATAACTCCAGGGGTATGAAGAAAATCTTTTGAATAAGTGAGAGTTAACGATACGAGATTATTTTCGACATTAAGGATTTTTTCGTCTCTCATTAAAGTAAGTAATTTTTTTTGGTATCTTTCATTAGTCACTACACAAACTTCATGTCTACCATGTATAATATTAAGAATATCTCCTTTTTCAAAATCTACAACATCATAAAAAGATTTGAGTTTCTTTAAAAGAGTGGATGATCTAAGTAATGCAATATCACATATATCTGTTTTTAAAATAATTTCTGATGAATAATCAAAAGATATTTCTTTATGTCCTTTTTTTAGAGTTTCTGAATATCTTCTCAATGCCATGACTATTGCATGTGCTTTAACTTTTTTACTAAGTTCTTTTTCTATCTCTGGTTTTAGTTGTTCCGCTAGAGAACTATACGAAACAATTCCTTTGCTCATAGGTTCCTGTATGAATATTCTATCATTGACTAATTTTTGTACTATATGACTTATTGTTACCATCACAAACACTGCTATATTTTGTGATTATAATCACATAATGTATTTATATAACTTTTTGTTAATTATATATTTGATATTATAAAAGGAATTAAAATCGACAATTAATTAAAAAAATAAGTTAGTTGATAGGGATTGATAAATATAAGATAATATTGATAATTGAAAAGGAGAATGTATTGATATCTATTACTAAAAAAGAAAATCCTTTTATATAAAGAAAGTAATATATAATATTAAGATATAGACTGTGTACATAGAAGAAAGAAATGTACAACAATCTTTATATATGGGATAAAGTAAATATATATTGAAAATATTAAAAAAATAGGTGATAATAAATGAATAAAAACTTCAAATCAATTAAAACTATAATAGTTATGGGATTATTACTCTTTAGTGTATTTGTTGCAACTACACCTACAACATCAGCGGGGATATTATCTAACCTAGAAAGTTTAGTAACAATAGATTATGATGCTCAAAGTTTATCAAATATTCCTATACAACCTCGTGGCACTGGTTTCACAACTGATTTAAACCTTTCATATTCAGTTACCTATTCGGGGGGAATATTTAATGTTTTAGGCGCAATACTATATCAAATACATAAAGGTCGAACTCTTGTAATAAATATTGAAGCTACTGGACCTGAATGGGCATCTATAACTGTTAGTGAGAGTCCAATTGTAACTGTAGATGAAATTCCTAGAACTTATCCAATCAAACTTACTGTAAAAATAGGTTCTGATGCACCAGCTTTTGGCGCAGGAGATATTAAATTAAAAATTATTGTTCCAAAAGTAGGTTTAATTAAAGGATATACAAAAGAAGTTGGGATGTCATTTTCAGCAGGTTATATACCGTTAGTACAACCTAATTTTATTGAAGGAAAATCCGCATTAATTGGACCTATGGATACTGCTGATATTCCAATTGAAATCCAAAATATGGGAAATGCAAGAACAAGAGTTTATCTTGAATTAACAGGTGTTCCAGAAGATTGGTCAGCAAGTATTACAAATGAAGTTTTAATAGAGGAAGGTGTAGGTTCAAAAGCAATTGCTTATCTCACTGTTAAACCCCCAAAAGGTTTTGGTTTTCACGATGATACTGTAACTATCTTGATAAAATATTATCCAGAAATGGCAGAAAATCCGGATTATAAAGGAGATTCTAAAATAATAGATGTATTAATAGAAAGTAGAGGTTTTTCGATAATAGGAATAGAAATATTAATATTACCAATAATAATAGTTATTGCTCTGATATTATTAATCTACTACTTTATAATTAAAAAAAGATTTGAAAAATGAGTATAAACTCATTTTCTTTCATTTATTAAATTTCAGATTGGGGGGTAACAAAAATATTAATGAAAAAAAAAAGATTACTAATAATATCCGTTGTTTTCCTAATTTGTTTTTGTTTTATTAATCAAATTATATCAACAAATGTTTTAGCTCAAGAAAACCAAGTACCAAAACCGAAAGGAATTCTACAAAGGATTGGGAAATTTTTAGCAAAATATATTTTTCTAGTAATGCAACTTTTTCCTGTTACAGGTGCTGTAATTCCTCAAGTAATAGAAATTGGTTATAATGAAACTGTAAATGTTGAAGTTGGTATGATAAATCTTAATACCAATGCATTTGAATATTACAGGGGCTGGGCCCGACTTCCAAAGCAAAGATATTTGTATTTTGATGTTTTGGAATATCCAAGCGGTAATGAATATGGTAACTGGCAAGTCACGTTTAATCCGCCTATTGTAAATGTTGTAAATGGAACTTATACTAAAGCAAATGTTTCGATTAAATTAAGATCTAATAGATTAACAGATAAACCAATTCAAAGTGGAGTTTTAAAAATTGGAATTGTACAAGTTCAGGCTTTTGGGAATTTATACAGGCCTCCTAAGGGATTTGGTTCATGGGATGTACCTATAAAGAGATCGATGTGGACTTTTTTTGCATTAGTAATTCCTGGATGGGGTAAATATTTTAATGGAAAAGTGCTAACTGAGACATTTAATGTTTCTGTACTAGTAAAAGTAAAACCAGTTCATGAAGTTAATTTTTATTCAGTACCTTACATGGTTTTTAAACCAGATGAGGTAGTTTCTGTACCAATTACCTTACAAAATCTAGGAAACTATAATGATACATATGGTTTTAGAGTTATAAGTGAAGACAATCGTATAAAATATGTAGAGCCTACTAGTATAACATTGGCTCCAGGAGAAGTTAGGAATGCTTATTTAGGTTTAACTATTCCTCCATATTTTTTTGATTATGGAACTATTCATAAAATAAAAATACAAGTATATTCAATAGATCAAGAAAATATTACCATCGCTGAAAGAATAGTTAGTTTAGAATCAAAAGGGGTATATTTTTCAGAAATAAGTGGGTTTGGAATAATTTTTTTGATTTTTATTTTAATATTAATTGTTTTATTCATATATTTTAAACGTAAACGTATTATTGAAAATATTTGTGTTAAACCAGATAAACCTTGGGAAATCCCTGAAGAAAAAGAATATTTAAATCAACTAAAACAACAGGATAAACAAAAATACAATGAAGTTTTGAATATGATGCACGATGAATATAAATCTTCATTACTTTGGTATAATAATTATCTTAAATCTGTTTCTAAACCAAAACCATTAATAAAAGAAAAACCAAAAAAGAAAGAAGTAATCATAATAAAAAAAGAGGAAAAGCCTGTAAAAAAGAAAGAAGAAGAAAAAAAAATCATTGAAGTAAAGGAAAAACCTAAGGTAATATTTGATATAGAAGATGAAAATGAAAAACTCAAGAAAGATAGAGCTTTGCAAAGGATAAAAAATGAACAAGAAAAACAAAAACGCAAATTAGATAGATTAGGTTTATAAAAGGAGAATTAAATATAATGTTAAAACAAAATATAAAAATCAAATCAATTTTAATTTTATCTTTTTTGATATTAACTCTATTTAATTTTAAAATTAATCAAAGTTCAGAAGCACTAAAATTATATAATGCTAACATTGTTTTAGATGTTGACTGGGATTTAAAAGAAACAGAATCACCAATAGTACCTAGAGATGAAGTAAAGGAGTTAAACCTTGTTATAAAATTTAGAATCGATACAGATGAGTTTATTGGAAAAGGAGCATTTATTGGTTATGCTGGTACCGCATTAGCAATGAATAAAATAACGGTTGTTGAATCCCCACCATGGTGCCATGCTGTTCTTGAAAGAAATCTTGTTCCAACAAATGTCACAGAATACGAAGAAGCAAAAGTAAAATTATTTTTAACTTTAGACGAAACTGCGCCTGCTTATGGTAATGGCTATATTAAAATAAAAGCGTCATGTGAAGATTTGGGTTTAATAAAGGGTTTTGAGGGTATATTTATTCTAACCTTTAGTCCATCTTATCTTCCTATTATAAAATTAAATTTACCACAGATTAATACTAAAAGAATAAATCCTAATGAAAATGCTGTTTTTCCTATAGAGATTGAAAATGTAGCTAATGCTAGAACAAATGTATTATTAGATATTGAAGATATTCCTGAAGGTTGGGATGCAACGGTATCTGAAGTTGTAATTCTTGAGGAAGAAGTAGGTTCAAAAGCAACAGCGTATCTTTATGTTGTTCCTCCAAATCAGTTTGGTTACCATTATGAAGATGTAACTATCAAAATTAAAATAACTCCGGTTCAAGCTGAAAATCCAAATGAAATTGGAAAACCTTTATATGCATCATTTATGGTTCAAAACAGAGGTTTTTCATCAATTGGAATAGAACAAATTTTGTTCATAGGCATAATTGTTATAATAGTTTTAATAATAATTTTTTATATAACGAGATCAAGACTGAAATTGAAAAAGAAAGCGTAATAAATTTTTTATAAAACAATCGGTGAAATTGTAAATAAAAACATTGTAATAGATACAGATATTATAAGCATAATAATCCATATTGTTGCATTCCATCTAATAATTTTTATACCATCAAGTGGACCAAGTGGCAATAAATTAAATGTTGCAATAAAAGCGTTTATTAAACATATAAATCCAATTATTGATCCAATTTGTGCTTCATAAAATACAGTAGTATAAAGAATAAAAGTAACTAAAGCGATTATAATATTTGCTAATGGACCAGAAGCAGCAATTTTACCTGTCTCATATGATTTTGCTCCTCCTCTAAACATTACTGCTCCAGGTGCAGCAAAAACAAATGGTGTTAAAAAACCTAGAAATAAAGCTAAAAAAAGACCTTGTGGAAACATCCTATATTCTGACCATAAACCGAGTTTCTGGGCCATGAATTTATGTGATAACTCATGGAAAAAAAAGGCTGTTGTAATTCCTAAAAAAGAAAGAGGAATAAAAAAAGTTAGATTATTTAATCTAAATCCAGTGCTAAGTCCATTCAATATATTATTTCCTGATAAAGCAAAAGAAAAAGCAATGGTCAAAATAAAAATTGAAACAAGTAAATGTAATATCTCAATTCTGCTAAATTTACCAGGTTTACCAACTTCTAAAGTACCTTTTGGAAAATACATATATTCTCTAACAGGTATGTCATGAAATGATGTGTAAACCTTTTTCTGCTCTGTCATAAAGTACTCCTTTTCTTGTTATCAAGTTATTATTTATGTAAGTTTTTAGTAAAAAAATTTTTTCATCAAAACACTAAACTAGCAATATAAGGAAAAGCAATAAGTGTTCCAATCATACTTCCAAGGTTTGCAAGTGCAACAACCATTAATAATCTTACAACTTTATTATTCCAAAAATCTCTTAAACTTTCAATTTTCCTTAGTTCATGAAAATCCTTGACAACAGGTGTTCTAAGTTTTGCTTCCACAAGGCCTGCAAACCATCCTGGTGCAAAAAAAGGTTCAAGTGAAGTAAAAGGAGCAGCAACAAACGCTGTTAAAATCGAAAGAGGATGACCACGAGCAATAGCCGCACCAAGAGCTGATAAAATACCATGAATTAAAAACCACCACAAAAAAACATTGCCTATTTCAGCCCAAGCATTAGATCCACGAGACATTATAAGCCAAATTATTATCAATGCGAAAATTACAGGAATGGCAAAAGCAACAATCTTACCTACACTTATTCGTTTTTTCGGAACTTGCTCCAACTCTTTTAAATCAATATCAAAATCTTTTTTATCCAAATAATTTTTTATACCGTTTATATGACCAGCACCAACAACAGCAACAACCTTTCCTTTTTTACTCTCATCATAGATTTTTTTAGCTATGTACTTGTCTCTTTCATGGATTAAAACATTTGAGGCACTGGGAGCTATATCGCTGAATTCCTTCATAAGAGCTGATATAACATCTTCCTTCATTAACTCCTTAAGATCGAGATTTTCAAGGTCCTCTTCTTCATAACCAACCATTGCTTTAATAAACTCCCAAAAAAGCCTAAACTTTTCCCTAAAACCCATCTTACGCCAAGCTCTTTTGAGAGTAACAGAAATATCTCTATCAACAAGAGCAATTTCTAAATTATGGCTCTTTGCTTCATCAATAGCTGCAATCATTTCAGAACCTGGCTCAACACCATACTCTTTACCAAGCCTTCTTTGTATTGATGATAAAAATGTTTGAGCAAGTACCAAATAAGCATTATTTGATTTCAAAAGTTGTGTAACTGGAGTGTTTTCCCATTTATCTTTTTCTATAATAACTTCGAATCTTCTTTTACAAAGCTCAACAGCAACAATATCAGGATTATATTTTTCGATAGCTTGTTTAACTTCATCAACACTATCCTTTGAAATATGTGCAGTACCAACCAAAATAATATTTTTATCTACTTCAACTAGCAATTTATCTCCTTTTAACTCTATAATTTTATATTGATATAGTAAAAAAACCTACTTAAATTTCAGCCTCAAAATCCTCAGTAGTTTGTTTGAAATCATCATAAGATTTTATTACACCTTTTTCTTTTAATATTTCTCTTGTTAAAAGCCAGTAAATAAGAGCTAAGGCTTTCCGTCCCTTATTGTTTGTTGGTATCACTAAATCAAGATATTTTGTTTCATTATTTGTGTCACATAATCCAATAACAGGTATACCAATATTTCTTGCTTCATGTAGAGCTTGTACATCAGCAAGTGGATCAGTTAAAATCAGCAGATCTGGCTCAATAAAACCCTTAGTGTTAGGATTTGTTAAAGTACCAGGTCTAAAACGACCATCGATAACCTTTATACCTGTTTGCTCAGCGAGCTTCTTAATTGGTTTTTGTCCATATTGTCTAACAGATACAATTAAAACACTAGCAGGATCATATTTTGCGATAAACTTTGCAGCATTTTTTATCCTTTCATCAGTTTTTTTAACATCTATTATGTACAAACCATCGTTTCTAACTCTATAAATAAAATTCTTTATATCAGCTGTTTTTTGTCTAGTCCCAATATGAGCACCAGCAGTCATATATGTTTCTTCGGGTAATATCATGCCTTGGTTTTCAATTTTTGTTTCTTTCTCCAGTTTTTCTTCAGCCATAACTTTTCCTCTTATTAACCTTGTTCATCAATCCTTTTAACAGTAATTGGTATTGCATCCTCATTAAACTCAAACATCGCTATGTCTATGGGTGTAATAATATCCTTTGGTAACTTAATAAGAGTAGGAGCTCCCATGGAGATTTGAAGAGCTCTTGCTCCAATAATTCGTGCTTTCTCAAATCTAGTGTATATCAAATTAATTCACCATATCTTATAAACAGTAAGAGCACCAAATACTGGAAGTATTTAAAAAGCTTACCTTGTAAAAAACCTTTTATCTGGTGCCCTCCTGGCTTTCAAGAAAATCAGCAGAGCGGTTAGAGAACTCTTCTAAGGCAAGTTGAATATCAACTGTTATATCTCTTAAAAGTTGATCTAGATATTCGTTTTTAAACTCTTTTATTCCGTCGACATCAGAAAATAACCTACCAAGATACCCATCTTCATCCTTATGAATTTCAATATTATACAGTGTTTCTTCCATAATTTACCCCTCTTTTTTATTTAATAAAACAGGTGATATATAAAAATCTTTTGGAATATTTAGTGATTTTTATATCATTCTTTGAATAAGTTTATTTATCTCTTTACCGCGATAACCTAAAGATCCTTTGCGCACAAACGATCTTTTTATAGTTCGATAACCCTTTTTTGGTGGATTAAGCCTAAAAATCGGTTTAATACTAGGGATATCCTTGTACCTATATTTATTGTCAATAATCGCTTGTGATAGTTTATCGACATCATCAAATGCAGTTAACGATTTTACAGATTTATCTGTTATACTTTTATCTCCCTCTAGTTTACCTCTTGAAACAATAAGTTTTGTAAGAACATCTTTTTCTATTTCACCCCAGGTTACATAATCCTTAGCCATCTGAAGCATACCCTTGGTAACAGGTTTTTCTTCAAGTAAAACACAATGATTTACCTTAGTTAAATTCATTAGTTGTAAAGTTTTTTTGATATTTGGATTTACATTAACTGTTCCTCTAACTCTCACTACTGCGTAAGTCATTTTAAGATGCCTCCCCTTCAACTGGTTGAACTGGTTGCGTTTTTTCAACAGTCCCGATACTGCCTGATATTATACCAACTTTTTTAACTGCACCTGGCATTATACGCATCTCAGCATTTTTTTCAAGAGCATTAAAAACAGCTTTTGCATAATTAACTGTAGTTTTTGTTTTACCTTTTGTAAAAGTCCAACAATCCTTTACGCCTGCCATTGCAAGTATTTTTTTGGCTACATTACCTGTTGCAAGGCTTATACCACGTGGAGCAGGTTTTAATGTAACCTCGACAGATCCACTTTTACCAGTAACAGAAAAAGGGACCGTATGTGGTGTCCCACAACCGCATTCCCATGATCCACATCCTCTTCTTATCTCTATAATATTTAACTTAGCATTTTCTATAGCTTTTCTAATGCTTGAACCAACTTCTTTTCCCTTAGCTTGACCAAAACCTATAAAACCATCACTGTTACCAACAGCAACTGTTATTACGAATTTCACTCTTCTGCCAGAGTCAGTCATACGCTGAACCATATTAACATCTATAACCTCATCATTTAGATTAGGAAGCAATAAGTCAACAACCTCAGGTTCTCTTAGGGGTAAACCTGATTTCAAAACATCACTAATATTTGTTATTTGTCCGCTTTTCACCATCATTCCAAGCTTTGTTTTCGGATTCCAAGATACTGATACTGAAGGTCCAAAATCTGATTTTCTTTTAGATATATTTCCTTCTCTTCTTCCTCTAGTTGCTGCCATTATTTACCTCCGACGATCTTACTTTTTATATCATTAACAGATGATGCTATCTCTTTGTCTAAATGTTTACCCATTATTCTATCTTCACTAGGTAATTTTTCTTCACTGTAAGGGCAAACTAGCCCTGCATCAATTATTCCCTTTAAAGCAGCAAAAATTTTACATCCGGTAGAAGCTGGATATCTACCTGTATCAAGTACACATTCAGAAATTCCTTTTTCTTTTGCTCTAGTTCCCGCAAGTAAACCAGTTAGATATGCTGCGGGGGTAGTAGAAGTTGAAAACTTCCATTTAAATTTATCTTTAAGCTCCTTTGAATTTGCAGAGACTATAACACTATCTCCTTCTTCTTTATATTGAATAAACTGGATTTGGGTATTTTTCAATGATTTTCTAACAACCATCCTTGTTTTACCAGATCTTAGCAAACTTAGTCTTTTTCTATAATCTGTTTTTCCTTCACGTCGTCTTCTAGGTTTTACATAATAACGAGGCCCATGTGTCATGGTTTATCCTCCTTTAAAATACCATCAGAAACTAGGTGAGTCTTCAGATGGTTTTTACTTTTAAATTCACCACCTTTTGCTCTATCATAATATCTACGATAAGTTGAATTATCAATTTTTTTCTCTTGCTTAAGAGTTGTTAAGAAAGATCTTATTGGGCGTATAGTACGTATCCAGCGTTCTTTTTTATATAAACGAGCATAACTTGAACCCTTTCTAGAACCATGTCCACGTCTACGTCCTTTTGCCTTTTGTTTTGCTATAAACTTTTTACGACCACTAGAAATACCTTTTTTATGTTTACTTTTTATAGCTTCACCTTTAATAAGAACTCTTATATCATTTTTTGTTACAGCCTTTGCAATTTCTTCAAGTCTATCGTTATCCATCCAAACTCTGCCCTCACCACATTTAAGTAATGATGATGCCATTCTTCGTTGATTCCTTAAATCAGTCATAGTTCATAACCTCATAAATTCAATATCCTAATATTAAGCTCTTCAGCTTTCTTTTGAATATCTAAACGTTTCTTTGTACCAACTGAGCCACCTATGCGTGCAGCTTGTTTATTTGGATCAATCCTGGTAAGATCATTTACATTAAACACAAAAACTTCTTCAAAACCAGAGGAATGAAGCCCTCGCGTATTTCTTGGACCCCTAAAACCGACTCTTACAACACTTGGTCTGTATTTTTTATGTAATCGCATTTTAGATGTCATACCATCGGGTTTACGCCAAGTTTTAGATATTTTGCCATATCTAAACCATTCTTCTCTTAGAAATTCTGGTGTTCTGTCCTTAATCTGTTTTCTTATCCTCAGATTTTCTTCTAGTTCCTTGCTTAATTTAGGTTTAATCTTTGCTTTATATTCCTCTTTTTCTTCTATTGGCTCAATTTTTTCTTTCTCTTTTTCAACCTCAATTCCTTTTGGTTTTTCTTCTTTTTTCTCGGGTTTTATTTTTGGTGAAGTTTTCTTTTTTTCAGCTTTTTTTATTTCTTTAGCTTTTTCTTTTTTAGATGCTTTAGTTTTTGTTGTTTTTATATCAGATTTAATACTTAATTGTTTCATTATGTTTTTTGCAATACTACTTGTTATACCATCAATTTTTTCTAAATCCTTAGTTTTTGCTTTTTTTAATTTTTCAATTGAATCAAAACCATTTTTGTAAAGAAGCCCAGCTTTTGCTTTACTAACACCCTTGATTTTTGTAAACTCTTTGATTACATCTTCTTTTGTCATTTTATCTATCTCCTGTATTTACTAGATAAACACCATCTTGAAAAACTCGAATATCTCTATTTTTCACCATTGTTGCGCGCTCTATATTTGCAACGGTTTGACCAACTTTTTCTTTATCTATTCCTTTAAGAGTTACAAATTCTCCCTTTATTTCCACTGTAACACCTTTTGATATTTCAACGCGTCTAGGAGATCTTTCACCAAGGAAATTTTGAATAATAAACTGGTTTCCTTCTACTATTGTTTTTATTGGAAAATGAGAAAAAACTGTTTTCATTTTATATTCGAAACCTTTTGTAACACCTTTTATCATATTATTAATATGTGCGGAAATTGCTCCTATTATTGCTTTTTCTTTTCTCCGAATATCTTTACCATGTATTTCAAGAACTTTATCATTTAGTTTTAATTTTATTTTTGGGTGTGAAAAATATCTTGTTAGTTCACCTTTTTCTCCTTTAATATAAATAGTATTATTTTCTATTGAAACTTTTACATCATCTGGAATTTTAACATCTAACTTTGTCTTTTCAATATATGTCATTTTTGATCACCATTTTTCTCCCTAGTAAATATATGCCAGTAATTTACCCCCAATTCCATCCTTCCTTGCTTCATCTTGAGAAATAATACCCTTTGTAGTCGTTAGTATTAATGTTCCAAAATGTTGAGCTGGGAGATACCTTGCCTCCCATTTATCTAACTCATCTTTTTTTATTGAATATCTAGGTTTAATTACACAACAGTTGTTTATATTACCTTTTAGTTGCACTTGAAAAACGCCTGCTTTCCCATCATCAATATGTTTATATTCACCGATATATCCTTTTTCTTTTAGTAGATTTAAAACTCCATCAATAAGTTTAGATGAGGGTCGAATAACACATGTCCCTTTTCCTTTTATTTCAGCATTTTTTATTACGGATAATGCATCTGCTAGTGGATCGTTTAACATTTAATTATCAGCCTCCATTATGAATATTTTTTAAATCCCATTTCTTCAGCTTTTTCTCTGAAACATTGTCTGCATAAATGCAAACCATATAATCGAATCAAACCTCTTTTTCTACCGCATCTTTCGCACCCTTTAATTCTACCGTATATCTTTTTTTTCTCCTTTATCTTCATTGCACTACCTCCACATTGAATTTTTCAGAGAAAAATTTCATGGTCTCTTCCCTTTTTACCTTATGTCTACTTGGAATTTTCCTAGGTGCAATTCGTCTGTGTTTAACTCTATATCCAGGTTTCTGCATAGTGATACATATGTCCATTCCAAATATGCCTATGCTTGGATCATATTTTTGACTCTTAAAGATGGTGTGATCAGGTATGCCAAATGCAAGATTTCCTTGATCATCAAATGAGTAATCTGACATTTTATTTTGCCTAGTGCTTAATGCATCTTTCAAAAATTCTTGCGCCTCTTTGCCACGTAGAGTAACCTTACATCCAATAGGCATCTGTTTTCTTATACCCCAATCCTTGTTTGTTGTTTTTGATAGAGTTTGTACAGGTTTATGTTTAGTAATGTTTTGTAAAACTGTTTCCGCTTTTTTCAACCGCTCTCCTGCTTCCCCTACACCTATGTTTATTGTTACTTTTTCAATTTTAGGTGAAAAAAGTGTTTTTTTCTGTTCTGAGTCTACTTTATTTGTTTTTTTTGTTTGTATTTTACCTTTTACTTTTTTTGTTATCTCTGTATTCATTGTATTTTCACCTCAGGTAACTCTATAACAGGTTTTGTTTTACCTATTGGAAAAACATATTTTTGAAGTGTTGAAAATTCGCGGGTTCCTTTCATTTTTGCAAGATTTGGTTTAGTTGATGGAATAAATTCAAGTTCTTCGATATCTGCAATTTCTCCAATATGACTACCACCAATAATAATTGATACTGTTCCTTTTTGGAACTTATAAATATCTTCAATTTTTTGGTTCTTAAAAGATAATTTTAGTACATCGCCAGTGTTATATTCGTTTTTTTCAACGATTTTATTTCTCCCATCGTGTAAATTAAGTTGAATCTGTTTTCCTTTAACAATCTTTTTATTCTCAATTCGGCATAATTTCCAATTTGCATCTTTTGCTGCTATTGAAACTAATATTAATTTGCCTCTCCTATTAAATAAAATTCTAAAATCCTTTTTCAGGTTTGGTATAGTAACTACGTCCATTAAGCCACATGGAAATTTATGATCTTTTCTTACAATGCCATCAACTAAGATTTCACCGTTTGTTATAATCTTTTTTGTTTCTTTTAAATTATCAGCTAAATCTAGATAATCCCTTACAATAATTCCAAGAGGTATTGATTCCTCAAGAGGATGAGGACCGGGTGATGATCTAACCGTCCATGTTTTTACTTTTCTTTTTATACTTAGTACTCTAGGTGCATTTAATCTCTTTAAATGTTTTTTCATTTATTTTCCTCCTCTTTAACCTTTGTGTTTTTTGTTGCAGTCTTTTTAGATGTTTTTTCTTTGGGGATTTCTTGTTTTTTCTCAGTTTTTGGCGAAGATTTCTTTTCGATTTCTTCTTTTGTTTCTTCAACTCTTGGTTTTTCTTCTAATTTTTCTTCCTTTTCTTCTACTGCCGTAATTTCTTCTTTTTCTTTAACAGCTTCTTCTTTTTCCTTTAGTAATTTTTCTTCCTCTTCTTTTTTCTTTTTCTCTTCTGCCTCTTTGATTTGTGTTTTCGCCTCTTTTTCTATAGCTTTTTTGGCTTCTTCTGAAAGGCCTCTTTCGAGTTTTTTTCTTCGCCATTTATCAGTTAAATTTAATTTAGTAATCATTACATTACTTGGATGAATCGGTTTAGCAATTTTGTTACCATCGGCTTTTGACATTGTTATTCCTTCGATTTCTAGGTATCTTTTTCTGACGTCTACACGTGCAACTTTATCCTCATGTCCCCTGAAACTACCTCTCATAACTTTAACAGTATCACCTTTTATAACAGATATTGATCTTTTATCATATTTCAAAAGAAGTTTTTCCTCAAGATGTGAAGAAAGCCATTTCCTTCTTTTATGAAGAGGGGCGTTAAACAATTCTTTTCTTTGTTTTCTTGGCATCATTGATTCCATTTCTATCAACTCACACTATTATTGATGCATTTGAAGCAATCTTTGGGTAACGCTCTGCTGCTTCTAATGCAACAGGTCCTTTAATCATGGTTCCTTTTGTTTCTCCTGTTTCTGTAACAATAACTGCAGCATTATCCTCAAACTGAACCATTGTTCCATCTGATCTTCTGAAAGGTCTTTTTTGACGTACAACTACAGCTCTAAGAATTTGTCTTCTCATCTCAGTAGCACCTTTTTTTACACTTATAACTACCATATCACCAACCCCTGCTCCAGTTGAACGCCTATGAGTTCCCTTAATTTTTAGAGTCATAACTATCTGTACAATTTTTGCACCTGTGTTATCAATACATTCTAGGCGTGCTCCAATCGGTAGCCCTCTCATTACTCTTCCAGCAATACCTTTCATGTTTTATCATCCTCATATTTTTTCGATAGTAACAAATGAGATAGTTTTACTAAGTGGTCTACATTCAGCAATCCTTACTTTATCCCCAACTTTTGTCTTTATACATGGAGGACAATGCGCTGCAAATGTTGAGGTTCTTTTTTCATATCTTTCATATTTTTGAACATAATGCATAAATTCTCTTTTAACCAATATTGAATCCTGCATTTTAGTAGATTTTACAACTCCTGTAATAATCTGTCCTCTAACTGGTAAAGTACCATGAAATGGGCAGTTTTTATCACTGCAACTTTCTGTAGGGGTTTTTGCATTTACTCCAATATTTCTTACCTTTTTTTTCTCTGTCACAATTATTCACCTTACTTTTTTGATCCTATCTTCTGGTCTATATGTTATTTTTGAACCATCAAGTATAACTTTTTTTCCATCATAATCAAATTCATATATTGCAATATTTTTTGCAATAGTTTTTTTTTGATTATCAACTTCTATTAGGAAAGTATTTTTTGTCTCATCAACTATGAGACCTGATTTTCCAATCCAACTTGGATCTTTACATTCCTTGATTTTAACTTGTAATCCTATTAGTTCTTCTCTTGCGAGTTTTTTTTCATTCATACTATCCTCATTTAGAGAATGCTTATTGCATAGGATTGGTTGATTAGAGTTTAGATGTTTATACTAATTCAACCATAAAACCCATTTTCTCTAAAGTTTCTTTTACTCTTGTTCTGTGGTCGCCTTGAAGTTCAATTTTTCCTTCTTTTACTGTCCCACCACATGCACATTTTGATTTTAGTTGAGTTATCAGGGCGTTTATGTCTAGCTCATGAGAATTAATACCCTCTACAATGGTCATAACTTTCCCATAACGTCTTCTGTCAACAGCGATAGTAATCTTTTGTTGCTCCCTAGCTATATCTTCACAGACACATATGTCCTTTGGCAAACCACATACTTGACATATTTCGCTCATTTATTTTTCTCCTTCCTCCCGCATGATAGTTAGTAGCTTTGCAATTTCACTTCTAATCTGTCGGATTTTCCCTGGTGATGCTGGTGAACCACCCATTGCAGCTACTCCTCTTTCATGCATAAGTTCACTTTTTAATTCTTTTATTTTTTTACGTCTTTCTTCAGGAGTTAATTCTCTAATTTCTTTAGCCTTAAGAACCATTTAAGTAGCCTCTCATAATAATTTTCTTAAATTCTTTACAATGTTTTCAGCTGTTTTTATACCGATACCATCTATTGTGGTAAGATCATCAACATCCATGTCAAATAAATCCTCAAGTGATTTTATACCAGCTTTTTCAAATTTCTTAACAACAGATGGACCAATACCAGGTATATCCTTTAATTTAATTATAGGAGTTAATTTTTTTTCAACTATTATTTCTTCCTTTTTTTCCTCAACTTTTATTTCCTTTGGTTTCTCTTTTTCAGCAACAAGGATTTTAATCTCATCAGGTAGTTTTGCATCAGGTCTCATAATTCTAACCTTAACACCAAGTACACCCGGTTTTAATTTTGCAACTGCAAAGCCGTTATCCATAACTTGTCTAGCTATTTCACCACAATATTTTACGTGTCCTTCTGTAAATTTCTCAGTTCTATGTCTAGCACCTGTAAGTTTCCCAGCAATTATTACTTGGCATCCCTTTGCCCCAGCATCCATTATCCTTCTAACAGTTGAATGACCTGCGCGTCTAAAATGCCATCCGCGCTCTAGTGCTTCTGCAAGTTTCTCTGCCATTATCTGTGCATTAAGCGACGCTTTACTACCTGCCTCTTCGATTTCAATCTGTGGATTATCAACCTTAAAATTATCTCTAATTGCATCAGTAAGTTCTTTTATTTTAGAACCACCCTTACCTATAACCATGCCTGGGCGTTCTACTAAAATATTTATTCTTGTACCCATTGGTGTTCGTTGTATGTTCATTCCACCAAAACCAGCACCCTCAATTTTTTTGATTAAAAACTCTTTAATAAGGACTCTGTTTGTATTTTCTCTTATGAAATTTCTCTCACCTGTCATTATTCTACCTCTTCGATTATCATTTCAATATCGGTTGTTTCTTCATATTTATTAGTTGCTCTTCCATGAGCTCTAGGCATCATTGCTTTAAGGACCCTGCCGCCATAAGCTGACACATGTTTAATTTTCATGTTTTCAACATCAAATCCTTTGTATTCCGCGTTGTTTTCAGCATTTTCTAATGTTAATAGCATATATTTTGCAGCTTTTTGCGGATAAGAGCCAGGGCCGATACGTTTTTGATGATGTATCTTTCTTTTATGATAAATTGCTTTTAAGGGGCGTTTTAAATCAATTATTTCCTGTAGAAATTTTTTTGCTTCTTCAATTTTCATGCCCTTAATTGCATAAGCAATATTCATGGAATCTTTTTTTGAGCAATGAAGCTCGTATCCATATGCTTTGGCACTTTTATCTGTGTCCACATCAGTTGAATATTTCATTTTTCATCACTTTAATGGCATAAATTTAGATGATTTAGTTGCACCTACTCCAGGTCCTGTATGTTTTACTCTCTGGCGAGTTAATGCAAACTCGCCAAGATAATGTCCAATCATTTCAGGTTGTATATTCACACGTTGGAATTCTTTACCATTATGAACATTAATTATGTGACCAACAAAATTAGGGAGAATTACCATGTTTCTACAATGGGTTCTAATAGGTATTTCAGGTCCAGCATGTTCAATATCATTTAATAGTTTCTCTTGTCTTGTTGTAAGTCCTCTTTTCAATACCCTACGAACTCTTGATGGAAGAAGTGGCATTAGTTCATCAAACGTAAGTTTTTGTAATTCTTGCAGGTTTAAACCTTGATATATAAACTCCTTCTTTTTTATCTCAATCTTTTTTCTTTTTGCCTTTCTTCTGCTTTTTGCTGAACTCTTAAAATCTTGTGCCATATTATCTACTTCCTCCCAGTTCTTTTTGGAGCAATATTTCCAACCATGGTACCTGGTGGAGAACCACGTTTTATACTACTTGGTCCACCAACATGTTGGTGGCTTCCTCCACCATGTGGATGATCAACTGGATTCATTGCTACACCTCTAACAACAGGGTATTGTTTACCTCTTGTTCGGTAGGCATGATATTTTTTACCAGCTTTTAAAAAAGGTTTATCTTTTCTTCCTCCACCAGCAGCAACTCCAATTGTTGCTCTACATTTTGACTCAATTGTTTTAAATTGTCCCGATGGCAATTGTAAAACGGTCTTTGCTTTATCATGTGCTACAACAATTGCTGTACTACCACCAGCTCGAACAAGTTTACCACCATCACCTGGCGATAATTCAATGTTATAAACAGGAGCACCTTCAGGAATTGAAGCTAGTGGTAATACATTACCAACTGAAATATCACTTTTATCATTTGTAAATTTTATTGTATCTCCAACTTTGATACCTTCAGGAGCTATAAATAGAATTTCTTTATTTTTTTCAAATTTAATATTAGCAAGAGGAGCAGAACGCCCCGGATCATGAAGAATTTCTTTAACAATACCCTCGCTCTCATGGTTATCTCTAATATATTTTACATCTCCCTTAAACCTATGGGATGGAGCATTGTATCTTCCTTTTACACGCCCCCGTCTTTGTTGGATTAATTTCTTACCCATATTTTTACCTCTAGAATATTCCAATTCTCATTCCAATATCCTCAGCTTTGAATTCTGGCATAAATGTTACAATAGCATGTTTACCATTTTTTGTTATTCTAGTCCTGACATCTTTTACTTTTACTTCGAACATATTTTCAACTGCTTTTTTTATAGTTTTTTTATCTGCATTTCTTCTTACTACGAATTCTAATGCATTGTTTTTATCCATGAAATTCATAGTTTTTTCTGTAACATATGGATGAAAAATGATATCATATGGATCCATTACTTAGCACCTCCTAATTCCTTAAGGGCAGATTTTGTAAATATTGTTAGTCTACCAGCATCTCCACCAGGTGCTAGAAATTCTATATTAACATTTGATGGTTTAACAATATCAACACCAGTTAGATTTTTTGAACATTTTTGAAAATCATCCTTTGTAGAAACAATTAAAAGAGATTTTGGGGTTCTGTATTTTCTCCCTCTCATTTTTCCTATACCAGCGCGCACATGTTTTCCGTTTGTTGCTCTAAGGACATCTTCATATACACCAATTTTATCAAGAGCTTCAATTACATCTTTTGTTTTTTTAATATTTTCAAATTTATCATCAACAATTACCGGTAGAGTTAATTTTTCATTAAATTTATGGCCTCTTTTTGCAACTATTTCTTTATTTGCTGTTGCTGCAATTGCGGAATTTTTTGCTATTAGTCTTTCTTTTCTATTTATTTTTTCTTTCCAGTTTCTCTCACTTTTTGGTGGATGAGCTCTTCTACCACCAACATTACATGGGGCAAATGCTGCGTTTTGACCTTGTGTAAGCCTTGGTACACGAGACATACCTCTACCTTTACCAATAGAGGCTACTGCATGTCTAGTACCAGCAAGTGGATAAGCTCCATATGGTTGTCTTTTGTTGGAATGAAGGACGTTAAATGATTTTCTAATGATATCGGGTCTAAAAGCTGTATTAAATATTTTTGGTAAATCAATTTTTTCTGAAGAAGAACCATCTATGCTATATATGTTTACCTTCGTCATAATTATACCCCTTGTTTACTTGTAGTTGATATATAGGTTATTTCTGGTTTTTCGACTTTTACACCACGTTGATACCTAATAGCATCTCGTATAGAAATCAGTCTTTTTGTAGGTCCTGGTATTGAGCCGTGTAAAATAATATATGAATTTCTTATAACACCATAATTTGGAAAACCACCAGCTGGAGTTATCTCTTCACCTTTTTCTCCGATTTTTAGTACTCTTTTATTGAACTCGGTTCTTTGATGATATCCCATTTGACCAGCTTGTGGAACTGTTGCTTGAATGTAGCTAGGGTGCCAAGAACCAGTAGTTCCTATCATCCTTCTATGTTTTGAGTTTTTATGGAATAAAAGTTTTACTCCCCATCTTTGAACATGACCTTGGAAACCTTTTCCTTTTGTAACAGCTATTGTATCAATCATATCTCCTTCTTTTAATGCTTCACTTATTTTTACTTCCTTTCCAAGTATTTCTTTTACATATTTTATTTGGTCTTCAACACTTCCACCGCCTATTCTGAATTCTCTAATTTCAGGTATTTTTTTTGGAACTCCTGTAACCAGTCTTGGTTGAGTATAAACAATCACACGAAGTTCATCTGCATCTTTTGTAAAATCCCAGTTTTTCTTTTTTTCCTTTTTAGAAGCAGTTAATCTTTTTAATATTTCAGGTTCTAGTTTATCAGCCCAGATTTCTCCAATTGTTTGCAAACCATATGCTGTTTCTTTGTAGGCTCTTATAGCTGCAACCTTCAAAGGAGGTGTTTCTACTACTGAAACAGGCATAACTACTTCTCTACCTGAGGTAGTTGACGTTGGACGATAGTCAATAACAAAGGCATGAGTCATACCAGCCTTGTAACCTAAAAATCCTTGAATTTTTGGTTTTTCATTACCTTCAGGCCAATTTTTTATGTGTGGAGTTTCAGCTCTAGCTCTTTTTCTAGGCGAAAAGCCCATTGATCCTCTTCTTGGATGTTGTATATCAGGCATAATATACCTCTTTAATTCAATTATAGGGTTTAGTTAATGCAAATTTTTATCTGAACCGTGACATTTCACAACCAATTAAAAGAGTTGTAGTAATTGGTTGATAACGGGATTCTAAAAGAATTGCCCGAATGATGTCTGGTAAGGATAAGGAATTATGGCATACTAGAGAGTATATATAAATTTTATTATTAGAAGATTCTTGGTATTAATCGCCATGGTACATTTTTCATATATCTTATATAATCTTCACCATACTGTTTTTTTAATAATTTTTCCTCATCAAGAATACTAAATATCATTATTGGTATAGCTATGATAGCAATAACAAAAGCTGATAATGAACAAAAAAATATTGAAAGTCCAAATCCAATAATTAAAAGCGATGTATAATGTGGATGTCTAATATATTGAAAAATTCCATCAGTTACAAGCTGTCCTTTGTATGTTTTATACCAAAATATTTCCCACTTAAAATAAATATATGTGCCAATAAAAAAGATAGTAAGTCCAAGAATAACACAAAAAATCATATCTATTGGGATTTTCCAAACATCAAATATCCACGATAAAGGTCCAATCATAATAATCAGAAGTAATGGAGAATAATGAATAATAAAAAGTGCTCTTAATTTTTTTGGAGGTTTATAATTTAGAAACATAATTAGTTGATTTATTTAGATGATTCTTATGCCACCCGTGTCTATTATTATATCTTGTGGTTTAAGTGTATGTTTTGTGTTTCTCATTTTCATTACTGATAGTTTCCTTCTATCCATTGTTGGATCAAGACTTAATGTTATAACTCCATCTGCTAAAAATTCTGAAATACCATCTCTTGAAAGAAGAGAGGAGCCTACTGGTAGCTCCGATGTAATAAGAGCTGTTGATTTTGATGATTCAAGTGTAGACATAATGAAACGCAAATGTAATCTTCTTGTCGGTAAATTTGAACCCTCAGGAAGATCTTCAGTATTAATCATATTAATATCTAAACTGCTATCCTCTGTATTTCTAATGAATATCGGCATCTCTGATAGCGGTGTTATTGAATCAAGCACAATTCTATCATATTGACCTGACAGGATTTCATTTGTCATTGTTTCATAAACAAATTTTTTATTTATATTTAGATATAAAAATTTCATAAAGCTTTTTTCAATTGCAGGTTGAAAATCAAATCCAAGAATTTTTGCTTGAGCTAAAAGCCCTTCAACCTGCTTATCCAGAGTAAGAAACAAGCATTTTTCTCCATTTTTTATTCCTTCATATAAAAATTGAAAACATAAAATGCTTTTTCCACCACCTGGTGGACCTGAAATTAAAGTTATAGAGTTTTTTGGCAATCCTCCCTCTATTAATCTATCTAGTCCTTCCACGCCTGTTTTTACCCTCTTCATCTTTTCTACGCTAAAACTATTAAATTTAGTGATCCCATTCATTAATTCAATATGTAACAGCTATTATATTATTTTATCCTCATAGTTGTTTTAATTTTTCTAATGACTCATTAATTTTTAGTGTCTATAATGCATAGTTTTTCCATCAGAATAGAAATGTATAGAAATATTTATATAGTTAGAAAAATAAAATAAACTATGTATATAATTAATTCGGGTGGTCGTATATGATCAGCAAAAACGTGAACATCTGGATCTGGCTTCAAAGCGGAAGTCTAATGAAAGCTATAATATGTTCAGAAGAAGGTTCTATAAAAATATATGATGATAACGATAACCTAATATTAAAAAGAACAGGACTTAGTAGGATTAAAATTAAAGAAATTGAAGAAACCATTATAAAATATGGTGCAAAAAAATTAGACAAACAGGCAGAGCCATTCAAATTTCTTTAAATCTATTTTATTATTCTATTAAAATGCATTTGTCGCAATGAATTTTTATTCCATTTTCAGTAATTTCCATTAAAACAATCTTTTTTTGGTGTTTGCTATATCTCATTTTTAATATTTCAATTGCATTTTCACGTATATCTTTCTTTTGAAAATTATAAAGTACTATTATTCCGTCAGCTAAAAATTCTTCAATTCCTGATTCGCTGTATTTTGTAGGTAGTGGTTCTGTTTCAGTAATTAAGAAAGATGTAGCACCAGTTTCTTCAAAAAAACTGAATAACTGTTGTAAATAAATTCTATAATTTTTATCCTTTGTAACAGATGCTGCAATAATAGCACTTAAAGAGTCTACAGCAATAACCTCAGGGTTAAAATCCTTTGGTATAATAAGAGGTTTTATCTTATAAGATAACTCTGTTGCTGATCCAGATCCACCAATTGAACCGAATTTCATTCGAAGGATATCAAGTGGATTAATTTTTTGTATTAAAAGACTACCGTCCTCAACATATTTTTTTACATCCCATCCAAATTTTTCCATACTTATTATAATTCGCTCTTTGCTTTCCTCAAAACTAACATACATACATTTTTTTCCTTTTGAAACAAGGTTGTAACATATCTGTCTGCATAATATACTTTTACCAGTTCCGGGACCACCAGCTACCAAAACAGAGCTACCTCTTGGTATTCCTCCTTCTGCAAATAATTCATCAAAGCCAATTATTTCTGTTTTAAGTACATTATCTTTTTTATCCATTCTTGAATCTCGCTTTTTATAGTAAGTATTTTTTTTGTATTAAAATATTAATTGTTTAGTAATATATCCCAATTAATAAAAAACTTTTTTATTTAGAAATAACAGCCCCTGGTCCTATTTGAACACCAATTTCTACAACAGTGATTTTAACATATATATCTTTAGAATCAGGAGTTATTATCACCCGATTTGGAGTCGTTGATTTATCTAATGTAACACTTGTATATTTATTATTAACATATTCCCATAATAAACCTCTAGTAGTATTAACAAGACTATGATACCACGCATCTGGATGATCAGTATATATGTAGATTTCACTGATATTACTTTCAGTACCTTCGTAATATTTTATATAATTTGTACGAATATAGGATTCATCATAACCTCCATCTATTTTTTTACCTGGAGAACCAATAAATAATGGTATATCAAATGTTATTTCTATATCATTTGTATTATTTACTGTATTCATAGCAGGATTAACACTCATAATTTCCCCATCTGTTTGATTTAAAATTATTCCTCCACCTTCTAAAATATATTTTTGGGGAATAAAATAGTAGTTGAATGCTTCATAATTAATTGAAGTTAAAGGTATTCCTGATGGAAAATCATATCCTAGTGGAAGAGGTGAGGGATTAATTTTTATTTTATATTCTTCAGCATCATTATTATCAATTAGAGTAACTTGGCCCGGAGAGGATGATGAAACAAAATATGGGAGTTGTCTACTACCTAAAGTAAGTGGGGATGACATTGAGGTATAAGCTATATATTTTGGGTTAGGATTCTCTTCATTTATAATACCCATAGTTGATTGAATCTCTATCACAGATTTTAATTGTGAAAATTGTTGTGAAACCTGATCCATGTGTGTAGCTTCTTTATCCTCCATTATTTCAGGTATATAATAAATTTGAATAAATGATAAAATTATAGCAACAAGACCTACAAGTAAAAGTGCCTCTATAACTCCTGCAACTGCATTATTACTTTTAATAAACTTCCTGTTATTCACCTATCCCTATCCACCTTTAATTAGATATATGTAAACTATAACTTATAGTTTTCTTTAAAAAATGTCAATTTATAAAAGTGTCAGTAAAATCTATTTTATTAAATAACTTTAAACCAGAACCACAGTTTCTTTTTTTCAATTTTAAAATTAAAACTACAATTATGGAGGCAAATAGACATGGATATGACTTTTGCTGAAAAAATTCTTGCAAAGTATGCAAAATTAAAAGGAGTAACTCCTGGGCAGATTGTAACAGTTAAACCCGATCATCTTTTAACCCATGATAATACTGCAGCAATAATACAAAAGATAAAACCAGATTTAGAACAATACGGTATTTACTCAAAATCACTTCCAATTATTGCTCTTGATCATGTTATACCTGCAGCTTCTGAAAAAACAGCAGCAAATCATAAAACTATAAGGGATTTTGTAAAGAAATATCAAATCGAAAACTTCTTTGATATTGGTAATGGCGTATGTCATCAACTTGTTATTGAAAAAGGTCTAGCCTTACCTGGAAAACTTATTCTTGGTAGTGATTCTCATACCTGTTCATATGGAGCAATTGGTGCCTTTTCATCTGGTATCGATAGAACAGAAGCAGCATCAATTTTACTTACAGGTGAAACTTGGTTGAAGGTTCCTAAAAGTATAAAGATTAATTTAAATGGTAAATTAAAACTAGGTGTTTTAGCAAAAGATGTTATTTTACATATTATTGGTGATATTTCTTCTTCTGGTGCTGATTACTGCTCGGTAGAACATCATGGTGATTTAGATCAATTTTCTATTGATGATAGATTTGTGATTACCAATATGGGTGTTGAAATGGGTGCAAAAAACTCTGTGTTTTTTGTTGATAATATAACAAAAAAATATCTTGCTTCAATTGGAGTTTCTAGTTCATCTTATGAATCTATTTACCCTGATGAAAATGCATTGTATATTAAAAAATTAAATTATAATTTATTAGAAATCGTTCCTGTAGTATCATGTCCTCATACGGTTGATAATGTTAAACCTGTTTCTGATGTTGCTGGTTTGGAGATTCAACAATGTTTAATTGGTACTTGTACAAACGGTAGATTCTCTGATTTAAAGGTTGCTGCTGGTATATTAAAAGGAAAAAAAATCAATAAAAATGTTAGACTTTTAATTTTACCTGCATCAAAGGATGTACTTGAAAATGCTTTAAAGGCTGGTATTATTGAAATACTTGTTAGAGCAGGTGGTACTCTGCTACCACCTGGTTGTGGGCCTTGTCTTGGTGCTCATCAGGGTGTTCTTGCACCTGGTGAGAGATGTCTAAGTACATCTAATCGTAATTTCAAGGGTCGTATGGGATGCAATGAAGCAGAAATTTATTTAGCAAGCCCAGCAACTGTTGCAGCTTCTTGCTTATATGGAAAAATCACTGATCCTAGAGAGGTGATGAAGTAATGAAAGTATGGAAATATGGTGATAATATAGATACTGATATGTTGTTCCCAGGTAAATACGTGTATACAATTAGTAAATCTGAAGAAATTAAACCACATCTTCTAGAGGATTTAGACCCTTTATTTTCAAAAAATGTTAAAGAAGGAGACATTATTTTTGCTGGTAAAAATTTTGGGTGTGGTAGTTCACGTGAACAACCTGTCGTAGGTTTAAAAGCAGTTGGAATCAAAGCAGTTGTTGCTGAAAGCTTTGCACGAATTTTTTATCGCTCAGCTATTAATCAAGGATTTATTTTAATTGAATGTCCTGATGCAGTTGATGCTTATTCAGAAGGCTCTGAAGTCAAAATTGATTTTGAAAATGGAAAAATATCCATTGGAAATAAAATTTTTTCGTTTCCAAAATTACCAAAAGAAATTTTAGAAATCAGAAATGCAGGTGGGTTACTTGAATACACTCACTCAAAGCTTAAAAACAAACATAAAAAATGAAAATTATTTTGGTACAAACCAAGAGTGTTTTCCCTCTTTATGGGTTTTGCTTATTTTTTTATAAACCTCTGCGTTTAAACGTGCTTTCTCTTTATATTTTTTATCTTGTTTTATAATTTTTCCTGGAACGCCCATAACCAAACTATTTTCTGGTACCTCCATATCTACTTTAACAAGAGCATTAGCGCCAACTATAGACCCTCTTCTGATTTTAGCGCCGTTTAAAACTGTAGCATGTATTCCTATAAGGCAGTCATCCTCAATTATTGCACCATGAATCATAGCACAATGACCGATTGTAACGTTTTTTCCAATTTTAACATTATTTTCTTTATCACAATGTATTACACAACCATCTTGAATATTTGATCCATCACCAATTTCTATAGAGTTTTGATCACCTCGTATAACTGCACAAGGATAGATCCCACAGTTTTTACCAATTTTAACATTACCAATAATTACAGCATTTTTTGCGACAAAGCTTGATTCATGAATTTTCGGTTTCATTTTCTCTAACCAAATTTGTAGTTAACAGAAAAACTATTTTATAGTTTATTATTAACCTTAATATTTTTTTAAATTTTTCTATTTAAATAATAAATGGAAAGATAGAAATACAGCTTTTTTGATATGAACTCCAAATAAATATTTGGGGGAAAATTAAAAGGAAAATGCTGCATAATAGAATTCATTATAAAAAAAATAAAATAATTATTATTATACCAATAATACTTATTATATTACTTAACTTTTTAGAAATAACAACAATAGCTGATGATAGGGCTCGACCAGATCTTATAATAAATTATGTTAATTTTCCTGGAACTGTCACAGAAGGAAATACTTTAGAATTTGTTGTCAAAATTGAAAATATTGTAAATGGTCAAACAGGCGAATATGGTGATATACCTCCTGGTACAAGTATAAATGTTGCTCTTTTTATTGATTATAATATAGTTTCAACCAATAGTACTTTAGAAGGATTAAATGTCAATCAATCTAGATATGTTAATTTGAACTGGACCGCTGAGTTAGGCTCTACAACACAACGTAGAGTGAGTATTGAGGTTGATTATACATCAACAATAACAGAAAGTAACGAAAACAATAATGCATGGGATGGTTATATAAATGTTAATGAAAAAGCTCCTATTTTAGAAATAATTAGTATTAATATTGCTGGAAATATTATTGTAAATAAGGAAACAGAAATAATAACAGTAATTAAAAATAACGGGAATGTAACAACAAAGCCAATTTATGCAAAACTCAACTCTAGTGAGGATGGTCAAATTCAAACACTTGTTAATTATAGTAGTTTACCAAAAGGTGGGATCTGTTCTTTTTCATTTAATTGGGTCCCTTCTCATTTTGGTACTCAAAAAATTTTTATTGATATTATTTACGATAATAAAACCCACGATTTTGAAGAAAAATCGGTTATTGTTGAAGTTGAGGAGCTTAAATGGTGGAATGAAAACTGGCATTATAGATATTTCCTATCTGTAAACGGTAATGGTAATATTTCAGTGTTTTTTAATTTCACAAAACTTCTAAATGATTTAGGTGTTTATTCTCAAGTTTTTGAAAATAGCACTATAAGAATTATTGAGTACAGAAAAAATGGTAGTTTTATTGGTGAAATTATTTATTATAAATTTAATGAAAGTATAGGTTTTGATCCAATAAATAATGCAACTGGTTATTTGATTTGGAATGCAATAGGTAATTCTTTCGAAAAATATTACTGTGTGTATTTTGATGTATCAATTAACCTTGGTAATAGAGCTATTTTAAATGAAACTGAAAATATTGTTGAATCTGGTAATGCCACTGCCGGGTTTTTTGGTTTTGCAGGTGGATGGAAAATTGAATTTTTACAGCCGATAAATAATAGTTACTCGTTAGTTAATGAATCAATTAATATAAATGTTTCAACTACGGCTATGACTGAAAATGTATCAGCCTATATTTTCCTAATAACAAATGAAAGCCATAATTTTACTATTAATCTTTCTAATATCGGGAATTACACTTTTTGGGTATATGAGACTTTCACATTTTATGAAGAAGGTAATTGGATTATTCGTATTTTTGGTAATGATTGGGCAGGTTATAACCCTGGAGTTATTGAACATGCATTTTATGTTGGAAAACCAGATATCGAAATAAAAAACATTTCTTTTACAACTGATTGGCCCCCTACATCTCCAAAAATTTATAGAAATGATACTGTTAATATTGTTGCTAATATTGTTAGTTTTTATGCTAATATTGCTAATGTAAATGTATCGCTGTATATAAATAATTTAAATAATGTATTAATTTTTTCTTCATTTACTGAAACAACTATTTTCAAGGATAAAACAAACAATATTAGCTTCAGCTGGAAAGCAGATATATCTGGTAAATTTAACATGAAAATAGTAATAGACCCCGAGAATGTTATTAATGAACAAAATGAATCTAACAACCAACTTGTTAAAAAAATAACTGTTTATGAATGGCCTGATTTAGAAATAACAAACATTACTTTACCAAATCAAGAAATAACAGAGCTTAATATAGTTAAGATAGAAATTAGTATTGCTAATAGGGGATTTGGTAATGCAACAGATTACGAAGTTGAATTATATATTGAACAAAATATTATGAGTTATTCAAATAAAATCAATAGTAGTATTTTTAGTATTAACATAAATGAAAGTAAGATAATTAATATTTATTGGGATTCTGCTAAACCTGGTAAATGGCTTGTTGGAGCAATAGCTGTTATTAATGATACAAAAAGAGATACTAATAGATTAAATAACAGGTTTTTATATGATGGATTTTTATTTGTTACACCTATTGAAAGAAATCCTCCAAGCATATTAGATGTTTTAACCACACCAACTAATCAGAAACAAGGTAGTTCTGTTATAATCACTGCTAAAATAATTGATGAAACAGGTATTGAATCTGTTACAATTAAAATTAGAAATCCACTAAATTTTTCATATGATGGTAATATGGTAAGGACAAACGTTAATGAATTTAGATTTATTTTTGAGGATACTTTTGATTACGGAATTTACTATTTTACAATATCTGCTATTGATATTACATATTATAATAACACGGCTATTTATAATGGGAGTTTTATAATAATTAAGGATTCTGAATTACCTATTATTTTATATTTTGATGCACAACCTTTTGTTCAAAAAAAAGATGAATATGTTACAATATCATGTGTCGCAAGTGATAATCTTGGAATAGATGTTGTCACTGTTACAATTGAAACTCCTGATAATTCATCTTATACAGAAAATATGGAATTGTCGACTGATGGTAAATACGAGTATAGCAATTCCTATAATACCTTTGGTAAATATAATTATTATATCGAGGTTAAGGATATTGCGGAAAATGTTGTTTTATCTGATAATGGTGTTTTTTGGGTAACCTCCGATGTAAAAGATACTGATAATGATGGTATACCTGATACATGGGAGAAGGAATATAACTTAGATTTACAGGATCCAAATGATGGTGTTCTTGATTTAGATAATGATGGATATACAAATCTTAAGGAATATGAGATGGGTACAAATCCTCTCAAGGATATTTTTGTTGAAAATGCAGCTTTTAGAATAAAAGAAAACGTTTTGTATATCGCAGGTTTAATTATTTTATTTTTCTTTTTAGTTGTTTTTTATTTTATTAGTAAAAGGAGAGAGTTAAAATGAATTGGTTGAAAGAATCCAGGCTATTTTTCATTTTTGTTATAATTGGTTTTTGGGTAACAATTTTTGGAGCATTTGATATAATTTTTAATACAGGATGGATTTTATTTATATTTGTATTTTATGCTTTACTGATTATTTCTGCTATTTTTCTTTTATTTTTTAGAAAGAAAAAAGAAGAAGTATTTATAAGTCCATTTGAAGAATTTGAAAAATCGCTTACAGGTGAGTTGTTCCATTTTAAATGCCCTAATTGTGATGGTATTTTTGCGCTAAAAAAATCTAAAAGTGATAACAAAAAAAATATAAAAATGACGTGTCCAGATTGCGGTACAATAGGAGTTATTCCACCTAATCCAGCTTTTGTGGAGGACGAGATTCCTGAAAAGAAATCTGTTCAAGCAAATTTCATATGTGGTATTTGCGGTGAAGGTTTAACTATATGGGCAGAAGGAAAAGAATTATTCAATAATACCCAAGTGTTTTCTTGCCCGTTTTGTGGTAAAGCAAACACAATGAATAGATTTTAAATTCTGTGTCTAATTTTTATTGCTTCTCCTTGTTTTAGCTCTCCCATTTCTTCTCCGTTCATCTGTGCTACACCAACAGCAAATAATTTTTTATTTCTATTTACAATCACCTCATCGCCAATTCTAATTTCGTTATCTGCAGTTTTAATACCTGGAGCAAATACTGATCCTTTTAAAATAAAATCACTATAGATTTCTACCCAATATTTTCTATAATTATTTATTTTTTTTGCACCATCTATTGTTAGTGAAATTAAACCGCGTTCCTTTGTTAACATACCAAGTTGAGTTTTATCCGACATTATCTTTTGATATGGATATTTACCTTTTATTTCGCAACCTTTAATTAATTTTTCAGCGATTTTTTTTCCAAATTGAAATGAAGCTAATGCTTCGATATTTTCTTTTGATCTATTTTGCGATTTAATTTTTTTATAACTATTAACAACTTTATTTAGAATTGTATATAGGTTATCAAGTGATTTTTTAGAAGTCGGATTATCAACACATGTTATTATTGGTTTTTCTAAAATTGGTTTAATAAATTCAGTTAATTCTATAGGCAAATGTACTATTATTTTTTCGTATTTATTTATACTTAAATATTTTGATAAAAGCTGTGTTATTACCCTCTTTTCTATTTCATCCCAAACACCTGTTACAGGAATATCATATGATGAGGCAGGATAAACTAATTCAAGTTCTCTTGGTACTAATCCTATTGGTGACGTAATTATTACTTCATGCACGATAAAAGGATTTTTTGATGAAAGTAGTTTTTCTCTGAAAAACTTATGTGATTTTGAAAATGAGTAAGGTTTTTTTGCTGAGCAGGGTAAAAGTAGTAGTATTTTTGCTGTCTCAGGTTTTTTATATCTATCAATTATTCTTTCTTGGAATCGTTTTATTTCGGGTCTGTATAATGATTCAATGGATGTTGCAATTATTTTTCCTTTACTAGTTATTGGCGTTCTTTTTTCTAAAAATTTGTAATGATCTCTATCTAGATTTCTAAGAATCGCTGTTAAATTTGGATCCGTTTTTGTTCTATTTTCAACTAGGTTTCTTAGGTTCTCTTGGTATATTGCATTTCTTACATGTTTTATTTCTTGAAAAATTGTATAGTAGTTATGATTTAAGATATCTTCAAATTTCATCTCAGAAGGTTTTTTGTCTAGTTTAGAACATGCTGGGCAAAAACAAGGATTTTCTATTAATTCTTCAGTTTTAAATGAGCCATTTTCAAAAAGTAATATATTGTTTCTTGCTGCAACAATTGATTCTGTTGAATCAAAAAAATCTACACTTAGATATGTTAATAACGCTAAATTTTTAGGTTCACCCAAACTAGGTAAATAAATTATTTTTTCGTAACCAATTTTTTTTCTCAAATTAATAATGAATTCAACAAAATTTTTTGGCTGATTTATTAATTGCGATGCATTTGCAACAATGAAGATTTTTGCAGAATTTTTTTTAAGATTTGAATTAATTAAGTTTTTATTTGCTGATACAACATAAAATTTATTGTTTTTTTCTTCGATTGTTTGAAGAAGTAAATTTTCAGAAAATTTTAAGGTTGGTTTTTTTGCCTTATTTCTTTTATTTGTTATTAAAATATCAGCAAATACTGGGCTATTAAAACGATTAGTATTTATAAAGAGAATATTTGGTGTAATAATTTCTTTTTGATCTATTATAAATTCCCCGATTCTTGCAGGTCCATCTCTTTTTTTTATCTTAAACTGCATTAATATTGGAATAAGATTCTATTTAAATTAGTTTTAGTATTATAAAAAATTTTTAAAATTTCTTTTACCAAAAGATTATAAACCATAAGAATATTAACATATGTTAATAAGTACTGTAGGGAGTAATTATGATGGAGAAAACAATTTTAAAAAAATTTAGGTTAGGCCGATTAACTATAGGTGTTTTAATATGCATTTTAATGTTAACTACATCTGTAGCAACAACTCTTGGAAATTTTACTAACTCAGCTGAACAAATAAATACATATGCAAATAGTTTAAACTATACATTTCTTTTTAAAGAACCAGTCTTCAAATCTATACAACCAGATAGCTATGAATATACATTAGTTGACATTCAGGGATGTATGGCAATTGGTAAACAATCAGGTGAGCCTCAGCTTCCTATAAAAATGATAAGTCTTTTACTACCACCAAAAAAGACTGTAAGTAATATAAATGTTATTGGTAATCCTGTACAAATCCAATCACCGATTAATCTCATAGAAAAACCTATTTTCCCCTATCAAGATCCAGTTCCTTTTGGCAGCGATATATCACAGGAATTTAAGATAAATTCAAACATTTATTCTTCAAATAATCCATATCCTTCAACTATACTTACAGATTACACTATAGGTTATTCTCATGGATACTCTATTATTGATTTTGGATTAAACCCTCTGCAATATAAACCAGGTGAAGGTACCATTATTTATTATCCAGAGCTGACAGTTACAATTAATCTTATTGATAATGATTATGTAAATCCATTATTTAGAAATAATCTTGATGACGAAGCTTGGGTTGAAAATCTTGTAAGCAATCCTGAAATAAGTCAACAATATAGGTCATTAGACATTCCAACCTTTGAATACCCAGGTGGTTTATGTGAACCTAGTGAAAGTTACGATTATGTTATTATTACAACAACATATAATGGTCTTAATTATTGGGATACTGGTGGTACTCTTACATATAACTGGGAAAGCCTAATGGATAAACACGAGTCAGATGATGGTTTAAGTTGTACTTTGATAACAGTCCAAGATATTGACACATGTTCTGACTATCAAGGTCCCAATCCATTTAATGACCAACAAGCACATATAAGAGAGTTCTGTAAAGATGCTTATGAAGACTGGGGAACAAGTTATATATTAATTGGTGCTGATGGTGAATCAAGTTATATTCCAGCTCGTGACATGGATACAACCTATGAAACTGATATTGATGCCGATATATATTGGAGTAATCTAGATAATAACTTTAATACAGATGCAGATAATTATTGGGGTGAGTCAGGAGACAGTGGATTTGATTTATATTCAGATTTATTTATTGGTCGTGTAACATGTGATACACCACAGGATGTTTCTAATTGGTTGACAAAAAGTATTTACTATGCAGATAGTATAGAAGACACCTTCCTTGATAAAGCAGCATTTTATGGAGGAGATACTGGGTGGAATTGTCAAGGAGATGATTTCATGGATTACAGCGCAATTAAAGGAACTGACGATTGGCTTGGGCCTAATCCTCATAATGAAGGCCCATTTCCAACTTGGGCAGGTTTCCAATTTGGATTTGAAACATGGAATTCAGAACATGAAGGTAACCAGTTTGACATTTCAGCAAGATGGACAGCCGAACCTCCAAATCAAGGTTGGCAGGGTGGAAGTGAAACAGCTGCAATAGATGGATTAAAAACCGCTATTAATAGTGATAAAGTGGCTCTGATTAGTGGTATTGCACATGCAGATCCTTCTATGTCCTTGGATGTTTATAACACTGCATGGGAAAGCCAATACACTAATACTAAACCATTCTTTTTACATGACTATGGCTGTCACTGTGGTGATTTTGATGACGCAGATGATGGAGTACTACACTCAATGCTTTTCCACTCGAGTACGGAACTAGCATTTGGTTGTGTGTATAACACATGTTACGGCTGGGGCAATTTAGATGGCACAAATTCTAGTAGTGCGTTTCAGGCAAAGGAATTCTGGTCATACTTCCTAGATATGGAAAATAAATCAGAGGACTATAGTAATTGGCAGTTAGGAAAAGCTCATGCTTTTTCAAAAGATAGAATGGCACCAACAATAGCTACACAGGAGTGGGATGTTGGTACTGGGACTTGGAGAGCAATAATCCAAGGTTGTTTATTATTTGGTGATCCAGCTCAGATAATAAAAACACCACATCCTAGTGCACCACCAGAAAAACCTACAACACCTATAGGTAAAACAAATGTACTTTGGTTTAAAGACTATTCATATAATAGTTCCACAACAGAACCAGAGAATGAAGATATCTATTACTTATTTGAATGGGATGATGGAAACAATAGTGGATGGCTTGGACCATATTCATCTGGTGAAATTGTAACGGCATCTCATGCCTGGACAGAACTTGGAACTTATGAAGTAAGAGTAAAAGCCAAAGATATTTGGGGAGCGGGTAGTCCTTGGTCAGAACCATTATCTGTTACAGTCACAGATAATACACCACCATATCCACCTACAATTGAAGGGGCTATACATGTTATACCATTTATTTCATATACATATACTATAAATACAACCGATGCTGATGGAGACAATGTACGCTACTATATAGACTGGGGAGAGGGTGAAAGTAAATGGTTTGGACCATATGCATCAGGTGAACCATTAACAGTGGAACATAAATGGTTTAAAGGATCGCATACAATGAAAGTCAAAGCAAGAGACACTTTCGGTGATGAGAGCGATTGGAGTTATTTAAAAGTAAGTGTTCCAAGAGACAAACCAATAGCATTCAATTTGATATTCCAGCGGTTCTTAGAAAGATTTCCTAACGCATTTCCAATACTTAAAATATTATTTAATAATTTTTAAGTAAGGTAAACTAAAAAAAGAAGATAGACCTGCTAGAATAATAGATAAATATACATGGGTAGGGTTATTTAGATTTCCTTACCTTTAATTTATATTTTATATATTTAGCACACATAATTTTTAATGTCTAAAATATCTCTGACCTGAGAAAACCATAGCTATGTTGTGCTCATCTGCAGCTTTTATAACCTCTTCATCTCTTATACTTCCACCTGGTTGAATAATTGCTTTTACACCAGCTTCAGCTGCCACATCTATTCCATCGCGGAATGGGAAAAACGCATCACTGGCCATAATTGAACCTTTAATATTTTCTTTACCTTTATTTGTTGCAATCCAAACAGCATCCACTCGTGATGTTTGACCACCGCCAATACCAACAGTACGAGTATCTTTTACAAAAACAACAGAGTTTGATTTTATATGTTTAACACATTTTACAGCAAATTCCAAGGATAAAAGTTCCTCTTCAGTAGGTTTTCTTTTTGTAACAATCATCCAATCTTCTTTTGTAGTTAATTTAACATCTCTTTCTTGTGAGAGAATTCCACCAACTACACTCCTAAAAACTATACCATTTCTATCAATTTTTTTATCAATTCCTTTAAGCCTTAAAACCCTTAAATTTTTCTTTTTACTAAATATTTCAAGTGTTTCTTTAGAAAAAGAAGGGGCAATGATTACTTCTAAAAATGGTTTTGATAGTTCCTTAGCTACTTCTTTATCAACTTCTCTATTAAATGA
>Ga0153916_10000056_pt1 | contig 62658 bp, 64 predicted proteins | sample Opewatmetagenome_FD_109642 | JGI IMG/M metagenome (GOLD analysis project Ga0153916, IMG submission 109642) | Freshwater wetland microbial communities from Ohio, USA - Open water 3 Core 3 Depth 4 metaG | ecosystem: Environmental > Aquatic > Freshwater > Wetlands | place: USA: Ohio, Lake Erie...
CTCAGCAGGTAGAGCACGTTCTTGGTAAGAACGGGGTCACCAGTTCGAATCTGGTTGTGGGCTGTGTAAAGAAGGAGGTTCTCTAAAATGGCAAAGAAGGTCTTTCAACGTACGAAACCACATCTGAATGTGGGAACCATAGGTCATGTCGACCACGGGAAAACGACTTTGACGTCGGCTATTACCCTATGCTTGTCTAAAAATACTGAGACCCAATTCAGGGCTTTCGATTCTATCGATAACGCCCCTGAAGAGAAAGCACGCGGTTTGACAATCGCTATTGCTCATATTGAGTATGAGACTGCCAAACGGCACTATGCTCATGTGGACTGTCCCGGGCATGCCGACTATATTAAGAATATGATTACCGGTGCCGCACAAATGGATGGGGCGATATTGGTAGTTAGCGCTCCCGATGGGCCAATGCCCCAGACACGCGAACATGTCCTTTTGGCTCGCCAGGTAGAGGTGCCCAGTATACTGGTGGCATTGAATAAAGTAGATATGATGGAAGACCCGGAACTGCTGGACCTAGTTGAGCTTGAAGTTAGAGACCTTCTTACTAAACAGAAATTCCCGGGAGATAAGACTCCTATTATCAGGGTGAGCGCTCTGAAGGCGCTGGAATGCGGATGCGGAAAGAGAGACTGTGAATGGTGCGGAAAAATTATACAGCTAACCGATGCCGTAGATGAGTGGGTTCCGCTTCCGGTCAGGCCCAAAGATAAGCCTTTCTTAATGCCTGTAGAGGACGTATTCGGTATCAAGGGACGCGGCACCGTAGCCACCGGTAGAGTGGAGAGGGGTGTGATTAAGACTGGCGACGAAGTCGAAATCGTTGGCATAAAAGATACCAGAAAGACGGTGGTTACCGGCGTGGAAATGTTCCACAAGACTTTGGACGTTGGTGAACCCGGAGATGCCATCGGACTCCTACTTAGAGGTATAGAGCGTGAAGATATTGAGAGGGGGCAGGTTCTGGCAGCTCCCGGCTCAATTACGCCTCATACGCACTTCGAGGCTGAAGTTTACGTGTTAACTAAGGAAGAAGGCGGGCGGCATACTCCATTCTTTAATGGTTACAAGCCTCAGTTCTATATTAGGACACTCGATATCACCGGCGTTGCCGAATTGCCCAAAGGCGTGGAAATGGTCATGCCTGGTGACAACATAAAAATGACCATAAAGCTTATTTACCCGGTAGCTCTGGAACAAGGTTTGCGCTTTGCTATTCGCGAGGGAGGCAAGACCGTTGGAGCTGGAGTCATCGGTAAGATCATTGAATAATCATGGCAAAGAAAGGTGAATCGCGTGGTGTTATTCAGCTCGCATGCACTCAGTGCCAGGAGCGGACATATACTACCGACAAGAATAAAAAAAATGACCCACAGCGGTTGGAACTGAAGAAATATTGTCCACGTTGCCGCACGCATACTCTCCATAGGGAGACGAAGTAATCCTTGGTCTATAAAAGTCAGCCTCAAATTGTTGCCAAGAAAAGGTCCCGTTTTGCCTTCTTTGGAGACGTTATCGGTGAATTAAGGAAGGTAACCTGGCCATCCAGGCGGGATACCATACGTCTCACCATCATGGTTATTATTGTCTGTGGTATAGTGGGGATTTTTTTAGGACTGCTGGACTATGGTTTTACGGAGTTAATAGCCAGGGTGTTTTTACGTGGGGGTTAGGCTGTGAAGAACGGGGATAGGCACTGGTATATTGTGCATACCTATTCGGGGTATGAGGAACGTGTCCAGAAGGCTCTAGAACAGCGAATTAAGTTCATGGATGCCGAGGACAAGATCTTTAAAATAGAGATACCAAAAGAAGAAGAAATAGAGATCAGGGGTGGGCAGCGACGCACCGTGGCCAAGAAGGTCTTTCCCGGCTACGTTCTGGTGCAGATGCTGATGGATGATGATAGCTGGAATGTGGTACGCAACACCCCCGGTATCACGGGATTTGTGGGCAGCGGCAACAAACCCACCCCACTGTCGGAAGCGGAAGTAAACGCTATCTTGAAGAGGGCTGAAGGTTCGCCGCAGGTAAAAGTTGGATTTAGAAAGGGCGAGAACGTCAGGGTGGTTGACGGTCCCTTTACCGATTTCGTGGGTGTGGTTGACGAGATAAACGTAGCCAAGGGCAAGGTAAAGGTTCTGCTGACTTTATTCGGACGCGAGACATCCGTAGAACTCGACTTTTTGCAGGTTCAGAGGTTGTAATGGCGAAAAAAGTTAAAGCAATAATTAAACTTCAGATTGAAGCTGGCAAGGCGACGCCGGCCCCGCCGGTAGGCCCGGCGTTGGGTCAACATGGCGTCAATATTATGGCTTTCTGTAAGGACTACAATGACCAGACCAAATCTCAGGTGGGTTCGATTATCCCGGTAGAGATAACTGTTTATGAGGACAGGTCGTTTACCTTTATTACCAAAACGCCGCCGGCATCCGACCTGCTGAAAAAAGCCTTAAATCTGGAAAAAGGGAGCAGCACCCCAGGCCAGCAGCAAGTGGGGACGTTACCTCGGGAAAAAGTAATTGAAATTGCCCGAATCAAAATGAGAGACCTAAATGCGCTGGACGTGGAAGAAGCCGTTAGGATTATTGAAGGCACCGCCCGAAGTATGGGTATAGACGTGGAGAAATCATGACATTTAGAGGTAAAAAGTACAAAGAAGCAACTAAACTGCTTGATAAAGAGAATGCCTATGCTCCTGGTGAGGCTGTGGGGCTGGCTAAAAAAGCTGCCTTTGCCGGCTTCGATGAGACTGTCGAGCTCCATTTGAGGATGGGAGTCGATCCCAGAAGTGCCGACCAGCAAGTGCGTGGTTTAGCTCTTCTGCCCAATGGACTGGGAAAGAAGGTCAGGATAGCTGTATTTGCCCAGGGTGAAGCCGCCAGGGCTGCCGAATCAGCCGGCGCTGATTATGTAGGCAGCGACGACCTTGTTAAGAAGGTTGAAGACGGCTGGCTTGATTTCGATGTAAGTATCGCTACGCCCGACATGATGGGAAAGGTTGGGAAGTTGGGTAAAATACTGGGCCGTAAAGGGTTGATGCCTAACCCTAAGTCAGGTACGGTTGTTGCTGCTGAAGACTTGGGCAGAGCTATTACTGAAGCTCGGAAAGGTCGGGTTGAGTTCCGATTGGATAGAACGGCAATTATACATGTGCCTGTTGGAAAGGTCAGCTTTGATGAAGCTCAGCTTCTGGAAAACTTGACCGCGCTAATAGAGGCTATAAACAAGGCTAGGCCGGGTGGGGCCAAGGGCCAGTATATTAAAAGTGCTTTCTTGACAACAACCATGGGGCCAGGCATCAGGCTTGACTTGAGGCCTCTAATATCATAATATTCTATATTCCTTATGAATTGAATACGCGATTTCAATGTAGTGCCCGTGACAGCAGGTGCTGGGAAGCTTAATAATATGCCTGCCGAGGTAACTTGAGTTTGTTAGGTAATTGGGACCCGGTTTTAAGTCCTTGTGTCATGGCAAGGACTTTTTAATTTTATAGGAGTGTGAGCTATGCAGAAACAGAAAAAAGAACAAATGATAGATGAGTTGACCAACAACTTATCTCGCTGCACCATTGCTATAGCCACCGACTATCGCGGCTTGACGGCCAAGGAGATGGTGCAGTTGCGACGGCGCTTGACTACTATGGGCATAGAGTATAAGGTAATAAAAAATACTCTGACACGATTTGCGGCCAAGAAGGCTGATAAAAAGCAACTGGAGCCATTGCTCAGCGGCCCAGTGGCTATAGCCTTCGGCTATGACGATGTGGTTAAGCCGGCCCAGGTTTTGAGAGAACATATCCGCGCTGTGGGCTCAGTACTGCAGATTAAAGGTGGCATTCTCGGGGATAAACTGCTTACTCCCGAGGATATCATCGCCCTGGCTACTATGCCGTCAAGAGAGGTCTTGATTGCCAGACTGATGGGTCAATTACAAGCTCCGATACAAGCGCTGCATAATGTGTTGAGTGCACCTCTGAGGGGTTTTATGAACGTAATGCAAGCTAGAGCTAAACAAATTGAAGGAGGCTAAAATGCCAGAAGAAAAAGTCGAATCTGAACAATCAAAGGTCGAGGAAGAGCCTAAGGCGAAAAAGCAAACTAAAGCTAAGGAGGCTTCATCAGGGGCCAAAGGGATGAACAAGGAAGACATTTTATCTGCAGTGAAAAATATGACTGTGCTGGAGCTGTCTGAACTGGTGAAGGCTTTGGAGGAGGAGTTTGGGGTATCAGCGGCACCGGTGGCGGTAGCAGCGGTTGGTGGAGCACCAGCAGCGGCAGCTGCAGCCCCCGAAGAGGAAAAAACGGAGTTCACTGTTATACTCAAGGAAATTGGCGAGAATAAGATTAACGTGATTAAAGCCGTACGAGAAGTGACAACTCTGGGCCTCAAAGAAGCCAAAGACCTGGTAGAGAGCGCACCAAAACCGGTCAAAGAGGGCGTCAATAAAGACGAGGCAGCTACTGTCAAGAAGAAGCTGGAAGAGGCCGGCGCCAAGGTAGAAATTAAATAGTAATAGCTCTCCACTAGCGGCAATCTTTACGCCTTTAAGCTTATAAATAGGCGATTAGCTCGCTGGAGGTTATATTGATAAAAATATTGACCTTCAGCGGGCTTTTCATTACCTCATACATAATGTAAGATTAATTTCTAAATGAAATAAATGGAGGGATTAGCATGGCTGAAGCGGAATTTTATCAAGTATCGGCTACTATAATATCTCAGCAGGGGAAGTGTGTGGCCGGCCATAAGGTTGGTGACACATATCTCATCTCAGATAAGACGCCGCCCGGTATGTGCGCCTGGGCATTTTACACAATTTTTCCGTTTGTTTCGGCATTGCAAGTCGGCGGTTCTTTTCCGTGGGAGAAGGACAAAGAAACGGCGATCATTGCCTGTCCCGACCCGACCAACCAGGTGGTCTATGAACTAAGGCGGTTGAGGAGTTAGGTTTTGAAAACCGTTGGCGTGATTTTGCTTGTTCTGGGTCTGGGTGGCCTGTTGCTGAGTCTGATATTCTGGCTGCCAGCAAAATTCAACCTGGTTGTGGCGGCGCTTCTCGTTATCGTTTCTTTAGTAGCTGTTTGGGGTGGCGGCAAGCTGGCTCAAACAAAAGTGGGATTGATAGCACAGCCGGCAGGTCAATCCCGGCCTATATCTGCACAAACCAAGGTGCCGCCAGAGGCGAGAATTTTCTGCCCCAAATGTGGTTGCCAGATTATGCCTGGCCAGCAGTTCTGTGGTGGCTGCGGTTCCAGCCTTATCTCTTATTGCGCCAGGTGCGGCAATGCTATTATCGAGCCATCCAGGTTTTGTGGCAAGTGCGGTGCCAGACTGAGCTAACACTATGTCTATAGGCGTTTTATTCCAAGATGGGTTGAAGGAGTATGATTTCGGTCCGGGGCATCCATTTCGCGGCAGGCGTGCCGGAGTGTTTATCGAATTCTTTAGACGGCATATCGCAGAAGACAGCAATTACCGGATTATCAAAGCCGAAGCCGCCACCGAAGATGATTTGCTCCTGATTTGTCGAAAAGACTATATCGACTTCACCACGGAGTATTTCAGGGCTGCCAACCTGGGCCTAAGCTATCCCCGACCCGACCTGTTTTTCGAATACCACAGCATGGATAATCAACCCATCGGCAGGCCGGGTAAGTTAGAAGAGGCGGCCAGGCTGGTTATCGGGCAAGCCAAAATGGCTTGCGACCTGATCCAGGGCGACAAATACAAGAAAGTGATATCAATCGGCGGGGGACTGCATCATGCCAAGCCCTATTACGGTGAAGGATTTTGCCTGTATAACGATGTCGCTTTCTGCGGCAGGCATCTTCTGAAAAAATATAAGATCGACCGTATTTTGATATTGGATACAGATGCTCATGCCGGCAACGGCACTTCCGAGTATTTCTATGAAGAACCAAAGGTATTGTTTATCGATCTTCATCAGGACCCGAGAACGCTGTATCCTGGGACCGGTTTTGCTCACTAGATAGGTTCAGGGAAAGGCAAAGGCTTCACCATAAACATACCCATGCCGGTGGGTGCCGGCGATGACTCTTACAAGCTAGTTTTCGAATCTATAGTTGAGCCTTTAGTCAGCGAGTTCAAGCCTCAGATTATAGTCCGGAATGGAGGCTCAGACCCGCATTTTGACGACCAGTTGACCGAACTGGGGCTGACCGTGAAAGGCTTCAAAATGATCGGGGAGAAGACGAAAGAGATAGCCAAAGTCTGTGATGGAAAAGTCGTCGATTTGATCGCCTCCGGCTATAATGAGAAGGTCTTGCCATCTGCCTGGCTGGCTTTGATTTCCGGATTGGCCGGTTTCAATCTTGACATGGAAGAGTCTGAACCTGTACCCCAGCGTTTTATGTCCGTTACAGCACTGGCCGAGACGGGCAGAGTGATAAGCGACCTCAGGAGCAACCTGAAAGATTACTGGGCCTGTCTTCGATAGCTACAAAACGAATCTAAAAATTCGTCTTAGAAACCCCAAAATTCACGTAAAGCTTACATAATCTTCATAATAAATTCACATTCGCTTGATATCATAGGGAAGTAGTAAAGTTCACAAAGGAGGCGAATGTACTTGAGTAAGCTGTTGAAAATCGGCATTCCAGTCATTATTGTTCTGCTGATGTTGATAGTTGTCGGAACCGGCATTGTACTGGCCAGAGGAGGGAATACCGCAGTTTCAACCGGACCTACCATCAGTGCTGGTTACCCAAGCGGTACCTGGACGGGCTGCTGGTACAACGGCAGTTATTGTCCTGGTCCATGTGGACGAAGCGGAGCCTATGGAAATAACCCGGATAATTCTATACCGTCGAGTAATCTACCTCCGTGTTGTCGCGGTTACTAAGTGAAACATATTTTGATTATTATCTAGTCGGAGTACCGACTTATCAAATTACACCTCCTAAGCTAGGGGCGAAGGTCGACCACTTCGCCCCTATTATTTTGTTTATGCTACAATCAGTCATTAAAGGGTAAAAAAGAGATGGCGCGCAATAAGATTTTACTGGTCGAAGACGAACCTAAGGTATGCGAGCTTGTCAAGGCATATCTGGTTAAGGATGGCGACGATGTCGTTATTGCCAGCAATGGTAAGACTGCCATCGAGCAGTTTAAACTCTACAAGCCGGACCTAATCCTTCTCGATTTGAATTTGCCTGAACTGGACGGACTGGAAGTGTGCCGGACAATTAGAAAACAATCGAACGTGCCTATCATCATGCTTACCGCCCGTGACCAGGAAGTGGACAAAGTTGTCGGACTTGAGATTGGAGCCGATGACTACGTTACCAAGCCGTTCAGCCCGCGAGAGCTGGCTGCCAGAGTAAGCGCGGTATTGCGCAGATATAGAGAAGGCTTGAAAAAAGGCGAACAGATTGTGGCCGGAGAGCTTCGCCTGGACCCGGATAAGCATGAAGCCACTTATTACGGGCAACCGCTGAACCTGACCGCTGCCGAGTTCAAATTACTTTCTGTCTTAGCTCGAAATCCGGGTAGAGTATGCACCAGGCTGCAACTGATGGATTCAGCCTTTGGCGAGTCCTACGAAGGTTATGAGCGGACCATAGATGCGCATATAAAGAATATCAGGCAGAAGATGGCAAAGGCGGCACCGGACTCAGATAATCCGCTGACTACAATCCGTGGTGTCGGCTACAAATTGGAGGGATGATGCTAAATAGGCTGTCAGTGAAGCTTTCACTTCTCTTTGTGGGAATTGCCCTAGTTAGTGTGGGCGTTATAGCCCTGTGGGTGAACCGTTCAGTCCAGACTGAGTTTGCCTGTTATTGTGAGAAGAGCTACCAGGCACAAACAGCGCCTGGTGCCCCTATTATGACGATCCCCGGTGATGAATCTAATCCTGTGCCGCCCCTCTTTATGGGTGAGGCAGAACGGGCCTTTCTCGATGCCGTTCGTAATTCTCTGTGGCTGGCGGCATTAGTAGCTATCCTGACCGGCGTGGCTTTGGGTTATTTTTTCAGCCGGCTTATAAGCGGACCTATGAAGCAGCTGACTTTAGCCGCACGTAAAGTGGCCACCGGCGATTTCTCGCAGCGGGTTTCTACAAAGACAGACGATGAGATAGGGGAGGTATCAGTAGCCTTTAACACCATGGCCGAACAATTGGATTCCAAAGAGAAAAGCCGGCGCCAGCTATTGGCTGACATCGCTCATGAGTTGCGTAACCCGCTCAGCATAATTCAGGGGAACCTGGAAGCCTGGCTTGACGGTGTCATCACGCCCACCTCGGACCAAGTCGCCTCGGTATATGACGAGACGGTGCTCCTCTCCAGATTAATAACCGACCTTAGAGACCTGTCGCTCGCGGAAGCGGGGCAACTGAAGCTACAGCAGAAGGCTACTGAGCTCGGCGAGTTTATTTTTGCCGAGATTGCCAGCGTCCAGAATCGGTGTCAGGAGAAGAAGATTTCGATTAGTGCTGACATGCCAGCCGGGCTGCCCCTGGCCTTAATCGATAAAGACCGCATACGTCAGGTGCTGCATAACCTCGTCGATAATGCGCTTAGATATACGCCGGAGGGTGGTGCCATTGAAATCGGCGCGGAGTATGACAAGCCTGGCTGGGTGACGTTATCTGTGTCGGATACCGGAGCCGGCATATCCCGTAAGGATCTGCCACATGTTTTCGATCATTTCTACAAGGCTGACCGGTCACGACAGAGAGGACACGGAGGCGCTGGCATAGGGCTGGCCATGGTGAAGCGGGTTGTGGAATTGCACGGTGGTACGGTCTGGGTGAGAAGTCGGAAGGGCAAGGGTACCACTTTCTACTTTACACTGCCGGTGGCTTAATAAATCCTAATTTCGAAGCACTAAATCCTAAATAATCTCAAAATTCAAATCTTCGAAATTTAAGCCTCTACCTAGTCCCGTAAAAACCCGTAAACTATCAGGAAAAGCGACAGGTAGTACGTAGCCATAATGATGTAGTCGGCGACTGGCACCGGCATCATGAATTTATTGACGGCCAGCACCGAGTCGGAAACGATAAAAAATATAGCACCATAAAGCGTGAAATCATTCCTGGCGGCCCTGAGTGAGGCAAAGATACCTACCAACGTTAAAGCCGTCATATAGATATAAACCGGTATTGCCATCTCCTTCAGGGATGGGGTAAGTAGAAAAGCCATCATCATGGAATAGACGACGAGGAGGATAATGGCAGGAATCTTGGATATTTGAAACTTGAAATCTCTGGAGAAAGTTATGATGAACAGTATGTGGGCAATCAGGAATAGCCCCAGACCGGCCACGAAGTATTTTCCTCCGGCTAATTCCAGCGCTACATCGGCAGCGGCGCAGAACAGTAGTGATGCGAATAGTAGCTTACCCCTCGATCCCCCAACTGCGATGAACGCCAGCACCGCCAGGCTAATCGCCGGTATGGCCTTGAGGATAAAATTGCCCGGATAGGGTTCTAAGGGTAACAAGCCGACGAACAATACCGCGGAGACGGCGAAAATATATATACAGGTCTTTTGTACAGTCGTCACTTTTAACCCCCAAGTGCTGAGATCGCTTGCCTCATTATAACCTACCTGTCAACGGTATGTCTTCACCCTCCTCTGCTCATCCTGAGCCTGTCGGAGGATGCCCTGAAATTGACAAAAGCCCTCAATCCTAACTAGTATATCATTTTAGTATCACCGAACATCTCCGGAGGTAATTATGGATGCTAAATTGTTGTCATTGTATTTTGTGCTCGGCGGCACCATCGTCACCCTGATAAGTTACTTCGGCACCCAGGGGAAGGGGATGATGGCTGCATTCATCGGTTTCTTCCCCACTATCAGCATCGTAACTCTATTCATCATATACTATAAAAGCGGTGTTGGAGCTACCATCTCCTATTTCAAAGGCATGCTTTGGTTGATACCAGCCTGGGTCCTGTATGCACTGGCCATGGTATTTATTTTGCCTCGATGGGGCATTTGGCCCTCGGTAATCATCGGCGTAGCCCTTTATATCGGAGCGGCGCTGCTGACCATGCGGTTTGTGCATTAAGCCAGCTTTACAGCCAAGGAGCATTGGATCATGGACATTAAGCTTAAAGAGAAATTCAGCCGGCTGTGGCAAAAGTATTTCGATCATGCCAGCCTGCCCATCACTTTCTATTACATCGATGAGGTACGACATGCCGAACCAATGAAGCCCACCTCGGGCCACAGATGTATCATCGGCGACTTGATTAAGGTCAGAGAAGGGAATTCTATCAGCTACGACGCAGGCTCCATCGGCTGTTTCGGCGGCAAAAGATACCTGGGCTTCAGCCAGACAATTGCGCCTGACTTCGAGTATTTCCTGTCCTGCGGCATACCCGGCAAGCTGGAAGGCGAACGATATAAGAAATCACCCGAATTGGTCAAAGAGATAATGAAACAGCAGGCAGCATTTACTGCACCGGCTAGGTTTATCGTCTTCAAGAGATGGGACATGCTGGAGCAAGCGGACACTCCGGAAGTCGTTATCTTCTTCGCTCAGCCTGATGTGATTTCCGGATTGTTCACGCTGGCGAATTTCGATGAAGCTGAGCCGAACGGAGTCTTTGCTCCGTTCAGCGCCGGCTGCGGTTCGATTGTCCAGTACCCGTATCTGGAAGGAAAATCGAAGCGCCCCAGAAGCGTTATCGGCCTGTTCGATGTCTCGGCGCGGCCATTCGTGCCCGAGGATGTGCTCACTTTTTCGGCGCCGATGAAAAAATTCATCCGGATGGTCGACAATATGGAGGAAAGCTTTCTTATTACCGGCTCATGGCGTAAGGTGCAGAAGCGGATAGGTAAAACAAGGTAGCTATACTGACGTCGTAGTCATAATTGGCATGACTAGTGGCTCAACCATATTTAAGGATTTTGACAATCGCCTAGGCAGAGGCTAGACTACAACCGCAGAACCGAAATAAGAGAAAGGAATCAAACTATGTGCAAATACTGTCATGAACATGGAGAAGGTAAGAAATGGTATTTACAGTCCAAGAATTACGCGCAGGATTTAGAAAGCGACCTTAAACGGCGTGGCCTTTTTGATTTAAAAATACTGGTCAAAGAGCTAAAGAGATGGGCAGAACTAAAGACAGCACCGTTCTTGGTAAGAGCCATACAGGAACCTCGTGTCGCAGAGCGTGTCAGAAATATGCATTTTGGACAGGTCCTGCCAATTGAAGATATTGAGCAGGTCTTTGGTATGGTCAACAATGTGGTGCGCTTGCCATGTTATTGCCGCGCAATGGGGAATGTCAAAGAGAAGCGTTTCTGTTATGGAGTGAGCGCGCTGCCGCAGGATGACGAGGCAAAGAGAGTAGCTAGCAGACCCGGTATGGGTTTTCTCTCAGGCGCCGAGACGGATGGCTTGGAGAAGGTGAGTAAAGAAGAGGCGCTGGATAGCTTCCGTCAGTACGAGAAAGAAGGTCTCTGCCACTCCATCTGGACACTGATGACCCCGTTTGTTATTGGTATCTGTAATTGTGACCGGTCTGACTGCCGCGCCATACAGCGTGCGGTAATGAGAGGCATGCCCATGTTGTTCCGCGCCGAGTATGTGGCTGAGTTAAACCCCGAACTATGCAATGGCTGCCGGGCTTGTATGCGTGTTTGCCCGTTTGGGGCTATAGGCTACAGCGCAGGCAATAAAAGAGTCTTTATTGAAATAGGACGGTGCTATGGCTGTGGCATCTGCCGGGCAAGCTGCACCAAGGATGCCATACACCTAAATGACCGCTCCAGCGTGCCCGCGGTAGCTAATGTCTGGTAATTTGGTGTTGCACAGAAACATTCTTTGCGAGGGCGAGAGCCCCCAAGCAATCCCGCCAGATGCCTTTTTAGCTAAAAGGAGATAAAAAATGTCAAAAGATATGGTACTTTATGAAGTCAAAGACCGGATTGCTTATATAACTCTGAATAACCCGGATAATCAAAATCGGTTGGATCCTGATATGTGTGTTGCCCTGGGTGAAGCCTGGCAAAAATTCGCCGAGGATAAGAAGGCCTGGGTGGCCCTTTTAAGCGGAAATGGTGAGGATTTTTGCAGGGGTGCTGACTTAAGGCATGAGGGGCTGATAAAAGTGCTATTCCGCGCTTTCCCCCCAAACGGAACCAAAATATTAAAACCGATCGTCGGTGCTGTCCAGGGAAGGGTTGCGGGTAGCGGTTTTGGTTTGGCAACCTATGGAACCGATATCACATACGCCACCAAAGATGCCAGTTTTTATTTTGCCGAATCCTGGGTAGGAATCGTGGGAGGAATTGTTGAATACGTTCCATATATGCCCTTCAAAATCTCATTGGAGTTTTTGTTATCCGGGCAACCCATGAGCGCTGAGCGGGCCTACGAGGTCGGATTTGTCAATCATGTGGTTAAAGACAGAGACGAGTTAATATCCGAAGCCGCGAAGATGGCGAAGATATTAAGTGAAAACGCGCCGTTAACATTGAGGGCTATAAAATACGGCCAGTATAAAAGAAGAGTGGATTCTCAGAAAAAAGCAATGCGTATAGCTCGGGAGGAATTTGAGACCTTTGTAAAACCTCAATTGGACAGCGAGGATTTCAAAGAAGGCAAAGCCGCCTTGTTCCAAAATAGAAAGCCGGTCTTTAAAGGGAAGTAAGACAGAGTTGCCCGATGAAGAAACATCGCAACTTATTAACGCAGACTACTATAGCAGTTACTCAAAAGATAAAGATGAATCGTAATTCATTAACCCAGATTGCTATTGCAGTTGCTGAGGTAATAATAGCAATCATAGCAGTTGTTGCATTTATCGATTCTCGAGATGCAAAAATAGCATCAAATGAGGCCAATAAATTATCACAACAAGCCAATGATTTAGCACAGGACGCAAATGAAATTTCACTCTCCATTCAGGAACAAAATTATCGATTGAATATGCCAAACATAGTAGCTAAATGTAGCGTTAGTGATGACAATTGTGCCGAATCAATTATTGTTAAGAATATAGCTGGACAAGTAAATCGTATATATACTTACTGCAGTACAATTATTCAAATTAATATCAATGAAAAAGAAGAAAAAACGTACATACCGATATATGGATATTTCGATCCAAGGCCAGATGAAACATTAGAGTCACAGGGATTGCTAGCAACTTTCTACAATCATAATGGAGATAATTTATGCAAATACAATTCGATTGCAGCAGATTTCTGTGATGCAGCATCAAAAGATAAATACATTATGAATGTGTACTTAATTAAACTGGTCTCAGTAAGATATCTAGATTTCGCAAACAAAGAAACATTTAGATATGTCTGGATTCACTATCGTGATTACCCAAAAGATATTGATGAGGCACGAACTATACTAGTGCTTGCTTATAAGGATGACTATGAAAGCTTAAAAAATTCAGGATTTGACTTAAATTTATATTCACTAGATGGAGTGAGTCTCTGGAATTGGTATAAGAAAGAAAAATTATCCATCAAGTAAATCGATATTCTAATTGAAATCATGCCTGAAAATATTTGCCTTTGGTAGTTCATGAATTTAGGCTTCATGGTATAGTTGGATCTTTTTCTTTATATTCGACGAACTTAGACGAGCGCGAACATGATTTATAGTGAATATTATAGAAAGTGACTATTATTAAGGGAGAAAAAATGATTGAAACCATTCATGTAAAAAACTTTAAAAGTATAATTGATGATAATATAAAACTAAAAGGCTTGACTGTAATTATAGGTCCAAATGGCTCAGGGAAATCAAATCTGATTAAGGCGCTTGATTTCTTAGCGACAATTTTAAACAATAATACAGTAGCAGCAGTCAATAAATACGGCGGTTTTACTGGTATTGTTCCCAAAGCAATTCAAACAAAAGACTTTAGGAAGACCCAAATTGAATTTGAATATATTACACAGAGCTCGTGCTTCGCTGGCGGTACTGGAGGGCTTCGGCGAGGTGGTTGGCTTTGATTATGTCGGCGCTGTCCAAGTCGGCGATGGTACGGGCCAGTTTTAGGACGCGGTGGAAGGAACGCGCAGTCAGGTGGAGCTGTTTCATGGCCGTGCGCAGCAGGCTCTGGGCCGGCGGCTCAACGCGGCAGAATTCTCTGACCTCCACGGGAGTCATCTCGGCGTTGCAGGTGAGCTTAGTGCTTTCAAACCGCTTTTGCTGAATCTGCCTGGCGGTTTCAACACGGCTGCGAACTTTATCCGAGCCTTCACCTACGGAATCATCGGTTAGCTTTTCGTATTCAACTCTGGGGACTTCGATGAAGATGTCGATGCGGTCGAGAAGCGGACCGCTGAGCCGCTTCTGGTAGCGCGTGATTTCTCCGGCGGAGCATTTGCAGTCTTTGACCGGGTCTCCGAAGTAGCCGCAGGGGCACGGGTTCATGGCAGCCACCAGCATGAAGTTGGCGGGAAAAGTGATACTGCCCTGGGCGCGGCTAATGGTGACCACCTTGTCCTCAACCGGCTGACGTAATGATTCCAGAGCCATGTGGCTGAACTCGGGGAACTCGTCGAGAAAGAGCACACCGCGATGGCTCAGGCTTATTTCACCGGGGCGAGGCCAATGTCCGCCGCCGACCAGTCCGGCATGGGAGATGGTGTAATGAGGCGAGCGGAAAGGACGCTGGTTGATGAGCGGTGTGTCCTGGGAGAGAAGCCCGCTGACGCTGTAGATTTTGGTCACTTCCAACGCTTCAGGAAGGGTCATGTCCGGCATTATGGATGGCAGAGCGCGGGCAAGCATGGTCTTGCCGCTGCCAGGAGGACCCTGCATAATGACATTGTGGCCGCCGGTGGCAGCTACCTCCAGAGCACGTTTGGCATGCTCCTGGCCTTTGATATGCGCCAGGTCGGCATGGGTAAAGTCGCTTTTGCCCTGTCTCCAGTCCTTATCAGGCTGATAATAGGGGATGGATAGCTCTCCACGGAGATGGCTGACCAGCTGTGCCAGCGAAATGGACGGTATGACCTTGATGCCGTCTAAAAGCGAAGCCTCATTGGCATCTTCAGCCGGAATAAAGACCTCCGGCACGCCTTTTTCCTGAGCCAGAGCTACCATAGGCAGTATGCCCTGCGTGTGGCGTAAACTGCCATCAAGAGAAAGCTCGCCCAGGAAAAGCGTTTTGGACACGTCGGCGTATATCTGGTCGGAGCTGAGTAGTATGCCCACGGCGATAGGTAAGTCGTAGGCGGGGCCGGCTTTCTTCAAATCAGCCGGCGCCAGGTTAACAGTTATGCGCCTCATGGGGAAGGTGCAACCGGAGTTGCGTATAGCCGCCCGGACGCGTTCCCTGGCTTCCTGTACGGCAGTGTCCGGCAGGCCGACGACGGTAAATGCAGGCAGACCGGGAGAGATATCGACCTCGACCTCGACGATAGCTCCCTCCAGCCCAACTACGGCACAGCTCATTACTTTAGCCAGCATAATCAGTTCCCTTAGTAGAAGAGGGTAAGGCCAGGAAATCTAAAAATCTCTCTCAATCTCCCTTTTGTGAAAGGGAGAGGTTTACTATCCCTCATTACTTTAGCCAGCATGTTTGGCTCTCTGGAAATTAAGCAGGTTTATTTTCTCACCCGCGCTAGCGCTTTAGCCAATCCAGGGACGGTATCATATTTTTTCAGCTCCGATGGCTTAATCCACTTAGCCTCAGTGTGCTCCCAATCAATCTTGATTTTGTCCGGCGCCTTTACGTGGAAAAGAAATGGGTGGACTATCCATTTGCGGTTCAGGTCTTTATCGATGACTTCCAGCGGCTCGCCCTTTTTGATCAGTTTCAGGTCTTTTTTGTAGAGCTGCGTTTCCTGGCTTATCTCGGTGAAAGCCTGGTCCGTGGGATTTGTCTCCAGGTAGCCGCTGACACCGGCCCAGCTCCGGCGGTAGGTGCCGACCTTGCCGCTGCGCCTTAGAATTAAGATTTTGCGGCCATACTCCAGGAAACAGGTAACCACGTGCTTTTCCTCCACGGTGCTGTCAGCCTTCTCGGTAAGCGTCTTTTCCAGATATTCTTTCAGCAGGGTCAGGGCTGTTTCTGCGGCCTTCTGCTTGTTCTCCTCGCGGCTTCCGTGGAAATGGTGCTCTTTGGCCAGAGTGCTGTCCTTAGCTGACAGGCCAAGATAGAACAAACCTACCGGCTTCCCAGGCGTGGCACCGGTAGGGCCAGCGATGCCGGTATCGGAGAGGCAGATATCCACCTTGAGCAGTTTCCTGCCGCCTTTAGCCATCTCCATGGCGGTCTGACGGCTGACGGCGCCGTGTTTCCTGAGGGTGACTTTTCTAACGCCGACGATGTCCGTTTTGGCTTCATTGCTGTAGGAAACGATAGAGCCTTTAAAGTAGTCGGAGCTGCCTGGAACATTGGTAATCTTATCGCTGATTCTACCGCCGGTGGCCGATTCGACCGTGCCCATGGTGAGCAATTTGCCGGTCCTGGCCTGATATTTTCTGAGAAGCTCGGCGATTTCATCCTGTAGTGTCGGCATCTGACTGTGCCAATTTTAACAGAAAGGTGGTTACTGGGCTAGAGGAGGGAGAAAAGGCAGCTGATTTTCTTGCTATAATTAGGGACTGTGGATGAACCGTCGGATACCATAACCTTCTTGGGCACGGCTGGGGCGCGGTTTGTGGTGACCAAGCAGTTTCTGGCTTCGGGAGGTGCCTGGCTGAACCTCGGTGGCACACAGGTACTTCTCGACCCGGGTCCTGGCTGCCTGGTACAGAGCGTGAAACGTAAGCTAGACGCCTTGAAGCTGAAGGCTATCATCCTGTCGCATAAACATCTGGACCACTCCGGCGACATAAATATTATGATTGAAGCTATGACTGAGGGCGGCCATAGGCAGCGTGGAATACTTTTCGCCCCGTCCGACGCGCTTAACAAAGATGCGGTGATATTTCCATACCTACGAAATTTTCCACAGAAGATAGAGCTATTGTCCGAGGGTGGCTCCTACTCCGTTGATTGCGTCACTTTCAAAACACCCGTCAGGCACCGGCATCCGGTTGAGACCTACGGCCTCGTTTTCAAGACACCAAGGCACACTTTTTCCTGGATTACCGACACCAAGTACTTTCCCGAACTATCAAGCTTCTATCAGGCTGAGATTCTTGTTATAAATGTGGTCTTAATGGAGCCCAAAGATACGGTCGACCACCTGTCGCTTATCGAAGCCAGGGAAATAATCAAAGAAGTGAAACCCAAAACTGCTATACTGACTCATTTTGGCATGTCTATATGGCGGTCTAGACCCTGGGAACTGGCTCAGAAGATGAGCGACGAGACGGGCGTAAAGGTTATAGCGGCGCGTGACGGCATGAAGTTCGATCTGGCGAAGCTAGATGAGGCGGTTTAAGTGCCCTTTTTCAGTTTGGGCAGGGAAAGCAGCAGGTTGAACATTACATAAAGTCCAAAGATGAGCAATATGATACCTATGAGCAGTGCCAGGAATAGGAATTCCAGCGCAAAAACTGGTGCCATTAGGACCGAGGAGATTCCTGAGAACTTGTGCGTTTTCATGGAGCTGCCGTAGCTGCGTACCCAGAGAAAGCCCTGGTTAAGCAGCTTCGGTGGCGTTACGGGAACGGGAAGCTTTGACTGGCTGTCCGGTTGTTTCATTGGCGATTAATTATAACTTCGGGGTGGCGCTGAAGTCCAATGCCTGAGTACTACATCGGAACGAGCGGCTGGCATTATGAGGACTGGAGGGGGCTTTTTTATCCTGCCGACCTGCCAAAATCGAAGTGGTTGGAGTTCTACGCCCGGCATTTTCCCACAGTGGAACTGAATAGCAGCTTCTATCGTCTGCCTTCGGAGAGGGCTTTCGTCAACTGGCGGGAAGCTTCGCCGCAGGGTTTCATTTTCGCGGTCAAAGTAAGCCGGTTCATCACGCATATCAAAAGGCTGAAGGATGTTCAAGAACCGCTGCAAAACTTTTTTAAGCGGGCAGACTTACTGAAAGCTAAGCTGGGGCCGTTACTTTACCAGCTACCTCCGAATATGAAACGCCATGACGATAGGTTAGAGAGCTTTTTGGCTTTGTTGCCTGTCCAGTATTGCCATGTCTTCGAGTTTCGGCACGAGTCATGGTTTGATAACGGCGTCTTCGAGATTTTAAAGAGGCACAATGCCGGATGGTGTGTCTTCGATATGCCGGACTTTACCAGTCCGGTGGTGGCCACGGCTGAATTTGCCTATGTCCGTTTTCACGGCAGTGCCGGATTATATTCCAGCAATTACAGCGACAGGGAACTTTCGAGCTGGGCTAAGAAAATTGCTGATGTAGGCAAGAGTCTGAAGGCGGTTTACATTTATTTCAATAATGATATCGCCGGTTATGCTCTGAATAACGCCAGGACGTTGATGCAGTTTATAGGTATTCCTTGACCTTTTCGGCCAGATTGCTGGTTATTCCCGGCACCTGGGACAGTTCTTCTAAAGATGCCTCTCTGATGCTCCGCACAGAGCCGAATTTTTTAAGCAGGGCTTTTCTGCGCTTGGGGCCGATGCCAGGTACGCTGTCCAATGCGGAGGCTATGCTTTCCTTTTGCCGCAGCTTTTTGTGATAGCCTAGGGCGAAGCGATGGGCTTCATCTCTGACCCTCTGTAGTAGGTGCAGTGCCGTAGAAGTCCGTGGAATATTCAACGGCTCAGACCTGCCGGGTACGAAGACCTCCTCATTTTCTTTAGCCAGGCTGGCGGCCGGGATTGAATCCAACCCCAGTTCTTTCAGTATCTCCAGTGTGGCATTAAGGTGGCCCTTGCCACCGTCGATTAGGATGAGGTCAGGCACTGCCGACCATTTATCATCAGTCGTTAATGACCGCTTGAACCGCCGCCTCAACACCTCCTGAATCATGGCGTAGTCGTCTATACCGGACACTGTCTTTATTCTAAAGCGCCGGTAATCTGCACGTTTGGATAGTCCCTTGCTGAAGACAGCCATACTGCCCACTGCTTGATTGCCGCGAATATTAGAGATGTCGTAGCCTTCTATCCTCATAGGCATTCGGGGCAAGCCAAGCCTATCTTTAAGCTCTTCTAGGACGAGGGCTGATTCAATGATTTTCGATTGTTTAGCTTGATATAGTGCCAGCCCCTGTCGGGCATTTTCTTCGACTATGTTTATTAGCTGTCTCTTAATGCCGCGTTGTGGCACCAGCAACTTTACTGAGGCTCCTCTTTGGTGAGACAGCCATCTGGAGATGACATCCGGTTCGTCAATAGGAAACTGTAGCAGGATAAGCGGCGGTATTGATTGGGTCGAGGAATAATATTGCTTGACGAAGCTGGTCATTATCTGGCCCGGCTCTTCATCACGAATACCATCCAAAAGAGCATAATCTCGCCCTATGAGCTTGTCGTTACGTATAAAAAAAACCTCGACATAAGCTAGGTCTTTGGTTTGTGCCAGTGCCATAGCATCCTCGTCGCCTCTAACTGTTACCGCAATCCTCTGGTTTTCGACAACATTTTCTAGGGCTAGTATCTGGTCACGCAGCAAGGCCGCCTTCTCATACTGGAGTTGCTGCGAGGCCTCTTCCATTTTTCTCTTCAGGTCATGAATTAAATGCTCCTGCTTACCTTCAAGAAACAATATAACCTGTTTTATAACATCATTATAATCTTCCCGACTTACAGCGCCTATACATGGCCCCAGACAGCTTTTTATGTGATATTCGAGACACGGCCTGGCGTCTTTGCCTGTGATTTTCCTGTTACAGGAGCGGAAAGGGAAGATTTTCCTGATTAACTTCATCGTCTGTCGGAGGGAGTAAGCGCTGATAAAGGGGCCGAAATACCTATCTCCATCCTTATGGAAACGGCGAGTAATGCGAATAGTGGGCCATTCATTTTTTAGGTCTATCTTAAGGTAGGGAAAGGTCTTGTCGTCTTTCAGAAGCACATTGTAAGCCGGGCGATATTTCTTGATAAGGTTGTTCTCCAGAATCAGGGCTTCGTATTCCGAGTCGGTAACTATAGCTTCAAGTTCATTTATATTGTCTACCAGGCGCTCAAGCTTGGGTGATAGCTTAGCGCTCGAGCTGAAATAACTTTTTACCCGGTTAAGCAGGCTGGAGGCTTTACCAACGTAAATGACTCTGCCCACGTTATCTTTAAAAATGTAAACCCCTGGCCTGACGGGCAATGTTTTTAGTTGTTCTTTAATAGACATATCGTTCTGTTACAATTTATTGTAGCATTGGGCGGGAAAAGTAGACAAAAAGTTTTTAAAATCTTATTATAGGCATGGTTTTGTCAGGCTCGATTGTGATAAAATAAGCTGGGCGTGTTTGAAATGGAAGAAGACGTAAAGTCCTTCTTGGCTTATTTAACCAGCGAAAAGAAATATTCCAAGAACACATTAGCGGCTTATAAGAACGACCTAAGTCAGCTAGCCGACTATGTTAAATCGCAGGTGTCAACCACTGGCTCTGGTTTTATGGAGTCGAAGTTGAATGCTCAGATCCTGTCTGGTTATCTACAAAGCCTGCGGAGCAGACGGTACACGCCATCTACAGTGGCGCGCAAGATAGCAGCAACCAAATCATTTCTTAAGTTTATGGTGGACAGGGGGAAGCTGAGAAGCGACCTGGCACCAAACCTAGCGTCACCTCAGGTAAGCAAACATCTACCTAAATCTCTGTCTGTTTCTGAGGTCCGCCGACTGTTATCGGAGCCGGCTAAGCGTGCCACGGTCGACGCCAAAAGGGATAAAACAATGCTGGAGTTGTTATATGCCACAGGCTTAAGAGCCAGTGAGTTGATGGCGCTGAACATGCGGGATGTCGACACCAAAAGAAATACGTTACGGTGCCTTGGATCCGGTTATAAAGCTCGAGTGATTCCTATTGATGCACCCGTGGCCCGGCTGGTAAAAGAATATATTGACGTGGTTCGACCGGACTTGTTGAGCGACGAAAAGGAGACAGCTTTATTTCTTAACCGTCGTGGTGAACGGCTAACGCGACAAGGCTTCTGGCAGATAGTTCAAGGATATGCCGATAAGGTAGAGCTTAGCGGCAAGGTGACACCGCGTAGTTTACGTCACAGCTTTGCGGCGCATAAACTTAAGGGCGGCGCCGACTTACAATCTGTCCAGGAGCTACTGGGACATGCTCACATTTCCACTACGCGGGCGTACACTCAGGTGGAGCTTCGCCCTTGAATTCGACTATTGAATAATTAATGCTGTATTTTTTGGAGTAATAACATGGGAAGAAAATCACGACGTAAGGCTAAACTTCGAGCAGCTGCAAGGTTGGCGCAAAGTGGGGCGGTCCAGCCGGTCTATCAGCCCAAACCGATAGAGACGCCAACGGCTAAATCGGTGGCTAAATCGAGACCTGTAGCTGCTCAGGTTAAATCCGCTATAATGCCCGTAGACGTAAACCGCTATCAATACATAGTACCTGAACTGCAACGCATCGGTATCATTTCTGGCGTTCTATTCCTAATACTTATCGTACTCGCTTTCATTCTCCATTGAAGCCTTAAGGTATAAGTACGTGGGTTTAGAAGCAGCCCGAGCCAGACTGCTTGAAAGTCTGAGACACGAAATCCGCGATAGACGTGTTCTGTCTGCTATAGCGTGCGTGCCTCGAGAGCTTTTCGTATCTCCCGATTATTATTACGCCGCCTATGAGGATATGCCCCTGAGTATCGGCTTCGGGCAGACTATTTCTCAGCCCTTCATCGTGGCTCTGATGACAAAGGCTTTGGAACTCAAAGGTAATGAAAAGGTTTTGGAATTAGGCACCGGTAGCGGCTATCAGGCGGCCATACTGGCCAACCTGGCCAAGCAGGTCGTCAGCATTGAGCGTATAGATAAGCTGGCGGAGTCGGCGAAAAAAAACCTGGATAAATTGGGTTGTAAAAACGTTGAAATTCACAATGCCAGCGAGACGTTGGGCTGGCCTGACGGTGCGCCATACGATGCCATAATAGTTACTGCCGGTGCGCCGCGTATTCCTGATATTTTACTGGAGCAGTTGGCGTTAGGCGGGCGGTTGGTTATCCCCGTTGGTTCAAGATGGGAACAGGACTTGCTTAAAGTCACCAGGAGGAAAAGGAAGCATCTGGTTAAAAATCTGGGTGGCTGCCGCTTCGTGCCGCTTATCGGTCCCGGTGCCTGGGAGGAATAAATTATATTCCTGCCCTAGGTATAAATATAGGGCCGACACCTGATTTAACCGTCAGTGAACCTACCGGACAGACGGTTACGCAGGCCAGGCAAGAGGTACAGCCGGCCTCAGCCAGTGGCATACCCCCGAAGGTGCTGATGATAGTATCAATGCCTCTATAAGCGAAGTCGAGTATTCCTGAACCCTGCTGCTGACACACCCAAACGCATTTGCCGCAGACTATGCATTTGTTCGGGTCGTAGGTAAAAAGGGTATGGCTGGAATCTATGGGTAAATTTCGAGGTATGCGTTTAAGCCTCTTGGGTTTGAGCCTTAATCCGAGGTTAGCGGCGGTTTTTTGCAGACCGCAGTTTTTATTTTTGGGACAATGGACGCAGTCCAGATTATGGTGGCTGAGAAGAAGCTCAAAGGCGGTATTTCTAAGCCTTTGCACCTTAGGCGTATTTAGATGCACTATTATGCCATCGCTGACTGGCTCAGTGCAGGCGGTTATGGGAGCACTTCTGCCCTCTATTTCCACGAAGCAGAGACGGCAGGAAGCAAAGGGCGTGCCAGCTTCTCTGATGGCGCACAAATTAGGAATATAAAGTCCGTTATCCAGGGCTACCCAGAGTATATTGGTCCCCTGCCTGGTCTTGATCTCGATGCCATCGATGCTTAATGTTAACAGGTTGTGGCTCCTCTTATTTGGACTTAATAAAATCGCTTTCTAAAAAATCGACTAATGGTTTGACGTCATCTAGAGGAAACTGCCTGGTGCTGGTTTCCAGTAGCTCGTCAGTGGCTATAGCGATCAAGTTGTTGACCTGGTTGAGAGATGGGCTGGCTGCCTTTTGGTGGACTTCAACCTTGGGTGCCTGGCTTTGCTTGAAGCCTTCAGTCAGGATGATATCGTAATCTTCACCGAGTAGACGGGCTATCTCTTTCAGGTCAGGCTCTGCATTGACCTGTTTGATTAGCACGACCTGGTCAGGCGAAACGATGGCTGTAGCGGCACTACCGGCTTGAAGGTGACGCCAGCTATCCTTGCCCGGTTTATCAAAACTTAGATGATGGATGGAGTGTTTGATGGTGGCCACGCGATAGCCCCTCGATTTCAATTCTGAAATCAGCTTTTCAATAAGCGTGGTCTTCCCTGATTTGGATTCACCAACGATTGATATTATAGGAGGCATAATTCACTGCTGTGGCTGCGGCTGCCCCGGTTTGGCTCTAGCATTTCCGGTAGGCCTTTTTCCACGGCTCCTTTCTGATGGCCATATAGTCGAGGACAGCGGCTTTGACAGCATTGGCAGCTAATAGGGCGCAGTGGTGATTGCCCTCAGGTAAGCCATCAAGGGCTTCAAGTATGTCGTTTTGACTGAGCGCCAACGCCTGCGATACATCTTCACCTTTGATTAGCTCTGATGCCATACTGCCACAGGCAACTGTAGTACTGCAGCCGTTTGTCCAGAAAGCAGCATCGGTTATCTTACTGTCTTTTGCTTTGAGCCTTATCTCCATGGTCTCGCCGCAGGCGCTTGTAGTTGAACCGAAGCCATCGGGATTCGGAATTTTACCGGCATTTCGGGGATTCATAGCATGGTCAATCACCGTTTCTGAATATATTTTCCTCATGGTTTCCAGTATTTCTTTTTCCAGTTCGTCAAATTCGTCGCTCATACATAATCTCCGGAATACACTAAGTTTGTTTTGCCTTCACTGACAGCGCGTGAATGAAGTTCCGACTGAGGCTATCGAATATTTTTGAGTTGTAGCGCTCGATTTTACCCTCGTCGCAAAGCTTGGCCAGTTCCGGGTTAATAGGTATCTGAGCTAAGAGCGGGGCACCTGCTGCCTCCGACATTTCCTGGCTTCTACTTTTTCCGAAAAGTTCCAGTTTTTTCTTGCTGCCGGGAGGAACAAAGTAGCTCATATTTTCCACCACTCCCAAGATTGGGATTTTCATCTGGTGTGCCATTCTGACTGCCTTCTTTACCACCATGGCGGCCAGTTCTTGGGGACTAAATACAATGACGATGCCGGAAGACGGAATAGTTTGAAGTACTGTCAGAGGCGCATCGGCAGTGCCCGGCGGCAGGTCGACTATGAGATAGTCGAGCTTACCCCAGAGCACGTCTTCCCAGAATTGCTGAATGACTCTGCTGATAATAGGCCCGCGCCAGATGACGGCATCATCCTCATGTTCCAGCAGTAAGTTGATGGACATGATGCTGATGCCCAATTTTGACAATACTGGTAAAATGCCGGACTCGCTGCCGCGCGGTCGAGTTCCACTGAGGCCGAATATCTTGGGAATACTCGGGCCGGTGATATCGGCATCGAGTAAGCCGACCTCTTTTCCATCGCGGACGAGGGCTATGCTGAGCAGGGCAGCCACCAGTGATTTGCCGACGCCGCCCTTGCCACTCATGACAGCGATTACGCTACCAACTTCATTAACCTCTTTTGGCGCAGCTGGAACGAAGTTCACATTTACTTGGCTGGTACCAGCCAATGGCCCGACAGCTTCGCTGACTTTGGATTTCAGCCAATCTTGTGTACCGGAATCCAGGCCGGCAGCGGCCAGGGAGATGTCAACTTTGCAGTCAGAAATAGCGATTTGACGGACTAGATTTAACTTGGGCAGGCTGCGCATAACCCCAGGGACAAGTATGTCTTGCAGGCTTTCTTTTATCTGCTCAGTCACCATAAATTTAGTTCCTTGCGTCTGGTTGCCCTAGCTTTACCGGATTATTAAGTTTACTAATTTTAGCCGTCAGATTCAAAGATTAGTGTTTGCTCAAGAGGGAAGTACGAGATAGATTGCCCTGTTATTGGTTGGGCTATCTAAATAAAGTAGGGGCTGACCTTTCCTGGCAGCCCCTACTAGTGATGTACATATAGAATATCTGGAATCTATCTTGTTATCTCTGTAACGAGCTCGCCGCCAGCCGAAATAACTTCAATTCGGAACGGCATTTTACCCAGAGCATGAGTCGAGCAGGAAAGACATGGGTCATAACAGCGGATGGCTACTTCGACCCGATTAAGTATGCCTTCGGTGATTTTATTATTCTTTATGAACTCCCTGGCCACTGTATACACAGCTTTGTTCATGGCGGCATTATTATTGCCGGTAGCTACTATGAGGTTTACCTTTTTTATTTTGCCGCTATCATCTACCCAGTAGTGGTGAAATAGAGTTCCCCGCGGGGCTTCGACAACGCCCACACCCTGCTCGTTGAATTTGTTGGAGGTGACTATCAGGTCGGAGGAACAGATATCGTGATCCTCCAATAGCTGTTGAGCCCGCTCCAGCGAATACAGCAGTTCTATTAGTCGGGCGTAATGGTAATACAGCGAACCTTCTACCGGGCCGCCATTGCCGATTTTCTTGAAATTCTTAAGTTCTGCATTAGCCTTCGGTGTCGATATTGCCTGGGCCACGTTGAGCCGGCCGAGGGGACCGGTCCGGTAGGTGCCTGCCGGATAACCCATCTTCTTATAGAACGGGAATTTAAGATAAGACCAGTTTTCAACGTGCTCATTAATGTAATTGAGATAGTTGGCAGGCTCGAATTTGTCTTCGAGTACCTTACCTTTGGCATCGATTAAGGTCAATTTGCCGTCATAGAACTCAAGGTTATTGTTTTTATCAACCAATCCCAGGTAACCGCTGGGGAAGCTGGCGCAGGTGCAGACAAAGTCATTGTGTTGTTCGTAATAACCCTTGAGTAAGTTAATTGCGGCTTCGGCGTCTGCAATTGACGGGTCTATTTGCTTAAGAAATTTATCGCGGTCGGCGGTTGACAGCGGCGTGTTCATGCCGCCGGGTACAGCGCCGTTGGGGTGGACCTTTTTGCCGCCGAGACTCTGGATGATAGTTTGGCCGAAGCTGCGAAGCACTACCCCTTTGGTAGCCAGATCCGGATTAACACCAATCAGACCCACCACGTTTCTAATCGCCGGGTCGGCATCCAATCCCAACAGTAAATCGGGGCTGGCTAGATGAAAGAAGTGAAGAGCATGCGACTGTATGAACTGCCCCATATGCATCAGTTCACGAAGCAATTTAGCTGGGCGGGTCAGTTCTACGCCCAAAATGGCATCGCAGGCTTTGGCGGCGCTAAGATGATGGCTCACCGGGCAGATTCCGCAGATCCTGGGTGTGATTAATGGCATCTCCCAGAGCACTCTGCCCTCGCAGAACTTTTCGAAGCCGCGGAACTGCGTTACGTTGAACCTGGCATCGACAGCATTGCCCGCCTCATCCAGCTGTATAGTTACCTTGCCGTGACCTTCAATTCGGCTGACCGGATTTATCTCAATCGTTCTTTTGCCACTTGCCTTTTTAACTTCAGAAACCATAGCAGCACCTCTCAGATTTAATCAAATCGCATCATATCGCTGGGCAAAACCGGTATCCTGCCTGCCAGTAGTTCTTGCAGACCATAGAGGATGGCACTAGCTTCAGGGGGACAGCCGGGTACATAGCAGTCTACTTTAACTATATTGTTTACCGGCTTTACCTGGTCCAGAAGCGCCGGCACCCCAGGCGGGCCCGGTATCTTGCCCTTGAAAGTGCTCTCAGTTTCGATATAGCCCCGCCTGAGTACCTCTTCTTTGTCGAAAGTGCTGCGCATGGCACAGACACCGCCAAAGCAGGCACAATCGCCCCACGCCATAAGAATCTTACAGTGGGCCCTTAAATCCTTGAGCACCTCTTCCTCTTCGGTATTGCCCACAGAGCCCTCCACGATGCCGACATCTACCTGCGGGAACTCCTTGATATCGGTTATGGGAGTCCTGGTGAATTCAACCGCGTTGGCTAAGTCGATAATAGCGGCGTCGATATCTAAAAACGACATGTGACAGCCGGAACAGCCTTCCAGCCAGACCGAAGCTACTTTTACTTTTGCCATATGATTATCCTCCTCGATTACTTAAAACGCTTGGCGATTTCGTTAATGGTATCCCAATCTGATTTAATACCATCAGGGGGTTTGACTATGCGGGATACAGATATAGGCGTTCCGTCCAGTAAAGTGTATTTTCCATCCGCTTCCGTCCAGGTTGGTGACGGCAAAACTACATCGGCTTTTTGAGCCAGCGGAGATAGATAGCAGGTTTGGACGACCAGGAAATCCAGTCCCTTAGGCAGTGCCGACAGTTCTTTGGCTTCGATATAGTCATCAGCTAAAAGCAGATAGAGGGCCTTTATACCGTTTTGAGCTAAGTTGTTGATAACAGAAACAGAATTGTTGGCTATGCCCATATCCCAGGCTCCGCGGCTATTACCTTTCGATTTAAGAGATATGACAACGGGTTTACCGCCCTTAGAGCTAGCGGAAACAGCCGCTAATTTGTATAGGGCAGAGATTAATCCAGCATTTCTCTGTTGCAATATACCTTCGCCGTAAACGACAATGATCTGCTTCGCTTTGCCGATAATTTGAGCAGCCTTGATAAGCTCCTTCTGATTTACGCCGGACTCTGCAGTGGACTTAACCTTGGTGCCGGAAGCAATGGACTTAGCCAGACTATTTAAGACTGCGGCCTCCTTGTCCTTCTTTGGTTTTAACCATAGTTCTGTATAATCTGATAAAACATTTTGTGTCGGGTCAAGAACGATTAGTTTCGCCTTGTTTTGTCTAACTGCCCTCACTATATAGGAGCCGGCTACGGGATGGCTTTGGAACGGGTCGGCACCGGCTAGAAGAATGCAATCAGCGTTAAAGATGTCTTCCAATGGCGCTTCAGTGCTTAAATCTGCCTTATCCTGGAAGGCTCCGATGCCCTTGATAACGGCCCGATACTGATCTCCATCGAGGCTATCAAGGAACTTGCTGCCGAAGGTTTCAGTAATTAATTCTTTAAATGCTTTCAGCGTCTGGCTGCTGGCCTGGCCTGAAGCTATCCCGGCTATGCTGTTGCCGCCATTATGAGCCTTGAATTGACCAAGCTTTTTGGCTGCCGTATCGATAGCTTCATTCATGGTGCAGGGTTCCAATTTGCCGCGGCTGTTTCGTATCATCGGCGTCTTCACTCTGGGATGTTCCTGACTCAAAGGTCCGAAGCGTCCCATGTGGCACAGCAAACCGTCGTGCTGTGAAGGGTCAGGGCTGTCTATCCTGATGAGCATGTTGCCCTTTACAAAGGCTTTGACGTCGCAGCCAATGCCGCATATGGGACAGGTGGTGGTTATTTCCTTACAGTCTGGGCGTTTCCCCTTATAGGCGCTCTTCTTGGAGAATATGGCGCCTGTAGGGCAAGCCTGGAAACAAGCGCCGCAGGATATGCAGGTGGATTTGCCCAGTGGCTGATTAAGGTCGGCGACTACTACATCTTTCCAGCCCCGGTATCCAAAATCAAGGGTGTGGACGCCTACAATTTGGTCGCACGTTCTAATGCATCGGCCGCAGAGGATGCACCGGTTGGGGTCGATGACCAGGTATTCGTGTTGTGAATCAACCGGCAGTGCCGGCCAGGCATAAGGATAACGCGTATTATCCATTTGGTATCGATAGCCTAGCTGCTGTAATTCACAGTCGCCGCTGGCTACGCACTGAGCGCAGAGATGGTTACGTTCGGTAAACATAAGCTCCAGGACCAGCCGGCGATGTTTCTCCAGTTTCTCATTTTGTGTCTGTACTATCAGTCCATCTCTGGCTGGATAGGTACAGGCGGGAACAGGCCGTCTCTCTCTTTCGATATCGACGATGCACATGCGGCAGGCGCCGACGTCTGTCAGCCCCTTTGAATGGCACAGAGTGGGTACGTCGATATTATTGGCTTGGCATACTTCAAGTACAGTATCGCCCTCTTTTCCCTTGACCTGCTTACCATTAATTGTTAATGTAACCTCTTTCATGCTTATTCTCCTACCTCAAGATCACATCTAAGACAGCGGCTACCTTCTTTTTTAGCTTCCGTGGGGCTGTATGATAAGGCTACCTCTTTAAAGGAATCTTTTCTATCTGGGGTGCTAACTTCTTTCATCGGTACCCTTGGCCTTTCTTTTAGTTCCTCCTCGGTAGGGGGAATCGGAGGTACGTCAATCGGCTTGTATCCGTTGCGTTCTACCAACGGTGATAATGGTTCACCGCGCAGGAATCTCTTTATGGACGAAGCAGCTCGCTGACCGGCGGCAATGGCTTCGATTACCGTGGCCGGGCCAGACACCACATCTCCTCCGGCGAAAACACCTTGACGATTAGTGGCCAGGGTTCTGGGGTCGGCTACTATAGTGCCACCTTTGCCTGTGCCTATGCCGTCTCCGCCTAAGAAGGAGGTGTCTGGTCTTTGCCCTGTGGCTTCGATAACCGTGTCGAAACTCAGCCTATATTCAGATCCTTCTATGGGGTTGGGAGTTCTTCTGCCGCTGGTATCGAACTCTTTGAGTTCCATGCGGATACATTCAAGCCCGGTGACTGTGCCGTTATTGCCCAGAATCTTGGTGGGAGCTGTCAGACAATGGATCTGAATGCCTTCCTCATCGGCGGCTACGATTTCATCCGGCAGCGCCGGCATATCTTTCTTCTCTCGCCTATAGAGAATATGGACCTCCTTGGCGCCTTCTCTTAAGGCCACCCGGGCAGCATCAATGGCAGAGTTGCCGCCACCGATCACCGCCACCTTCTGCCCGACCTTTATCTTCTTCCCCAGATTCAGTTCTCTCAGGAATTCGATAGCATCGAAAACTCCGGCCAGGTCCTCACCAGGTATCTTCATTTTGTCTCCCTTATGGGCACCCGTGGCGATAAACACGGCCTGGTACTTGTTGTCTTTTAGTAGAGCTTCTATGTCGTCAACCCGTGAATTCAATTTTATTTCTACGCCGAGCTTCTGGATAATATCAATCTCCTTCTTAAGTAGGTTCTTCGGTAGCCGATACTCGGGGATACCGACGGCTAACATACCACCGGCTACGGGCAGTGCCTCAAATATGGTGATTTGGTAGCCTGCGTGGGTGAGGTCCCAGGCAGCGGATAAACCCGCCGGCCCAGCCCCGATGATGGCTATCCTCTCATTCTTCCGTTCTTTAATCTCAGGTTTATATTCGAACCCGTGCTCGAAAGCATAGTCTGCAGCAAACCGATGCAAATGTCGGATGGATATCGGCTCTTCCACCTGCTGTCGTCGGCACTTTTTCTCGCAGGGATGAGGGCAAACACGACCTACACTCAGTGGCAAAGGCAAGCGTTGCATAATGACGCGGCAGGCCTCGTCGAACTTGTTTTGTTTAATGAAAGCAATATAACCTGGCGCATCTAGTCCCACAGGGCAGGTACCAGAACATGGTGCCTTAAATAGGGACGAGCAAACTACTGCCGGGCACTTCTTGTCTATAATATGGGCTTCATATTCCTCTTTGAAATGGCGCAGCGTGGTCAGAACCGGATTGGGAGCTGTTTGCCCCAAGCCGCAGATGGATGCTTGGCAAACCATGTCAGCCAGCTCCGAGAGCGTACCTAGGTCTTCCATGGTGGCCTTACCTTCAGTTATCTTGGTCAGAAAGGCCAACATCTTCGGTATACCGGCCCGGCACGGCGTACATTTGCCGCAGGACTCGTCCCTGGTGAACTGTAAGAAGAATTTGGCCACATCGACCATGCAGCTGTCCTCATCCATGACGACAAGCCCGCCTGAGCCCATGATCGCGCCCAGAGCCGTCACAGCTTCATAGTCGACTGGTGTATTTAGATTCGCTATGGGGATAACCCCACCTGAGGGGCCGCCGATCTGCACGGCCTTGAACTGCTTGCCCTTGGGTATGCCACCGCCGATGTCAAATACGATCTTACCCAGCGGAGTACCCAACGGGACCTCAACCAGACCGGTGTTGTTAACCTTTCCGACCAGACACAATGTCTTTGTACCTTTGCTGCTCGTGGTTCCCACGCTACCGAACCAATCAGCCCCTTTCCAAATTATCTGCGGCACGTTTGACCACGTTTCCACGTTGTTTAATGTGGTGGGTTTATCGAACAGTCCCTTATTAGCCGGGAAAGGAGGTCGCTGGCGTGGATTTCCCCGTTTGCCCTCTATCGAGGTTAAAAGGGCTGTCTCCTCGCCGCAGACGAAAGCACCGGCGCCGGGGAAGATATCCAGGTCGAATTCAAAGCCGGTACCGAGTATGTTCTTGCCGAGTAGCCCGTATTCCCGGGCCTTAGTTATGGCGTGGTTCAACGTCTCCATGGCCAGAGGGTATTCAGCACGGACATAGGCATAGCCCTGGCGTACATTGCCTATAGCGTAGGCTCCAATTGCCATGCCTTCGATTATTGAGTGAGGATTTCCTTCCAAGACAGCGCGATTCATATAAGCGCCCGGGTCACCCTCGTCACCGTTGCAGACAACGTATTTTTCGTCACCAACTGCATTGCGAACGAATGTCCATTTGGTGCCAGTGGGAAAGCCGGCCCCTCCACGTCCTCTCAAACCAGCCTTGCCAATTTCGGCGATTACATCATCCGGCTTCATTTGGGTCAGAGCCTTAGCCAGCCCCTGGTAACCGTCCCGGGCAATGTATTCATCTATATTCATCGGGTCGAGGTCCTGGTTATGCATTACCCGAATCTCCTGTAGTTTGAGAAGCGGGTCGGTAGTGTCCAGTTTCCATTCATCGACCACCTTATTCCCAATGAGATGTTTCTGAATTATCTTGGATACTTTATCTTTGGTGACATCATAGTATGTAGTCTTGCCAGTTTTGGGATGCTCTATTGTAACCACTGGTTCTCTATCGCACAGACCGATGCAGGCCGCCTTAAGAACAGAGGCATCGGATAATTTGTTGGTTTTAATTCCCTGTTTAAAAGCTTGAAGAACGCTGTTAGCTCCTGAAGATATACCACATGTGCCAAGATGGACCTTGACTTGGATCTTCTTTTCCTGTTTGGCCAGCTTGGCTTGAATTTTATCTCTTAGCTGTGTCAGTTCTTTTGCAGACGCAAGTGGTTTCATAGCATTCTCCTATTTATACGAAGTCATGATGTCTTTTATCTGGCTTGGTTTCACCTTCCGGTAGACATTTTCCTTAATTGCCATAACCGGGGATAGGCCGCAGCAGCCCAGGCATCTTACCTGCTCAAGTGAGAATTTTCTATCGGAGGTGATCCCGCCGGCCTCGAGGTTATAGTCATTCTTCAATGTCTTCATAATCCGTTCGGCCCCTTTGACATAGCAACTGGTACCCATACAGACCTGAAGGACATATTTACCCTTTGGCACTAGAGAGAAAAACGAGTAGAAACTAGTTATACCGTATAGTTCAGCAAGGGGAATCCCCATTTCCTTGGAAACAGTTTTTAATACTTCTGGTGGTAAGTAACCTACAAGCCCCTGCACCTGTTGCAGCACTCGAATCGGCGCCCCAGCCCGGCCGTCAGTGGCTTCAACTATCTTCCTGATTTGCCGAAGTGTTTTACTGGAAAGTTGTTTTTCGGTTCTTAACTTGGTTGTCGTTGGTTTCTTTAATTGCTTCAAGGGCACCTCCTAAAACGCAACAATTACGGACAATCTAGTGCGATATTTTAGCAGTTTGCATATCTGGCCAGCATCGGACTTTGGCCTAGGTTCAATAGGGACTTTAGCTATGGACTTTAGCCATGTTGGGAGTTTGTATGGCCATCGGGTATAACAGCTGAATTATAGCATATGGTAATACGACCATCAAAAAGATACTACTCGTTGATGGTCCGTCATGTATTCATATAGCGCTTGTTCATAAAAATTGCGTAGGTTCTGTGATTACAATTGCTTGTTTCTTTAAGCCATAATATGTATAATTACTTGGTTTTTTGGTGAGCTGGGAAACAATCCAATATAAAGTGAACTTGCAGCTAATGTTTCTGCTTGAATTTTCTCCGCAGCATTCTGCTTGCTATTCATGGCGCTATTAATTTGCGGAATTCTGAACTTCACAAGGAGGTTTAATATGTGGAAAACTGAATCTACCGGGATAACGCATGTGGAGACAGCTGTAAGGCAGTGCCTCCCTCCATGCCAGATCAAATGTCCGATTAATGAGGATATACAGCGGACAAACGTGTTGATTTCTCTTCTCCCTGAAGACCCGGATTTAGCGAAAAATGGCGTCATCCAGATTAGCGAATATCTCTATAATAAGAACCCGTTTTTCAATATTTGCGGTTATATTTGTGGTATCTGCGAACTGGAATGTAATTACAGCAAAAAGGGTGGTGCCATAAAAAGGCGGATGTTAAAAAGATTTCTTTCCGATATCTTTACGGAGCATTTGAAGGAGAGAGAGGAACTGGAGCTAGTTAAAACTAAGGAAAACGTGGCTGTTGTAGGCGGCGGGCCTGGTGGGCTGATGTGTGCCTACGATTTAAGCAAGAGAGGATATCGGGTAACGATAATTGAATCTTTTGACAGGCTTGGAGGAGCGTTGTGGTTGGTGCCAGACTACCGCTTGCCGAAGGATGTTCTCCAGACTACGGTAGACAACCTGGTCAGGATTGCCGGCATAGATATAAGGTATAAAAGCCGGCTCGGAGAAGGAAAACTAACGCTGGAAAGGCTGAAAAATGAAGGATACAAGGCAGTTTTCCTGGCAACCGGGTTACCATATCCCAGGGTCTTGACCTTTGAGGGACAATTTGTAGACGGGCAGGATCTATCCGGCGTGATGTATGGCCACACTTACCTTTATGAAGTGAGCCATAACAATATTGCTAAAAATTATTTTAAGGGTAAAAAAGTTGTAGTTACTGGTGGAGGCAATGTAGCTTTTGACGTGGCCAGGTCGGTGAGGAGACAAGGTGGGGAGGTAACCGTGGTATGCCTTGAACGCGAGGATAAAGATCACAGGGATGGCATACCTGCCGACGAGGAGGAAGTCCGCGGAGCCTGGGAAGAAGGCCTAAGAATAGTCTACAGCCGCGGTGTGAGAAAGATTGTAGGACAGAATGGGCAGTTCAAGGGAATCGAGTGCCCAACTTGCGTTAGTGTGTTTGATGAACAGGGTTTCAATCCGAAGTTCGACTGCACAGACTGCATTGATTTAGAGGGCGACGTACTCATAATCACAGTGGGACAAGCTCAAGATCGGCCATTGCTCCAAAAGGAAAATCTTTTAAATGAACGGGGCAGGCTTGATATGGACCACTTAACGCTACAAAGTACAAGCAAGCCCTGGCTATTCATTGGAGGTGACGTAAGAAGGGTTGGCTTTATGGTAGAAGCTATGGCAGAGGGGCTTGTGGCGGCAGAATCCATTGATAGGTATTTGAGGGGTGTCGACATGAGGGAGGGTCGGAGACGTGACTACGAGGGATATGAGATACCAATCCGGAGAGATTATAAACCTGAACCTGAGTTATTGTGGATACCTCCTGAAAACAGAATGCATTTCCAACTTTTCGAAAAAGGTTTCACTCTAAAAGAGGCAATAGAAGAAGCCAAGCGATGTGTCACCTGCGGCCCTTGCCTGTCTTGTAAAGCATGCATATCGATTGGATTTCAGAAATCTTTGAGTCCGGTTGAAGTAGACGAAGCTCGGTGCAGTGGATGTGGTCATTGTGTCTATACCTGCAATTATTATGCAGCTAGATTGGTTAATCGCGGCGATAAAGTCGTTTCTGAAACGGATATGTTTAAATGCAAGTCCTGCGGTATGTGTGTCGTAGCCTGTCCGTCTCAGTCTAGAAAAATGGTTGACGACGATACAGCTGACAGAATAGCCAGCGTATACGCAACTTTATAACAGATTCCAGCGTAAACTATTCAAAGGAGGAAAAAATTGAGCCAATACAAACCCAAATTAGTGTGCTTTTCCTGCAAATTTGGCTGGGGTTATTTAACAGACGAAGCCAGCCTTTCCAAGCAAATAGATAACTGGGCACCAATTATTTGCACAGGGAAAATTGATACTACGCACATGATTGATGCTTTTGAGAGAGGGGCTGACGGAATATTGATACTCGCCTGCCCGGAAGGTGACTGCCATTACCAGGATGGAAACATCGAAGCCAAAAAGAGGGTATTCCTCCTCCGCAAGATGCTCGAGTCTGTAGGTATAGAGACGGAACGAATAAGGATTGAGCTAGCCGTTGACCCTGACGGTATTAGAATTCAACAACTGGTTAAGGATATGACTGAGGATTTAGCGAAATTAGGGCCGGCGAAAAAGAGCATCCCAGTCCGGAAGACGACCAAAAAAGAAGCGGTTAAAGCTGGAGGGAGGAAATAGGATGGCTAAACCAAAAGTTGCTATTTGCTGGTTGGGAGCTTGTGGAGGCTGCGACGAAGCTGTTGTTGATATAAATGAAGTTATACTCAGTGTAGCCGGAGCGGTTGATTTAGTTCTGTGGCCGGTAGCTCTTGACTATAAGTATGATAGTATCAGGGCTATGAAGGATGGCGAAATCGCATTAAGCGTGGTAAATGGAAATGTACGAAACTCCGAGCAAGAAGAGATAGCCAAGCTTCTGAGAGAAAAGTCCCAAATAATATTGGCCTTTGGCGCCTGTGCTTGTTTTGGAGGAACCCCCGGGTTGGCCAACTTGACGAGCAAAGAAGATATATTCAACTGGGTATATAAGGATGCTCCAACAGTGGTCAATCCCAAGAAGAACTCTCCTCAAATAAGCACCCGTGTCAATGGCAAAGAGCTAACACTTCCCGATTTCTACGATAGTGTCCAGGCATTAAATGACGTAATTAGCGTAGATTACTATTTGCCCGGGTGCCCTCCCCCGCCTTATCTGGTGATGTATGCTTTAAGTGCAGTGCTGGAGAACAAACTTCCGCCCAAGGGCTCGACATTGGCACCTCAGAGAGCTTTGTGTGATAGCTGCAAGCGAAACAAGTCGAAACCGGAAAGACTTGCCGTACGGCAAATTAAGAGGATCCACGAGGTAGAGGCAGCCCCTGACATTTGTTTTCTGGCCCAAGGAATAATTTGTCTGGGTCCCGCAACCAGGGACGGTTGCGGAGAGTCCTGCCTGAATATAAATGTCCCATGCCGCGGATGCTTTGGTCCAGTAGAGGGGGTTGCCGATTCGGGAGCTAAATATATTTCCGCCCTAGCATCAATTTTAGATGTGCAGAGCGATGCAGACATAACCCGAATCACAGACCAGATTACCGACCTGGCAGGATATCTGTATAGATTCTCCCTCCCATCTTCAATATTGAAAAAACGAAGAGGTTAAGGAATTAGACAGGAAAGAGGTGCAATGTGACCGAGAAAATAACCATAAATCCCATAACCAGACTTGAAGGACATGGAAAAATCGAGATTTTCCTCGATGATAAGGGTAATGTAGATGATGCCTACTGGCAGGTAGTTGAACTAAGAGGTTTTGAAAGATTTTGCCTGGGTAGGCCTGTGGAGGAACTGCCTCGTATTATGCCGAATATTTGCGGCGTCTGCCCCACGCCTCATAATATGGCGTCAGTAAAGGCATTAGATGACCTTTTCGGAGTAGAGCCAACGCCTACAGCAAAGCTTATTAGAAATCTACACTACAATGCCTTTATGGTAGAAGATCATTTGCTGCATTTCTTTATACTCGCCGGACCGGATTTTGTCCTTGGGCCGAGTGCCGACCCTGCAGAGCGGAATATACTTGGCGTAGTGAATAAAGTTGGACTGGAAATCGGCGGCAAGGTTATTGAAGTTAGAAAAAGATGCCGTGAGATAATCAAGTACATTGCCAGTAAGCCACCTCATCCTGAAGGCGGCTTGCCCGGAGGCGTTCCCAGAGGTATTACAGAAGAAGACCGGAAATGGATGATCGACACTGCTGACTTCTCCGTCGAATTTACTAAATTTGCTCTGGAATTGTTCAAACAGATCGTGCTTGATAATAAGACATACCTGAATCTTGTTTTGAACGACGCTTATAAACTGAATAGTTATTATATGGGACTTGTCGATGAGAATAACCGTGTAAACTTTTACGAAGGAAAACTCCGGGTAGTAGATCCCAAGGGCGCGGAATACGCTTTGTTCGACTACCATGATTATACAAACCACATCGGCGAATGGGTTGAACCCTGGACATACATAAGGCTGACTCATCTAAAAAGAGTAGGATGGAATGGCCTGAACGATGATAAGGGAACTTCAATTTACCGAGTTGGGCCCTTGGCCAGATTAAATGTGGCCGAGAGCATGTATACGCCTCTGGCACAGAAAGAATATGAGGCAATGTTTGATATTCTTGGCGGTAAACCTAGCCATCATACTCTCGCCTATCATTGGGCAAGATTGATCGAGGCTCTTCAGGCCGCGGAGCACATGCAGAGGATAGTCAATGACCCTCTCCTGACCAGCAAGGATATACGCAATATGAATCTCAAATTAGGCAAGGTTGGGATTGGCTGCGTGGAAGCAGCCCGAGGAACATTGATTCACCACTATGAGGCAGATGACGAAGGCAAAACTACAAAGGTGAACCTTATCGTAGCCACCCAGCATAACGCCGCCCCGATATGTTTATCAGTTAAGAAAGCGGCCATGGAGTTTGTTAAGGGAGCGAAGGTGAAGGAAGGTTTACTTAATATGGTAGAAATGGCGTTCAGAGCCTATGACCCGTGTCTGGGTTGCGCTACCCATGCCTTGCCGGGCAGCATGCCCCTTGAAGTGAATATAAGAGACAAGAATGGCAGCTTGATAAGGACCGTGCGCAGACCCTGATCCAATCAACAATGTTGCACTGAACCTGGTTCAGAGTTATTATTGGTAAGCCAAGCGAAGATTTTCCGGTTTTTATACCAGAATAGGTAGTCTTACCAGTAGAATTAGGCCATCATGTACTAAGTCTATCTGAAGACTAATTAAGATGAGTAGTACATCCTCTGAAGCAGGCAAAACGGCGGACTATTCCCCTGAACAACGAGCACTGATACTACGGCTCAGGGTATACGTCAATCTGAGATGGCTTGCTATCCTGGCAATCTTTGTTGCTACCCTGGTTGCCTCAAAAATATTTCATATCACTTTTCCTACTCTTCCTGTCTATATTATTTGTGTAATTATCATCATTTATAATTCTATTCTGCTCTGGCTGACGCTGGGACTGGACAGGCAGAACCCTGAGTTTGTTATCCGGAAGGCTGAACTCTACGGCAATGTCCAGGTAGGTCTTGACCTGGCAATACTTACCCTGCTTCTTCATTTTACCGGTGGCGTAGAAAATCCGTTTATTTTTCTGTATATAATTCACATCAACGCAGCAGCTATATTTCTATCCAGACGCAGGGTATATGAACTAACCACCTTAGCCATGGTGATATTGGCAGCTATGATTTTTTTAGAATTCTTCGGCATAATTCCACATGTAAATCTTGCCGGATTCGTTTCTCCGAATCGATACAATGAATTAAGCTTTGTCATCCCTATTTTGGTTGCTTTAGCGACTCTGGCTTACGCTACAATTTATGTAACGACTGCTATAAATGGTGAGTTGAGAAGGCGGCAACGTGAAGTCATGGTGTTAAAAGACCAACTACTCGAGCAAAGAACAAAGGAACTGGAACAAACTTCAGGTGAAGTGATAAAACTGGTAGATGAGAGGCGCAGTTTTGTCCGCTTTCTTAGTGTGGTGGCGCATGATCTTCAATCTCCTCTGGTGGCAACTCAGAGCTTGCTATCTTACATTGTCGATGGGTATACTGGTGAAACCACTGAAGGACAAAAAGACCTGATGCAGCGTGGCATCAGAAGAATTGATGGGCTATTGACGTTGATTACTGACCTGCTGGACATACCTAGAATTGAAGCCGGTCAACTTAATCGTGAGATGAGAGAGATCTCATTGAACGATGTAGTTAAACAGGCAACGGATGGATTGGATAACCTGGCCAGGCAGAAGGGACTAACACTTAAAGTTGAATTACCTGAAAGTTCTCCAAAGGTCTATGCTTCCAACCGCAGGCTCCAGCAGGTGGTAACCAATCTGGCCAGTAATGCCATAAATTATACGCGCGAAGGTACGGTGCTCGTCAAAACCACGGATGGCGATGATGAAGTCCGAGTTGAAATAATAGATACCGGAATCGGTATACCACCTGAGGACATATCTCGACTCTTTGAGGATTTCTTTCGTGGGAGTAATGTTGGGGTCAAGGGAACGGGTTTGGGGTTATCGATATCCAAGAGGATAATTGAAGCTCATGGTGGTAAAATCTGGGCTGAAAGTCCTGCTCCCGAGACCGGCAAGGGAAGTAAATTTACTTTTACTTTGCCGAAAAATAAAACAGCAGCCGATGACAAATAATTCGATACAAAAGCTCGGAAGGTATTAGATAATAATTAAGGAGGGAATCAATATGAATAAGAGACCTAAAATCTTACTTGTCGACGATGATGTTGACCTTGTAACCGTGATGAGGGGGGCTTTGGAAAGCAAAGCCTATGAGGTAATTGTAGCCTATAACGGCAAGGAAGGTCTGGAAAAAGCAAAGCAGGAGAAACCGGATTTAGTAATTCTGGATATATTGATGCCGGTGGCCGATGGTTTTACCTTTGCCGACCAGTTCCGCAAAGATCCGTCGCTAGCCAAAACTCCTGTACTGGCGCTGACCAGCTTCTCGGAGTCACTAGGCCAGCCGTTTGCCTTTGACGTTTCTGAGTACATCTCCAAGCCTATTAAGCCAAAGGACCTAGTGGCCAAGGTTGAGGGGTTTCTCAAGAAGGCGGGTAAATAAGACAAGATTCCAGTGATTCCCAGATAAAGAACTAAACCGAGGATAGATGTCACTGTGAATGTGGTCTACTGTCGATTCTAATAGCTTCATTTTTTCCCTAAAGCATTGAGTGCAGCCTCCACATTCTAAAGTTAGGTATAATGCTGGCTTGAGCATACGGCGCTATGAAGGAGGACTCCATGTCGCGAGGAAAAGCCAGGTTCGAACGTAAATATGCTGATGTCAACAACATTCGCCTTCACTATGTAACTGCGGGCAAAGGCAAGTTAATAATGTTCCTCCATGGCTTTCCTGAGTTCTGGTATGAGTGGAAGAACCAACTTGCTGAGTTCGGGAGAGATTACCTGGCTGTGGCGCCAGATATGCGTGGCTACAATCTCTCGTCGAAACCTGCCGATGTGGAACAGTATCGGAGAAAGTATCTGGTTGAAGACATACGTGCCCTTGCCGAATACCTGAGCTACAAGAAATTCTTTCTGGTGGCTCATGATTGGGGTGCTGGAGTTGCCTGGCCGTTTGCCATACGCCATCCTGATTATTTGGAAAAGCTCATCATAATAAATGGCCCACATCCTGCAACCTTTGCCCGCGAACTCCGGGACAATCCAAAACAACAGAAAGCCAGCCAGTATGTTCGGGTATATCAAACTGCCGAGGCTGAAGAAATACTTTCTCGAGATAATTATGCTGTACTAGTCAGTAGTTTGCTGGACGATGGCTTGAGGCAGGGCTATTTTACGGAAGAAGATAAGAAAGCGTATCTTGATGCCTGGGCGCAGCCGGGCGCCATAACCGGCGGCTTGAATTATTATCGGGCGGCTCGTCTAGGCCCGTTTACCGGCGACAGCGACGATATTCTGTCGACAGACCCCTCATTGTTGATGGTCAAAGTGCCAACGCTTGTCATCTGGGGTGAGAAAGACAAATATCTGCTCACTGGAACCCTGGACGGTTTGGACAAGTATGTGCTAAACCTGAGCATTAAACGAATTCCCGATGGTTCGCACTGGGTCAGCCACGAGAAACCGGAGCTGGTTAATTCGTATATCCGGGAGTTTATCGAAGGCTAGGTTTTTTATACATCTTAGCCGTCCCAATTTTTCAGTTTAAGGAGACAACCATGAAAATAGCTACAGTAAGCATTATCGGTGAAGGTGAGTTGGCGGATAGGCTAAAGGAATTTCTAAATAAAGCAAACCTGAAGGTGGTTGCTACAGGCTTGAAGGCGGATTATGCCAAGCAGGTGGAGTCTGATCTAGTCATCGAGTTAGCTCTTGAAGATTTGGCGGCTAAGAAGAAGATATTTAAGGTCTGTGATGCCAAATGCTACAAAGAAACGATACTGGCGACAACTTCCTCGAATCCGTGGGTGACGCAGCTGGCAGTGGCAACTAAAAGGCCAGAGAAAGTCGTCGGCCTTAACTTCACTAAGAATCCATTTGAAGATAAATACCTGGTCCAGGTAGTAAGGGGACTGCAGACTTCCGATGAGACGGTTCAGGCGGCTAAGGATTTAATCACTAATATCGGAATGACTGCGGTGAAGCTCGAAGAGACACCGGGATTTATTCTGGACAGGGTGATTGCTTCGATAGTCAATGAAGCAGCAGTGATGTATTCCTCTAAGCTGGCATCTAAAGAGGATATCGACAAGATGATGAAGGTCTGTGTGAACTGGCCGATGGGGCCGTTCGAATTTGCCGACAACATGGGTGTGGACAGAGTGGTGGAGGTTTTGGACTTGATGACGCAGGAACTTGGACCTAAATACCAGCCCTGCTTCTTGCTCAGGAAGATGGTCGACGCCGGCTGGTTGGGGAAGAAGACGGGTAGAGGATTTTATATATATAGTTAGCAGTCGGAAAACATTAGAGGTATGAAAATGGAAATTAAAAAGATTGCAGTTCTAGGAGCCGGGGTCATGGGACACGGAATCGCCCAGGTCTGTGCTCAGGCGGGCTATGAGGTCAACTTGCATGACATCAAAGATGAGTTTGTGCAGTCAGGTATAGGAAAAATTAAAAAATTCGTCGGTGGCAGCGTCGAGAAGCAGAGGATGACCCAAGCTGAAGCCGATGCCACGTTAGGCCGGATTAAAGGCATGACCGACCTAAAAGAAGCCGTCAAGGATGTCGATTTAGTCATCGAGGCCATAGTCGAAGATATTAATATTAAGAAGGAGATGTATAAGGAGCTCGACCAGCTGTGCCGTCCTAATACCATATTTGCTTCTAATACATCTGCCCAGTCCATAACCGAGATGGCTATGGTCACCAAACGGCCTGACAAGTTCATCGGCATGCACTGGTTCAATCCGGCGCAGCTAATGCGAGGCGTTGAGGTCGTTGTTCACGAAAAAACCTCTAAGGAGACGCGGGATACGATAGTCGACTTGTGTAAGAAGCTGGGTAAGGAACCGGGCGTCTGCCAGGACTCGCCCGGTTTTGTGGTCAACAGGCTGTTGCAGATCTGGTACAACGAGGGCTTGAACATGTATGACGAAGGCATCGCCGAGCCGCAGGATATAGATACGGCTTATAAGGTGGGTTGTAATTTCAGGATGGGGCCTTTCGAGCTGCGCGATCTGGTGGGTATGGATATCGGCTACGCTAGCACCACCACGCACTACCGGGAGCTAATGAGGGAGCAGTTCCGGCCGCCGAGGTGCCTGATTATGAAGGTTAAAGCTGGAGACCTGGGCAGGAAGACAGGCAAGGGATTCTACGAATATAAATAAGGAGTTGACATAGCCTATTTATCACGGCGAGTCTTAGCCATCTGTCATTCTGAGGGAGCCCTTCTTAGGAAGGGTGACCGAAGAATCTCGGTGGTGGGAGTGCAAGACGAGATTGCCACGCTTCGCTCGCAATGACAATGGGAATATATTGTGTTTTGCACAAGTTTAAAGCCGGTGTTACACTGAATTGGACGGTACAAGGAGCGATAAATGAAAATCAACGTAATGACCGATATACTTGAGGCGAATGACCGCATTGCCACTGCTAATAGCGAGGTCTTTAATAAAAACAGGAATCTGGTACTTAATCTGATGAGCTCGCCTGGAGCAGGCAAGACGAGTCTGCTGGAAAAAACGGGTGAAGCGCTAAAGGGGAAGCTACGGCTCGGCGTCATCGCCGGTGACATCGAGACCACCCGTGATGCCGAGCGACTGGAAAAGCACAAGCTGCCGGCAGTCCAGTTGACCACCGGCAGCGCTTGTCATCTTGATGCTAACATGGTTGCCTCGGCACTGCCCCACATCGACCTGAAAAAAATAGACGTATTGGTTATCGAAAATGTGGGCAATCTGGTGTGCCCCGCCGAGTACAAGCTGGGAGAGGACTACAAGATAATGATGCTCAGCGTCACCGAAGGCGATGAGAAGCCGCTTAAGTATCCGCTGATGTTCCGCCAGTCATCGCTGCTGTTGATAAACAAAATCGATTTGCTGAAATACACCAATTTCAATTTGAAGGAAGCCAAGGCCAACGCCCGTCGCGTCCACCCAGATTTAGACATTATAGATATTTCCTGTGTCACCGGCGAGGGTATTGATGATTGGATAGCCTGGCTTAATCAGCACTACCAAAAGAAGTTCAGCACCAAGGCGCGTGCCTGAGGCGGCATTCATTTAAAAGCCGGAATGGTTTGTACATGAATATGATACAAATCGTTGTGATATAATTTGTCCAATCTAATTAGGTTAAATTTTAAGGGGGTGGTTGTACATGGCTGATCGGACAGTTCGCGCAATTCTACAAGATACTTCTTCGGGTGATTGGAATATCCCAGAGTTTCAAAGGGAATTTGAATGGAAACATGAGCAGATATCCATATTATGTAATTCATTATACAAAGACTTACCAGTTGGGATCCTAACAGTTTGGAAAACCACTAAATACAATGAACCTCAAATGCGTCCTGTTTCAGGCAGGCAACCTCTGTGGATAGTCGATGGCCAACAACGCATTACATCATTATGTATTATGGCGGGTATAAAACCATATTGGATGAAGAATGTTGATTGGCAAGAGGCTTTCAGAAAACGCATCTTTTTAAACATTGAACATGATGGTAAGGCCAGTATTGGTCGTCCTATAAGAAAGGCTGTGGCCAAAATACCCCTAGATGAATTGATTCATAAAAAACCGGGAGAAGCTCAGAGATACATACAAGGAAAATGCTTGGAATTTAACATTTCTCAGAATCAGGAAGCTTCTGACTTGGCTGTTAGTGCTTTAATGATTCTTGACCGCAATATCCCTGTTGCAGAGGTTGGTGAGGATAAAGCGGTGGAAGACATTGCCGAACTATATAGAAGATTAAATCAACAGGGCACTAAACTACGCCAAGCTCAGATAATGCTAGCCTATGTATCCCAATATAACCCAGGGTGGGTAAGGGAAGAGTTCTATCCTTTCTTAGAAAATCTCAGTAATAAAGATGAATGGGAATTGGACCCAGCACACGTATTGCAGGTGGCCACAATTTTAGCAGAAGGTAAGGCACGGGTAGGATTAGCCAAAGTTCCAGATATGTGGGAATCTCAGATAAAGCAGGTGTGGCCCAATCTTAAACAAGCTATTGATTCTTCTATACTTTATCTGTGGGATAAAGGCATAACTGATCAGGCGATGGTTCCATCCAGTTACACATTAATAACCTTGTTTGCGCTTCAATGTAAGTTTATGCAGAAACCTGGTTATGATTTCGAACAATTATTTAACTGGTTCACCATAGCAAATTTATCCGGGCGTTATAGCGATGCACCGTTGGAAACATTGACAGACGATGGAAACGCAATTTTTGAGTCAGTCAATTTCGATGACGCTTTAGGAAAGATACCAATTGATTGGACAAAAGATCAGCTTAAAGAATTTATTAGCCAAAAATTCAGAGACAATTCCGCACAGGCATTGCTTTTGCACGTATTATTGTGGTCAACCAAGGCCAAGGACTTATTAGAACCTTTAAGCATCCCTGCGCTTACACAAGCATCTCAAAGCTTGGAACCTCACTGGCATCATATCATTCCTCAGGCATGGGGCAAAAACAATAGTTTTAAAGGATGCGATAAAACTGCGAATGTTACTCGAATCTGCGGGAAAACTAATAAACAAAGTTCCTTGAAATCTAAACCACCTTGGATATATGTACCAGAATTAAATATCTCGAAGGAAGCGCTTATTCAGCATCTAATCCCCGAAAAATACGCGGAAAAATTCGTGAAAGGCCAGCCTCTAAGCCCTGCAGAATTTAATAATTTTCTAAAGGAACGTGAAAATCTTATCTATTCGCAGGCGGCTTCCCTCTTCGGCATCTAATTTATGGTCAGTAAAATCGAAGCGAGATAATTCATCGATATTTATCTTTGCTTTTATCCAGTTCTCTACCCAGTATCGCCACGGCGCTCACCTGCGGCGGGCCGCCGAAGGTATGCGATAGTCCAAGCCTCACATCTTTTAGCTGGCGCTCCGGCAACTGTGCCTTGCCCTGTATTTGCTTGTAGACCTCGTAGGTCATTCTCAGGCCGCTGGCGCCAACCGGATGTCCGAAGCACTTCAGACCGCCGTCGGCATTAACCGGCAGTCCGCCGGTTAGTTCAAAGAAGCCAGCGTCTATATCTTCTTTGGCTTTGCCTTTGGCGCTGAAGCCGAAGTTCTCGTAGATAGCCAGCTCGGTGATGGTGAAGCAGTCGTGGACCTCGGCGATGTCCAGTTCCTCACGCGGATTCTTTATGCCGGCTTGCTCGTAGGCCTGGCGCGACGAGTTTTGCAGGGCGTCCCAGTTTACCCAGTCGAAGTTGGGGCGGGCGTGAGGCAGCAGCGGATCGAATGACTGGCCAAGGCCCTTGATATAGACCGGGTCAGACCTGAATTTCTTAGCCTGGCTGGCAGGAACCAGTATAGCGGCGGCGGCGCCGTCGCTGTTGCCGCAACAATCGAAAAGTCCCAGAGGCCAGGCGATAATCGGCGCGTTCATGACCTGCTCCAGCGTTATCTTATTGCGAAAATGGGCCTTGGGATGCATGCTGCCGTTATTGTGGTTCTTGACGGCGATTTTGCCGATGGTCTTCTTACCCTCCTCCGGGCTCAGGTTGTAAGTATAAAAATATCTGGTGGCGATAAGCGAAAAGCTGCCGGGCGAAGTACGGCGGGCTTCCAGTACCGGACCCATGCCCCGGCCGGTGCCCAGCCCGGGGAAGCCGGTGTCCTTTAACTTCTCCACGCCGAGGGCAAGCACCACATCATACATTCCGGAGGCCACGCCAAAACAGGCGTTCCTCAAGGCTTCGTGCCCGGTAATGCACCAGTTCTCCACGCGGGTCATGGGGATACGCAGCTTCAACGAGTTGCAGGCATGGGTGCCTCCGATGCCGGTTGCCGGCGCCGTCACCGTTCCAAACCAGCAAGCCTGAATGTCCTTGGGCGCAATGCCGGCATCTTCATAGGCTTCGTAGGCTGCCTCGATGGCCAGGTCGTCGAGGCCAGAGCTCCAGCGCTCGCCGAACTTGGTGCAGCCCATGCCTATAATGGCGACTTTATCTTTGATACTTTCCATTTCTCTAGCCTCCTATCTTACGGGTCGACATTTCCAGAAGTAGTTATACATGCCGCCACCTTCATAGATTCTTCTAAACGTCATCTCCACGGGCATGCCTATCTTAATCAGCTTCGGGTCGCAGTCGGTCATGATGCTGTAAATTCTGGCTTTTTCCAGGTCGGACTCGATGACCATCTGGGGAATTACGGGGTCGTCGCTCCTTCCGGCCAGGTTATCCAGAGAGAAGGTGTACACCTTTCCCTTTTTGTCTGAAAGTCTTACCTCTTCGAAATCATCTTTAGACTGGCACTGGTAACAAATCCGCTGTATGGGGAATGTAACCAGCCCGCAGCTCTTGCACTTGCTGCCGTGGAAGCGTAGGGACCAATTGCGCTCCCGCCAGCTGACGCTGGCCGATGGAAATAGGCGGAAGGCCTCTCCGGGCTGCGGTTCCAGTATGCCGCGGTAGCTGAGGTAGCGCTCGTAGGTCGGCAGGGCCAGTTTAGAAGCTAAGAAGCCCTTGACACCCCGCCTTCCTTCTTTGACTTTATCAACCTCAGCAGTTACCTCAATGAGGAAGGCGTCGCTGCCATCGCCATAGCTGGAGGCAATTAGATTATCGCCGCCTTTGGCTTCTTCCAGAGCCGCCACCAGCAGTAATAAGGTGTGGGCGCAGCCGCAGACGCCTAAATTAGCAGCCAGCAGGTCCTGAAGCTGCGTTTTTGGGTCGAAACCGAGCTGCCGGGCCAGCTGCTGTTGGGTTCGGGCGTTCGGTGCATAAAGCACGGCTTTAGCGATGGATGCGGGCGTGAGGTTTTGCTTTTTCATCAAGCCTGTGATTGCTTTAGACATATTTTCGGTATAGCCATGCTCGATTATGAAGCGGTCTTCCCAGGATTGCACGAAGGTGTCCTTGTCCAGCCTCCAAAGGTCATACATTTCATTAGATATTGTTTGGCTGGCTTTGACATTAGCGATTGCTTTCCCCTTTTTGCTCACTAGTAGAGCTGCCGTAGCATCGCCGAAGTGTTGCTCATAATCCGAGCGGGGGTAGGCCAGGCGGCAGTCGGCGGCAACTACAATGACATTTTCCGCTGAGCCACTGTTGACCGCATCCAGCGCTGCCCTCAGGGCGGAGGTTCCGGCTCGTAAGCTGTTGCCGAAGTCCATGGTAATTATATCGGGCCTCAAATCGGACGCGGCGGCGACCATGGAGGCACATTGCTTCTCCTTAAACGGTGCCGTGGTGGAGGCAAAATATAAGCCATCGATGCTATTGCGGTCGATTCCAGACAGACAGTCAAGCACCGCCTCGACCGCCATGGTTACCGTATCTTCGTCGTTGTTAGCTACGCTTCTCTCGCCGCCAAAAGATGCTCTGCCCCAAGCGGCGCCGATAGCGTCCCGATTCAGACGCCAAATGGGTACATAAGCCCCGTAAGAAATTATTCCGGACATGAAGAGCCTCCTACTTTAGTGAATTTGTAAGGCATATTAGTTACGGCAGAAAAGTTAAGTGCCGGATACTTTAGCCTTTTATATTAACAATTTCTGCGGATTATTTCGACTTTTTCTCTTTCTGTTCCATAACCAGGAACCGGGCCAGCCTATCTAGTTTAAAGATGGTGTTGAACTCCAGGTTCTTGCTTATCCATAGCTTTTTCATGATAACCGAATCGGTAATAGAACCTTTGTACATAAGTCCGTCAAGCAGAGTTTTCGGGTCTTCGCAGGCCATGACGAAGTCGGGTGACGCCATCTTTTTTTCTTCAATTATAAAGTCCCCGTTATCGATAGCCATGGCAAACTCGCCGGCTTTGGTTTTAACGGCGATGTTTCGTTTCCAGCCTTCGATAGCCCGGCGAGCGCGCTTCGACTGGCTCATTTTGACTGCCAGGGCTTGCATTTCTTTGACGGAATGCTTGAAATTATCCTTATCCTTTTCGGTTGGCTTGGGGAATGCAGGTTCTTTCGGAGCTTCCCAGTTTATTTCCGACTCCAGAAGGCCTTTCTTAGCCGCCTGCTCCTTGGTTAGCTCGGAAGCCGGCAAGCAGTATATATCCGATATCTGACCCACGCGCTCATCTCTGAAAACCACCTTGACTTGAGTGCCCTTCTTGATGAGCCCGGGAACCAGTATACCCGTGGTGGTGTAAAGCATAACGCTCAAGGCGGTATCGGCGCCTTCCAGTATGATACGGCCGCGGCCGAACGGCGCTTTGTCGGCAAACATTGAGGTGGCGAAGTAGGTTATCGGTGGTGTCGACAGCATCTTGCCGACCTGTCCTACTTCCAGAATCTTAGTCGGTGCAAACTCGCAGTCAGGACAGTGAGTCATCATCGGCGGCACCCTGACCAGACCGCAATTGGAACATTTACAGCCGAGTATTTTTCTTTCGTTTTTAATGGCCAGAAAGAAAGGTGACAGCTCGCCGGCACTTCGCTGGTAGAAGGTGAACATGGCATCGTTTTGCAGCAGGTAATCTTGATTGTCGATACTTACAACTTTGCTGCTTACTTCCGGTATAAACTAGTCAGGTATAATCTTCTGTTTCTTCTCTGCCATTTTTAAACCTCCCCGCTATTCATGTTCCAGCACGGCACAGGCCGTATATTGTGAGATAGTGCTGCCGGTGCCATGTACCAGCGCAGTTTTGAGCTTTCTTTCAGTCAGTTCTTTTCTGGCTGACCAGGCTGACATTATGTTGCTGGCTCCGACGGCGTGCCCGCAGTAACTCAAGCCGCCGCAGGGGTTTACCAGATACTTGCCGCCAGGCAGCATGAGCCCGTCTTCTATGAGGGAGTCGACTGTCTCATAAGGAACCAGGCCGAACTCCGCCAGGCTGATTTCAAGCTGATGTATGAAGGCATCGTGCAATTCGACCACCTGTATAGTTTTTGCCGGGTCTTTAATGCCGGCCATCTCGTAGGCGCGACGTGAACCCACATAATCTGAAACTATATGGGACATATCCTTCTGATTCTTGCCGGCAAAGGAATGCTCATTGGCTTCTCCGACGCCTGTTATCCAGATAATTGGTTTTCCAGTGTTTCTGGCTATGGCTTTAGCCGTTTCCTCCTCTGCCAGAATTAGAGCCGCCGCGCCCTCGCTGTAGACGCATATCTCCAGCTCTTTGAAGGGATAGACTATATATCTCGAGTTCATTACCTCTTCTGGCGTCACTTGGTCGAACTGCCGCTGGGCGTAGGGATTAGTCTTTGCCATCTGGCTGAGCAGTGAGGATATCCGAGCGGTAACCTCCGGTTTCAGCGTCCCCGGATATTCATCCATGTAGCCCAGAACCACCTCGGCATAGCTATCGGAAGCGCACCAGCCTATTTTTTGTTCGAAGAAGCTATCGCCCGACCAGGCGATGCTCTTGATGACTTCCGGTGTCGCTGACATGGATGAGAAATCGAAGCAGTCGGTTGCCTTCTCTACGCCGAGCACCAGGGCCGTTTTAAATCTCTCGCCGGCCAGATAAGCGTGAGCGGCCGAAATAGTATAGGCGCCGGTGGCGCCGCCATTGTAGATGCGAATGCCGAACTTATTTTGCAGGCCCAGTATGCCCTGAAGCGGGCTCTCTGGGATGCAAGCCCTTTCGAAGATATCGTTATATATGCCATAGAAGACAGCATCAACATCCTTGATAGAAATAGCCGCATCGGCAACAGCTTCCCTGGTAGCCATCTGGGCCAGTTCATAATATGTTTTCTGATACCATCGGCTCTTAAAAGGTGTTATTGCCGCACCCACAATGCCTACTCGTTTAGCCATATAGAATCACCTCCTTTATTTATGAGATATACGATGAGGCAAAGATCTACTTAGAAGGCTCATACCAATATCCGGATTTTAAGTACCTTCTAAATCTTTTTTCATTTGTCTCTATTCTAAAAAGCAAATTTGTCTATGTACTATCCTTCATGGTGGTGGCACACCAAAGCCCAATGTCTTCCCAGTTACAGCGTCGATTATTTTTATAGTCATATTGCCCCCATCAATGCTTCTCACCACCCAGCAGGGATTCACAGGAGTTGGTTTTATGGGGAATACATATGATTCAGGAGATATGAAAATAAGTTCGGCGGATTCTACATTGACCATGGAAATAGCCTGCTCTTTGGTAATAGCTATCGGCGGCAAAGATTCCGGCAGGTCAGTTCGCCAGTGTGTGATCTTTTTCAGAAGCTGCTTGGTATACTTATCGAACTGGTAGTTAATATAGTCCAATTCAACAATTGCGTCGCCTATTTTTCTCTGGTGCCAATATACTATCTTGTCGCCAATCTCGTACCTCTCAAATTGTCTATCGCTGGACTCATACTGGGCCAGCAGGTTGTCATTAGTGCGACTGAATAAAGCTTCTATTGGGCTTGATGTGGTTGTGGCATTTGCCGAATTGGATGGTGGTGTCTCTGTATTAATATCGGATTGGTTTGATGCAGCTTCTACTGGGCTTGATGGGATTGTGGCATTTGCCGAATTGGATGGTGGTGTCTCTGTGTTAATATCGGATTGGTTTGATGCAGCTTTTTCATGCATTGTGCATGCAGCGCTTGGGATAGAAATCAAAGCCATCAACACAATAATATTGAATAATTGTAAGACAACTTTTAGTCCTTTCACTTTGGTGCCTCCTTTATTTATGAGATATACGATGAGGCAAAGATCTACGTAGCAGGCTCATATAGATATCCGGATTTTTAGCTTATCTTTGCCCAATCAGTTATTACCCTGTAAAAAATCCTCTGGGGTCGAATAGCCGGAGCAGCGTTACTTCCTCTTTGGCCGGCGGCGCGACTTTCTTCAAGTTTGGTACTACCTCGAGCTCCCAGCCAACCTTTTGTCTTATCTTCGCTATTCTATCTTCTACTTTTACTTTGGCTTTTGACGGGACATATGATGTCAGCGTAAAGGTCTCTTTGTCGCCGATTTTCTCGAAGACGCCGATATCTGTGACGAGCGTCTTTACTTTTCCCCCGGGGAATGTGATATAGGGCACCTTCTCCACCAATCTGGATTTGCCTGAGGTGATAACGACTATCGTTTCCCGATTGGTGGTGGCTATATCATTAGCTCCTCCTGAGCCGACCAGATAGGTCACACCCGGAATTTTCGTCGAGTTGGCATTGCCGAATTTGTCTACCTGGCCCGCCGCTAGCACTCCCATACATTGATTTGTGGGTCCGCCCACGAAGACGCTCAGCATTGTCTCTATATTGTTCAATATCTTGCAGGTCGGCATATTATAGTGGCTGAATATGGTCGGGTCTGAAGGCCTCGGCATATAACCGTACATACCTATTTCGGCCATCAGGTCTACTTCATGGCCTTTTTCTTTGAGTCTATTGGTAGCCAGCCACGTTGCCAGATTGGAGAGTCCGAGACCCGTTAAAATGGTTTTATATCCACCAGCTATGAATTTGTCGAAGATTACGTGCGCTGCAGTAATCACAGCTGTCTCTGAGCGATTTAGCTGTCTATCAAAGTCTATCTTTGGTATTTCAGCCGTTAGCTCAGTTTTCCATGAGTCAGAGCGGGCCTTTCCTTTAAGATAAAGCAGCCGGTCTCTACCAACCTTGGCCAGGTACTCATTGTGGTCTTTGCAGTCAAGAATCCAGTATTTTATCCACTTCTCGAATTTATCCTCGTCCCTTGAGGCATCTCTGACATCGGTAACGAAGTCGTAGTCGTCGAAATAATCCTCAAATTCTGGGAGGCCGCAGTTTGTCGTACCCCCCGGATGAGCGCCCCAGGGTGTCTCGCATACCGCCTTAACCATATAAGATGGGATACGGACCAGATGCGAATGTTTGCGTATATATTCGGTGGGCACGATTTTCTCGGCGCTGACTATTACCCCGTTTTTCGACCCCCAGGCTCCGAAGACGTCGGGTACCAGTGGATAGGTCTGTATCAAATTACCGCAGCGGTCGGCGGCGATAGCGTGGATCAGGGCTATATCCGGCCTTAGTTCATTCATCAGGCCGATTTTTTCTTTGGGATTGAATGGGTTGGAAATTACCTTGAATGAGTCCTTGTTATCCTCCTCCATGGAGCTGCCTATAATCGACCTGGTAGGAGTGAAACCCCAGCCCATGGCGCCGGCCCGAAGCCTTTGAACTACGGTGAGCATCGTCCAGTTTTCAAACTCCACCTCACCGGACAGGTAGGCTTTCTGGATGATAGGATTTGGTCCGGAGCTGGGGTAGCCATCACCGGCGAAACTGACGATGACTTTCTTTACCATCTTCCCCTGAAATAAAGCTAGGATAGTGGAAGCTACGTTGTTTATGATGGTGAAACCTGGATTTTTGCCCCAGAATTCTCTGACCAGCTGATAAAATAAAACGCCGCCCCGCCCGGCAAAATGAATAGTCATATCTTTCCTGACATTTCGTCGTATAGCTTCCTCGACGGAACATAGCTTATCTTCCCCTTCGACGATGGGTATTTTAAACTTGGAGTCGATAAAAGCGTTTAGTTCTCGTGTATCCACTGGGGTACTCTAAGATTTTAATAGAAGCAGTTTTAATTAATGTGATTCTTTTTCAGCATGTAGGCACGGCTATATTTATACGGATTCTTTAGGCAGTTCAGATGGTAGCACCTGCCCTGGTAGCTGTCAATTCTATGCCCCTCTACTAGGTCACAAAGTGGCACAAGGTAATATTTAGCGGCTTCGAAAATATTGAATATATCCGAAGGGGTCGAGTAAATAATTTAGTTGTTCAGTTGTACAATTTATGGACCAGATATTCCCACACCGACAATGATGGGTATGTAGCCTGAGTAGTTGGTGAGATCGTCGTTATAAATTTCATTGTAAGACGAGGACGTTATAGATGTTGATAATGTGTAGTTGCCGGTAGAAGTTGGCGCTCTTACAGTCCAAGTAGCTGATTGAGTACTTCCACCATCTATGCTTCCTAAATTCTGCGGATTTGAGCCAGATACGATAGTAAACCCGGCAGGCACAGTTAACATAGCTTCTACGTTATGAGCTTTTACATCTCCTTGGTTAGTGGCCGATACCGAAACTATGAAATTAGTGCCTGGTATTACACTGCTCGGATTTGAGATGTCTGCATTAAGCGCTGGTGCCATGGCATAACCAAAGTCAGGTTCAAGTGCCAGCGCATATGGTTCTGCTAAATTAATAGTTATACCTTTTACTTTAATTACAACATAGCCATTATAACCATTGTTTATTTTAATCCGTTCGCGGTTATCTATGCTTGAGGCTGAATGTGTGATTTCGCTGTTGCTGTTTTCGTCGTAGGCATAAAGATCTAAATTGTTCATTTGTACGTTTCTATTCTGGTCTACATACCTATCCCAGACTAATGTGGCTAACGAGTCTTCTAAATCAGATACCTCTCCTTTATAGAAAATACTACCGCCTTGAGTTAGAGTGTCTAAATATACATCTGCTCTTTCGAGATAAGCATGCCATGCATCGACGTAGCCATATCCGGTATTGTTATCTGGACCATCTGTACTTGACCCAGGATCTGAGCGGCTCCAATCCTCAGCCGTGTTCAGAAGTAGTGCTCTCATTACCTTGGAATCCCAAACTCCGCCCTCTCTTAATAGAAGTGCTACGCCGCTGACATGGGGCGCTGCCAGGCTTGTCCCATCCGTTGCATTGAAGCCGCGAGTATTTGGCATGTCATGATTTGGATCTGCAGAGCATATACTTAATCCAGGTGCAACGATGTCCGGTTTTATTCGCCCATCATCTGTTGGACCACTAAGATTTATGTCTGGGACGAAATGGTCGTCAGCGCGTGTTTCCGATGTATCACAATCCGTAACTGCTCCTACAGCAATCGTATTGAATGCGTCAGCAGGTATGCTTCTCCAGCCTTGCGTGTTTGGATCACCCGTAGCTGTAACGAAATCGACATTGCGGGCATATACAATTCGATCAACATCGCGAGATTCGATGGACATACCAGAAGTTGCCCCAGGACTCCATATAGAGCTTAGGTTTATCACTTTTGCAAGGACGGGGGCGCTCTCGGTTGCCCAGATGGCGGCATCTCTCGCATTTTCCCAAGCCCCATTGCAGAACTTGCAGTTTAAGATAGTGGCACCAGGGGCAATTCCTTGGAACTCATAATCATTACTGGCTATGATGCTGGCGATACGGGTTCCATGCCCATATACCCCATTTTTAACAAATCTGTCATATCCATCGCAACTTTGGTTATCCGTAGGGAAGTGTGCCTCAAAATATCTACCACTAGTGACAAGATGAGTTAAGGATTGGTGGAGATTTGGATCACCTGCAGTGCCGATGCCACCGTCGACAATGGAGACGCATTGTCCATATCCGGTCTTTCCAAAATATTCTTGTACGGCGCCAGCGTTGATAGCTGATCTGCTTACATTAAGCGCTAGCACTCCCGTGGAATTGTAGGCTATTTCTATTACCTCCGGTATGGCAGCTAGGATTGGAATATTGCCTGCTTTGGTTTTCACGCCGAGGCTATTTAACAGAAAATTGCTGGATGTTACTTTGGTGGCGGGCAACTGCTCGATTTTCTGTGTTACTTGTTCATGCAAAGCTAAATAAGTCTGCTCTTCGAGGGCGGTTATCTGACTGGTCTTGGCATCATGCAATTCCGTGAGCCTCTGTACAGAAGTTCTGGTATTCTCCTCGGTGATGCCATATTTCCCCTCGACCTCTTTATATCGGTTGATAGCAGCCTGATCGCCCTGTTTGAGCTGTTTCAATAGCTGCTTTTGTTCGGTTTTTAATTCTTTGGAGACCTTTCGCTGTTTTTCATTTAAGCTCTCAGATATGATGTGCATTTCATCGTCGGGCTGGCCTTGCCAGATAGTCTGGATTTGACGATCTAGATTGGGGTCTCCTCGGAGATATACTAGTACGGAGATATTGTCCGACGAATTCATACCATCCAGGATTTTTTCAAGGCTTGGGTCAATAACTTTTTGCTCCTGGGGTGGTTGCTGTTCACCTTTGGCTACAGCAACCTGAGTCATGCCCACAATCGGCATTGATGAAGTAATGAATGACAACATGACTAACAGCGCCATTAGTTTAACTTTCATTTTCTTCTCTTATTTCAATATTCTTCTTAGTTTTGTGGGCTAGTTGCTTTGAAACTTAAGAAAATTTAACTTGTTTAATAGTTCTTCTTGTTATGCTTGTTAGGAGACTAAAAAGTGCTACAGGTTATAATTTACCTTTACGTATTCTTATTACCAAAAACCAAGCAGTAAATCCGATAGCGGCTACTACCAAAATTATTAGCCCCAATATACTGACGGATATCCAGGGAGTTGAGTGGGGCGTAGCTGCTGGAGGTGTTGGAGCCGCTTCGGTCTGGAAGCCGAAGGTAGCCGACCACTCGCTTGGTTCGGGCTCGAGTGCCATCACGCGCCAAAAGTAATTAATGCCGTAATCCAGAGTGCCGTCGTATTCATAGCTGGTAGTGGTCACCTCTGCTTGTTGGATTATCTGAGTCATAGCCGCATCTTTAGCTAGGACGAATTTATATTTTGTAGACTCCTCATAAGGCTTCCAAGTGAAAGAAATTCGATTTGTGGTACAGCCGATAGAACCATTACCCGGGGAAAGCAATGCCAGACCTAAATATGGGGTAATACACATTATTCCTGTGGAGTTATAGCCTATTTCTACCACCTCTGGCATGGCAGCAATGGTTAGAATGTTGCCCGCTTTGGTTTCGACTCCAAGGCTGTTTAACAGGAAATTATTGGAGGTTACTTTAGTGTCGGGCAACTGCTCGATTGTCTGTATCACCTGCTTATGCACAGCGGCATAAGCCTGCTCTTCGAGAGACGCTATCTGACTATTCTTGGCATCGTGCAATTCTGTAAGCCTTTGTACGGCAGCTTTCGTACTGTCATCGGTTATGCCGTACTTCTCCATAAGCTCTTTGTACCGTTTGATGGCATCTGGGTCACCCGCGCGAAGCTGCTGCTCGTATGGATACATTTCCGCAGATACCTTTCTTAATTGCTGCATCAGATTATCTGCTATGGTACGCATCTCATCGTCGGGCTGGCCTTGCCAGATAGCCCGGATTTGACTTTCGAGAGCTGGATCTCCTTTGAGATATACGAGTACCGAGATGTCATCTGTTGGGCTCATGTCAGCTAGCATTTCTTCGAGGCGTGGTTCAATAACCGGTCGCTCTTGAGCTGGCTGTCCACCGTCATCGGCATAGGTTTGAATTGGATTGCCAATCGCTATTGTTAAAATTATAAGCGGCAATATTATGTATAAGATTGTTAATTTTTTCTTCATTTATTTCACCTCAGTATCTACTATAACGAATTCCAGACTTTAGAGTTTAATTTATAAAACAAAAACCAACCACTTAAGTGGTCGGTTTCACTATTGGCTCGGCAGCGCCCCAGTGATCCCCGCACAGACGCTGCTTCTTAGCCCCCACTAATTTTCCTATTATTATATTAAGTTTATCCTGAATTGCCTTGTAATAGTGTACACCTTTTATACCATAAAAATCCTAAATAAAGTCTAAATATTTTAAGAAAATAATGATTAGGGGATGTCTGAAAGTAAATTGCTAACCTTGCTTACAGTCAAGCCCGCTTTCGACAGTTTCATTGGGTTGAGGGTCAGTCGAAGGTGAAAAGTAAAAGCCGGAAGTGCAGATAGAAATGCGAAAACAGATTACAGAGATTGCCACGTCGCTGACGCTCCTCGCAATGACAAGATGCTTCGATGGGCTCAGGGTGAGCGGGGAAGTAAAGTCAAAAGTTAAAGGCTAAAAATAAAAAGTACAAGTAAAAAGTCAAAAATGGATTGCAGAGATTAGGTGAGATTACGGCGATTAGGATGAGAGATTCTTCGCTACGCTCAGAATGACACAGAGGGAAGATCAGTAGGGTAGGCGAATACCCTTGTTTGCATTTGAAAGAAACATGCTGCTACAATGTCTTTCGAAGCTATGGTGCTCAGCGACAGGACAATTAGAGAGGAAATTAATAAGGGCAGAATCATTATTAAGCCTTTGAGTCCTGATTGCATCCAGCCGGCCAGCGTCGACCTTCATTTAGATAAAAAGCTACTGGTCTTTAAACCGCAGCGCTATCCGGCCTATATAGATGTCAAGCGCAGTCTGGACCATCTAACCGAAGTCGTGGAGGTTGATGAGGATGAGGCCTTTTTCCTTGGTCCCGGCGAGTTCATTTTAATCAGCACGCTGGAATCGATTACACTGCCTGATGATATAGTGGGCAGGCTGGAAGGGAAAAGCTCGCTGGGTAGGATAGGGCTTCTAGTTCACTCCACCGCCGGTTACGTCGACCCAGGCTGGCAGGGTCACCTGACACTCGAGCTGTCCAACATCGCCAGGTTACCGATTACACTATATTACAAGATGAAGATTGCGCAGATATCTTTTCTCAGGCTAACCTCTCCCGTAGACAGGCTTTACGGGGCGGCTGAGCTGGGGAGCAAATATCAGGGGCAGACCGACCCCACCGCCAGCAGGTACCACGAAAACTTTGTGAAGGGGACTTAAATGTTAGCTCGCCCAAGGGATTTTATGGAATGCGCTCTATCGTTGGCAGGTCTAGCTTTGGGTTATACCAGCCCTAATCCGGCGGTGGGCGCCGTGGTGGTTAGAGACGGACTTATTGTAGGTTTCGGCCATACCCAGCCGCCGGGTTCCGTTCATGCTGAGATAATGGCGCTTCGACAGGCCGGTTCCAGAGCCAAAGGCGCCACCATGTATGTGACATTAGAACCTTGCTGCCATCACGGACGCACACCACCGTGTACACAGGCTATAATCGATGCCGATATTGCTGAAGTCCATGTGTCTTTGGTTGACCCAAACCCCTTAGTCTCAGGAAAGGGATTAAAAGCTCTAAAAGCCGCCGGCATCAAGACCGTTGTCGGCCAGTATGAAGACAAGGCCGGGGAGTTAAATGAAGGCTACATTAAATACATAACTACCGGCATACCATTTGTCATCGCCAAATTCGCCATGAGCCTTGACGGCAAGATTGCCACTAGGACCGGCGATTCCAAATATATAAGCAGCGACGAATCGTTGAAGTTTGTACATTATCTGCGCCACATAGTCGATGCGGTTATGGTTGGGGCGAATACCGTGCTCGCCGATGACCCTCAGCTTTCTGCCAGGGGAGCCAGTGGGAAAGGCGGCAAAACCAAGCTACAGCCTTTAAGGGTGATTGTCGACGGCCGGGGGCGGACGCCAACCTCGGCGAAGATTTTTAAAGAGCCGGGCAATACTCTGGTAGCGGTAGCTAAACCTCTGAATGCCAAAGCCAAGGAGATCTTTAAGAAGACCGGCGCCGAACTCATCGAATTGCCGGCAGAAAAAGGCATAATAGATTTGAAGGAACTTCTAGCCGTACTGGGCAAGCGAGAGGTTACCAGCGTTTTGGTTGAAGGCGGCAGCGGCCTATTCGGCTCGTTATTCGATAGCGGCCTGGTAGATAAAGTTCTGGCTTTCGTATCACCTATGATAATAGGTGGGGATGAAGCCAAGAGCGCCGTCGGTGGCAATGGCACCAGAAAGATTGCCGATGCGCTTCGTTTGAAGCGGGTTAAAATGCTCGAATTCGGTGACAATGTCCTGATAAGCGGCTATGTGAATGGGAAAGAATGATGTTTACCGGCATTGTTGAGGAAATCGGCAAAGTAAAAGGACTTGGTCGAGGACGCCTGAGCATCGAGGCCAAAGAGGTACTTGAAGGCACTAAGCCGGGCGATAGCATATCCGTAAGCGGTGCTTGTTTAACGGTGATTTCAATAAGCAACCAGGGCTTCGATGTGGAGATTATGCCGGAGACGGTTCGTCGTACCAATCTGGGCAGGGTTCAACATGGAGACAAGGTGAATTTAGAGAGGGCGATGCCAGCCGATGGCCGGTTCGGCGGTCATTTTGTACAGGGACATGTTGATGATGTGGGGAAAGTCCTGTCATTGAAGCCCGAAGAGGGGGCTGTAATTGCCAGGGTTTCGGCGCCGTCTCATCTGATGCGGTATATAGTCGGCAAAGGCTTTATCGCCGTGGACGGCGTCAGCATGACCGTCATCGATTACGATGGTTTTTCGTTTTCGGTGTCTCTGGTTGATTTTACGCGAAAACAGACCACTTTAGGTATAATTAAACCAGGTGATGTGGTTAATCTTGAGGTTGATATAATGGCCAAATATGTGGAAAGGCTCCAGCAAAAGGATAATCGTGGTGTAACGCTGGATTTCCTGGAAGAACACGGTTTCTTAAAAACGAGGTGAAGTGTAATGGCGTTTGCTACTGTTCCTGAAGCAATTGAAGATATAAAAGCCGGTAAGTTCATCATCATAGTCGATGACGAAAACCGTGAGAATGAGGGAGACCTGGCGATGGCCGCCGAGAAGGTCAATGCCGAAGCGATTAATTTCATGGCCAAGCATGCCCGCGGATTAATATGTCTGCCTGTCATCGGCAATCGATTGGATGAGCTGAAAATACCCCTGATGGTACAGGAAAATACAGCGAAGTTCTCAACTGCTTTTGCCGTATCTATCGAAGCCAAGCACAAGACATCAAGTGGAATTTCGGCTCATGACCGCGCTGCCACGGTAAAGGCTGTTCTCGACCCGCGCACCAAGCCTGATGATTTATCCCGTCCCGGCCACATGTTTCCCATCCGGGCTAGAGAAGGCGGCGTGCTGGTGCGCGCCGGCCACACCGAAGCCATAGTGGACCTGGCTAAGTTCGCTGGGCTGTACCCTGCCGGAGTTGTCTGTGAGATTATGAATGAGGACGGCACCATGGCCCGTTTGCCTCAGCTTGAAACTCTGGCTGATAAGTTTGGCATTAAAATTATGAGTATTGCCGATCTGATAGCCTATCGTCGCCGGCATGAGAAACTGGTGGAAAGGGTAGCCGAGGCCAAATTGCCCACCAAATATGGCGAATTCACGGTAATCGCCTATAAGAGCAAGGTAGACCCGGATCAACATGTGGCGCTGGTTAAGGGCGACATAACGGGTGATGAGCCGGTGCTGGTACGGGTTCATAGCGAATGCCTAACCGGCGATGTTTTCGGCAGCCTTCGCTGCGATTGTGGCGGCCAAATAGTCCTGGCTATGGAGAAGATTGCTGCAGAGGGCAGGGGGGTATTCCTGTATATGCGTCAGGAAGGCAGGGGAATTGGTTTTCATAATAAGCTGAGGGCTTATGCTCTACAGGACCAGGGTCTGGATACCGTGGAAGCTAACCTGGCGCTGGGCTTTGATGCTGATTTGAGAGACTACGGTATCGGAGCTCAGATTCTGGCCGACTTAGGTTTACATAAAATTAAGCTGCTGACCAACAACCCCAAGAAGGTGATCGGGTTGGAGAGCTATGGCCTTCACATCGTAGAGATTGTTGACTTGAGGACGTTACCGACTCCGTACAACCTGGAATATCTGAAGACGAAACAGAAAAAGCTCGGCCACCTGTTAGACGTAGACGAAGACGATAAAGAATAACTTGTGAGTTAAGGAGGGTAAGGTTTATGGCAAAGAGTTACGAAGGCATGCTGTTAGGCAAAGGGTTAAAATTCGGTGTTGTGGTATCCCGTTTCAATGAGGTTATTACTTCGAGGTTGCTTGATGGAGCCAAAGACGCCTTTCTACGTCACGGCGTAGCCGAACCGGATATCGATGTTGCCTGGACGCCGGGTTCGATGGAAATTCCGCTGGTGGCGAAAAAGCTGGCTGAAAGCGGCAAATACAATGCTATCGTCTGCCTTGGAGCAGTGATTCGGGGTGGCACCTCACATTTCGAGTATGTGGCTGCCGAAGTTAACCGCGGCATCGCCAGGGTTAGCCTGGATACCGGTGTGCCTGTTGTTCAGGGTATTATAACTGCGGATACTCTGGAACAGGCTATCGAGCGGGCGGGAGCTAAAGCAGGCAATCGCGGCTTTAGAGCAGCATCGAACGCTATAGAGATGGCAAACTTACTTAAAGCCATCATTTAAGGCTTAAGCAACCTTGTAAACTTTATCACCGGCCCTAACGCGGTCGGTTACTTTAACGCCAATGGCATCTCCGGTCTTACCCTCGGTTACGTTGGCATTGTTGATTTGCATGGAATCAACGGTAATTTCAAGGTCTGTGGTATGTCCTTTGATGTGAATCTTATCGCCGACTTTCAAAATGCCGGTTAGCGTTATGCCAGCGACCACAGGCCGGGCAAAGAAATCACTTACGTGCCCGATTTCGACTTCTGGCATCCGGGGTCACCTCCTTTCCTGTTTTTGTCACTTAGTATATGTTTCTACGTTCAATAAATCAATAGGTATCTAGTCTTAAAGTACGTTGACAGCTTCAGCCATAGGTGTTACCATTTCTTTGTTGCCTTCGTAAAGAGTATTCCAGCAATTCCTGATATGAAAGGAGGCCGTATACGGCTGAGGTTGATAAATCATGAAAAAGCATAATGATCTCACTAAAGGAGGAAAGTATGGCTTATGAAACTTTGATTGTGGAAAAAGAGGGGAACATCGCTGTCATCACACTAAACCGACCGCCGGCTAATCCTGTAAACCTGACCGTTCTGAATGAACTTGAAAAGGTTCTAAATGAATTTAGGAGTGACAAATCTATAAGAGCCATTATTGTCACCGGTACCGGCGATAGAGGGTTCTCGGCAGGTTTTGATTTGAAGATAGGCGGTACTCCGGAGGGCGCCCAAGCCATGGAAAAAGGGCAAATAGTATTCAGTCAGATAGAGAAATATCCCAAGCCCATTATTGCAGCTATAAACGGCTTCGCCCTTGGCGGCGGCTGCGAACTGGCGATGGCCTGCCACTTCAGGATAATCGCCGATTCCGAGAAAGTGTTCATGGGCCAGCCGGAGATAGAACGTGGCATCATACCCGGTTGGGGCGGCACCCAGAGATTGCCCAGATTAGTGGGTAAGACTAAAGCACTGGAAATAATGCTGCTGGCAACAAGAGTCTATGCTGCCGAGGCCCTGAAAATCAGCCTGGTGACTAAGATATCTAAGCCCGAAGAGTTGATGAAGGATGCTAAGGAGTACGCTAAAGCGCTGGCCAAGAAAGCACCCATTGCCGTGGAAGTGATTCTTGATGCGGTGACCCGCGGCCTGGAAATGACTACCGATGAAGGAATCAAAATCGAGTTGGCCGGGTCCCAGCGCGTGTCCAAGACAAAGGATGCTATGGAAGGAATCATGGCCTTTATCGAGAAGCGGGAAGCCAATTTTATAGGTGAATAACCGCTATCACGC
>Ga0153916_10000057_pt1 | contig 62378 bp, 71 predicted proteins | sample Opewatmetagenome_FD_109642 | JGI IMG/M metagenome (GOLD analysis project Ga0153916, IMG submission 109642) | Freshwater wetland microbial communities from Ohio, USA - Open water 3 Core 3 Depth 4 metaG | ecosystem: Environmental > Aquatic > Freshwater > Wetlands | place: USA: Ohio, Lake Erie...
ACCGCTCGAAGGAATCGCCGATCTTCTCTACAAACTGAGGCACTTGCTGGGCTAATCGATCGACTTTCATTGACGAAAGACGACTCTCCCCATTCTGTTGATACCAGAACCAAGCGGACGTAAATGAGACCGGCCGCTCGCGGCGGCAATCCTTAGCTTCGTCTCCTTCTAGGATTTTCGAAGCTTCATGGGAACTCGGTCTCGATAAACTGCACCCCTTCTGCGAGTCTTGCATTTGCAGAGCCCTTGGGTTTCTCTGTCCTGCCCACAGTCCAACATGGAAGACCCGACTGACTCAGAATCTCGGTGAATCGATCGACCTTCTTTGGCTGCATGAAACACAGCATTCCGCCAGCTGTTTCCGCACTCAGTCCTTTCGAGAGCTTCTGGCCAAAGAACTCTGCCAATTCAAGAGTTCCTCGAATGACAGGAATTTGGTCAAAGACAACATCAACACCGCTCATCCATGCAACGTTGTTTGCATGACCTATCAAACCGAATCCCGTGACGTCGGTCGCCGCATTCACTCCGACCGCCCTCATTGCCTTAGCAACTTCGAGGCTGCTTTTAGTCATCACCCGGACAGCGCTTTCTTGCGCCGCCAGCAAGTCTTGCTCCTCGAAACGCTCGAGTAGGCGGTCACGCCTTTCATCGTTCAGTTCCCTGTACGATCTCATCGCAGGCTGTATACCAAGCGGTTTCGTCAAGACGACAGCATCACCTACCTTCGCGCCATTTGGATACACGATTTCGTGAGGGTGGGCCACACCAAGGCATATCCCTCCGAAGACTGGCCAAGGGTTCTTTATCGTCTGTCCGCCGGTAACTTGCGATCCGATTCCTGCCATGAAGTCATTCATTCCCTTCAGTACTTCTGCGGCAATCTCCTCGGGGAGTTCAGCGGGGTACCCAAGAAAGGCCTGAAGAGAAATCACGTCGACAGCGCCCATTGCGTAGACATCGTTTGTCGCATTGCAGGCAACGATCTCACCTTGAGTATGAGGATCGTCATGAATCGGTGTGAATACATCCACGTTCTCGACGACAGCAATGTCATCGCTAAGGACACGAACAACTGCATCATGACCGATGTCCCCGGAGTATGACGCGCCTAGCGGCAGCAGACCCGCTAATTGTAGAAGTCGGGTCAGGTCTTGCTGACGGACCTTGCAGGATCATCCATGCTGAGTAACCATTGCAGTGAGACGCACTCTCGCCACTTGGGTACATCAACCTCCTGTTCATGTGTGGGCTAGCGGCCCCATACATCGGAGAGAGAACGTGCGTAATAAAGACGAGGGACGAGACGCGTTCACAATACTTATAGCACGACCGGAGAAGAATCAACCAGAAGGACGGAATGAGCCAGCTTGGAAGTAAAGAGAATCGCTGAGAACGTGTACGAAATCCCGAAGGGCACCAAGGATTGCATGAAAGTGCCTGTTAGAGTATACGCGTCGGGATCGCTCGTGAAGAAAATGCAGCAGGACGCCACTTTCGAGCAAGGAGTCAATGTTGCATGCCTTCCAGGCATCTACACTCACAGCATAGTCTTGCCAGACGGACACCAAGGGTATGGATTCCCCATCGGCGGAGTAGCTGCGACCGATTACGAACAAGGTGTGATATCACCGGGTGGAGTCGGCTACGACATCAACTGTGGCGTCCGTGTAGTCAGGACCAGTCTTGATGAAGTCGATGTCCGACCTAAGCTCAAAGACCTTATCGACCGCCTGTTCCTGGATGTCCCCACAGGCGTTGGGCGAACAGGCAAGATTGACCTGCAGGCTTTGGGAGGAGTTGACGGCGTACTAAACAACGGAGCCGCTTGGGCAGTCGAGCACGGTTTCGGCTGGGAGGAAGACCCAGAGTACACCGAAGCAGGAGGGCAACTACCATTTGCCGATGCTACCAAGGTCTCGGGAGAAGCCAAGGCCAGAGGACGAAACCAAGTCGGTACGTTGGGCTCAGGCAATCACTTTCTCGAGATCCAGCTCGTCGATGAAATCTATGACCAAGCGGCGGCTAAGGCGATGGGAATCACAAGAAAGGGCCAGGTCACTGTGATGATACACAGTGGCTCTCGCGGGCTGGGTCACCAAGTCTGTGATGACTACATCAAGTTGATGACCCAAGCCATGAGGAAATACAACATTCAAGTGCCCGATAGAGAACTCTGCAGTGCACCCACTACATCACCCGAGGGGCAGGCGTATTTGGGTGCAATGAGTGCTGCAGCAAACTTCGCCTGGGCAAACAGGCAGTGCATGATGCACTGGACCAGAGAGGTATTCGCAAAGGTGCTGCAAAAATCCAGTGAAGAACTGGACATGCATATGATATACGATGTCTGTCACAACATGGGCAAGGTAGAAGAACATACCATAGATGGCAAGAGGAGGAAGGTGTTGGTTCATCGGAAGGGCGCAACTCGTGCCTTCCCACCGGGTCATCCCGAGACTCCTGCAAAGTACAAGAATATGGGCCAGCCCGTTCTGATTCCGGGCACCATGGGTACTGCCTCTTACATTCTTGTGGGGAATCCGAAGAGCATGGAGCTGTCTTTTGGGTCAACTGCCCATGGAGCTGGCCGCTTCATGAGCCGGGTGAGAGCCACAAAGGAGTTCAGAGGCGGCGAGGTGCAGCGAGAACTTGCAGCCCGCGGTATAATTGTCAAATCGCCTCAAGCGATAGGCATTGCCGAAGAAGCGCCCGGAGCTTACAAGGACGTCGACGAAGTCGTTAGGGTCTCACATGAGATTGGAATAGCCACAAAAGCTGTCAGACTACGACCTATCGGAGTCATCAAGGGTTGAGGGCGTTGTCCCTTCGTCCTTTGGAAGCGCCATCAGCACAAGAGCGACTCCAAGAAGGATGACCACAAACCCAACAAGAGTCATCGCAGAAGGAATCTCTTGAAGAATCAAAGCGGCTAGCAATGTCGCCCCGACAGGCTCCCCAAGCACTGCAGAAGACACAACATATGCCGGGACCAGCGTCAAGAGGTAGTTGTTCACCGAATGACCCAGAGCTGTTGGGAAGACTGCAAGTGCAATGAACAGCGCTATCTCAGACGGAATGAGTACTATCACGTCTACACCTGTAGTCAAACACAGTGCAAGCGTTGTTAGGGCAGCAGAGAAGTAAACAACAGTAGTATACACAGAATTGGGGATTCCCCTTGCGTATTTTCTGCCGCCGATGAAGTAGACTGATAGGAAGAAGGCGCTAAGAAGAGCAAGGAGATCGCCTGCAAACGCCTCGGTCCCGCTCGATTCGATGTCGGCCAACGCAAGTACAGATGCACCTGTGAATGCTATGAGTACACCGGCCCATGCTCTTGCCCGAGGCGACTCTCGTAGTACTAGCGTTGACAGAACAGCTGTGAATATCGGCGATGAGTCCGTCAACACGACGCTGGCTGCAACGCTGGTCATCGAGAGAGAAACAAACCATGCAGAGAAATGCAGAGAAAGCATTATGCCTATGAATATCAGCCACGTCCACCTGCCCTTGAGAACAGGCTCCTTGAAGGCATGAAGATTCCCGCGGAACGCGCCGACTGATGCCATGATCATTGATCCGTATAACGTTCTCCAGAAGACTTTGACAAGTGGCGGCGATATACTGAGGCGTATTAGAATACTGGCACTCGACACCATCGAGACTGACAAGATGAGCAGCAGAATGACACGAAGATGATACCGTGCGTCAATAAGCTTGGGCTCGCCCATTTTCTTACACCGTGAACTTGCGAAGACACAGTATGCATCGAAGGCCTTCATCAGTGATTTCTGCAACTTGTGAAGAGCACGATGGACACTGCTGTACCATCAAGCTCTCAAGACTGCGTTCCAGCAGGAAGGTTCGAACATCGCTAACCGACTCGTACTCAAAGAGCGCTTTCCCGTCGGCCCCTTGCACCATGTAGGAGAGGTCCTTAGAGTCTTTTCGACAAAACATAAGGATTGGCTTGACCAACTCAATCGCGAGCATAATCTCCATGCCCACTCCAAGAGAAGGGCTCGAGACTTCTGCAACAACGAAGTCACACATCCTTACCGCGTTCGTGTCACGTCTGTAAGTCTCGGTAGGATTCACTTTCGGACTGAACTGCGGTGCAAAGACCGTAATGCCCAGCTCTTCTAATGTGTCAACGACGACCCGGTAGAAATCGTCTTTCCTGAGGCTGGCGTTTACAATGGGTCCTGAGAGATATGCTTCAACCATACGTATCACATTGCTGCCAGTTTCGATTATGCCCTATGCCTTGTTCGATTTGAGCTCGCTTATCGACGGAAGCGACCCATCGTCCGGTACCTCTTCGAAACTACCTGAACGTCCCAATGACAACTGTATCTTCCCTTGCCACTCCTTTGCCCAGCCGTTTGTGATCCTAATCACTTTCCCGGCAGAGACGGATCCGCTTTCGCCAAAGCCCCACAAGGAAAAGACTGCTGTGCCGGTTTCGTCCGCCACAAGTACCTCGGTAAGCTGAGTCTTGCGGCCAGTTCGCGTCGAGATTATCCGGGGCGGAGCTACAGACACGACCCTAACCAGAAGGTCGGAGACGTTCTTGTCGGCTTCCAAGTCTTTCAGCTTCAATACAGAACCCGTTGCTGAACATGTTCTAACATGCAATTGAGTCTTCCGTGTGGTGCAGGACATGCTGCTTGATGGCGCATACTGAGCGATACAGCTGTGCTGTCCTGCGAATCTCAAGTTGAGCAATGGCCATGCAGTCGATCCAAACTCTCGATAGAGGTGCAGAACCGCGTTTCAGAAGAGCTAATCTTCTTCGTCGTCAAGCAACATCCTGGCTTGGCCAGACTCCGATTTCGTATCTGATTCTTGCTTTTCTATTATGGCACCAAGTTCACGGATTGTCTCTTCGTCCACGTCCATCGGGCTCTCAGACACCTTGCGGACTTCTGGAGAACTCGTTTCCTTGCTTGCGGAGGGACCTAAGACTTTGTCTAAATCGCGCATAGCTTTTGCGCCTACGGCGTGCACGCTTTCCTTCTCAGGTTCTGATGAGACAGTCTCATCGCACCGGATGGCGTCGACTGCTGCACCCAGATGTTCACGAGGAATACGATCTATCTCTGCGGCAACTATATCGTCTGCATCGAGGGCATCGGAAATCAGCTGTTTAGCAACTGTCGCCGACATCGTGTCGGAAGAACCGCTGATTCTCTCAGAGGCTGAGAGCAAGTCCTCGCGTCGCTCTTCAGCATCCATGCTAACCATTGGCCCTGTTTCCTCTGCCAAGGATTCCGCGCCGCTGGTTGCGATGTCAAAGCCAGCCTCCGCTGCCTCGCCCTCTTCCCGAGGCGCCTGCTCTACAGATGCTGGGCTTGGAACATGCGCAGTCTCCGACGGCTCATCGAGGACCTCTACTACTTCATCGACTACCTCATATTCCTCTGAAGCCTCAACCACATTTCCCTGCTCGTCAATCAGGACTTCCTCTACGACTTCCTCCGGCGGCGCTTCTTCCGGCTCTTTGTGTTCGCGAGCAGCGGCCTTGCCCTTCACCGCACCCTTTACAGCTTGGTCACTGAATCTGAATAGCTCTGATGTGGGTACGTCAGGTAACGTTACACCGACGTACTGAGCAGCAGCCGTCAAGAGTATCTTGAGCATTTCATCTCTGCGCTCTCTGTCGATTGCCACCATAGGATATGTGGGAACGCCGAGAATCTTCTGAATGACTTCGGGCTTCATTGCATTAGGCTTGTCTTGTTTGTTCGCCAATGCAAAGACAGGTACCTTGGGCGCGTCGCGTCTGATTAGCTTCAGTATGTCCTTGCTGATAATCACGTTGCGCAAGGTAGAATCACACACCAAGAATATTACATCAGCGCCATGAAAGTAGAACTTCCACAGAGTCCGGAAACGCTCTTGACCGGCGAAGTCCCAGAGGACAAGAGAATAGCTGCCGAAGCGAATATTCTCGACCGTTTCAAGGTTCAGCGCAATCGTCGGCACGTATGATAGGGGAGGACTGTTGCCTAAGAGGAGTTGCAGAGTTGTGGTCTTTCCGACTCCGCCCTCTCCCACGAGGGCAATCTTGAGTCGAGTCGTAATCATGGGTTCAATGAGTGACGCGTACTGCTTCGCGACACCACGAACTCCGCTTGCTCTGATTTTCTTTCCTAGCTCCTTGGCTGCAGAGTCTAGTCTCTCGGAGATGACATGCTCATCTTCTCCCGTGTCACTGACAAAGATGAGCAGCATGTCAGATTCGACAGACCGGGCAAGGAATTTCTTGTCTCCAACAATAAGCGGAAGATCCATGAAACCCCCATGCTCTGCGAGAAGGTCCGCCCTCGTTGTGATGAACTCGTTGATTTCATCAGGAGTCACCGTAGTTGGCCAGTACTGAGATGAGGCGAGGATCTTTCGCCCATAGACAAGGAAAGTATTGTGAATCATTCAGTACACCAGCATTAGATTGTGCCGAAGCCGGCAGGTCAATCCTAGCATGTGCTTCTTGGGTTTGACATAAGTTAAAGCTTCACGTGATTTATGCCCGAAGATCGCGATTGGGTCTCGATGCTGTGGTGCTTTAATCTATCTAAGACCAGCTACTGCTTGGAGACATCAAAACAACATGAACAGAGAAATGTCGGTTCACCATGCGGCCGATTCATCTGCTTTTGAAGAGATTGCTGCAGTCTATAATGCAGCCAACGGCCTCGACAATCCAGACCATACGGACCTAGATGGCGACTATTTCAAACAGAGCTATTCTATCCCTGACGTCGATATCACGCGGGATGTAATGCTTGTACGAAACAAGATTGGACGGGCAGTGGCTTTCGGCGCGATCCTACCTGTCATGGGGCGGGCTTACCCAAGCTCGCTCTTGACGATGTATGTGCACCCTGCGTTCAGACAAGCAGGCATAGGAAGCCAGCTGCTAGGCAATCTTATTGCAGGTGCACAAGACAAGGGAGCTAGCAAGGTCACCTGTAATGTACCAAGCTTCAGGCCAGCTGCAATATCTTTCTTGGAGAAGCGAGGCTTCAGGCCCATACGGGAATGGGCCAAGCTTGTTCATACTGATATCGGCAATATTCATGGTCAGACGGGCTCGACCAAGTTGACCTATCGAACTATAGAAGACCGAGACGCAGGTAAATGGGCTTCTCTCCAGAACAGTCTGTTCAAGGGTTCGTTCAACTACAGAGAAGTCACCCCTGAAGACTACGTCAGGAAAACCCAGGCAGACACGTTTTGCAGGGACTTGGCCCTTTTCGGCCTATGCGAGGGGCATACAATAGCGTACTGCATCGGAACTCTGTTGGGTCCGATGGGCAGTCAGGTTGGTGAAAGGCGCTTGGTGATAGATGGCATCGGAGTGACCCCTCATTTTCGACGCCATGGCTTTGGCAGTTCGATACTCAATGAGATTCTGGTCCGCGCGGCTTCTATGGGCGTTAAGCGGTCGGAGCTGATTGTCGACACTGTTGACTTCCCTGCATCGATGATGTACAAGGCCGCCGGTTACCGGGAGCGGTACAAACGAATCTGGTACGAATGCAAGCTGACCTGAACTACGTGCATAGGGTTGGGCGGGAGCTCGCCGGGCCGAAGCCCGCATCGTGCGAACCTCCCGCTTCCGTTGAGCTCGATTGTCGCGTCGCACGGCAAAAACCGGTAATGCGCAAGTACTTGCAATGGCAAGGGGGACCAATTTAGAAACTCGGAGATTTGGGACCGTGTTGCGAATGCGAGTTCCTAGACGGGGGACCGTGCTCCTCGACATAAACCACTCATCGGAATTGACTCTGGCCGGAACCGGAATCAACCAAGAATCTTGGGCAGACTAGGCATATGAACCTATCTAGTCTTCGAAACGTAAAATGAAACAGCAATTCGCCATTAAGCGAAGCAGGGAGACTTAATGATCAGGTATGGCTTTCCAAACTCACGACGAGCTACTCCAGTATGGTAGCAATTGCGCAGCGGAGGTTCGTCATGCCGGAGTTCGGTTTCTTCGCAACCCTCCGTATAGACTCGACCAGACCGGGAGGCAGCCAGGATGCCCGCGTGTCAAAGAGTCGGCCGGGCATAGATATGGATCTGAAAAGAGATTTGGGCGCCGGTCCCAATCCCGGAACCGGCACCGGGCTTTAGACTAGCCAAAGTTTGGTTTGCCCTGGTTGCTCGCTGGATGAAGTTGGCTTCATTCAGGGATCTACCATGGCCCATCGGGTGGTACAACAGGACGTGTCTCAGTGTTCATTTTGGTTATTCACCGAGAATTACTCCAGTTATTCACCCACAATCTTCAGATTGACAGTCTTCTACGCGCGGTATCAATTAAGAAGACAAAGACTATCATTCATGGAGGCCATCAAGAAAGGGGATTAAATAGTGTGGAGAGAACGTGCCGGCAGACTGCAGACCCTGCTCTTCATCAGCCATCCAGTTGATAGACATGAGAGCGTCTGCTGGATCATTGTTCGATGGCAGATTAATTCCTTGACCGAACTGGGCGGTCCTGTCTAGGATTGTGACCGTCACTACAGATCGGCCGTTTCCCCACTTTGTGAAAGACCCTCAGCGTGGGAAATTGTCTCGCAACAGCCGCAAGTGATGATGCACCATTTCGCGTGCTTTTGGATCGTCAGGCGTCTTTTCAAGATCAGCGATTAGAGATTGAAGGAAGTATTCGGGGAAGAACAACCGCACCCGAATGTCGTTGAGAAGAAACAGCCACTTGTCAAATTCGCCAGAGGACCCCTTTCTCCGTTTCTCGGAGACAATTCTGTACTTCTTCAGAGTCTGAACTGCTTCTTTCAGTTCCTTGGGGGGAATGCCCAGTGTGGCCTCTAGCTCGGACATGTTTGCTGGCCTACGCCTCAGCTCGTTCAGCATATCGTAGCAGTCAGGGTCTGCAAGAACTTGAGCGACGGCAACTGTATCGTCCGGTGTCTTCTGCCATTCTGTCAGAAATTCCAGCACCTCGCCCTTGTATTCTGCTGCGAGCTCGGGATCCACCATAGTACTTGCAGACTCCATAGCTTGGAGAGGTGGAGCACGGAAGACCTCAAGATCCTTTATCATAAAGACACAGGTTCTGCCTATTTCGTCTACCCAGTCGCTCTTGATGATACCTAGCTCCTCGAACGGCGCTAGTATTGAATCCACGCTTACGCTCGGAAGACCTGTGACCATCTTGAGCCATTCCTCAAGGTCCTCCTTGGATATTCCTCCCTTCCAGAGTTTCGGAAAAACAGCCCTTGAGACTTCGTCAGCAAACAGGCGGGCCAAGCGCGACTCGTCTGTCATGCCAGCAAGTCTGATTATTCTGCGGTAGGTGTTCTCGAGTTCTGTTTGGAACTCGGAATCTGTCATCGATACAACCGCATTGGTTAGCGGAGAAACAACAGACGTTATTGCTGCCTCGTACATCTTTGGATCTTCAGATGGTGTCAATAACAGTGACACACAGTATTGCTCCTCTTCACGGAGAATGCCTGTGTAGTATGATGCAACGCTATACTCCTCGCCGCCAATTCGAACACTAAGAGATGAGAAACCGGCTGTGGCATCACCCATAGCGTGCGACGTAAAGATACGCATGATTTCGGTGTTCAAGTCTTCTTTGTAGTAGTCAGCGAAATCATTGGGGACCTTTGCTTTCAACACGGCCCCTATCTTGCTGTCCCAGTCAATCAGAAGCATTGCTACGGGCATGATCTTCTACTCCGGTCCCTTGCTCGCCAGTGTGCGAGGAGCTTGTCTTTTTTATGGCTGCGTGGCGCCGCATTAAAAAAGCTTGTGACAAAACCGTCATATTGATTCCACTGCAAGCGTCGATTCTCGTTCCTGAGCCGCTGGCCAGCGAGTTCCTAACCCGTTTTCCGGCCCTTCCGTCCTAAGAACTCTAGTATTCTCCTGTGCACTTGGTCCGCGACTTGCTCTAATGTCTGAGTAGCATCAACGATTTCGAAAAGGCCAGCATCCTCATGTGCCATTTCCAAGTAGGCCTGACGCACCTTGACAAGCCGCTCAATCTTCTCGAATTGCTCGTTACTCTGGTACTCTCTACCTAGCACTCTTGCGAGACCTGTTTCTACTGGGACATCAAGTACGAAAACCAGATCAGGCTCTGGTGGGTGAATTCCCTCCCTATTCCTTCGAAGGATTTCCCTCCAGTGGATTCCAGTACTGGCGCTCTGGTATGCTCCATTGGCGAAGAAATATCGGTCCAACACAATTATCTTGCCTGCGTTGAGAGCGGGGCGAATGCGATTTCGGACGTGCCATTCTCTATCGCGAACGAAGAGCTCAAGTTCCTCGGCCGGGCTTAATCCGCCTCTCGGGGACCGATCCCTTATTTGACGCCCCCATTCACTCTCACTCGTGGGCTCATGAAGCTTGACAGCATCATACCCCTCTTCCGTCAGACGCGTGACAACCAGCTCAGCTACAGCAGTCTTACCAGAACCGTCGATGCCTTCTAGTACAAAGAGCAGGCCCTTGCGGCTTCTCCGATTCTTCATTTGGCTGACTGCCTTCGACGGGTGGTTAAGGCCTCCTCGTTTTCAATGTATGGGATGGTTTGACGATGTAATAGATCCAGGAGATGATTTCTGGATGAACGAACCTTTTCATCTCATGGCACCACGAGTCTTGAATTAGACGTGAGGGCAGTCCTCCACGAATCCTATGACTGGCCGGAAGGACTGATTTCGATGACAATGCTTAAATCAGAATAGGATAGGATATCCTATCCTAGGAACCGGAATGCGGATTGTCGCTCTGTATACATCATTGTTGCTTGTTCTCTTTGCTCAGTGCCTGTCGCCGGCCTCCGCTGTCGTGACACATATCCACGAGCATTCTCAGCAATCTTCAGGAATAACCATCAGTATCGATTTCGGCAATTATACGAACGCGAGTTACGCTGGTATCAACGCAGCCAATGTGCTGAATGCGACGCAGTCAATAGCGCAGGTAGAACTGAGCTGGTACGGCGATTTCGCATTTGTGATAGCAATTGACGGTGTCTCGAATGATCCCACCGCGGGACTGTGGTGGCAGTATTGGGTAAATGGACAACTGGGGCCTGTGGCCGCGAACAAGTATGAGCTTGAAGACAACGACTCTATTCAGTGGCGAAGAGATCTCTCTCATTTCAATGCAAACGAGGAAGGCCAGTTCAATTACTCCGTCTTGTTTGGGGCGAGTACACTAGGGGTGCTTACTCTGGTGTTCTTGGGTATACTCTATAGGAGAAAAATGAGAGGCCAGTGAGAAAATGAAGGAGAAATGTCTGTTAGCAGCATTCATCTTGGCAACTATCATTCATGGCGGAGGGACGTTCATCAGTAATGACTACGGCGCCATACTCATCCCAAACATATGGGGAAATACAGAGATCACCTGGAGAGTTGCTGATTGTCCCAGTGCTCCCTTCAGCCTGTACTGGTCTGGCAATGGTTACTGGCTTGCTCAGCCTGACAGCAGGATGACATTGACTGTTCTTGCAGTGGGGCAAGACATTGAAGGCATCATAACGCTGGGCAACCGGACTTGGCGCGCCAATGATACAGATCTTGCAAAGGACTTGGCCCTTGGGGTATGGGGTCTAACGGCATGGCTTCCAGGACTAATAGTCAAGACAGGAGAAGGAGACCTCAATGACCTGAATGAAACGGCTTTCGAGTCAGCCCAAAGACTGGCGGGAAACTACCTGAATGGTACGATGTCGTCCCACCGCGGTGTTGTAGAAGTAAGCGGAGTTGCCTACAACTGCTTGGTCTTCGACTATGAACAGGACGAGACTTCCTACGGCGAACCCCAGAGGACGTATCTAGCCTATGACACTGGAACAGGCCTGCTCGTGAGAGGAAACACCACTTACTCGTTCGGTACCCCCTACAGGCTCTCGATTGAATTCTCGTCGGTTTATACCCCCGCTTCGGTCATACTCACGGTCACAGTCGTGTTCTCAGTAGGGGTGGTCATCGTTCTTCTGGTATGTGTCATCAAGCGGAGATGAATCAAAAGATGATGGAGAACCAGACCGTCCACGAACGTGAAGGCCAGGAAATTAGGCGAAGTCAGTGGGTAGCCCTGACAGGAATCATGAGTGGTCTTGCTCTCCTTGGCAACTATGCATTGGTGGGCGTGCCAAACGTGGAAATGGGCTCAAGCATTCTCTTCGTCACCGCCTATGTATTTGGATTTCATATGGCGATTTGGTGTACTCTGATCATGTCGATAATCTTCGGCATGTTCAATCCGTGGGGCGCTCTCTTGCCCCAGATATATCTCTGTCAACTTGCAGGATGGTTTGTAGTAGTTGCGGCCGGAGCAATCGAAGGCAGGAACCGCGGGACGGCGCCAACTAGCCAGACCAGCCCGATAGAATTCGGGGTCTTGGGTGCCGTCACAACATTGTTCTTTGATCTCATTACTAACCTAGGATTCTCATGGGCATTCGACCTTCCGTACTTCGGCGTGGTCGCTTATGGACTCCCTTACATGATGGTGCACGTTACCTCGAACTTCTTCATCTTCCTTGTCGTTGTGCCGGTGATTAGTCGCCTAATCGATAGGTCATTCGGGGCGGCAATTTGGCGTAATATCATTGAACATCCTGTTTCACTGGGTGAAGAATAAAAGAGAATTATAGTCTAGACACTGGAGAGTATGTTGGATTGAGCTGGAAAAAAGAACTCATTCGGCTTGCTGAACCCGCTGATGGGCGCGTCCCGCACGCCTTCAAGGCGCACCACGCAGCTGTTGCAGTGATCATGATTGGCAGACAGCAGCCTTTGGGCCGCTACGAACTGTGTGATAACCTGTCAATCGGTGAAGGCAGCGCAAGGACTCTTCTCAAGAGGCTGACAGTAGCTGAATACACAACCGCGGATGGGAAGCAAGGTCAGAAGCTAACGCGCAAAGGACTCGCGCTCTTCGACCAGATTACACGAGACATTCCTTTGGGCTTGTTTCTAGATGTTCCGAGACTCGTCATGTATGACTATGCATACGCGAATATCGTGAAGGACAGAGCACAGAACGTAAGCGACGGGATCAGACAAAGAGATGAGGCAATCATCCAAGGAGGCTATGGCAAAGCAGGTGCCACGACCCTCAAGTACAGAGAAGGCGTGTTGACAATGCCTCCGGGCAACTTCGACATACTCTCCGAGTATGGAGATGAGGTTGCGCTAGTGATAGATAGCGTGAAGCCCGAAGATGGCGATGCAATCGTCATCGGATCAGCCGTAGACTCCAACCTAGCCAGAGAAGTCTCGATGGCAGCCGTCATGACCCTCTTCGAAGTGGAATAGCCATGCAGACAGACGTGTTCGGAAATGTTCCACAGGTTATCGTGGACGTCCATGAAACAACAGGCAAGGGCATGAATGCTACTAAGCACCTGATGTCAATGCTACAGAAGGAAGGCATACTCTATGCTGTTCAGGAGATACCAATTGGTGATGTGCTCGGATCAGATGGCATCGCGATAGAGAGGAAGACAGTAAGTGACTTAGTAAACACTCTCAGAGGCGGCAATCTTGGAGTTCCTCGTCTCAACAGACAGCTTGACGGACTCATGAAGTACGAGAGACCTCACCTGCTGGTTGAGGACATACTCGCAATCAGAAGAGACCCTGTGAAAGGCTGCATCTATATTCCATTCAAGACCAGACAGACAAAGGGCAAACCCTACGTGGTAACAATGGAGAGAGTGAGCTACATCCATCCCAAGGCATTGGACGCCCTGCTTGAGAGCATCAGTGAAAGAGGTATACACTTGCTGGAGGGCTTCAACTCGCTGCATTCAGCTGGACTTCTTTACGGACTATTGATGGCAAAGGAAGAAACACATGACGAGCAGACAAGCAGGCTTCCAGTGATTCGGACACGGAAAGGTCTGGAGACCCTCAGCAACGAACAAGAGTTCTTTGTCGCCGGCCTCCCGGGAATAAACGTCGTGCGGGCAAGAAGCCTCCTCAAGCATTTTCGCTCACCAATCGAGGTCATCAGTAGGACGGACGAGTGGATTGCGGTCTCGGGCATAGGACCAAAGACAATGGCATCAGCTCGAAAGGTCCTATTCTCAGACTACTCAGATGCATCCCCAGAAGACAAGGTAGTAGAGTCCGAAGCCAAGAGAAACGATACGGCAGAGTTGTCCTAGCTCGATAGTTTTAAAAGATGAGACTATTCTATGGCTAAAGAATACTTCCGTAGAGATGACCATAATGGGTGAGATTCGTGTCGCACTAGCTGGGCTGGGCAACTGCGCATCAGCACTTATCCAAGGAGTGCACTACTATCGCAACGCAAGAGCCGATGAGGATGTTCCAGGTCTCATGCATGTTGATTTCGGGGGATATTTCCCTAGAGACCTGAAGTTCGTTGCGGCATTCGAAGTCAACAGGAACAAGATAGGGCATGACATTGCTGAGGCAATGTGGGTGAAGCCTAACTGTGCCCCGATCTTCGCCCCTGATGTTCCAAGGACGGGGGTTGAGGTTATGCCGGGTCCCATTTTGGATGGCGTGGCACCCCATATGAGGGATTCGTTCTTCACTTACGACGAGAGCGAAATCCAGCCGGTGGATGTGACTGAAGAACTAAGAAAGGCAAAGGCTGATCTCCTCATCAACTACCTTCCAGTCGGAAGCGAGGCAGGTGCACGAATGTACGCGCAAGCCGCGTTGGATGCTGGAATAGGGTTCATCAATGCGATGCCCGAGTTCATTGTGTCAGATCCGAATAGCCCTCATGAGAAGGAGTTTCTGAGAAAGGGACTCCCTTGTGCTGGGGACGACGTGAAGAGCCAGCTTGGAGCCACCATTCTCCATCGTGTGCTTACACAGCTTTTTGACCAGAGAGGACTGGTTGTACTGAACACATACCAGTTGAACATAGGCGGAGATACGGACTTCGAGAATATGCAAGTCGAAGCCAGATTGAAGTCAAAAAGGATTAGCAAAACTGCAGCTGTGACAAGTTGCGTCGACTATGAGCTGCCGACCAAGATTGGACCAAGCGACTATGTTCCATTCCTAGAAAACAACAAGGTCTGCTATATCACAATGAGAGCGAAGTCCTTCGGTGACCAGCAAATAGACCTCTTTCTGAAGCTCTCAGTCCAGGACTCGACAAACAGTGCTGGCGTTATTATCGATGTAGCAAGGGCAGTCAAGATAGCCTTGGACAGGGGAATCGGAGGAGAACTCTCAAGCATAAGTTCCTACAGCTTCAAGCACCCTCGCTACCAGATAGATGACTTCGAAGGACGCAAGCGCGTGGATCAATTCATCGAAGGCAAGAGAGAACGTTAGGGACCAGTTGAGCAGCATCTCATTGACACGGACTTCACAACGACTTCGTCTACGTCATGCTTAGCAAGTAGGGGCACATGCAGAAGAAACAACATGCGTACTAGGAAATGCTTGACCTCGCTAGGAGCGTAAATGCTTCTTCTACGTTTTGTCCGTTAAGTGCACTCGTTTCCAGATAACCAACAAGACCGTGCTCTTGGACGAATGCTTTTCCCATCTCAGGAGTAATGACGCGCTCGTTCGCCAAGTCAACCTTGTTTGCAAGGAGTATAATCGGTATTCGCTGTCCGAGCGCGTTGTCAGTCTCTTCAATCCATTTGGGCAACTCAGCCCAAGTGTTCCTTCGAGTCGTATCGTAAACCAATAGCGCTCCTTTGGATCCTTTGTAGTAACTACTGCGAATGAAATCGAAACGCTCTTGACCCGCCAAATCCCAAACAAGGAGCTTTACAATCACGCTGTGCCCGTTGAAATTCTCCACAGTGACTGTCTTGACTGCAAACTGGGACCCTATGGTTACAATGTACTGCTCCGAGAACTTCTGAGTGAGAAAGCGATTGACGAGTGCGGTCTTCCCACTTCCGCCCGCGCCAATCATAACGACTTTCCTCATGAAGTCGAAGTTCGTAGACACTGACACCATCGTCTTCGCTTGTGACGTAACGGTCCCTGCTTTCTTGCCTTTGCCTGGTCCCCTATGCTTGTTCTCCGGGCAATACGGGGACCACGAAGAGATTCCATCCTACGCTATTTAGACTTTCTAGGATGGGACCTCAGCTTTTCTTCAATCTGCCAGTCCCGAGGATGTGTGGATTTGACTGTCCATTCAATGAACAAAGCATGGTCCGGTGCCCAGTCTTCGACATCAGAAGGTGTTATATTCGACTTAGCTGGCGGGTAGCGCTAGCCGGGAGGAAACGAAATTGCAGCTCGTCACCGTCAAAATGAGCGACATATACGTGAGCGCACTCGATAAGCTCGTCGAACGCGGGATGTACCCATCACGGAGTGAAGCGATTAGAGTCGCGATAAGAGACCTGCTCATGAAGGAACTCTGGATTGATGGTGTGCCCGTCTCAAAGCAATCTGATGCAAGAGCCGAAGGATAGCCAATGCGCAGATCGGACAAATCGTAAGACGAACGATTCCGCGATAAGGACATATATTCTTACAGACCGGAGAGTCCGTGTCTAGATACGCGGAAGACACTTTAAGGATTCAAACGTGCATCAGCCAACCATCCGATAGTCCGTAGGAGCAAGAGAAGCTTGAACCTTAGGATCTTCTTCAAGAGTATGAGATTCGCGTTTCGGTCACGCCGACGCATATTTGCGTTCATCATAATATACGCCGTACTGTACATAATGGTTGGCAAGGGCCTGGAGGCACCGGGTCCGGATTGGTGGCTCTGGCCTATAGTGGCCTTCTCGGTGGCAACGGTGTACGCAATTCTGATTAGTCAGTTTAGAAGAAGAGACATTGCAATCCTGAAATGCGTCTCTTGGAGCAATCCGGACGTCATGTTGCTCCTTATTGGCGAGGTCGTGGTTGTCTCGATCTCTGCATTCCTTGTCGTGTTCCAGCTGACTGTTGAGGTCCTAGGCGTGACACAGTATTTCGTCGGTACCACGAGCACGCCGCTGGTCACATGGCTTACGAATTACATAACAATCAGCGCCGGGCCCATGTTCATCACCCTGTTCCTCATAGTAGTTCTTCAGATACCTGGACTAATACTAGCGCAATTCAGAGCAAACCACATTCCGCCAATGATGGCGATAAGGGAGGAATAGAGATGGCGAACCCAATAATCCAAGTTCAGGGTGTCAACAAAGAGTACGGCAGGGGAAAGAAGACAGTCGCCGCACTGAAAGACATCAACATAGAGATAATGCCCGGAGAGTTCGTCGCCGTAGTGGGCCCATCCGGTTGCGGCAAGTCGACGCTTCTTCATGTCATGGCAGGACTTGAAGCACCGACCTCTGGAAGGATACTCCTCGACGGAGTCGATGTGACACTCATCAGTGAGCGAGACATGCCTAAAGTACGAGCCCAGAAGATTGGTTTTGTCTTTCAGGCGTTCTTGCTCATAGAAGACCTAACCGCATTCGAGAATATCGAGGCAGTGCTCTGGCCCAGTCTTGAGCTAAAGAAGGAAAAGGAGGAAGCGATGGCGCTCGAGGTCCTACGTGAGGTCGACATGCTTGAAAGGAAGGACCATTTCCCAAGGCAGATGAGCGGTGGAGAACAACAGAGAGTCGCCATAGCAAGGGCGCTCGTGAACAATCCTCCAATCCTCTTCTGCGACGAACCTACAGGCAACCTCGACTCCAAGACAGGCGAGACTGTCATGAAGATCATCGCAAGCCTGAACAAGGATAGGAAAATGACAGTCGTGCTTGTGACTCACAATGAGGAACTAGTGAAGTATGCCAAACGCATTCTGCGAATGAAAGACGGAGCCATCGTCGGGGAAAGTAAGAGCCGTCAGGAATGACCAGCCGCGGTCGCGGGCGACCTCGAGCTGCCTAGTTCCCCGGGATGAAGCAGATGACCCGGCTGTTCCCGGAGATTGAGCGGAAATGCCCAGCAAAGAATGCCAAGAGTCCGAAAGCTTGGCTGAGGCAATGGCCGAGAATGGGTTGAACGAAGAGGCCATGTACGGATTCCTACAGGCGGCCGAATGCTGGAGCAGATGGGAATCATTCTCCAAGACCGCGATGTGCTATGAAAGGGCATATGAACATGGCATGTTGTGCCATCAATACAAGGCGGCAGCCGAAACCATAATGAAAGCGGCTTGGGCATGGGCAAGACAGGGTGAACATGACAAGTACGGACTTGACTGCCAAATCGCATCCGATGCATACATGGCAGCAGCCGATGAAGAAAAGGACCCACTGCCTCTCGTGGACGCCGCGTTCTCCTCCATCCTCGGAGGAAATCTCGACATGGCTAGGAAACTTATCCATGGAGCATTAGAGACAACCAGAGGAAAGGGAAAGGAGCTTGTTGATCTCGCACTAATGCTTAGCGAGTATGACTTTGGCAAAGCAGACACCTACATTGAGTCTGTACTTGCAGGTCTCCTAGAGCAGGACGAGCTCAGCAAGGTCAAAAGAGACTTCTTCCTCATCCTATCGGAGTTCGTGCGTGCATCACTCGAGTCGGAGGCGGCAATCACCATCGCCAGTCTAGCAGTGAGCACTGGACTAGATCAAACCAGACTGAGAGAATTAGTCAAGAAGGGCATAGATGAGGGGCTTATACCCGCTTCATTTGATGAGGAAACGGAGGAAGTCGTCATAGACGCAAGCAGGTATGACCCAGAAAGCTTGACGCTCAGGAAAGGACCCATACTTAGCAGAGACCTCAAGGACCCAGGAGCATGGGACGCCGACCTAGATGAGTAATGCTGCCCGTGGGTCAGGCTTACCTATTGTTGAAGACCGCCTAGCTGGGCCGGACTAATTGACGGGAAACGTTTTTAGTCCGATTGTTGTTTGATGCCGTTGACTCGGCTCTGTGGACTACTGGTGGTATCAATGACTGACGGGCTCAAGTGGCTGCAATGCCCAATCTGCAAAGAGACAGTCTATTGGAAGGTTCCGGAGAAGGTCCTAAAGAATGTCAAGCGATTCCCGACCCCCGTCATCATAAAACATGAGGACCATTACGTTGTCTGTTATGTCGACAGTCATTACCAAGTCGCGGATACTGAGATTGCTTCGGCATTCATTGAAGCCAAAGCAAAAGAGTAAGCTCTATGCATCACGCTTCCGAGAGGACGTAGGTTGCCGTTCAGCTACTAATCACGAGTGTGAAAATCAAGGTCGTTGTCGAGAGCCCATTCAAGAACTCTTGAGGCCTGAGCGCTAGCCATTCCCCAACTCCTCAAGTTAGAGACCAGATTCCGAATGCCCAAGACCCAATCACCCAATACGCTCTCAATCCTGCTTCTGATGCCCAAGTCTTTGGTCGACTTGAGGATGGGTGTGAGCTTCGTAACAAGAGTCTGCGAGAGAACGAGGATTGTTTCAAGCCGCGCAAGCCACTCCTCACGAGGAAGACCAGCGAGAGTCTGGGCCACAGCCAAGTGATAGTCATATTGTGAAGTGTAATAACGGAGACGCCAGCTCAAGACCTCCACTAACAGCGTCTTCTGAGCAGCACTTGCCGATGTCTTGATTAATAGTGCCAGGAATCGCTCACACATGTCATCGGCTGACTGACTGGCATCATAGTAGTGGGCCATCGCCTGCTGGTACTCCCCACTATAGAGTGACAGGTCAGCCTCCTTGGTCGATCTCTGGTACCTTTCAAGAATCGACCTTGTGGACTCACCCTCGCTTTCGGAAACCAAAGGTTCTTCGTCGCCAGTCACGCTTTCACCATTTGTCATATTGTCGACCAATTACGTTCAAACCTGTGATGAGAGTGGCTTTTTGAAGTGTGAAAGACTCTTGAACATTGCTCGGCTCGCCCACAATCAGGAACAAGCGTCCAGATGGGAAATGCCCGCGCCCTAGTCGATAGGAGGACGGTTCTGCTCCTTATACTCATCGTCTGATTCGGTCCAATGCACGAACTGCTCGCTGGGCGGAAGATCTGAGTAGAGTTCCTTTCTATGTGCTTCCAAGCAGTTTGTATCTGTTCCCGCCAGCTCAGCCATTGTCATCACCCGGTTGCCAGCTTGTGCTGCTGCCTCTTTCACAGGGGCAATCCACGTCTCCCAGTCGGGGGATCGTATCAGATGGTGATCAATTGCCAAGACCGGAACCGTGGAAGCCAATCTGACAAGAGAGTAGAGAGCGGTCTGACGATGCGATTCTCGGAATTGACCCAAGTATATGGGCGGCCCACCTACTATAGCTACATCTGGTGTCAAAGACAGGCAATAAGACAGTGAGTCGCGGTCCACGGGACCTTGCACATCCGGGACGAAGAGCAACCGTTTGCCTTGGCAGGAAACGGCAGTTGCGAGAACGAAACCCAGTTCTGAGGCATTCGGTCCGTGCGGCAAAGGAGGAGAGTAGTTGACTGTCGTGGTCCCAAAGGTATAGCTTTGACCGTCAGCCCATCTGATATCTTTAGTGACCTCCCTTATGTCTCGTTCAAAATAGAAACCCCGACGTCTTTGGGACGCATTGATATTCTCGCGATTGTCCTTTGCCAGTACCATCTTGCCCTCGAACATGCGTTGCAGTTCCTCGTGTGAGCTGAAATTGTACCGGTAGTTGGTGAAGCCTGGCCGGACATGATCATAATGGTAATGACTGATGGAAATGGCATCAGCACTTCTCGCTGCAACAAAGATGGTCTGAAGCGATTGCTCAAGTTGCCTGTACTCCTGAGGATGCGGCTCGAGACCATACCTTGCAGACAATGCCGCTGATGGATCGAGGATTATGGTCAAGTCTGGGGTCGTCACTTTCGTGCACATCGATCTCAGTCCCATGCTCTCGGCTGCAAGTGGCTCTACCTCAATATCGCCGACAATCACGTTTCAGACTTCCTGTAGTAGCTCAGCCTATACCCATTCTCTTGAACCATCTCAACCTCATAGACTCCAGCCGATGAGCATTGGACCTCAAAACATTCGAACATCCGGCGGTCCGAAGGCAGAAACCTATAACGCTCTGATTCGATATCATCTTTCCCAAACAGCGAAAGATCGCCTTCCCGATGGTGGGGCTGATATTCGTCAATCCTAGCTCGACTCACGAAAATAAGGAAATGCGACAACAGCTCACCAGTCGGTCCGACCAGACGCTCCGAAATCGTGCCTTTGAAAGTGTAGTCCATCACTTCCGGAGCGCCGGTCTCCTCCATAACCTCTCGTACAGCAGCGGCCCGTATATGCTCCCCTGAATGCACCTTGCCCCCAACAAGACCCCATAGACCGGCGTACGGCTCTTTCTGTCGCCTAATGAAGAGATATCGATTGTCACATTCAAGGATCGTGATTGCTATGGGCAGTATCTGAGTCACTTCACGCCACTCCCAGAGAAGTTCCTTCGAGTATAGTAATGATTGGAAGAGGCTGAGGAGCTCTCTTTAAAGATGTGGACCTTCGAGAGCATGCTCTTTGTACGGTCACACGTATGTCGTAGACTTTGGAGGCGAAGGTTCTTAGCGCGACCGCTCCTTTCGCTGACTGGGTTAGAGCCTTGGATGAGCTCCTGAGTCCCGTTCTACGACAGAAAATCCTTGCGCGAATAGTGCCCACTCGCGAGGAGATTGGTAGACAGAACCAGGTCACCAGTAGTCTGGTCGAAGCGCTTGGTCGGCGCGCCAAGGCTATGGGCCTACAGTATTCTTTTATTGAGCCTCAAGGTTCTACGGGAAGAAAACAGACCCAGCTGCGTGGGGCAGCAGACATTGACCTGTTCGTTGGTTTAAGGCCCGGTGACTATTCGGACATACTTGCACTGCAAACGAAAGAAAGACATCAGTCCTTGGACGACCTCTTGAACCGGCTCGTCGAGACTTGGTTCACCCCAGCCGCGAAAGATCTTCGTGCAACTAATGTGCGCAAGACATACTCACAGCATCCGTTCCTGTCACTTGTCATGAAGGGACTCGATGTTGACATCATAGGGTGCTTCGATATCCCCGCAAATGAGCTGGCCAACACTGGACCCGTAACCGCTGTCGACAGAACTGTCCATCACACGCGATACATTGTCGCAAACTTGAACGATAGAATGCGCGAGGACGTCAGGATTCTGAAATCCTTTGTGAGAACAAGCCATGCCTATGGGGATATTGCGGCGCTTGGCAAGATGGGCTTCACGGGTTATTCCCTCGAGCTGGCCGTCATCATGACTGGCGGACTGGATTCAGCGATTGCAGCCATCAGAGACCTCAATGAAGCACCCCTTGATCCAATGCAAAGATCCATTGACACGCTTCATGCAATAGCTCAGTTCAAAGACGATTATGTTTTCATCATTGATCCGACCGACATGCGAAGGAACGTTGCCTCCAGTTTCACGCGACGTTCTTGCTTGTGGCTGTCACGACGTATCAACGAGCTAATTGAGAAAGCCCAAGGCGGCAAACGCGATTTGATGGAGTTCTTCATCGAAAGACCGATCCCTGTGGAGCCACTGCCCGAGCGGGCAGCGTCACATGCTCTTGCTTTTGAGTTCGTGTCTGATGAGAGTGTACACTACACGGTTCTGAGAGACAAGCTCTACAGAATCGCTGCGAAAATCGAATCGGAACTTGAGAGAGAGAAGAACGGTGAGAGACGGTTTGGAAAGGTGCTTACGGAAGTGTATTTTGAGGGAACCAGGTTTTCGCTCGGCATCCTTGTAGAAAGACCCGAGATACCTGCGATGTATCCAAGGAGAGGACCATCCACGAGCCTAGATGGGCCCTGCGTTGAATTCAGGAATGCGCATCCCGATGCATACGAGAAAGATGGCCACCTGTGGGTTGATGAACAAAGACAGTGGACCTCGGCGTCTGACCTTTCACGGGCAATTATAGAAGAGCACAGAGTGCGCGGACTTGAACCCTCAAGTAGTCTCACCGATGTCTCAAGAAGGGTTCTGTACATCCTCTCCACGTACGTCATGCCACTGGAGACGGAGTTCTCTCTTGAGAACGAAGAAGAGTTTAAGCGGGCCAATGCCAAACCAAGTCAATGAATAACCATGCGTGGAGACAGCATAGCCTTCATTTCCCATCCGGACTCAAACACTCATCTGGCCCCTTTTCCTAGACCCAATATCGAATCATTCGAAAGCCCGTTAAGAACGCAGATGGCTGAATCGTATCTAAGAAACAGAGGAATCCTAGAGACCCTGCTTTGCATCAGGTCTCCGCGTGCCAAAGAGAGAGCTGCGCTTCTTGTCCATAGCCCGTACCTAGTCGACTCTATCAAGCTGATGACAGAGATCGGAACGGGTCAACTCGGCGAGAGCGCTTACGCCAGCCCGGAGCTGTTCAGGACGGCACTATTAGCCGTTGGCGGTGCTATGCGCTCAGCGGAGCTTGTGGCCAAAGGAAAGGCCCTCCATGCGTTCTCACTAATGAGACCTCCCGGACACCATGCATCGACATCAACTCCGTCAGGCCTGTGCTTCTTCAACAACGTAGCCATCGCGGTTCGCCATGCAACGAAACACCTCGGAGTAGCAAAGGTCACCATACTCGACTTTGATGACCACTTCGGAAACGGTACTGCTGAGATATTCTATTCGGATCCAAATGTGCAGATCGTCTCGATACATGAATACGATTACGAAAGCTTCGGCTTGGGTCACTACATGGAAGTGGGTCATGGGGAAGCAATAGGCACCAAGATCAACATCCCCTTGGTGGACATGACGCCTGATTCATCCTACATCTCAGCGATTGACAGAGTGGTAGTCCCCGCCATTGAGAGATTCAGCCCCCAGATTCTTGCTGTGTCAGCTGGATATGACTCACACTATGCCGATCCCGTTGGCAATATGGACGTGACCTCAAAGGTGTACTGGTACTTGGGGAGTACTGTGACGAAACTTGTCGAGAGACTCAATTGTGCAGGGTCATTCTGGGTACTTGAGGGAGGATACAATCCGATGATGATTGGTCCTTGCATAGAAGCGAGCCTAGCGGGCATGGCGAAACATCCTTTGCCCAAGCTAGATGACCAAATCGAGAGAGAGACAAATGAATCTGTCATTGAAACGAATGAGAGCATCATAGAGCAGGTATTGGAGACCTTAGATGCATATTCCTAGTGGAGTGCGACGACGTCGGACTCCTATGTCCAGTAGCATCAGTGCAGTAGGCACAAGGTTTTAAGGACCCTCGAGGAGGCGGGGCCAGAATCCACTTGTTGGTGGGGCAAGACTTTGGCAAAGAAAAGAAAGTCTGGTGGTCGACATCAGGGCGGTCACGGTGCGTCACACAATGTACAGTGTTCTAGGTGCGGACGCCTTGTGCCAGCCGATAAGGCCAAGAAGTTCACCAAGCGTGTCTCCTCTGTGGACCCACAGCTAGCACGAGAGCTTAGACAGCAGGGCAGCTACATAGAAACGAGACGTCTGACGAGCTACTACTGCATCAGTTGTGCAATTCACTCGGGCAAACTCCAGATCAGGCAGCATGTAGACAGGAAAGACGAGTCCAAGCGTTAAGATTGTCATCGAGATGTTAGCTTCTGGGACACCCGCCATTTCGGAAATGTCAAGCTCAACATGATAGTTGGTAGGCCGAATGACAAAGCCATCTCAGCTGTTGAAGTTCATTCAGATTCTGCCTCACGCTCCAACGAAAGATGATTTCCTCATGAAAGACTTGCCAAGTTCGGGAAAGAGGATAGATATTCTGTGCCGCGACCTCAGTGCTTGTTTCGATTGGGCACCGGATTCGTGGCCAAGACCTCATCTAGAGCTAAGTGCGATTCTCCAAGATTCGGTCACACTCACTTTCAGCGAACCCGGCCCATTGTTGCCTCTAGGTGAGGTGAGATGGGCCCAAGTAATCAAGGATTCTCTTGCAGGTAGGCCGCCCGGCTTCGTGAAGGTCAGACAATCCGGCCTAGAGCAGGCCATCAAGGTCAGCAGGGCCACCGCCGATTCCTCAGTCTGGCTTTTGGAAGCTGACGGCAAACCCTTCTCGGAGGTCTCAGACCTGTGCAGGAATGCTGAGAACAGTTTTATTCTCGGAGACCATCAAGGCTTTGACACGAAGACGCTTCAAATAGCTGACCAGTACGGGATACCTCATGTTTCATTCGGAAAGACCAGTTACTTGGGCAGCCATTGCGTGGCAGCCGTCATATCAGAATACGAGAGGATGAATGATTAATGCCGCGAGTATCGGACCCCGAGCCATCGGCTCAACCTAAGGCAGTCACTAGACTCGTAAACAAACTCACTAAGGAGATGCTATGGATCTACATTCTCCGTTTGCTGCAAGAACGGCCACACTACGGGTATGAGATTAAGGAACTGGTGACAGAGAGGTTCAGGTTTTCTCCAGCGACAGTCAGCGGGTACGCGATTATCTATCGCTTGGTAAAGGACGGCCTTATTCAAGAAATGGAAGAAAGCGGTTCTCCTAGAAAGTACTATGGTATAACTGACAAGGGCCGGAAAGCCATGGTGACCGCGAAAGGTTTCCTCGATGAGACCATTGAAACGGTATTCGACAAGACTAGCACGTAAGTCTTGACCATCTGGCTGTTACGTGCTTGCCTGTGCTTCCCGTTCGGACGCACCTATGATTTTGCGAGCATATGCAAGCCGTTGCACGACGGTCACATGGGACAATACAGCAACTATCACCATGCAAAGCGCCAGTATGTTTGTGATGCCTAATGCAAAGAAGAGATCTGAGACCGGAGCAGGCGCCGCGCCGAGAATATCAAGCCACACGTTCGTCTGAGGTATCGCAAGCAACAGAATGCCAGCAATCATCAAAATCAGCTTCTCTTGGCGTTCTGCTATCCCTACCGCACAGCTCTTCATTCCACCTACTGACTCGGCCTTCGCTCGTGTGAAGCTTGCCATAACCATGCCAAAAAGAGCAAGAACTCCCCAGAACCAAGGAACGAATGTATCTCCGACAGCAACCGGCCACCAAGGAATAGAGACATGAGCGGTAGGGCCCATCACCAGTCCCATGATAAACAGGAATTCGGCATATCGATCAAGCGTGTGATCGAAGGTCGCCCCGAACTTGGACGCCATGTTCGCGGCTCTTGCCACCGCGCCATCAAGCATGTCCATGAACACTGCAAGCAACATTATCGCTAAACCAAGAAGCAGTTCGCCTATGTAGAAATAATACGCACTGAAAAAAGCAACAAGGAGTGACAGGGCAGTTATGCGGTTAGGAGTGACGCCCGTTCTCGCAAGTGCCTTGCCGAAAGGCATCATGGCCCTCTGATAATGTTCTCGAAGTCTGCCCAGCATTAACAACACACACCTAGAACCAGAATCCAGCCGGTGCCCGAGTTGGTGGACTAATAAACGTGTTGAGGCATGAATCCCGGAAGCACCCTTTGCTCAAAGGACGCTCTCAATACGGTGCACTACCCAGTCCTTGCCAAGCATATTGATGAAGGACCCAAGCCGAGGACCATACTTCTGAGAGACAAGAACTCGATACAGGACAACGAACGCCTGTTTCTCGGACAAACCCGAGTCTCTCGCTGTCTGGAAGACCGCAGCCTGAATCTCATCATCGCTGATTGACAGAGGGCTTAAAACCCGGACCATCCCTGACAAGAAGCTTCGGTCTGATGCTGTCAGCGAGGTACGCACTTCAATAGGAACCTCAGGTGTCACTCGAATCCTGTCTGTCGCCGAGCCAAATTGCTCAACCCAGTTTCTTGCCTGTTCTAGACGAATAGTCATTAGCGATTGAGCACCCTTGGGTATTCTCTTGATACTGTGCTGTTTCTTTATGGCATCCTCACAACGCTCGATCACGGTTTCGCGTCCGAGGATATCTTGCAGCTGAGACATCAGGACGGCGTATTTGAATGGAAGCTTCGGAATGTAAGTGGCTCTAGCTCCGTTCGGCTCGCTCAATGGGTAGAGCAGTTCGATCAGCTCCCTCTTTGTGTCAGCTCCATCGTCAAGTCGATAGTAGAGCCGCTCAAACCTCTCGTATTCGTCACACATGTCAGGGATTCGTTCAGGCCGTACATTGATTGTCCTCTGCAGGTCTGTCTTTAGCATGAGAAACCTGTAGAGCTGCGGAGGGGCGACTGATAGCCAAGTCTTGGGCCTGAAAACAACACCCTTGGAAGTTGTCATGTCGTGGCCACCTATCTGTACCCACTCGTACGGCACCTTCACCGGACCAGACCATCCAAACACGCGTTTCGAGACTTCAAGCCCTGTATCATATGAGCCGCCCTTGACAGCATGGTCCTTTCCTGCGGGTTCACAAGTGACTTTGAAAATGTACCATTTGGCGGGCCAGTCGATTCTCCATGTGAGCTTCAATCGAAGATCGCTTCTGGAGACGGTGTCCGTATGACCGCAGGCTTGACATTCAAACGTGACCTCTTCCGTGTCCCTATTATACCGAGTAATCCTGTTCGGGACTATCTCGCCCTTGACGCCGGCTTGGAGGTGGCCGCATTCTGGGCATACGACTGACGCTGGAAACCATGTCTTCATCGAATCAATATACTGTTTCTTCTGCTCTTCGTCGAAATCGTGAGCCACGAACTCGATCATGATTTCTCGAATAACCTCAGTATTCTCCAAACATATACGAACCGCATCCTGCATCTCTTTCTTCTCATAGAGTTCGTGAGTCCAAACGATTTCCGGGGCTAGACCGAACTCGGAAAACGTGTCAATGAACTCATTCGCCCAATGGGATCCAAAGCTCTCGTGACAGCCGAACTCGTCCGGCACGTCCGAATAGGGCATGCCAGCCCATTCCTTGAGAGGAAGAGATATGCCGGGCGGAAACGATCGAACAGGGTCATAGTCGTCGACAATGAACATCGTCTTTGCTTTCTTTCCCAGTTGCTGCAGCTGACGCTTTATCACGTCCGCTATAATCAGCTCCCGGAGTGATCCGATGTGAATGCTGCCGCTTGGACTCTTTCCGGTAGATATGAGGTAGTTCGGAACGTCTCTCTCCAACACGCTGTCGACAACTTGTCGAATCCAGTGAATTGAGTATTCCTCTTCGTGAGGGATATTTGACATCTGCACATCCCGCCGCTTCCGGTTGGCCATGTCTAATGAAGATTACCGTCAAGCCGAGAACTCTGATACCCTCAGGTCGGATCGGCCTATGAATATCAAGTACACGGGTATGGACGCGAGCAGGACTGTCCCAATTAAGGACAACATGATGAGGAATATCATGCCCGGAAGATAGAGCAGTGATGGCACTGTCGCATCAGGTATGAGGCCATAGACGCTGACCAAGGCGGCAACGAGGGCAGCTGGCAGTCCCGCCTTCAATCCAATACCAAGTCCTTCGGCAATCATGGTCTTAGCAACAAATGAGGGTTTAGCACCGACTGACCGCATTATGATGTAGTCACGGAATCTGCCAAAAACGGAGACAAGAAGGAAGTACATCAGACTCAAGAATGCGCTGAAAAGGGCCATCACAGGAAGAGGCTGCATCAATAGCCAGATGCCCCCTATTGTTCTTTCATTGCCCAAGAGCACATCTTGCTGTCTGTACACGTCCATGCCGAAAGCACTAGCCATAGTCCGAATCTGCGAGATGTAGGACTCATCATAGGAGTACAACTGAACCAGGACCAGATTCACTCCTGTGACATTCCAGAGAGACAGCATTGAGGAGAGGTCCATAATGGCCACCATCCCTCCATTGAGGATGTCAAATGCAATTCCTTTGACACTCAGAGAAGCTCCTTGGACTTGCAGCGTCTGGACCAGAGGATCCACGTACATCGATGTCGCCATTTTTCCTCCAATCCAGACTTCATCTGGTTTACTCACTGGGTCTCCTTCGTAATACCAAGTCGATATAGTGTGTGACCAATTCACGCCCACCAAAATCGCCTGCGAGACTCGGTCGTTGCCGATTCGTTCGTATCGTGCCAAGGTCGGATTCCAGACAATGGCAGGACCTTCCTTGACGCTGGTGGACACGACAAACCGCGACTCGATCTGAATCACGCCGGGGGCATTTGCAAGCAGTTGAATGAGAGAAGAGGGTACAACGTACGAGCTGTTAAGAAAAGTCACATTCTCATTTAGCGAGGCGCCTTGAAGCGAATACGCGCTATAGTACTCGGACAGTACATCAGGGTGGCCGACAGCAACGACATTGTTGCCCATTGCCCTAGCAACATAGGCGTCTGTTGTATTCTCGACAACCCCTCCGCCAATCCAAAGCACGGAAGCAAGAGAGACGCTTAGGAAGAGAGAGACCACTACTCTCCTAGATCCCTTGACCCGGCGCCCTGTAGCCTTCGCAGCAATCCTGAAAGAAAGGCCGAATCCACTAAGGAAACCTGCAGGTCCGACCCTCAGAGTTGTATCAGGACTCAGGGCAGAGATGGGTGACTCCTGTACTGCGTCGTAGATAGGTTTCTGGGCGGCGAAGTAGCCGACAAAGACATAGATCAGAGCGAGCCCTCCGATTTGGTAGAGGGGGTAGTTGAATGAGAATTGAAGAGCCGGAATGGAATATGCGAGCCAGAGCATACCTGCCAAGTACATTAGTGTGCCGCATGCTACTCCGAGTACCACGCTGGCTAGCAATAGCGTAACGGCCTGAGCCATGAAATGGTCAAAAATCGTGTCCACTAGAGTACCGATTGATTTCATGAGTCCTATGTCTTTCCTCCGACTCACCATCTCCAATGAAACCGTACTCGATACAACAACTGCTCCTAGAATGAGGACGAGCACCAGTGTTGTCCAAATGAACGCGCCATAGAGGACTCCAAGTGGAGAACTCAGTCCGAGAGATGTCACAGCAGATGTAACGTCCAAGAGCGTGTTCGCGAAAAGGAAAAGAAAGGTTGTGAACGCAACAACAGTTGTCATTGACAGCAGCACGGTCGTGGACCTGAATGGTCGGCGCTTCAAGTCGGTCGATGCGTAGTCTAGGTCACGCATTGGCAGACAGCACTCCCTTGTCCATCCTGAGATGCCGCGCGCTTGGCAGGCCAGTTATATCCTCATCATGGGACACCACAAATACAGTCTTTCCTGCATTGTTTAGGCTGATTAGCAGACTACGAATCATTTCTGCGCTTTCGGAGTCCAAGTTAGCTGTGGGCTCATCGGCAATCACGATGGGCGGATCATTTGCCATTGCACGAGCCATGGCGACCCGCTGTTGTTCGCCCGAACTCAGTTGCCAAGGAAGATGATTGAGCCGATCTGACAGCCCCACGCGCTCAAGGAGCATCGAGGCATCTTTGCGTATCTCTTTGGAATCCTTGTTCGACAACTGCATGGGAAACATAACGTTCTCAATGGCAGTTAACGTGGAAATCAGGTTGTAGCTTTGAAAGACAAAACCAGTATTGGTGAGTCTAAAGGTGGCCCGAAAAGATTCATCATAGTCGCCGATCGGGACGTCCATGAGTAGGACTCTTCCGCTAGATGGATAGTCCAGACCACCAATCATATTGAGAAGAGTTGTCTTTCCAGAACCTGATGGCCCTGAAACAACCACAAGCTCGCCAGAGGTCACATCCAGACTCACATCACTCAGGGCAACTACCTCTGTGTTGCCCATTGCGTAGACGCGGGACACGTTAACAAGACGGACAGCGTGCTGAACGCCTTCCGATATTTCGGTATCGACTTCGCTCAGATCATCCTTGGTCGTTGTAGATTCCTTCGGCATCAGGTCGCCTCCTGAACGTAGAATCCTGATATAACGTGAGGATTCGTCCGAGTGACGTTTCTAGATTGAAAACGATTGTGCCTTAAGTATAGAGGTTGGTGAGCTACTGCACCACCGATTCCCCTGTCGAAAGAGCATACCTTGCCCAATCCGTCACCGTCAGCGGCTTTTCGCGGCCAAAGACACGAATCGTGTTCAATACATCCTCTCTTATCAGGTGACTTACGTAGTATGAGACCAAGCTCTTGTCAATTGACAGGAGCCTGCTAAGGTCCGCTTGGGTCGTCCGGTCACTGGCCAAGCACTGCATGATTATTGAACTGATGATTGGATTCCGTATCAATGCTGTCAGCTTCAGAACCTGCTCATCACATGAGAACTCAGATGGGAAGAAGTGTCTTGTGTTGCCACTCCTGACAGATGTGATGAACCTTTGTTCTTCGAGCTGCTTCACGTGGTACTGCAGTGCGCCCATCGCACAACCAAGGATTCGGTGCATTTCCCTCAGATGTATACCGGGGCTGGATGAGACCTCATCGAGGATACGCTCACGAAGTCGGGAAGTACGCTCCTGTTGCCTAGCCTGAGCAATCACTGTTCCGATGGCTACGGCTAAGACAAACTGACCGTTCGAGGATTGCAGTAGTCCGGCCCCAAGGACAATGGATGTTCCGGCGCCAATTGGAGCAACCAGAACTACGCTGTCCGCCAACTGGATTGCGACGGGATGCGTGTCGGAATTCTGGAAGGATAAATCATGGGAATTGACTCCAAGTTGAAACAGATAGACGCTCAGCATCCCGGAGAAAAAGAGCAAGAGCGGTAGCAGAACGAACGCTTTTCTGGCCTGACTTCCGCTCATGCTTTGCCTCATCCCGGAATTGTGTTTAATGCAATTAAGAGATATGTTTGTGGTACAGATGTACTACCATCCACTGCAAGGCGGATAAACCTTGACACATGAGTCTTCGTATGTCATTCTGCTAAGTGCTGACTACGCTCAGCCGCGGGCAGGGTAGGTCAGTGTCATCTTGAAGGTGCATGCCTCGCCGCCTGAAGCCATGCATGTCTCCTCTACAACGACGAGTTTCTCGTACACAATCTTGTTGGAATCAGTCAGATACTCGAGGACGGCTTCGATGAAGCCTCTTAAGAAGTAACACGAAGGCTCGGGTGTTTTCATGCCTGATGCATATGGGTTGTCTTGAATCTCTATCACTGCCTCTTCATCCAAGAATAGCTTGTAGAGGCGAGATATTTTGACATCGCCGAATGGAACTATCAGGATAGAGAGCGCCATCTTGATAAACTCAACAATGCCCTTGAAGTCACCGGGCGGCCTCTGCCTCCCCAGTTTGAAATACTCGCGTTGCGTCTCAAGACCCGCGAGCCGACCAGCGCTGTAATAGAGATCGCGGACTTTGTCGGGAAACATAACTTCGACTCTGTTGCCGATTTTGGTCCACGTCTTTGCAAAAAATGCCCTCATGAGGTCGCGTTCTTTTAGCTTGCCCAGCCACCAAGGAACAGCCTCTGGAGTCTTCGACATAGGAGTCTCTCTCGCCAGCGGCTGTTTCTCATCCAGCGTTAAGTTCTTTGTGATGGTTTTCCTACTGCAAGCGGATATTCCATTCGCAGCTGTCAGCGCCTGTTGCACGGCACATTTCCTGGAAGACCTTGGCCTCGACACCCTTGAAAGCTAGCAGGGACTCCAATATGCCACTGAAAACTTCGCAGTAGCCGAAACCGGCCATGCCTTCGAGATGAACGTCCTGACACCAGATACACGACTCGTCCGTTACTCTGACTGAGCCACGAGCTGTCTCCATGTCTACTAACGTTGGCTTCTTGTCGTAGAGCACCCTGAAGATGATTTCAACCAGCTTCGAAACATCTTCACGAGTCGTAATAGTATCCTTGGTCCTATCCACAATGTCCGTCGTGAGGTATATCTGGGATCCCACCTCGCGTCCTATGTCTCTCAGCCGTCGATTCGCTTCGTCGATGTTGTTGGTCTCTGACAGAACCTGGTCAACGACCTTGGAGTAGAGGCTGAGAAGAAGTGGATTCTCTATCTTTGGCAATTATCAAACCTCTTTGAGCAATCTAAGAACGTCTAGACTGCCTTTCCGATCATTTTGAGCCCGAGTCGACGATACAGCGCCAGCACTTGAATGACTCTCACTTGTGGACTGCCTGTCTCCTCTGCAATTTTCTCTGGTGTCCTTGAACCATCACAGAGCTTCAATATCGGGACATCCTCGCTCTTGACCTTGCTCAGGTCTCCCTCAAACAGGGGACACTTCACAAAGCGGCCCATCGAAGGACTCGCCTTCTCCTCGGGAGTTCTTTCCTTGGCTTCAGGTAAGGCCACGATGCCTTTTGATGCAGCCCACTTCAGGAATGACGCGACTCTTTCGTTTGGCTGAAACATGGACTCGGCTATCTGTGTGACCGTGCGGCTCCCATCGACCAACATCAGCACGTCGAATCCGAAGTTTCTGTATACCTTCTTCATCTCTGAACAAAGTACAGAGTCAAGAGAGAGAGCATTAGAATGGGTCTCGCCCTTTTTCGGAATCGTGGTAGGCAGAACATAGAAATCATCTGGACTCGGCGATTGCTTCTCAATCGCGGCCTTCGGGGCCGGTGCAACAGAAGGCATAGACTTGGCCTGAGGGGATGTCATCACTGCTTCGGATGCCCCAGGGGCTGTCGACGCCGCTTTGATCGCAATGCTCTGAAGTACCTGAAGGTTGGCTTCAGCAGAGTCTTCGAAGTCTTCAGGGGGAGGAGGCAATTCAATCCCTTCCAGCAACCTAAGGACATTCTTTGTCTTGGCTATTGCCAACCCCAGCTGAAGCTCGTGTATGTAAAGCACGGTCAGAATCCAGTTGGCATCCACTGGTGACAACACCACAAGTCCTTCCTCGGTGTCAATCGTCATGAGCCGAAGATCCGACTTGTAGAGCTTGATGCTATCTTTTACACGCGGGAATATGTCACCGGGAAACGAGAAGCTGATAAACGGCCGCCCCACTTTGGTCATCAGGGAATACCCTAACACCTGATTGTCAGTTCTTAGCTTGGAGAGAGCACGTTCAAGGTCTCCCGCCATGAATCAACACCTCGAGTCACTTCGCATAGCCGGTCCCACGTGTTTTCGATGATATTTCCCAGGCTGGTCAGAAAAGCATTGTGGTGATTGATATGCTTATGGACGAAAAGTGTTAAGAGCTCATGCAGTGCCGGACGCGTGACCAGTCGTCTCGGTATGGGATGGAAATGAGAAATGCGCTCGGAGGTTTGGTTGGAGCAGTAGTGGGATGCCTCTTCATAGTGTGGCTGCGAGCGCTACCTCAGACTGTTTACCCCGAACCGTTCAATACCGTATCGTTCCTTTTGTCAGGGAGCGTTCTGCTTCAATCAACACTATTGGGCTTAATGGACTGGGCAGTCTCAGGTCAGTACGTAGTAGCGTGGCTTATCATAGGTCTCGCAATTGCCCCGTTTTCGAAACCGAACTGGAATGCACTTCGAAGCGCATTATGGGTCGGCCTGTTTATCGCGTTGTTGGCGACGGGCTCCATCCTCATCACCAATCCATCATTTTGGTATTCGCCGAGCAGAAACATGGACTTAATCACTCTGTTCACATCAAGCCTGATTGCGTCACCTCTGTCTCTCCTTAGCTGCATTCCGATTAGTCTGTCTGCAGCGTGGTTAACAAGCGGCGAGGCTACGCCACCAGAGAAGATTGAGACTGTCTGTGAGTGTGGTGCAGTCTTCAAATCGAGGCCGGTTTTTTGTTCCGAGTGTGGAAGGCAACTGACGGGGTCCGACGCTCAATAGACAGCTTTCCACGACTGAATGGGTCAGCGCTCTCTACTAATAGCGCCCCCCAAAAGACCTCCGACTCCAACGCCGATGAGAGGGTAGACTGTGCCTTCAAATGCGGCCTGCAAGATGAGCATAGACCCTGTACCAAAGATTGCACTGAAGTCAGGGGTCTGAATGAAGAAAACCAAGAGCCAGATTAGAAGGGCACCAAGTATGACTGAAAAAACGCCCGCGAATATTCCCTGTACTGGTCCGCGTGCCAGCAATCCGGCAACAAGCCCACCCGTGCCCCATGCTAGGAACATCAATACTGTTGCACTACTGGCTCCCATGTGAAGCATGCCGCCAAGGCTTATGGATCCAAATGCTGAGGGATACATCACTGTGCCTGCGATAGCCAGCCTCACTTCTAGGTCGGGACGCGAAAGAAAATCTGCCACTATGCTAGAAGGAATCAGCGCTTCAGGCATTACGGTCCCGAGCGTAAGAATAGCGAAAGAGAGCACAAATCCTACAATCAGACCCACAAGGGTACCAATGAACTGACCCAATCCTGACTCACCCTAAGGCACGTGGCATACACTGCCTTGTGATTAGTCCATTTTAAGATATGTTAGCTGTTATTGGCAAGGGGGCATTCTGTGATAGTAGACCGCAGACTGTCAGTATCGTCACTCAAGCAACTTGATAGTCCATGTGCATGCGTCGTCTCCAACAGCCCTGCAAGACTCCTGATAGGAATCGCCATTGAAACCTCTAAGCGTAAGAACAGCTTGGAATACGCCGCTCACAAGATTGCAGTATTGCAGTCCGGGCAAGTCCTTGATTTCAACGCCTTCGCATATCGGGCACTTTACGTCTGTAAACTTGACCACGCGACGGTCATCGCTGATCCAAATAGAAGTAAACTCCTGTCCCGAATTCACTTTGTATGCTAGCTGAAGAGTCGATGCAAATTGATGAAATGCTACTGCATGCTTCCTTATCCTGTCTGCATAGTCCATAAGGAGATATTCTCCGACCTTGAAGCCTATCTCCTTCAGTTTCTGATTGATTTCATCAACGTTTGAACTTGTCTGGATCAGGTAATTCATGAGTTCTCTGTAAGTTGCCTGAAACAGTGGTTTCGATACTTTCGGGATTTTCAAACTCCAAGCCAATGAACCTTTGACGCCCATTTGTTAGTCCTCCGTTCTGTTCGTCATTCGCCAGCTTTGTCTTTGCCAACAAACTTGACAGTCTTTCCTCGATATGGTACGATGCTCTGCAATGCCTTGAAGTATGGTATGTTGAGCTCCGCTGCTATGTCCTGAACAGTGTGAACACCGTCGCATAACATGAGGACTGCCTGATGCTCTTTCTTGGCCTTTTTCAGGTCGCCCTCATATAATGGGTATTCAACTATCGGTGCAACCCCGGCTTCCTGCTCTTCCGGACATTCAACGGTCAAGATACGCTCCGATACACACCAAGTCACGACATCAATCACTCTTTCAACAGATTTTCCGAGTTCTTGTGATATCTTGAAGACAGTCCGTTTCTCATCCGCCAGCAAGAGCACGTCGACCGCGAACTTTGCCGATTTGTCTTTGAGCAGTCGATTGAGAGGTGAGCCGAGAGTAACGGCATCGGTGTACCTTGGTCCGTGGTGCACGATACAGCCATGCCTGACAACAACGAGACCTGCCTCGGGTACACCTACCTCTGCACCCTCTGTTATCGTGGCAGCCTTCATCTTCTCAATCTCGGGGCTGAGGTCTTCAGGCACTTCCTCCACAGCCTCGACAGGCAACTCGGTGGCAATGTTGGATGGTGGCGGAGGCAGCTCGACTTGCTCGAGCATATCCACAACCGTTTTAGTCTTCTGAAGAGCCGACCCCAGTGATTCCTCTGAGAAGTGTACAGCAAGTATCCAGTTTGGATCCACTCGGGCCAGAATCAGAGTTCCTTGTTTCGTCATCACATTGACTAGTTTCAGTGATGATGCGTGAATTCTCAAGGCACCATGGATCTGAGGAAGCAATTCCTCTGGTAAGGAGAACGACAGAAAGGGTTGACCATTGTTGGTCAGAAGTGCAAACCCGGTGACGGAACCGTCGTACTTCAACTTACCAAGGATATGTTCAAGCGCCAAGGGAGCACTTCCTTCCTCTGACCTGCAAACACCAAAGCAGTCTTGTCAGAGAGCTCTAATTAGCTTACTGCCGATGTTTGACAGTGCCTGCTTCCCCTTAAGGAACTGAATCAATGCCTCGCGGGTTGGATGGACCGCTGAAGCAGAAGAGACATACATAGCCGCAACGGAGTTCGACAGGAGAAGACGGTCTCTGGTCTCCAAATGGACAAGGGTTCCAAAGATATTCCCAGCATTCCATGCGTCTCCAGCGCCACAGGTGACTTTCACAGGTACATCAAACGTGGGTAATGCAGTAACCGCATCATCCTCCAAGGTTGCAGTGAAGTGCGGCGTGTGAAAATCTACGCGCACTCCGGTCTCATGTGAAACAAGCTTGGCCGCAGAAAGCCACTTCTCGGGGCGCGTGGGTGTGTCTCGCCACTTATCGACCTCGCCGGTTATCGCTTGGGCAAACCATCCTGCTTCATTCTCGTTCATTCCAAGAATGTCGACCAAGCCTTCTGACACTACCCTCTTTGCGAGCGGCTCAACAATGCTTACATTGGATGATGGATCGCCCATGTCCATGAAGGTGAGCGCTTTCGAGTCGGAGTGCACTTTCGAAAACAAATCCTCTGCAAGCTTCGGAGCGTTCCTATTGTGGTTCAAACAAAGAAGAGCCACGAGAGGACTCCCTAAGACTGCTTGGATATCGGACTCTGTCAGATCAGAGTAGGAGAAGTCAAATGCCGACCCGCTATCACTTACCATGAGGTCCACCCTCCTACCGCGATTCTCAGCTTCAATGGAGACCGTTGCTGAGAGACGTCCGTCTACATGTAGGTGACCGAGGTCCAATTGGGGGCTTACCAGACTCCTCAGCAATGAAGCGCCCTGTCTATCGGTCTTTACAATCAGGCAGGGGTTCATCCCAAGTGTGAGGAGAGCCGAGGCTGTGTTGACTGAGTTACCGCCTCGTCGAATCAAGTGGGTAGTGCCAGTCAGGTTTCCGCCCCCTTGTTCAGCCAAACGCTTGAGACCTTGAATGAACTCGTCAAGAGACCCGGTTATGACGAAGTGATCTAGAAAGAAGTCAGGCAGAATGGTCGGACGCCCGACACTAGGCGGGTTGTGCAAGACTTCTATGACTCGGCTGGGGTCCAAATTGACCATACCCCATGTATAGTACGAAACATAATCCTAGACTTTCTTGAGCGCAGCCCGCACTATGGCAGTCAGGCGTTCCTTCTCAATACCTGTCTTCTTTGACACTTTACCGATTTCACAGTACGCAAGATCTGAGAGTGACCTTATTCCTGCGTCGACAAGCTTCGCCGCATCCGCCTTCTTCACCGCTCGAATCGAAGTCAGTTCCGTAATCACAGCATCGGTATCTACTAGCGGTGCTGGTCCTGCTGGTCGGGCTAGTGCACGTTCACCCGCTGCCTTCATGTATTGCTTGAGAGCTTCAATGTTATCCTCATGCGACGTCTCTCTACGCATATCAACAATAAGGCCCATCGCCCGTGCGGTCTTCAAGGCGAGTCCAGCTTCGTTAATCTCACCAAGACTGAAACCACGACCTGGCCGGGGTTGCAGTGTTCTCGATGATTTGACGGTAGGTTCGTTTCCAACATCAGGGTTCATGTGCTGGTTCACCTGACTCAGCACCCGACCCTTGGGTGGCCTTATTAGCCTTTCGAGGTGAACAGCCCTCAGAGGATTGGAGGCCTCTGCAGCAGCAGTCAAAACTCGTCCAGAGACGCCTGGACAGCTTCGCCGCGACCCAAGATCCGTTCAAGCTTTGCCTCTTGCGCCGGACTCGTCAGATTCATCAGCTTTAGCATCTGCAATGCATTCAAGGGAGCATTACCACTAAAGTGGTTGTTGAAATACCCCAGAATGCTCTTAGTCATGTCACCCAATTGTTCAAGCCGGGGTTGCCATTCTTGGAGCTCCTCTATAGAATAACGATAGTTGTACCAAGGTCTATTGCCGTGGCCATGCCATCGAATATATGAGAAATCTGTCGTCACACGTAAGTCAATTGAGAGCCTGGGTTCATCAACAATCACATATCCAACATTATGATCCTCAAGGGTTTTCCATGTGTTTGCGGTCAACCACGACTCGTGCCGGAACTCGACAGCATACCTGAACTTCGGATCAAGGTTTGCAAGGAATGACTCTAGATCTCCTAGTCTTGACGGTTCCCAGGGAGGCAACTGAACCAGCAACACTGCCAAATGCTTCTCCAGCGGGGTCATCAAAGTGAGGAACTCGTTTAGTGCGGTTCCACCTTCACCACTCAAGTCAAGCCGGTTGTCGTGAGTGACTGCCCGCGGCATCTTCGCAGCAAAGAAGACACTTGCTCTGAGAGAACTGGCTAGATGGCCCACGAATTCTGGCTTTGGCAAAGCGTAGAATGTTGAATTTATCTCAGCAGTATCGAAGTAGTCTAAATACTGCTGGAGCATCGGCATGCTGCCGTGATAGAAGACACCAGCCCAGTCTTTCTTGTAGCTCCACCCGGAGGTACCTATGTGCAAACCCTTTGGTATCATGGCCACTTTGTTGTACGAATCAGAGGCGTTTCTGTTTTACGGCCCTCGCAGGATAACTCTGGCTTAGACACAGAAGTTCATAAAGCACAGGAAACGTCATCCTCGGCCGTGTAGACTCTATGAGAGCAGAGAAGGTCAAGGCCGAATTTGTCAATCTCCTGACTCACGTGGGTGACTTCAGAGAAACCGGATTCAGCATGAAATGTGATGTAACATATGAGAATCTACTTCTCATAATTGACGGCGGAAAGAGAGTCGCCAGACTTCATGCGCGCAACATATCCAATGTGCATCTTGAGAAGAAAGCAATCAGGATTGCAGCCATGAACTTCGAAATAGTCGAGGGAGGAGACACAAGTGTCGCCAGTGGGTCCATAAAGATTGAACTTGGAGAGCAAGCAGCGGCGTGGTACAAGGAGCTTTGGGGCTGAACTGCATCAGGGAGCAGTCTTAAAATAGCCCTTTCGTCGGCTGACCGGACACAATACTCGAGGGCAGAACAACGGTGTCCGAAACCATTGACTATGTTGAGATGCGCTTTGTAGACCTGTTGGGTCGCCTTAAGGCCATGATTGTGCCTTGTGAACCCGCCGACTCTCTGGAAACACTCAGTAGGGATCCAGTCCTGAGAAAGGGTGCGAGTGTAGATGGAAGCTCCATTGCTGGCATGGCCAGTGTTGAGTCGTCGGACCTTAGACTCGATCCGGACTTGACTACACTCATAGAACTCCCGTATGCCTCACAAAGAATAGCTGCAGTAATGTGCTTCATAAAAGAGAAGGCAACCTCCTCAGACAGCGGACTTTATCACCCCAAGGATTCTCGAGGATTGCTATACTCTGTCTGCAACAACCTACTTCCAGGACAGATGCATCTTAGGGTCAAGCTTGAACCCGAATTCTACTTCATAACAGAAGAGGGGGAGAGATTGGATTCCGGACACTATGCAGACACATATCCTGCCAACCCCGCCGCAGATGCGCTCATGGACATAGCCTCATCAATAAGGGACGTGGGTGTGCACCCTCTCGTATTGCATCACGAGGGCGGGGAATCTCAACATGAAATCGAAATCGACTTTGACGATGTGAGGAAGATATCAGATTCTGCCGTGGTCTTCCGAAACCTCGCTCATGCTGTTGCCCGAGACCACGGGTTCGACGTCACGTTCATGCCGAAGCCGTTTCCGGAATCTGCAGGAAGCGGCCTGCATGCTCATCTGCAGTTGTGGGATGGAAAGCAGAACCTCTTCGGTTCAGAAACCGGGTCAGGTCTCTCTGAGACGGGAAAGAGCTTCGTTGCCGGACTCCTTGAGCATGCTCAGGCTATTACTGCGATTGCGAATCCTTCAGTGAACTCGTATAAGAGACTGGTTCCTCACATGGAAGCACCCGTGTACATTTCGTGGGGTTACAGGAATCGCACTACTCTGGTGAGAATACCACTGTTCACAGATAGCCAGAAGGCAGCGGTCGAAATCAGGTCACCCGACTCGACATGCAACCCGTACCTTATGTTTGCCGCAATAATCGCGGCAGGCATGGATGGCGTTGAACGGAATCTGCCTCCCCCCGAACCTCGTACAGAGGATATCTTTGGCCTAACAGATGAAGATAGAGAAGGATTTGGGATTGGCGTCTTGCCAAGAACCCTCGAAGACGCATTAAGATTCTTGGAGCAGGACACAGTAATCAGAGACACTCTAGGTCCCCAGCTGTTTCAGGCCTATATCAAGATCAAGCAGGAAGAGTGGATAGAATACACAAGCAAGTGTGTCACGGACTGGGAATGGGAGAAGTACGCATCCATCTAGCATATCCTGAATCATCCATCCGTTGTGCCATTCGGAGCGCCGAGACAGGCTTGGCGGGTTTTCACACGTGAAAGCTGATGAATCGCCCAACTGAAGCCAGAAAGACTGCAGATTATGTCGTATGCAGTCTATTGACAGGGAGTTCCACAGTAGTCAACCAATAAGCCAATGAGTGGGAATTTCCTGTCAGTGCCGCTGTTAGACAGAATACTTGAAAAGCCAGAGTCTCTGGACTCTGCGGCCTCAGGAATCGGATATAGTACATGGTCTCGGCTACTAAGGACAGGCGAGAGGTCAACAGAGCAGCGGCACTCTCAGTGGGCGCAGCCGCCTTTCTGACCTCCATGAAGCTTGTGATTGGTATTGTCAGTGGTTCGCTTGGAATTCTATCCGAGGCTTTGCACAGTGGGCTAGACATGTCCGCTGCTATAATTACCTTTACTGCAGTCAAGAGAGCAGCTAGGGCTCCTGATTTGGACCACAACTATGGATATGGGAAAGTAGAGAATTTCGCGGCACTTGCAGAAACCCTCATACTTTGGTTCACCTCAGGGTGGATCATCTTCGAGGCAATTCGGAGGATTCAAGCCCAGGAATGGCCTGAAGCGACCTTCGTAGGCGTCCTAGTTATGGCAACGAGCATCTTCGTGGACTACGAAAGAAGTAGAATGCTGTACAGAACTGCTCACAAGCATGGCAGTCAAGCCCTCGAAGCTGACGCTTTGCACTTTAGCACCGACATGATAAGCTCAACTGTTGTACTAATCGGATTGGGTTTCGTATGGATTGGCGTCCCGCAGGCAGATCCTGTGGCCGCAATGGGGGTAGCGGTCGTCATCTTCTTCGTATCTGCTAGATTGGGTAAGAGATCCTATGATATGTTGACTGACCGCGCTCCGATGGGTGTGCGCGAAAGGATAGGACAGATTTGTAGTCAGGTACCAGGCGTTATTGAGTGCAGGAGAGTACGCACGAGAACCGCAGGACCTCAGCTGTTCATAGATGTCTTGGTAATAGTTGACGAACTCTTGGCAAGAAGCGGAGCACACGTGATAGCGGATGCCATTGAGAAGGGCTTGGCGGGACGAGTGGAAAGGATAGATGTCGTGGTCCACATGGAACCTATGAAGAGAGAGGGGATGCTTGGCCCCCACATGAACGTTTACTCAGAGCTTCAGTATTTGGCCGAGGCGGACCCAGTCGTCCAAGGTCTTCACAACGTCCGTGTTTATGATATGTCTGACGGCGTGCACATCGCAGCCGACCTAGAGATGCCGCCTAGCCTCACGTTAGATGAAGCCCACAAGGCCTCTGATATGTTCGAGGCAACTCTGCGTGAACACATTTCCAACATCAGAAGTGTGACCCTCCATCTTGAGTCAGTGCGCAAAGAAACTGCTGTGCGCAACGTTACGGAAGAGGACCAGGCAATTGTCAAGTTCATCAAGACAACTGTGGAAAGCGAGACCGTCGCACGTGACTGCCATGATATCATTGTGAGAGAAGATGAAAACGGGCTGGTTTTGTCGCTTGACTGCAGGGCGGAGGGAGGAATATCCCTCATAGAGAGCCACACTATTGCAGAGAGAGTTGAGAGACTGATTAAGGGAGCATTTCCTAAAGTGAACAAGGTCTTTGTTCATGTTGAGCCTCTGACCCAAGATTAATATCGGTGTATCAATCAACTCGTGTCGGGTTCTCAAAAGTGGCAAGCGCATGTGTTGGCAAGGTTCTCGGTTCTCCGGATGCTCAGATTGTACAGACAAAGGAGGTAAAGCTCAACCAGCCTCTCCTCCTCTGCTGCTTCCCGTCAGCAGGTGTCGTAGGCATAATTGTGGCAAACACGATAATTGACCAATTGGGGATGGAAGAGATTGCTCACCTACGATCGAAGTACATCCCTTCTGCTGCCGTTTTTCTAGACGGCAGGCTTCGTCATCCTTTCAGAGTCTACGCACACAAAACCAAGAATCTGCTTGTTGTAACAACGGAGCTGCCAGTCGCAGAAGAGGGTATGTATGCGGTCAGCTCATCACTTCTGGACTGGGCTGCAACAATGGGCGTCAAGGAAACCGTGGTACTTGACGGGATTCCTGTTCAGGGTCTACCAGAAGAACGCAAGGTCCTCTTCGTTGCCGAAGAAGAAAAAATAGCTGACCTCGAGAAGTACAAGGAGATGGAGATGCTCAAGAAGGGTATCATCACTGGAATCGCTGGGTCAGTATTGGCTGAAACCTTGTGCAGGTCAATGGTTGGATTCGCTCTACTGACACCTGCGATTGCAGTAGTGCCGGATCCTGATGGCGCAATCCAATTGATACAAGCTCTGAACAAGCTGTACCGACTAGGGGTTGATGTCAAAGAGCTACAGGAGTCGGCTGAGGAAATTCGCAAGCACTTGGAAGACGTCGCCCATCAGGTAGATGGAATGCGAAGATCACCCCCGCAGATTGGCGCCCCAGGTTACGAAAGGATGTACGCCTGATTACAGGTGGGATGCGTGCCTCTGCAGCCCAGACAAGGATACATTTCGTCTCTTAAGAGAATCAGCGCACTGGTCACGACACCACAGCATCCTAGAGGTCGCTACAGATGTCGAACGCCTCGCGAGCACCCTCAGCATTCCTTTCTCCTGCTTTGCCAGACCACTTTGACAGGATGACTTGCTGTACAGTCTCCAGCTTGACCAGTCCGGTCGCTCTTGCAAATGCACCAAGCATGGTAGTATTGACAACGGGAAGGCCAGCAACCAATAGACCTAGCTTCAGAGCAATTCCGGTCCCATCATAGGTGTACACGTGCCCCCTGTTCAGCTGTAGCTTGCTTGCTTTGGAGGGAGTATTGACAATCACCTTCCCGCCTTCTTTGAGACCTTCGGTTACGTCTATCAAATCGAGTATGCTTGAGTCAAGTACTGCAACTACGTCAGGCTCGTATATCTGACTCCTAACATTAATCTCCTCAGTGGATACCCGAGTGAATGCCTTCACGGGTGCGCCCCTGCGCTCGGAACCAAAGAATGGAAAGGCCTGAACCCCCTTGTATCCATCAAGAAAGGCGGCCTTAGCCAAGAGCTCCGCAGAAGTAACCCCACCTTGTCCTCCTCGCCCATGCCATCTGACCTCAATCATGGTCATCTTGAACGGCCTCTGACAGCTAGTCTGTCGTCGGCATGTGACCACGGGTGATGAACAAAACTCTTTCGGCAAGACTGGTCAATTGTCTGACCTAAGAGCTGCCAAGACGCCCTCAGCGGAATTTGCAGCCTGCTGTAGCCCTACGCCTTCTCCAGCAGTATCTGTTCCTACTATGTACAACCCTGCCACTGGCGTACGAGGACCGGGGCGATCTAGGGCGGTCTGGCCGGGCATGAGCGCAGCACGTGTTGCATAGGATACCTGAACATGCTCCATGTCGATGTGGTCGACTATGCCAGGATGATATGTTGAAAGTCCGTTGCCCTTCATCATCTGAACCTGTTCATCTATTGGTTTGCCCTCGATGAATATCATGGCAATGGCGACAAGCTCCTTCCCATCGGGAGCACATGATGGGTCGAAGCTGGACAACGATAGCACCCATCTACTCGGAGTAGGATGCACAATAACCCGCGATTTCCTGTCACCTATTATCACTTTGTCGAGGCCCAGCCAGAGTGTCACACCCTTTGTCGGTCTCATGTGGCTCCAATTCTGAAAGAATGATGTGACTTCTGTGCGTTTGGAATCAATTATGTTGGGCAATGACCAGAGAGGGATATTGCTGACTATCTTTGAATTGCGGATTTCCTTCCCCCGAACGGTCAAGCCCGTAACCCTGCTTTCCCTTTCAGTTATCCGTTCGACTGGAGCATTCAATACGTAGTCACCGTTGATGGCGGAGACGACCCTGTTCACCAGCCCTTGCATCCCACCGATAGCAACCCCCTCATCATAATCTTGAGACCCAAATAACAGGTTCTTCAGAGATCGGATCTTGGGTGTCTCCTTGTCAGTATCCTTGAGCGTCCGAAGCGCCTCATAGGCAGATGCTTGCTCGATAGGTACGCCGGCCGCCAAGTACAACGCACTCTCCATTACGTCCATGATTGTTTGATTTGTCACCCCTTTCATTCGCAGATACTCAATGAATGTCAAGTGCTGATAGGTGCGCATCTCGCGGAGCTTCATCATCTTGATTCTGGCCCCAATTCGGATAAGGGACAGACGACCGACCATACCTGTGAGCGGCCAACGAAGCCCATCAGCAACACTTGACGGAATGGTACCAACTCGATCATTTACACGGAAATACCAGCCTTCATGCAGAACGATTTCAGGAGGAGGTCTCAGGTACTTTCTCAGAAAACGAGAGAAAGGTCCTCTCTTTGCCCGCGTTATCACGTGGAGACCCTGATCAACCCGATATCCGTCGACATTGTATCCGTACCAGACACCCCCCAAGTGATTCTCCTTTTCTAGCACCAATACCCTCTTTCCATCTTCGGACAGGCCCAGTGCTGTAAGGAGTCCCCCAGCACCAGAACCGGCGATGACTACGTCATACTCTGACTCGTCAACACGGTCAAGGGATTTCTCTTTCATGAGTGCCCCTGCAGCACAATGAATGCCGTCTTAAGGTTGTTTTCTCCGCCGCCCAAGACTCGGGAAGTACGTAGGTGTCACACGTCCCGCCACGTTCACACGTGGAGGACAACCTTCCTTTTTGCTCTTAACGAATCTTCACCAGTCTTTGCTTCTTCGCAGAATCGTACGCAGCATCGACAACCCTGTGCGCCTCCACTGCTTCGGCAAAACCGGGAGAAGGATTTAGATTCCTCTGGATGGCATCCAGAAACGAGTAGCTCAGAGCCATGTATCTCTCAGTACCAACTGATGTGATGAGTTCTCGTGCCTCTGCTGAAAGATTGGCTCTAGCCAGTCCAAGCTTTTCGAGAAGAGCGCGATTCGCCGTTTCCTCAGGGACACTGACCGGTTTCTCGCCTTGGAGCTGATACTGAAGGTAGTGTTCGTCCGACCCGAGCTTGATGCCAATGTACCCTTTCTCGAAGAAGCACTCGATCATTCTTTCACTGGGGCGCTCAACAAGGTGCCAGACAGAGTCGATTGTACTTACCGATCCGTCTCTGTGTGTGGTAATCACCGACGCCTGGTCCTCTATCTCCTTGCCTGCAAAGTAACTCGTCTTCGCAAATACGGTATCAGCTGGCCCCAAGAACCATTGAAGAAGATCCACATCATGGATACTATGCTCAATCAACGTGCCACCGCCGGCAATCGCTTTGTCGCCGCGCCACTGACTATAGTACAGAAAACCGACAGGCATCCGCTGGTCGTCCCGGATATGGGCCAGCATTGGTTTGCCAAGTTCTCTAGACTCAATCAGATTCTTGGCACAAAGCAGGAACTGGTCGAACCTGAGCACAAGGTCGATTCCTGTAGGTACTCCGGCGCTCCTAGCCGCGGTCATGAGACTGGAGGCCTGAGCATAGGTGTGGGCCAGAGGCTTTTCACACAATGCGGGTTTGCGAGCCCTTACAGCAGCTTCGACCATCTCTGGATGAAGATTCGTGGGAGTGCATACATAGACAACGTCGACGTCATTGCTGTTCACAAGCTCACTGTAAGCTGCATATTTCTTGGGCACGTCAAAGAACTCGGCGGCAGCTCTGAGCGTGTCTGAATCGGAATCGCAGATTGCAGTCACTTCAACGTCAAGAAGATTAGCCTCTCGGAGGGCAGCTATTGAAGTCAAGTGAGCCTTACCTATGTTGCCTGTGCCGATAACGCCAACTCTCGTATGGGCCTTCGTCAGGAACCAACTCCGGAAGAGGGAACCAATGTTCGTTCTTTTTTAGGCTTCTGTAAATGCCCACAGAACGAATCGGTCTAGAAGCCAGAAGTGAACTACATTCTTCGCGTGATGTGATTAAGAGAAGAAGTCAAAAATGAGCACTTCTCATGCGAAACCGGTTTTCTCAATGGATGCCGCAACCGAAATCACAGTCCGTAGAGCAGAAGTCGAAGATGCTGCAATCCTTACAGAAACTTGCAGGAGAGCATTTGATTCAGACTTGGAAGTGGGAGCACCTGGTCCGGGCGGCCCTCCCGGCTATGACTCGGTTGACTGGAACTCACACAGGATTACCAATAGGTACCTGCAATACTACAAGATTCTCAAGGGAGGAGACATCGTTGGCGGGTTCATTGTGGGAGACAGAGGCCCCGGATATCAAGTGTGTGAAAGGATTTGGGTTAATCCTGCCTACATGAGAAAGGGAATAGGGGAGAAGGCCTTTCAGTTAATCTGGGAGAGATATTCTTCCGTTGATCTGTGGGCATTGGGAACCCCAGAATGGAATCTGAGGACTAATCCATTCTATAGGAAGCTTGGATTCGTTCAAATCGGAACAACGCACGAGTACAGTCAATGGAGCGGCAACTACTACGAAAGAAGGATTTCTCACGAATTCCCAAGAGCAATGTCAAGAATCGAAGGCCTTCACAAGGACCTGGTCTCAGTCGTGGTTGAAGGACAAGTCCGAAGTCTCTCGAGTCCTCGCACAGTTTCATCTAGAAAAACAGGCGAACAACTGAAGTTGGTTGATGCAGTACTCACTGATGATACGGCTTCAATCAAGCTTGTCCTTTGGAATGATCAGATTAGACAAGTTTCGGACAAGTCATCAATAAGGATTGAGAATGGGTATGTAAAGGAATTTGGCAGTGAACTCCAGTTAGGTATCAGTAAATGGGGACTGGTAATCACTCTGCTATGAAGGAAATAGCGGACTCTGGTGTGAATTGATCATTGTCGAGTGATGCTTCCTTTTGAGCCAAGTTGGACCGTCCATTTCCTAGGTAGTACTCCATGGATAACTGTGTACTTTCCCAAGCACTGTTGACGCCCTAGCAGACAGTCGATGTCCGTTCTTTCTCAAGCTTCTCTAGCCGGCCACGAAACGAGCAGGTTTTGTCAGAAAAACTGTTATGAGGAGGGCGAAAGCTCTCAGCCCTGTATACCATCTACTGCATAGTCTGAGGGTTAAACTGGTGACCTCCACTGAGGAACTTCTAGAGAAGGCTAAGAAAGCAGTCACAAGTGGAGATAAGGAGGCCGCCAGCATGTTTCTCGCTCAGGCAGCCGATGCCTTTTCGTCAAAAGGTGCCTATAGCGCAGCAGCGAAGCTTTACGAACAGTCAGCACAAGTCTATCGACAAATCGGCAAGACCCAGCAATATTATGATGCGATAGAGCAGGCAATCCTCATGCTAATTCGGCAGGGAGCCAAGCCGGAAGCCTATAGCGAAATAGTTCGCCTCAGCGCTGCCGCGGCTAAGACTGCTGAAAGAGCAATCGAATTCAAACGCGCTGCGGATTTCTACTTTAGAGCTGCCGAATTTTCAGCTACTGAAGACAGTCGAACAGAATTCAATACGCGAGCAGCTGATGCCCTTGAAGAGCTTGCGGACAAGCAGGAGGAAGAGAAGAACTTCAGCGAAGCTGTCACACTTCTGAAAAAGGTGGGCAGGCTCTACTATGCTTCAGGTGACAACGATCTCGGCGCACGCATAGATGATCGTGCTCAAAGAATCGCACTCAGGTGGGCCGAGGCGTCAAAGAATACGGGGGACTTTCTTTCTGCAGGCAATGCTCTAGCCGAGGCTGCTCAGGTAATGCAGATTAGAGGTATTCTGTCTGAGGCGGCTCGGGCAATGATGGAGGCGGCAGAACTCTATGAAGCAGCAGGGCTATTTGAAAAAGCCGGGAACACCTATGATGCGGCCCAAGAGGCATTCCAACAGCAGAGACTCACAGGTGCACGAAAGCAAGCTCTCCTGAAATCAGCAGAGGCCTACCTCAAGATGGAGGGGGCGCCAGAGGTCCTCGCACCGTTGCTGGTCAAGGCAGGAGGGATGTTTGCTGAACTCGGGAATGTTAAAGCCAAGTGGGCGTACAAAAGAGCTGGTGAGCTCTTCGGCACGCTGGCTGCAAAGGCCGCAAAAGACAATGAAACAGATGCCCAGAAGGATTACCTTAGACATCAAGCGATGTGCTTGAAGCTGTGGGGCTTAAAGAAGGAATCTGCGACTATCTATCAGCAGGTAATTGACTACTATCTCACGCAATCACAAACGGAAGCAAAGAAAGGAAACAAAGAGCAACAGGCAGTATCGCTTGAGGAACTCGCTGACGTTCTCAGTGAAACCGGTGATGTGGCAACCTCCAGAAAGCACCTTCAATCGGCCCTCGATATCTATGTCAGCCTAGCTGAGGAGAAGACTGTGTCTGCAGAAATGGAAGACGCTTCAAAATACTACAGCAAGGCTGCTGACTGCGCTGACAAGCTGGGAGACAGCGAGAAGCATTTCTTGTTTCACAAGTTGGCAAGTGAAAGAGCAACTGACGCCGCGAGTCTTTACGAGAGCATGTCTGTACCTGAAGTGGCTACTGTGTGGGTAAGGAATGCAGGCACAGAGGCACTCAACACGAATGACCCGGAAATGATTGAGAAGGCAATTGTGTTCTTTAGACAATCTGCGGAAGGGTTCAAGAGAATCAACGAAAGCGACGATGCCTTTGAGGACTTCTTCCAAGTCTTTGAGGTCACCTTCGACAAGCATCCAGAAGCACGAGATCAGATTTCGGCCTTAATAGGGCAGATGGAAGAAATAGCCAAATCCACTAGGAAGAAGTACATGTTGTCGCTAGTCACCGTCTTGCGAGTCATTGAGAAAGGAGACTATACTGCGGCCATTCTTACGCTGCAGGCAAAGGAAGAGGACCTGCTGCCCAAACGTGACCGCCTTAGAAAGCTCGTCGAGTTGCTCAAGGTCAGAAAGAAGGCTACATAGCCATCCCGCGACTCGTAGTCTAACAGTGACCAGAAAGCAAATCTGATTCGAAATAGACAGCTTAGTCCGGCAAGAACGATAGAAGGACTGTCAGGATGGCCACTTATCATACGACCATTGCTCTGAAGACCAAAGGCAACTGCGACATAATTGACATAACGAGAGATGTAGAGAAGTGCATCGCAGGCAGTGGCCTCAAGACAGGGCTATGCAACGTCTTCTGCGCAGGTTCGACGGGTTCCGTAACAACAATCGAGTTTGAGGGCGGATTACTCAAGGATTTCCCAGCGGCGATGGAAAGGATTGCTCCTTCTGATGCTGTCTACGAACACCATCTAAGATGGCAAGATGGAAATGGACACTCTCACATTCGCGCATCGATTCTAGGTCCCAGCCTAACGATACCGTTCGCAGACGCGAGACCATGTCTTGGAACTTGGCAGCAAGTTGTGTTCGTCGACTTCGATAATGTCAGTAGAAACAGGCTGCTCGAGGTCGTCATGGTTGGCGAGTAATCAAAATGATTCGTCGTCTCTCTCCAGAGACCAAGCTAGTTCTCGGGTCCCGCTTGGAACCGGTGTCGAATCTCTGATTTTCAATGCCAGATAGTGGATACGAAGAGCACGCCTAAGTCGTTGTATCTGGAAAGGTGCGTTCCAGCCAGGCGAACTGTCACGATACCCGACTGTGGTCATGAGGTCGCGTATGGTCTCAATTTCGCGTCTCACTTGGTCTTTGATATCGTCGATTTCGCGATCGATCGTGAGAGTGGTGGGGTCCGTCATATGGCGAAGCTCCTCTGCACTATCATCCGGGACGCAGCGACAGATAATGAGCTGTATTCCACCCATAATACGCGTTACCTAGCGGACGGACTTCCTCTGAACAGGGTGTCTGCGCATTGTTGTACCGCACACTGGACATTCAGGACCTTCACTGCTTTCCCCTGATGTGTGACCGCATGCAGGACACTTCAGAATCCACTTAATCTGATGAGTGAATTTCGATGTTGTGTCAAGTACATCGACTTTCAGGAATCTTGCAGTATTCAACAGGGAGAGGTCTGTAGAGACAATGGTCACAGAATAGTCGGCCTCTTTCTTTGATAACGCAAGCGCAAGAAGCTCGATATCAGTGTCTGACAGAGATGTAAAATCGCCACTCTTCTGTGCGACCTTCTTGACCTCTGCAATATACCCCACAGTTGGAGCTTCCTCACGCAACCGCCCAGTTGAGATGAGCATTTCAGTGCGAGTCTGTGACGGCCTATTTTGGAGTTCCTCTACTACAGAAGGTACTGTAATCATATCTGCACCTTGACTCTCTTGTGCCCACATGGAGAGCAGTGCCCCTGTGTCAACCACATACACCTTATGCATCAAGTTCACCTAGACGCTACTAGGTACCAGTCTGGTCCTCAGTCGATCATAGTAATTGTCGTACAGTCGTATGAAACGGGTTACTCCTTCTGACTTCTTCACCCACACCCTTTCTAGCGGCTGTACATCCCACTGCGCTTGGCCATCAATTACGACTGTCCCCAAGGCTTCAGGCTTAACCAGCTCTATCTCGACATGGCAGTAGTCCGGAACTACGAGAGGCCGCAGTTCAGACCTTGGAGGACAGACGGGGACGACTATGAATGCTCCGAGTGAAGGGGACAATATTGAACCCCCTGCGGAAAGGGCATATGCCGTCGATCCACTTGGGGTAGCAACCATCACACCGTCAGCCCGGCCGAAGCTTATGTTGGTTCCATCGAGATAGATATCGAAAGTCAGCAGGCGACCGTGAATAGAAGAGGCAACGTAAACCTCGTTTAGGGCATCCCGGAAAATCCTGTCGCCAATACCCGAACTCAGATTCGTGCACCTCTCGATTATGCAGTCTCGGCTGAGAACCTTCTCCAATGCGCTCAGGGCACTCGCTACGTCACTCTCCGTCATGAAGCCTACTGTACCCATGTTTATACAAAACAGAGGAGTCTCCTTGTCCCTCAGCTTCGACAGCGTATCAAGAATCGTGCCATCGCCGCCGATCAAGGTCATGAAATCGACATCCATCTTATCAACGGGGGTAGGACTTGCTCGAGAATCGTCTACGTTGCAGGAGCCCGGGCAGATCTGTACTTCGATATTACGGTCTAGGAGGAAGTCCACAATATCTTGGCCAAGCTGATCGGCCTCCGCCCTGCCCGCTCTGCACACGAGACCTACGGCCCTCCGTTTGGATAGAATCTGAGGCTTCTCCTCAATCATGACTGACACATCCCGACAGCGGTTCGGAAACGATTTCTATCACTGTTGCTGTTAAGCATTGCCTAGGCGCCTCGCTGGGTCGCTAGATGACTCCCCATAAAGTATATGAATGCAACACCATGACCGACCGGTAATTGTCTGCAAGAATGCGACGGTGATTCGGATGAGCATTAGGAGAGTAGAAGCCAGGACCCTGAAACCCGGTGGATACGTGATTGTCGATGATATGCCCTCAAGGGTTGTTAATGTGGAAAAGTCAAAGCCAGGCAAACACGGAGCAGCGAAAATCACCTTTGAAGCGGTTGGTTTCTTTGATAACCGGAAACGACAAGCCATCATGCCTGCAGACCGAATGGTCGATGTGCCTATCATAGACAAGAAAGGCGCAACAGTCATCGCTGACATGGGAGAAAACTTCAGCCTCATGGACAGTGACACATTCGAGACCTACGAAGTGCCCAAGCCAGCTGACCAAGACCTCCTCGCTCAAATCACTCTCAATTGTCCAGTTGAGGTCTGGTTCGTCATGGAGAAGCGCGTCATCATGCGCGTGAAATCAGAGAAGTAACTGGCGCGGGTCTCAAGGCCCAGAAGTGTGCGCCGGTTCCTGCTCGGGCCAGCAGGCCAGCCGCAGATATTCAGCGGTTTCGTCGCCGTAGGACCACTATAAGGACCGCAACGACCACTGATGTGCCTGCTAGAATCCCCAGAACTGTTAGCATGGTACTTGGAGCACGCCAAAGGCCCATGTTCGTGAGGTACTGACGCGTGAGATTCGACTTATTCCAGTTACCAAGGGTGTCATTCGCAAAATACTTTGCGTGGGACTCGTAGGTATGACCGTCTTCAGGAAGGGGGACATTGTAGCCGCCGTAGTAGCGATGCCGTACACTACCAGATTCTGACATCGTTACGTTGTGCCACTCCAGCTCAGAGACATTGCTGACACTTCCTATTACCGTCTGTACTCCATCGCCGTCGTTCACCGTGACCGCAAGAAAAACGCTGCCGGAAGAACCAACGAAGTCAGCATAGAAGTCTCCGTACTCGGAAAAAACTGGTCCATCGCTGGATGAGAAAACGGTCATAGGCAAAACTCCTGTGCGCAAGACCATCAAGACGACTATCATCAAGAGAATGGCCCTTCGAAACTCCATCGACGACTGTCTCCTCGGTGTCCCTTCTTCTAGAGCGCATATATGCACTAGGCATAGCGCGTGGGCCATTCCGGGAAAGCAGCCGTTTCGTCTGTCCACAAGTCTTGCTTGATCATCTGCTGAAACGAGAAACAGCGATACGCAGGACGGGACTCCACGTATGAATGCGTAACTGAGGCAACGGGTCTATCTATGAAAGGTTGAACGGACAAGTTTGCGGAGGGTATCATGTCGGTTGTGGCTACTCAAGGTTCGGGCAATAGATTCTCGTCCGATGTGGCGGCTGTCTGCATTTCCGGTCTTGCGCTCGTATCGATTCTAGCGATACTGAGCTTCACCGTGGACTCGGGTTCTTTCAGCGTCGCATGACGATTGACCCGCCACGCACAAACAGGGCACATGAGACTGCTGCCGCCGAGACTGCACGAGAAGCGGGATTGACTAATGTAGCAACCGGAAACGGTAGTTTGTTGTCGTCTGCATATCACGCCATTGCCTGAAGACCCTGTGCCATGTTACATCAGTGAGTCTATCATGGGCCCAATAGGGCGACAGGACGCTTCAGCTTGTGCTTCTGTCTTTGGGGCAGCAGGCAGAATCCTTCTTTGATGTCGTCTCAGGATATACAGCTGGAGTAGTATCTCTTAACCCGATCTCCGGGCGAAGAGCAGTCTTTGCAGACGCTGAATATGTAAAACGGCAGACTAATACTGGACCCGCAGAAGAAGAAGGTCGATTGCCACAATTGCGAGACAAAACAGTACCACTGCTATGATTTCCTTGGTCTTTCTATCCATGTAATGTAGATGCTCCCGGATTGAATAAGAGGATTGCCCATCTTCTTGAAACATTTTCCCCCTCATCGAGTCTGTTGGTGCCTACCTGACTCTCAGCAAATCGATTTCCCATCTTGGCCAGACTGTGTTTCTACAGGAGAGCGTCTGTGTCTGTGACCGTGGAATGGTGCAGCGAATCAAAGCAGCCCGAACAATTCCTAAGGGACGGTGGCGTACACATTTCTGGGCAGTGGAATGGGATTCATAGACGTGGACTGCCCAGAGCTTCCTGCTATTGGAGGAAACAGGACGTGTCACGACGCAAAGCATCGTCGTTTGTGATAGCCATTATCACGGTTCTCATGATGATGAGCCAGCTTGCGCTTGCCTCAGGTTCAAAGATGCTCTGTCAGTTGTCGGCGCCGCAGACCGCCCGCTGACCATACAGCATAAGGGATGTTTCTGAATAATGGTGCGGAGGACGGGATTTGAACCCGCGAATTCCTACGAAATAGGAGCCTGAGTTTCGCAATGTATTTCCAGAGGAATACAGACCTACGCCTTTGACCTGGCTTGGCAACCTCCGCATTGCAGAGCCGAACGGATACAGCAAGTAACTGTACCAAGTCGCCTCTCTCGGCAATCCGAGAGTCATCGAATGATAAGCATTTCTATGAATCAGCAAGGGAGCTTTTCGTGCTACGTCCGATTCCCGAGAAATGCACAATCCATGTCTTCCCATCCGAGATGAAGCCTGTCCATGGCCCAATGGACATATCGATGATGCTTCTGGCATAGGGCCACCCACTCATCAGGATTCAGCTCGCGAAGATATTTCCTCAAACTGAGCAGTCTCCTTCTGCTGTTTCTTGCGATGCATGGGATCATATGGCAGCTGTTTCTACCTCTCCTCCCCGGCATGGCGATTGTGGGCTGCCACTACCTAGCCAAGTTGAGGAGAATCGAGTCTCAACCCAAGTCTGCGTGATCTTCGGCAGCCGGGGCACTTGGTAAGGCCACGATGAAGAAGCGGAGCACGCATCTGTCAGTACTCCACGATTCGTGGAAGATACTTGGCAAGTTTCACAGTGAAGGCGGCTTCGGACGGAGTCGGAGGGCTACCGTCGAAACGTGTGCGTTCAACGAACTCAACAAGCATCTTTCGCATATCCTCTTGGTTCGATTCTGCTATCCTGTCCAGAGTCTCCAATCCAGCATCGTAATAGAGCCTTGCACGCTTCTTAGCCAAGCCCGGAATCCTGGACAGGTCAGCCAATTTCACCAGCTCTAGTATGGCACTAAGAGGAACGCAAGTCCTTTCTGCCAGTTCCACTCTTCCCTCTTCGGTTCGTCCCCCGTCAAGCAAGTGCATAGATGTGAACACTCCATCCTTCCTCAACGCCTGAGTATGTTGATGATTGACGCCCAAGAAGTCTTTCAGATTAGCTACCTTGATGAACTGCAATCCTATCATTTCGTTTACTGCGCAGAGCATCAAGTCATTGGACACAGAGTTATAGTACCGGCTGAGAACCCACAGCCAGACGTTGATCTTTTCCCTTCTGTCCCCTAGCTGATTCATGAAGTCTTTGAGATCTTCAGCAGTTTCCGCTCCAAGCTTCCTCTTTCTGTGTCGTGACAAATACAGCTCAAAGTCCTTCATCTTGCTAACTTCGCGCTCAATCCGCTTCTCAGGTTTGCCGGTCTCCTTCAGATATCGTCTGAACCTTTCTTCATCCAAGACCAACGCCTCCCTCGGCGCTGCTCTATGGCTTCACTTTTAATATTTGCGGGAAATTGAAGATGACTTCCGTCAAGATATCTTCACAAGACAGGCCAGAAGCCAAGGCAGGAGGAACCGATGCAGGAGGAAAGGAGGACTTCGACCTAGGGAGATTCTTTCCGGATAAGTATGGACTCAGCCGAGAGCAGCGTGCATACATGATGAGCCAGTTCGGTCTTGTAGAAAACCACCAGGCAACAAGAGAATTGTTCCCCGCCCGGCCCCCGTGTCCAGCAACACTCTTGACTGCCGACGAATGGCCGCCCAATTGTGCTATAACGAATTCGATGAATATTGCTTGAAGTATGAATCGTCCGGGATCAAACGGAGGCGGAGTAGGCCCTACGCCTCTAGTCGCACAGGATTAGGTCCTATGCCTTTGACCTGGCTTGGCAACCTCCGCGTTGTCGCAGGTCACGCCCGTGAACCTTCTAATGTATCGTAGGATGAACTAGCTCTTCAATGACAATAGGACATCGCTCAGACGAATCATGTCAGGACAGGCGCCTCGAAGAGCCTTGATCTTCTCGATGTGCCGAATTATCCCACTCTTGTCAATGACAAAGACCGCTCTGTTGCCATACCCTTCCTTCGGAACAAAGCAATCGTACGTCAAACTGACGCCTCCAAGAGGATCGCGATCGGAAAGCACGGGGAAGCTGAGCCCTCCAATCTCCTTGACCCAATCTCTGTTGTAATCGATCGAATCCATGTTCACCACCAGAATCTCGGTGTTCAAAGCGTGGAACTCGTCCGTTCGTTCTTGATAGAAGCGAATATCGTCCTTGCAGGATTTGGTGAGTGTGCTAGGATGCAGAACCAATACAACGTTCTTCTTCCCCTTGAAGTCCGACAGGCGCACTTGACTGCCATTCTGGTCCGGAAGTGTAAAGTCCGGTGCCTTCTCACCTATATTTAGGCATACGTTCTGCTCGCGTGGTATCATTCCGACTTGCCTCCCTTTCCTAACACAATTCCTACAACCATTATAAGGTTAACGATTGTGAACCATCACGCCTCAGCTCTGAATGAAGCGGTTTTCGAACGGCAAAGTGAGAATCTAGTCCGTTGAGTCCGCAAGATGCGCCCTTAGCAAGCTGCAGCCACCCACCTCCGGTTGGAGATCCGGACTAACAAGAGCCGCGCCAATTGCCCCATCATATACCACGCGTCCTCGCCTCATGACCAGTACAGAATCAGCCCAGTTCTCGAGAAAGAATCTGTCATGAGTCGTGTACATTACGCTCACTCTCTCTTCTCTCCTCAGATTGTTCACAATATCAAGAAGACCTGCAATCATGGGATAGTCTAGTCCTGAGAACGGTTCGTCCAACAGCAGTATCTTCGGACGCATGGCAATGATTCCTGCAAGAGCTATGCGCTTCGCCTCACCATGGCTGAGTTGGTTCACAGGTCGCCCTCCCAGCTCCGACAGACCCACGATATCTAGTGCTTGTTCGACCCTAGCGCTGGTCTCCTCTTCAGTCAGTCCCTGATTTCTTGGACCAAAGCTGATATCCTCCCAGACTGTCGGAGCGAAGAGTTGATCCTGCGGGCTCTGAAACAGGAATCCAACGTCTTGCCTGACAGACCAGAGGTTATCCTTGTTTACAGGGCGTCCGAATACACGAATCTCACCTTGCCTTGGCTGCAGTAGACCTAGGATTAGTCGGAAGAGTGTAGTCTTTCCGGAGCCATTGCGCCCTGCTACCGCCTTGAGCTCTCCCTGTCTCAATTCAGTAGTGACATTGTCGATGGAGAAGCTAGGATAGCTGAAGAAGACATGTTCGAGCTCGATCGGTTTTATCACGTTAGAACACCTGAACCGGAATCGGGAGAATGCCACAGAGAATAGAGGCCAGAAGAAGGACTACACCAAGAAGGAGAGTATCGGAGCGATGAAACCCTGTTCCTGACGGGCGGAATTGCTTTCCCAAACCCCTCAACACCATTGAGTCATAGACCACGGTGCTTCTGTCAAATCCTCTGTCTATAGTTGTGCCGATGAGAAAGCCTACTGAACGTATCTGCACTGAACGCGCAGCGCCACCGAGACCCCGAAGGAGCTGAGACTCGTGCATGACTCTTCGCTCGTCGACAAGCTGAGGAACATATCTGAGCATTATGAGTAATGATCCTATGACTGGCATTGGCAGTCGTAGGCCGTACATAGCACCCACAAAATCACTAAGAGCCATGTGCGACAACGTGCCCACAAAGAGAAGTACGATTAGTGACATTCTGAGGGTCAGCATGAATCCCAGGGTGAGGCCTTCGAGATAGATCTGGAATCGACCAAACGGAAGCGAGATAGTTGCAAGGACAGTGCTTCCGTACATGAACGGTACCATTACAACCCAAAACAGGACCAACAGCTCGAATCTGGCAGCCAATGAGATTACTGGTCTCCACCGGGTGCGAGAAGCTACTCCACACGCGACAATCAGGAACCCTAGAAGGAGCACTATACGAAGATTCGTTTGGATGGAGACTAGAATAGCCGTTGCGACAGACGCGATAATCATAGCTTTGGGAGAGAAGACACCTGAAGCCTTTCGGCCTTCAACAAAGGGTAATAGAAAATCGTTCAACCCAAAGCCTCCTAGTCCAAAGGACTTTTCTGTCCTATTAGTGCGCTTTGAGTCACATCGAGTTTCTTGCGGCCGGAGAGCAACGAAATCACGCTCGGTCGTGCTCTCACAAAATAGGCAAGTACCATACATGTCACAATAGCTTCGCCTACACCGATAACAGCGTTAACTCCCACGATAGTCAGGAATGCGATATAGCCAAAACCAGCAACTGTGAAAAACTCAAGGCCCAGAACCACTGCTGTCACAACGACTGCTACGTATGAGGCCACTGCAGTAGCTGTCAAGACAGACCACCTGTCATTGAGGTGGGTTCTAAGCGCCTTGAAAATCAGGAGCGAAAGAGACCAACCTACTAGAGAGCATACAATGCCCATATTGAACAGATTGAGACCGTAGGTCAGGAGACCGCCGTCCCCGGTCAGCGCCTGCACGAACAACACTAGTCCAATCACTATGATAGCAGCCCAGGGACCTACCATGATTGCGAGAAGAGTGGAACCCATCAAATGACCACTCGATGGCGGCACAGGAATGTCAACAAACTGTATTCCAAATACGACTGCAGCAAGGACACCCATGTAAGGTACTAGGCGATCATCAAACTGTTTGCTCAGTCTTCGCCCGGACAACACGAGCATGATTCCGCTCAAGGCGAACATGAGCACCTGCAGCCAGAAGGGGACGATGCCATCCGGTACGTGCAACTGGATTCCCTCGTGTTTGAAGACGGATGTTTGTCAAAATGATATTCTTAAGTGTGTTACTTTTCCTAGAATCGTGTTACTATATGAAGGGGTTCGTGTTACTTTGACTATCAAGAGATTTGGCGTGTCCGTCCCTGAGGATTTGCTTGATCGCTTTGATGAGATTGTTGAAATCAAGGGCTATGTAGGCCGCTCTGAGGCAGTCCGCGATGCGATGCGAGCATGTATATCTCAGTGCGAGTGGGAGTCAGGTCAAGAGGGGAATCGAGCAACTTTAAGCGTTGTTTACGAGCACAAGCCACGACTAATGACTGAGTTGGTGAATGCTCAGCACGATGCGGCAGCGCATGTAATTTCCACTGTACATATTCATCTGACTCGTTCGCACTGTCTGGAGGTATTAGCTTTAGAAGGCAAAAGAGCCGATATCGAGAATCTCGCTAACAAAATCGGTGGTCTATCAGGTGTCGAGTTTGCGAGGCTGTTCGCCTTCTCATTAAGCGATCGTGACGAACCCCATGCATAAGCGAGAACTCGTAGACAATTAATCGCTCGGGGACCGCAGTTGACGTGACGACGAGAGTGCGACTAGAAGCGGATTCGCAAAAGGGAATGGGGCCCGGGGCGGGAATCGGACCCGCGCGAAAGGATCCACAGTCCTCTAGGCTACCAGAGGGCTCGCAGACCACAAGGTCGAACGAACTACCTCACCCAGGCCATTGCTCGACCCCATGCGAGAAGACGCCGGGAGTCATGCGGGTACGGCGCTTATCTTCTCAGGTTATAATTGCTTCGAAACCATCTGCTAAGCCCGAACCAGGTTCTTCATTCCACAACGGTTATAGTAGGACGGACCCGACCAACCCAGAGCGGTGCTATGCAGATGTTCGAAGACAAAGGGTTGACAACCTCGGAGGTGACCCAAATGCTTCAGTCGTTACTGGCAGACGATGTCGGCTTCGCAAGTGGGCGTCCGGTTGCTTCAATGTCCACGGAGCCCCATAGTCTGGGCGTCGAGGTCTTCTCAAGGTCAATGGAGAAGAATGCAGGCCGTTTTCATACCTTTGCCGGCTCAGCAAAGGTGGAGCGCGAAGTGATAGACATGATTGGGGACCTGCTACATCTTGCTGAACCTTTTGGCACGACGACTTCCGGGGGAACCGAATCCAACATTCTGGCCATGCTCTCACATCGCGAAGCTGCAAGGAAGAAGACCGGCATGCGTGAGATTATCGCCTCCAAGACGGTTCACGCCTCTGTTGACAAGGCCGCCTGGATTCTGGGCATGAAACTAGTCAAGACGGAAGTCGACGACCAGTTTAAGGCAGTACCTGATGCAATCGAGCACGCGATTGGCCCAAACACGGTTGGCATCTTTGCCACCGCAGGCACCACGTATCTGGGCCAAGTGGACCCAATCGAAGAGATTGCGGATACAGCCAGCAAACACAGACTGCCGCTTCACATAGACGCTGCATTCGGAGGGTTTGTGATACCTTTTCTGAACGACCTCGGGATTGGCCATCACGCCTTCGACTTCCAAGTGGACGGCGTCACGAGCGTAAGCACAGATCCACACAAGATGGGGCTGGGACCAATACCTTGCGGCTGCATTCTATTCAGGTCTGAGCGTCACCTGAAGACAGTAACAAGACAGGTTCCCTACCTGAGAGGAGCAAGTGCATTTCAGCCAACACTGCTGGGCACAAGGCCAGCAGGTTCGATACTCGGAACATGGGCTGTAATGAAACACCTCGGAAGAAGCGGGTACAGGTCAATCGTCCGACAATGTATGAAGCGGACGATGAATATCAAGGACCGGGTCGAACCCAGCTCGACATTGAGCTTGGCGATTCAACCCGTGATGAATATCCTTGGAATAAAGACCAAAGTGGTTTCGCTCGAGCTGGCAACGCAAAAGATGGAAGATCGGGGATGGCGAATCGATTTGTCGCCTTTGCCACCAACCATGAGGATTGTCGTCATGCCGCACATGACAGATGGAACCGTGAATGCGTTGCTCAATGACCTTGAAGAGGCAGCAGGCACGGTGCCATCGGACTAGCTCTCACGCGCGGCTGGACTCTTCAGTTCATCGATCTCATCTTCGAGCTTAGCGATACGCTGCTCTTGATCCAGAACGGTGTTGAGCAACACCGAGATCAGACGCCCATAGTTCACTGAGTAACCCTCACCGCGCGCGAGTATTCTGGCCTCCTCCAATCTGCGGGCAGCATTGGTAATTGACTGCTTTGACACTTTCCGCTCCTCGACCAAGCGGTCAACGGTCTCTCGAACCTCTCTGGGTGCAACATTAGGACCCTTCAGAGGTTCCAGGAGACTGTGAAGTATCATCAGGCCAGCGCTCATTCGCGGGTTCGTCAGTTTTGAGAATGCCATGTCTAGCTCAGATTTCATGAAAACCCGCTTCCTGTGAGGAGTAAACGTTTCGTTCGAGAAAAACCTTTCCGGTCGGCTCCTGAGTGCTTGATTGGACATTGGATTTGCCGCGACACACGCGGCGTTTACTTGTGACAGCAATGGATATAAGAAAACACTCGCGGCCTGCGGAAGTATCAGGGTTAGGCGGAGGTCAAGCCGTAGCGTTGACAGGACCGAGGTCTCATTTTGACGAGACAGAGTTCAGACGATTCATGAAACGCAATCAGAAGAAAGACAATATCATCAAGGGGAGCCTTCAGTCTATTCATGTGTTCGAAGAATTCCTCAAAGAGAGTGGAAGAGACTCCGGCACACCCTCGAAACACGACCTTGATGCCTTCGCAAGCACGATTGGCGATGTAAGCAGAATCAAGAACCTGATGCATGCTCTAAGATACTACTATGAATTCATGCAGAACAAGCCCATGGCTGACAAGTCCACAGAAATCAGGGCCAGATTCCTCCAGAAGAAAGCCTTCAAGCTTAAGGATCTTGTCGGTGTCAAACCAATTGCCGTTAGCAGACTAGCTCAATATGGCATTCGAGATGCCAACCAGATGGTCAAGGCAGGGCAGACCGAGTCCGACCGAAGAAGACTCCAAGAGGAGACTGGATTACCGCTTGAGACTATCTTGGAGCTGGTGAAGATGTCAGATCTCACAAGGATATTCGGCCTGAAGGCAATAAGAGCAAGGCTGTACCACGACTCTGGCGTTGACACCGTGGACAAGATGGCCAGAATAGATCCTCTAGAGCTGATACGAGTCACGAGCGAGTTCATTCGGCGGACCAGATTTCAAGGGATTCCGCCTACTCCCAAAGAAGCCCA
>Ga0153916_10000058_pt1 | contig 62252 bp, 52 predicted proteins | sample Opewatmetagenome_FD_109642 | JGI IMG/M metagenome (GOLD analysis project Ga0153916, IMG submission 109642) | Freshwater wetland microbial communities from Ohio, USA - Open water 3 Core 3 Depth 4 metaG | ecosystem: Environmental > Aquatic > Freshwater > Wetlands | place: USA: Ohio, Lake Erie...
ACTGTAGTGACCAGCTGGTGCGATGAAGTCGGCGCTCTCCCCACCCGCAACTTCAGCGCAGGCTCATTTGAAGGCATTAACAATATTAATGGGCAGGCTATGCGCAAAGAAATCGTCATCACCGATAAAGGCTGCTTCGGTTGCCCATCTCCTTGTGGTAAATATTCAAATATGAAGCGTTACAACACCCAGGTCGAAGGTCCCGAATACGAAACCATTGGTTTGATGGGTTCCAACCTGGGCGTCGGGGATATCCAGGCAGTGGCAGAAGCCAACCGGTTGGCTGACGACCTTGGGATTGATTCCATTAGTGCCGGCAGCTGTATTGGTTGGGCCATGGAATGCTACGAGAAAGGCATCCTTACCAAAGCTGATACCGATGGCATTGAGCTAAAATTCGGGAATGTCGAGGCAGTTTTTGCGATGATCAAAAAGATTGCTTATCGCCAGGGCAAAATTGGTAACCTTCTGGCATTGGGTGTCAAGCGCGCTGCTCAGCAAGTTGGCCAAGGCAGCGAAAAGTTTGCCGTACAAGTCAAGGGCATGGAGCAATCTGCCTATGCTACTCATAATGCCACCGCTATGCTCCTGGCTTACATGACCTGTGACGTCGGTGCTCATCACAACCGCTCCTGGGCAATTACCTACGACCTGCAGGTCGGTCGCGAAAAGGTTGTGCCAGAAAAAGTTGCCCGCGTCATTTGGCTGCAAAATTTTCGCCCGATGTTCGACGTCATGGGTTCATGCCGCTTGCAGTGGGTGGAGCTGGGTATCGATCGGGATTTATATTGTCCTGTATTGGAAGCTATCACGGGTGTCAAACGTTCCTGGCAAGACCTTGAAGCAGTTGGGAACCGCATCTGGAATCTCACCCGCATGTATTGGGCACGCGAAAATGATGGCTTTGGTCGTGAGTGGGACCTTCCAGCACCACGTTTCTATACCGAACCGCCTAAAACAGGCGCAACTGCTGGTCAAATTACTAAGTTCGAAGATGTCCAACGCTTATTGGATATGTATTACGAGCAACGTGGCTGGGATAGCAATGGCCTCCCCACCCAGTCAACATTGGAAACACTAAATCTAACCGCTCTAGTCGCATAGTCCACAATAAATTGAATGGGTTCGAGGTTCATAAAGAATCTCGAACCTCATCTTTTTACTCTATATGAGCGCTACCATACGACCCCTTGGGATGCTAAAATCTTACCTCGGTGATTTAAAAGAAACCACCGTGGAAGCAGGTCATCCTGTTCGTGAGGTATTGACCTCGCTCGGGATTAACCCAGACCTGGTGGCTGGCGTTTTTGTCAATAATGAGCAGCAATCCAAGGATTATGTCTTACAGGATGGGGATGTTGTTAAGCTATTGGCAGTCATTGGCGGGGGATGAAGTATCCACCGCCCAAAGTCAAATCCCTTTCCCACAAAACTCGTTGACTACATCCCATAACACTGGTAGCCCCGACTCGATAAAAGAGATCGGAACACGCTCATCATGCCCGTGTGCCATTTGCAAAATGGGCATTCCCGCTGGCAATATCCCCGGTGTAAATCCGTACACTTTAATCCCGGCACTTTGATACTGGCAGGCATCTGTGGCTCCAGGCATCAGCATCGGGATAACGAACCCACCGCGGTCCATCTGACGCGTCCTTCGCTCCAGCAGCTTAAATAATGGTGTGTCTGTAGAGAATTCTGCTCCACCGGTCGTAAAGACTGCTTCGATCTCGATCTCCTCTCCAACGATATGATGGATTTCATTGATTACATCTTCAGGCGTCTGCCCAGGCACCAACCGGCAATCGATGCCAGCATCGGCTGTTGATGGGATGACGTTCACTTTGTTCCCCGCTTGCAGCATGGTAGGCGATATTGTATTTGTCACCAGGGCTCGGAGTACGTTCCGGCTATCACCCTTCAAGTAGTTCAATAGAAAACTCACCAGTATGGGTGAATGAAGTAAGCTGATGAGTGAATTTAGCGGAAATCCTGCTTGAGAACTAACCGCATCCAGCATTTTTAGGAAAGTTGGCGAAAGATGCACTGGCATATGTCCTGCCTGGCGTAGCTTTTCAATTGCCTGTGCCAGGGTAAAGACCGGGTTATCTGCATGCGGGATCGATCCATGTCCTGGTTTTCCATGCGCAGATGCTCGTAGAAAACAAATCGCTTTCTCAGCCACCTGAATTGGATAGATCCGGGAATTCCAGATATTTATGGTCAGTGCACCTGCCTCTGTGAGCCCGTATTCCGCATCAATCAGCTGGCGGTGCTGCTCCACCAGGAATTTCGAGCCATGCATAAAACCGTTTCCCTCATCTGTGATGGCTGCCAGGATGATATCTCGTTTAAGTGGGATTTTCTGGCGGAATAGACCCAGGAATATTTTCAGGTACATCGTCAGGAAGCCTTTCATGTCCAGCGCACCCCGTCCCCAGACAACATTGTCGATCACTTCTCCGCCAAATGGATTATGACTCCAATGTTCCCGCTCCACTGGGACCACATCCACATGCCCGCTCAACAAAAGAGGCCGCTCGGTGCCATCCCCCTTTAGTCGAGAGATGAGATTTGCTCGATTGGGTGCTGATTCAATAATTTTAATTGCTTCCTGAGGAAATCCAGCCCCCTCCAGGATATTTTTCACAATTAAGATCGCAGGGAGCTCATTTCCGGGTGGGTTAATCGTCTCTGTCTTGATCAACCTCACCAGGTTTTTAACCGTTTCTTCAGTCATCATTTGCCAATTCATGGGTTCAATCACGGGTTCGTTCCTTGATTAACTACCAGCTGCTTGAAACTTTACCTAAGTTTTTAATGGAACCACCCTTGACCTGGCTGAATTCAACTGCGTAACCAGTACCGCCAAAAGTATCAAACCGCATCCGGCTAACTGCACAGGTTGCATAGTTTCTCCCAAGAATATAAAACCAGCCAATGCGGCAAAAACTGCTTCCATGCTGAGCAAAATAGTCGCATCCGTGGGAGGGGCATATTTCTGTCCGAGGGCCTGCAAGGTGTAACCTACCGCTGTGGACAGCACGCCTATATATATAATCGTCCACCATCCCAACGCCAACCCTGTGAATGGCGCAGGCATCCACAGGCTGACCAGGAGGTTGAACACCCCTGCGACCAGATAATGCCCCACCGAAAAGGTCAAGATCGGCACCTGCTGTACTGCCCGGCCGACCAAGATGACATCCAGCGCCCACATAACAGATGCTGCCATTTCCAGGCTGTCACCAGGGGCAAGGTGAAGGGTGCCAGCAGTGCTCAATAGCGTGCTACCGGCAATGGCGATCACGGCACCCAGCCAGGCGACCCAGTGGATTTTTTCTCGCATGAAGATGACCAGGATGATAGGTACCAGCACGACGTACAGTGTGGTGATGAAAGCTGCATTCCCGGCAGTGGTATACCTCAATCCGGCTTGTTGAAGGGCAGAACCGGCAAACAATACAAAACCAGCACTAATGATAAAGAAAAGTGATTTCCGGTCTAAAACTGAGGTGCTATTACCTCTCTCACCAGGTTCAGTTTTACCTAAGGTTGATCGATACCTTTTATTCCATGGATTGAGCGGGCTAAATGGGAATAATATAAAACCCCCAAGCAGGAAGCGCAGACCATTGAATGTAAAAGTATTCAAAGACTGGGCTGCTACGCGCTGTACTGCAAAGGCGCTTCCCCAGATGAGCGCCACAGTAATCAATACCAGGTCTGCCCGAAAGCGGTTCATAGCTCCTACAGTTCGGAACTGCCGGCGTTATTCGATCTTATCCCCTGCTTTTCAGCCATTTTAACAAATTTGTGACACTCCAGGTGTTGATGACTTCATCCGCTTCCACCCAGCCTCGTCGAGCCGTTGATACACCAAAATGCATTAAATCCATATCCGTATCGCTATGGGCGTCGGTGTTAATGCTTAGCTTGATTCCCATTTCAATCGCTCTTCGTGCATGCACATCATCCAGATCCAATCGAGCTGGGTGAGCGTTGATTTCCAATACTACACCAGTTTCAGCCGCGGCTGCCAAGACCGCATCCATATCCAGGTCAGCCCCCTCCCTGTCGGGTAACAACCTGCCAGTCGGGTGACCAATTATGGCTACGTGTGGGTTATGCATTGCTTTGATTAACCGCTCAGTGACTTTTTCACGTTGCTGCCGCAAGCTAGAATGCAGTGAGGCAATTACGATATCCAATTCAGCCAACACATCATCTGAGTAGTCCAGGGTCCCGTCTGACTTGATTTCCACCTCTGCTCCATGGATGATATGGATGCTGTCTCCTAAATCCTTGACAATCGCATCGATTTCCTTACGTTGCTCTCTCACATCCTCCGGGCTCATTCCCTGTGTTATTCCCAGACTGTTGGTATGGTCCGTGATTGCCAATAATTTATACCCGTGTCTCTTGGCTGTGTCCGCCATCTCCCTGATGGACAATTTTCCATCACTCCAGGTGGAATGTGAGTGTAGCTCAGATTTGATATCCTTGAGCTCAATTAATCTGGGTAGTTCACCCTTGATTGCCGCTTGAACCTCGCCCCGATCCTCGCGTATTTCAGGCGGGATCCATGGCAATCCAAGGGTTTTATATACATCTTCCTCTCGAGCGCAAATAACCTCACTCCCATCCTTCCTTGCTAGTGAATGCTCTGATAGTGAGTAGCCTTTTTTTAACGCGTATTCCCGTAGACGAACATTGTGGTCTTTCGAACCGGTTGCATATACCAGCGCTGTGCCCCAATGCTCTGGCGGGTGCACCCAAAGCTGGGCTTGTAAGCCATGCGTGAATTCGACACTTGACTTCGTCTCACCTTTCCCCAACACCCTCGCCACGTCTTTACGGTTTACAAATGCATCCATCACTGCCCGTGAATCCTTTGCTGCTGCAAGGATGTCCAGGTCACCTACGGTTGCCCGCATCCGGCGTAAGCTTCCACCCATTTCTACAGCTTCTACTCCAGAGGCTTTCCTCAAGTAATCCATTAGCTCTTGAGCAAAAGGCCAGGCTCTCCCTAATGGAATTCGCGTGGAACGTCTCCCAAGAGCTTCGATCCCGGCAATGATTTTCGCTTCAGATTTTTCACCCATTCCAGGTAAAGCCCGTAGTTTGCCCTCCCGGGCAGCACTTTCCAGTTCACTCAAGTTGGTGATCCCTAACTGCTTCCAAAACATGGCAACTTTCTTGGGACCAAGGTCAGGGACTTTTAACATCTCTGCCAGGCTGGGTGGCACCTCCGCTTCAAGTTTCTCTAAAAATCCCAGATGTCCGGTCGTGAGCAGCTCATCGATTTTTTCCGCAATTGCTTTACCCACCCCATCCACCTCGGTCAATTTTCCTTGCTTCCATATCTCATTGACATCCTGGCCAAGGTTGCTTAAGCTATCTGCTGCTTTGCGGTACGCCAGGATTTTGTAGATAATTTCTCCCTTGATCTCCATTAAATCTGCGATCGTCCGAAAGATATTCGCAAGTTGTTGATTTGTCATCGTCGCCATATAAAAAGTTTACCACGAGATGGTGTGAAATTATTAACATAAAAAAGCTCGAAGGGATCAATTAAGTGAAACCGTAATATATACATATTCAACCCCCTCTGTTAAAATCTTAAATCATCGATGGATATTATCTATTTTTATAAAGGTCTGATTATTGGGTTCTCCATTGCCGCACCTGTCGGACCGATTGGCATTCTTTGTATTAAGCGGACGCTATCCTCAGGGAGAGCATCAGGATTGCTCTCAGGGATGGGAGCTGCTACTGCAGACGCTCTTTACGGCTGCATTGCTGCGTTCGGGCTGACCTTTATATCAAATTTCTTGATCCAACAACAAATATGGCTCCGCTTGATCGGAGGAGCCTTTTTGGGTTACCTTGGCATTAGAACCATCATCTCCCATCCCTCAAATACTCCAACTCAGGTAAACCCGAACAGCTTGTTGAATGCATATGGTTCTACTTTTTTTCTCACCCTTACCAATCCGCTAACGATCCTATCTTTTGCTGCCATATTCGCTGGGTTTGGTTTGGTAAGCGTCAGGGGAGGTTATTCTTCTGCCGCGATTACCGTTTTAGGAGTTTTCCTGGGGTCGTCCTGTTGGTGGGTTATCCTGAGCACAGCCACCAGCCTGCTCCGGAACCGGATTAATCTTTCTGGACTGCTTTGGATAAACCGTATCTCTGGATTGATCATCCTCGGTTTCGGAATAGCTGCAATTATCGGGATATTTCCTAGAGCTCGGTAACTATAGTGAAACCTAAAAAATCCGTTGTACAATCAGACCCATAGGATTTTGACCCATGACCAGATCACAGGTACCTCCCGATAAGGAAATCCGCAGCCTGTATATGACGGTAGGTTTTTACGCCATCATCGTGATCATAAAATTAATCGCATATTTTTCAACCCACGTCATGGCACTATTAGCGGAATCTTTTCACACACTGAGCGATTTGTTCATATCAGGATTTCTCTTGATAGCTCTATTATGGTCACGCAAGGGTGCTGATAAAGACCATATGTTTGGTCATGGGCGCGCTCAAAATGTTGCCGCATTGTTGGCAGCTTCCTTATTTTTATCTTTTACCAGTTATAAGCTATATGAAGAAGCTATCCCTAAGTTATTCCAACCTGTTTCGTTTACCCATGAAAATCTCCCCATCGCTATCGGGGTGTTGGTACTATCCATGATAATTGCTGCCACTCCATTGATCAGTTTGATCCGTCAGAGAGCCTTAGGTGCAGCCGCTAAAGCACAGATGATTGAGCTTATCAATGATGAGCTAGGTGTGCTGGCAGCCTTGGTTGGCACGATTTTCATTGCTCTGGGATATCCACTGGCAGACCCGATCGCGACCATAATCGTTGCCACCATTATCGCCATCAATGCCATCGGTGTATTCCGAGATAATCTGGGGCTTGTATTGGGCAAATCTCCCGGTATCAAATATATCGAGAAAGTCCGGCAAATTGCCATGTCCACTGAGGGGGTCCTAGGTGTGGTGGGACCTTGGGCAGAATATATCGGTCCAGATTCAATTCACGTTGACCTGCAGATCAAAGTCGCTTCAGGTATCACCATCGATGCTGCCAATGCGATTGCCCGTTCCGTCCGCCAACATGTCCAGACTGAGATGAACTGTCTCTATTGTTCAGTTCACCCGGAGCCATAGATGAATTTGGGATTCTTGTTTCTAAAGATTATCCAATGGCGAAAATAAAATCGGTTTTGGCAGATGAACCTTAGAGGAGCTCATCCTTCATTGATAACTCATTGTCGGTTTCGTCATCACTTTGCCGGATGAATTGGTACGTCAACCCCCATAACCAATCTTGAAGGTACTTCTCGATATTTTCCAGGAGCAGGATTTTACCATTCAGCGTTGTTATGAGTTCCTGACTATCCTTCATAACTTGCAAGGAACTTGATCGTGTCTCTAGTTCAACGACACCCTGCTGATCCATCAGGTCTCGCAATTGATGCTCAGTTAATGTTTGGAGAAACTGATTTCCTCCATGGGGTTCCAAATTTATCCCATACCCCTTTAAGATAATAGAAAGCTGATTGGTCACCTGGTTCAGATCATCATACACTTGCGCCTTTCTTTTAACCGCTTCACCAAGGATCTCACGGAGAGCCTCCAGACTTTGAGGCCCAGCAAGCACCATCTCCTGTATCATCTCATGAATGGGATCTGTCGATCCATCCTCTATACAGTGGGTTAATACATCTCCAGCCTGCAGGCGAAAATATGCCTTTTCTACGATGGAATAAATGGATGAGGTTTGTCTATTGACCATAGATCATCATCTCACGACATATCGGGCAAGGACCGAGCGCTCTCAGGTAATTCCAATCATAAATTCCAAATTAGTCTTTTTATTTGCAGTTATTCCGTTCGGAAATATATTATTCATAAAGCCGTATACTTATTGTTACTATATACCGAAATTCTTAAACGTGCAAACCGCTGACATTAACCCCTCATTACTTCAATTATGGGTTTTGTACAACCTTTAAATAATTCCCTACCCCCCAACCAACTGCGTTTTCCGTATACGGATCCTGTAATTCCCACCAAATATATCCATCGGCATCAATGGGGCCATCTTTCACTAAAAATAACTCGGCATCTATCGCTATGTGATTTACCTTACTCGCAACCCCGGCTGTATTGTGCAGTCGTAAGCCTTCCCCCCCCGTCCCAGTCACCTGCACGTAATTACCGATTGCTATATCACTGCTCGGAGGTGGTATCTCTTGGGAGGACGTAGGTGTCAATGCTGCCGTTGGCGTTGTGATGTGTCCAAGGGGTGTTTCAGTGGGGGCTTCGATAATGTTCAGGATGGCTGTGGCAGGCACTTGGGTAATACTTTTTGTTTTTGAGGTCCATAAAATCCCTACCAAAACCGCAAACACTCCTATGGCAAAGACGATTGCCCCAAGAATGACCTTGATATTCAGCAAAGTTCTCAGTAATTTGAACATGATTGACCTAGACCGGCATTAATAAGAATGTTAAGCCAAGGATGAGATAAATCGCCAGTAATTCAGCCCCTTCTAGCCAGTTGGATTCTCCATCCGCTGATACCAACGCTGCGATCAATACACCGGCAATTAATGCAATCAGCTCAAGCGGGTTAAAAACTAGGGTCAGTGGGTGGCCAATCAACAGGCTGATGAAGACCAACAGGGGCGCTACAAATAATGCGATCTGTAAGCTGGATGCTATGGCAATCTCAACACTTAACGTCATCTTGTTTTTTAACGCCACCTGAACAGCCACAATATGCTCAGCCACATTGCCAATGATTGGGATAAATATCAAACCAATGAAAAATTCAGATAATCCAAGGGTAGTCACGACGGACTCGACAGAGCCAACCAAAACTTCCGACAAGTATGCAACTCCCACCGTCGAGAGCACTAGCACCAATATTCCCCCTCTCAACGACCATCCTTTAGGTGCAGTTTCTTCACCCGCCTTTTCCCCCACCACCGGTCCTTCAATGACCTTGTAACTATAGATGAGGCCAAGTACATATAAAACAATCATCACTGTCGCAACGCCAATGCTGAGCGCTTCAACCCTTGTTCCTGGGGTCTCGGTATTTCCAATATAATGGCTGAGTAGAGACGGAATTAGCAAAATAACTACAGTCAACACAAGCATGATGGAATTATTGCTGGCTTGTTTACGATTGAATGACTGCACCCCGTGTCGTAACCCTCCCAAAAGGATGGACATCCCCATCACCAGAAGCAGATTGCCTAGAATTGATCCGGTTATGGAAGCTTTTACCAGCTCCAGATAACCAGCTCGTATAGCGGTGATGGTGATGATCAGCTCGGCAGCATTACCCAAAGTAGCATTGAGCAGACCACCAATTCGAGGATTGGTATGATACGCTAAAACTTCGGTTGCGGCGCCAATGAAACCGGCTAAAGGTATGATGGCAATCGCAGAAATTATGAATATGGCGATTGGAGACCAGTGTAATATCTCTGCCAGAATAGCAAATGGGAGTGCCACCAACAGAACCCCGATTGGATTTTCACGAACCAAAGAGGCAAATTTCTTCATGGATACCATTTCATTAAAGAGATCCTTTTTTACCAAAAAGTTCCCTGGGTGTTTCCTTAGGCACTAATAGCCGCAGCCCTTGTGAGATCACCTTGATCTCGATCGAATGAGCATGGTAAGGCAAAGGCTCTGCATCTACTTGCACATATAATGGCGAATCTGACTCCAGCCTCAAGTGCTTGAAGGAGATTTGTCGAACTTTATCCGAATCAACATGCCTGCCTGCGTACAAGTCCCATGCCATTTGTAGGGTATCACCCAATGTATCCCCTTCAAATAACCATAAATCCATCGCACCATCATCCAATAATGCGAAAGGCGATATTTGTGCCAGTCCTCCCGCATAAAGATGTATATTACTCATCAAGGCTAACAAATAATGCCCACTGACCTGTAAGTTATCTGCAATAACAGTCAGGTTGATCCCGTGCCACAGACTTGCGTGCCAGGCCGTCGAGGCTGCATAAACCACGTTTGCAAACAACTTTTCACCCCTGGGGCGAGGTTCAATATGGTGAATTGCAAAAGCATCCAATCCCACGCCAGCCCACATCAAAAAAGGTGTGTCTGCACATTGTCCAATATCCACCTCGCGTGCCGTAGCTTCTGCCAATCTGCGCGCACTTTCTTCCAAAGCCATCCATCGCGTCCAGGTTAAGCCCGGCAGTCCAAGCTCTTGTGCTAAGACGTTTGCTGTCCCTCCAGGTAATACGCCCAAGGCAGTCGCGCTGCCGGCTAACCCGCGCACTGCCAGATTGATGGTCCCATCGCCTCCCACGACAAACAAAGCTTCTTTACCATCTTCAGCTGCCCTGCGCGCTGATTGAGTGACGTGCTCTGCATCGTGGGTCCTGATCAAACGGATGGTCCAGCCTTTTGCCCGCAGCACATCGGCAGCCCGTTCAGCCAGGATTCCCGAAGGAAACCTGCCTGCATTTGGGTTGTAAATCATATCTGCAATATGCACTCAATCATTTTACTCGAAATTTTCTCGCCATCCATATTCGTGCTAGAATAGATATCATGATGAGCAGCCCGATCTTGTTAAATAATCGCTATCAGGTCGAAGGACGTATCGGTTCAGGTGGAATGGCAGAAGTCTACCGTGCCCGTGACTTGATGCTCGAGCGTACCGTGGCGATCAAACTTTTGCGTGAAGATTTTTCTCAGGATCCAGCCTTTCGTGAGCGCTTCAGGCAGGAAGCCAAGGCAGCTGCCAATCTTTCTCATCCAAATATTGTCACGATCCACGACTTTGGTTTTGATGATAAACAAATCTTTATCGTCATGGAATATATCCCGGGCACAGATCTAAAAACCATCTTGGAAAGTCGTGGTAGCTTAAGCGTGGACGAAACCCTCCATCTCATCATACAAGCTTGCGCGGGAATTGGATATGCACATCGGGCTGGTCTGATCCATTGTGACGTCAAACCCCACAACATGATCGTGACTCCTGATCAGCATCTAAAAGTCACTGATTTTGGGATTGCACGGGCTTTGGCATCCATCCATCCCCAAGAAGTTAATAATGTCGTCTGGGGGTCACCCCAGTATTTCTCACCCGAACAAGCAGCTGGACATCCCCCTTCACCAGCTTCCGATGTGTATGGTCTGGGTGTGGTTTTATATGAAATGCTCACCGGTCGTCTGCCGTTTATCGCCGATTCATCTTCTGAGCTTTCTTACATGCATCGCTCTGTCACACCCACTCCCCTATCCCAACTAAACCCGCTTATTCCACCTGCCCTGGAACAAGCGTGCCTGAAAGTTCTATCCAAGGAACCATCTTCTCGTTATCGCACTGCTGATCAATTTGGGCGGGTCCTTATTTCTTTAAGTCGCTCAATCACGGCCTCCCCCAATGGGGCAAGCTCAGCCACAAAACCCACGACGGATGAACTCGCCCGCCCACACCCGCCTTCTGTTGTCGCACCCTCCCATACGCGACCAGGGCCGCAAACTTCCACTCAACCTGCCAAGGTCGAGCCAGCCTCCCCAATCCTTTCCCGACCTATGACAAATCGCCCAAAAGTAACCCCACTCTCAAAAAGTGCTACGGATATCGATTGGGGTACTTGGATGTTGGTTCTATTAACTGTGATCACTCTGGGTGGACTGGTACCATTCTGGGTGTGGATCTACCTGCTTTATAATCCTCCAGGAAGGTGATCTCTATGATTGCTCCATATATGCTTTCTGTGTCCATCTTATCAGCCGATTTTACCAGTTTGGGTGCGCAAATCCAGGAGGCTGAGAAGGCCGGTGCTGATTGGATTCATGTGGATGTGATGGATGGACATTTCGTTCCCAACCTGACAATGGGACCTTTCATCGTACAAGCCTGCCGCCGTGTGACTCAATTACCCTTGGACGTACATCTCATGGTTGATTCTCCTGAGAACCTGATAGAAGCGTTTGCCCAAGCAGGTTCGAGCATACTCAGTGTGCATGTGGAATCCTGCCTCAATTTGCACCGAACATTGCAAACTATCCATGAGTTAGGCTGCAAAGCTGGTGTTGTCCTCAACCCGGCCACCCCGGTGACTCTGGTGGAACCTGTCCTTCACATGGTCGACCTGATATTGGTGATGAGCGTCAACCCAGGGTTTTCAGGACAATCTTTCTTGCCTGAGGTATTGCCAAAATTAACCACTCTCCGCCACGAAATGGAAAAGATCAACCCAACTGCCTACCTCGAAATTGATGGGGGAATCAACTCGAGCACCTTACCCCTGGCGTTGAAGGCGGGTGCCAATGTTTTCGTTGCTGCCCATGCGATATTCGATTACCCAGGGGGGATCAGTGCTGGCATCCAACAGTTACGCTCTCATTTTACTGGTTAAATAAAAATTACTGGTTAAATAAAAAGTCACGGCGTGTACCGTGACTTATTTATATTCGGAGATGATTCGGATTTAGGATGTTTTTACCATCGTGCGCATGCACTTTGCGCATAAAATTCTGCGAATCTTTCTTCCATCCTCATAGACTGTAACAGCCTGCAAGTTTGGTCGAAAAGTCCGTCGCGTGCTTTTATTGGACCACGGACGGTTACGTCCGTAACTTGTTGTCTTTCCACAATGTGCACACTTAGCCATAATTCACATCCTTTTCTTTAACCTCTGCCTGCATTCTGAGGCAGAGCAAAGAATATAAAATCTATTTAAAATTTCTCGAAATTCAAGCTATAATTACGTCTCAATTAACGGGTGATCGTTTCGTTAAGCCCGCCAATATTACCACAGAATAGATTTGATTACAAGCCGTAAAAAAACGTGCGAATTCCTAAACCTTTGTTGTGAGGTATGTCATGGGAAATGAGAATACCCCCCTTGGTCGAGTCACGATTTCACCACGCGCTATAGCCACGATTGCTTATCAAGCTGCCCGACAATCCTATGGCGTTGTCGGTTTGACCTCGAAGAACCTGATGGAAGGAATTACCCAGGTCATTGTAAAAGACCCAACCCACGGGGTTGAGGTTAAGTATGATGATCAAAAAATCTCAATTGATATATATGTGATCATCGAGTATGGTACGCGCATCAAATCTGTTGCTTCTAGTGTTAGTAACACGATCAAATTCAATGTCGAAAAAGCCTTGGGAATGCCCGTTGAAGAGGTGAATGTTCACGTCCGGGGGCTGCGCGTTAGCAACACGGACTAAGGTAATTACTCAGTTTATTGGTGCCATTCCCAGGAGCTTAATTTATGGATCAAGAAGTACAAAACAACCCTTTTCCGAAACAACTTTATCCCAATCAAAAATACCCTGTGGATGGTCAGGTATTTAAAACCCTCATTGAATCCAGCCTGACCTGGTTGAGAACCAATCAGCAAGCAGTTAATGTTTTAAACGTCTTTCCCGTACCAGATGGTGATACAGGTACGAATATGGTGTTAACAATGCAAGCTGCCTGTGATGAAATTGCCAATTCTGCCGAACGAAACATCGGCAAGCTCACCCGCATGGTGGCTCATGGAGCACTGATGGGTGCGCGTGGTAATTCAGGTGTGATCCTTTCGCAGTTATGGCGTGGCTTTGCTCGCGCATTGGATAATTTTGAAGTTTTGGATGGTCAGCTATTGGTTAATGCCCTTCACCAGGGACGAAACACTGCCTACAAAGGGGTAGTCCACCCGGTTGAAGGAACCATTCTTACCGTGGCGAAAGATATAGACGCTGAAGGTGAACGTTCCTTACCAGATACACAGGATCCGTATGATATTCTCGAACGTATCGTGGTTGCTGCGGACGCTTCAGTTCAGAAAACCCCTGAGCTCCTGGCTGTATTGAAGGAAGCTGGAGTCGTTGATGCAGGCGGGAAAGGCTTGTTTATTATATTGGAGGGAATGTCCCGCTTCATCAAGGGTCTCCCCTTGGATGTTGCTTCAAATGCTGTCCAACCATTGGCTGCGATGAAACTGGAGAATGTATTGGATAGCATAGAACCCGGTCAGGATTTTGAGGTGGTCGTGGATTTCCGCCCCACTGCTGAGCTCAACATTCCTCAATTTTATGAGGACCTGCAACGTATCGGCACCTCCATTCAGCTCGGCGAGGGTGATGGCATCTACCGAATGCATATTCACGTCCCTGCCGATAGGGTGTATGACCCTATTCAATACACAAAATCCTTAGGTGTCGTCACCAAAGCTGCTATTGAGAATCTGAGGGCACAAGTGGAGAACAATGTGCATGAACCAGGAAGCTCAATCCAATTCTCCCCTGTTGAGCCAGGTCAGTTAGCCACCATTGCTGTCGCTCCCGGTCCCGGTATCGCCCGGGTGTTTGCCAGCCTGGGTGTATCAGCCATTGTTGAGGGTGGGCAAACCATGAACCCCAGCACCCAGGAAATCCTGAATGCTTTCGAGAATTTACCAACCGATCAAGTGGTTATCCTGCCCAATAATAAAAATATCATCCTTACCGCAGAGGCTGCCGCTCAACTAACCGTCAAACATGTTATGGTGATTCCCTCCAAATCAGTCCCACAAGGTATGGCTGCCATTATGCGCCTGATTGCTACAGGTAATGTTGAGGAAGTTGTCACTGATATGAAGGCTGCCATGAATGATGTGGAAACCGGGGAGATTACGACTGCCACTCGAACCGTGGAAATTGATGGCATAAATGTCACAGAAGGTCAGATCATCAGCCTGCTTAATGGGAAATTAGTCATGGCATCCGATAACCTTAAATCTGCAACATTGGGGTTACTGAAAAAAGCCCACGCCGATCATTTCGAGCTGATCACCCTGTTTTATGGTTCAGATGTATCCCGCATGGAAGTGGATGCAATTGCAGATACCATCCGTAAGAAATTTCCCCAGCAAGAAATTGAAGTTCAGGATGGTGGGCAGCCTCATTATCAATTTATTATCTCAATTGAGTGACATCCGACTAACAAGCATTTTATGGCGAGAACTTGCGTATTAACCGATAGCACCGCCTATTTCACTAAATCAACCTTCGCTGGGCAAGAGCATGTCACCATTCTTCCACATTTTATCCAGGTGAATGATCAGTACCTCCAAGACAGTAAAGACTTAGCCATCTATTTTCCCTCCTCAAGATTCATACAACCCCCAATAACCATCCCACCCTCAGTCGATGTATTTCGCACTGCATATGCATCTCTGGGGGTGAAGTATAAGGAAATTGTTGTCATCCTGCTCTCATCCCATTTAAGTCAGGCAATCGCAAATGCCCATCTGGCAAGTCAGTCATGTAATAGCCCTGCGAATATTTTTATCATCGATTCCTTAAATACAGCTATCGGGTTGGGTTTATTGGTCCAGGCAGCAGCTGAATTAGCCCATCGCGGGTATAGTGGGGTTGAAATAAACCGCCTTGTTAGAGGCATGATCAATCATATCTATTCAGTATTCTGTTTACCCGATCTATCTCACCTCTACCGGTCAGGACAGATCGATCCTGCTCAGGCAATTGTCGGAGAAATGCTCGGTGTGATCCCATTCTTTACCCTTGAAAATGGCAGGTTGGTGCATACACAAAAAATACGCAGCCCTCGGCACCTTGTGGATATTATGTATGAATTCGTGGCAGAATTTGAAAATCTTAAGTATCTTGCCCTACTGCAAGCGATATCCACATATGAACAGGAAAGTCGGAACTTGCGCGACCGCATCAGCCAAAATGTACGTACCACTCCATTATGTGAACATAGTCTTAGCCTGGCATTAGCCACTATCCTTGGTCCACATAGTATTGGCTTGGTTGTGATGGAAAATATACCTAAGGAGGGCTGAGGTGAATATTGCGGTAGTAACTGACAGCACATCTGATATCTCCTCTGAGCTTGCTCTTGAGAATAATATCCATGTTGTTCCAGCAATCCTGGTCGTCAATGGTCAAAGTCTGGAAGATGGTCGTGGTATCTCCAGAGAGGAGTTATATCATCAGTTACCTACCATGAAGATATCTCCCACCACGGCTGCCCCTTCGAGCGGGACTTTTCAACGCCTATATGAGGAATTATTACGAAGGGGTGCTGATCAGATTATTTCAATTCACGTCTCCAGTTTATTAAGTGGAATGTATAACACAGCTTTGGTAGCTGCCAAAGCGATCGGGAAGCAGGTGCATATCATCGACTCCTGCCATGTGTCCTTGGGGTTGGGTTTTCAGGTCATCGCCGCAGCCCAGGCTGCCAGAGCCGGTCGAACCCTGGTTGAAATTCAAAAGATTATTGATGATATTCGTAAGCGTATCCATTTGGTAGCGATGCTCGATACACTTGAGTATGCTCATCGTAGCGGTCGTATTTCATGGGCACGCTCGAACCTATCTGCACTGCTCCAGATCAAACCATTTCTCGGCGTTGAGGATGGAAAAGTCATCCGCATGGGCGAAACCCGCACCCGCCAAAGGGGGATCGAAAGGTTATATAAAATGCTAGCTGAGTTTGGTCCACTCGAGCACTTAGCCGTATTACATACCAATGCAGAAGCCGATGCTATTCGGGTTGTCGATCGCTTTACAGCAATTGTGAGGCATCACCCGCTCATCATCAATGTCACTTCGATTATCGGTGTCCATGTCGGACCAAATGGTCTGGGCTTTGTTGCTGTAACCGAATAATTTGGCTGCCCAGGAAGATTACTATATATTGCTCATTCGCTGGTTGTCTATCCCCTCTTGCTGATGGTAAAATAACCATCAATGAGACCGTCCCTACAGAAACTTAAAAAATTTATCCTGTTAGAAGCTCAACACAACTACGACAACCGTTCAGTTATAGGTGGGTTTGAGTGTATGGTAGAACCCTGGCTCGCCGAAGCACAAGCTGACGCCTTATCTGCCGACTTGATCTCGGCAGTTCGAAATCGTATTCATGACTATGCTGCCTTATCCCCAAAATCTCGCTACGAAACTCTTAATGGTCTCTGGAACCGGCTCCAGCACGAGACGGAAGAGACATTTCCTCACCTGCCCCTTATGGTCGAAACTCCCCCAAAGCCAGCCGAAACTGAACCTGCATTACAGCAAGCACCCTCATCACATAAAACCTACCCTCGTCAGCCAGAGCAACCCTCTGAGCACAAGCTGAGTCCAGCCAAACCGGTATCTCAGCCTGCAGCGCTATCAGCTCCCACCACAGTTCTGCCCGGTGTAGGAGTAAAGCATGCTCAGACTTTGGCTCGCTTGGGAATACATTCCCTTGGTGATATGCTTTATAACTTCCCTCGCCGATATGATGATTACACCCAGCTTAAGCCAATCCAGCGCTTGGCTTATGGCGAGGAGGTCACCGTGATTGGCACCGTAGATTCGGTTAGCACCCGCCCTATCCGTGGTGGTCGTTATCAGATCACAGAAGCTGTCATCACCGATGGAACGGGTTTCCTACGCGTCACTTGGTTTAACCAACCCTGGGTTGGCAAACGTCTGCTCGAAGGGGCTCAAATAGTTTTATCCGGGAAAATTGACCAATATCTCGGTCGACCTGTAATGAATAGTCCGGAGTGGGAGCCATTGGAGCAGCAAAACCTGCATACCAATCGCATCGTTCCAGTCTATCCACTTACCTCCAAAATCACCCAGCGTTGGTTACGTCGGACGATGTACGAAGTAGTCACGTATTGGGCTCCCAGGGTTGCAGATCCACTCCCTGAGCCACTGCGGCAATCTGCAGAACTTATGGATCTTTCTACTGCCCTCCTTCAAGCCCATTTCCCATCAACGGCTGACCAGCTCAGAGCTGCGCGACACCGACTGGCATTTGATGAGATCCTGATGCTCCAATTGGGTGTAATGAGCCAAAAACGAAATTGGCAAAACCGCGCTGCCCGTGTTTATGAAACACCCGATGATTGGTTGGAATCCCAGATTGCCAGGCTACCCTTCCAGCTAACTACTGCCCAGAAAAACGCTTTGCGCGATGTCAGGTCAGATCTTGCCTCGGGGCGTCCAATGAATCGGTTACTGCAAGGAGATGTAGGCTCGGGGAAAACAGTGATCGCTGCCCTTGGCATCGCCATGCTAGCACGCCACGATGCTCAGTCTGCCTTGCTTGCTCCAACGAGCATCCTGGCAGAACAGCATTATAAAAGTATGCTTGGATTGCTGGGAGGAAATGGTGCTAAATCCATTGACACAGGTGACGAAATCCCATACCCACTTAAACCTGAGCAAATTCGCGTGCTGCTTGGATCAACTCCTGAAACTGAAAAACAGGAAATCCGCCAGGCACTGGCTGATGGCTCGATCAAGCTGGTAGTAGGCACACACGCCCTATTTGAAGATCCGATAGTCTTCGCCAATCTGCAGCTGGCTGTAATTGATGAACAGCATCGGTTCGGAGTTGATCAGCGCGCTATCCTGCGTTCCAAAGGTGAAAATCCACACCTACTGGTAATGACCGCTACACCCATCCCGCGCTCTTTAGCTCTCACTGTTTACGGTGACCTTGACCTGTCTGTTATGGATGAAATGCCTCCAGGACGCCAACCCATCCAAACCCAGGTTTTCTATCCACGAGAGCGGGAGCGCGCCTATGTCTTTATTCGCAGTCAGATTGATCAGGGACATCAGGGTTTCATCATCTATCCTTTGGTTGAAGAAAGCGATACTGGTGAAGCCCTGGCGGCAGTTGAAGAGCAATCACGCCTGCAAAAAGAAGTATTCCCTAATTACAAGGTGGGATTGCTTCACGGGCGCATGAAACCTGACGAAAAAGATACTACCATGTCCAGTTTCTGCAGTGGAGAGATACATATCCTGGTTTCGACCTCCGTGGTTGAAGTTGGGGTGGACGTCCCTAATGCCACAGTAATGCTTATTGAAGGTGCCAACCGGTTTGGGTTATCCCAATTGCATCAGTTCCGTGGCCGGGTTGGGCGAAGCCAATACCAATCCTACTGTATTCTCATTCCTGATACGCCTGATGCGGCCGAGAACGAGCGCCTCTCTGCCATGGTCGAAACCAATAATGGATTTATTCTGGCACAACGCGATCTCGAACAACGCGGCCCCGGTGAATTTCTTGGCACGCGTCAATCAGGTTATTCAGAGCTTCGCCTGGCTAATCTCACCGATATCCACCTGATCGAAAAAGCCCGGCGCCATGCTCAATCTATATTTGAGACTGACCCAGACCTGAAATCTCCTGATCATCACCTTCTCGCCCAATCCTTAAAACGTTTTTGGAGTCTTGGTCAGGGAGATATCAGTTAATATAGTTTCATTGATCATATACAAGGAGAATGTATTAACCAGATGACAGTTAAAGCTCTCTTTCCTGGTACTTTCGACCCAATCCATTATGGTCACTTGGATATTGCCCGACGTGCTGCCTGCCTTTTTGATGAGGTAGTGATTGCCGTGTACGATAGACCAATGAAATCACTTATCTTCCCGCCAGAAGACCGCATTAATCTGGTTCGTCTGACGATCATGGATGACCCAAAGATGTCTGTCGTTGGGTATAGCGGGTTGACCGTTGATTTCTGCCATAAAATTGGTGCTCAAGTCATCGTCCGTGGGCTGCGTGTATTTTCCGACTTCGAATATGAATTCCGTATGGCATTAGCGAACCATAGGCTGGCACCGGATATCGAAGTTATCTCACTGATTACCAATGAAGAGCATACCTTTTTATCTTCTTCTACCGTCCGTGAGATTGCTGCTCTGAATGGCGATATTAGCAGTATGGTTCCACCCCATGTTGAAAAAGCTCTCAAACATCGCCTGCAAGAATTGGGAGAAAGTGACCAGATCGTACCACCCACATCAATGCGCGATTAACGCCAAAATATATTGCATCTTTGGAGATGTTGACGTTTTTAAGATTTCGTTGTAATCTATGCATGAATCTTGCAACACTGCATCTAATCCTCATATGATAAATATTCGTTTTCGAATTATGAGGACATGAATAGTTTGGGTAACCTGGAGGACACTTATGGATATCCTGCAAATGATTGATCGCCTGGAGGAGCTCTTGAACGAGAGTCGCCCTCTTCCCTTTACCCATAATGTCATCGTCGATGAAGATCGAATGCTAGACTTAATCGACCAGATGCGTGTTTCTATCCCCGAGGAAGTAAAAAAAGCACAACAATTATTGGCCCAAAGAGATCGATTGATTGCCCAGGCTCAAGAAGAAGCCAATCGAACAGTCAACCTTGCCCGAGACAGAAGCAGTGAGCTTGTGGAGAGAGATCAAGTCGTCCAGGCTGCATATACCCAGGCTGAACAAATCAAAGCTCAAGCTCAAACCGACGGCGATGCCATTCGCAGAGAGGCTGATGAATACGTCCTGGAAACGTTACGCAACCTTGAGATGGAAATGGAACGCGCCATCAACCAGGTGCGCAATGGCATTCGCACACTTCAAGAAGAAAAACCAAAAGAAGAAGAATAAGTTAGCTAAGTTTAAATAGCTAGTGAGTGGCTTGCTCTTTGCCACTCACTAGTTTTTTGAACCTGTTTCTACCCCCATCTCTGCCTCTCCCATAAAGCCGCCCTATATAGGAGAGGTAGAGATGTGTTCCAGACCAGCTCGTCCCCTCAAACACTGGTCCCGGGAATTATCATGATTGCATTATAGTCACCTCCCGTTACACAAACGTCACCAATTACGTCACAGATATTGCTTTTTCCACATTTCTTAAGTAAAATTAATCCTTGGTTAATCGATGTCACGCTTAAATATCTCCTTACTGGGCACCCCTCAAATCCTTCTTGACGGTGTTCCAATAAAAATATCCACTGCTCGTACAATCCCTTTGATTGCCTATCTGGCTATCACTGGAAAAAGCCAGACACGCGAAGTCTTGGCTAGCCTGCTATGGACCGATAGCACCCAGAAGAAAGCTCTCGCTGCCTTACGCACCACCCTGTGGAGATTAAAAGTTGCCGGGTTAAAAGATTGGATCACACTGGATCGAAATGAAATCGATTTAAATCACCATGGAAATATCGAAATTGATGTGGTAAATTTCAAGACCGTCCTCGACAAGTGTAACTCCCACGGACATCCACCCTCTCAGATCTGTCTGTACTGCACCCCCTCACTGACTGAAGCAGTAGAGCTTTATCATGGCGAATTTATGGCGGGTTTCAATATCTCTAAAGCACCCACTTTTGACGATTGGCGCATGCAACAGAGTGAAATGATTCAAACTCTGCTCCTCAACGCCCTTGAACGTCTCGTTAAGTGCCACCGCACCTTTGGCGATTTTAATCTTGCAATTCGCTATGCCCGCATTTGGCTCAACTACGACCGCCTGAATGAAAACGCTCATTTCCAATTATTGCAGCTTTATTCAATTACCGGGCAGCGAACAGCTGGGATCACTCTATATAAACATTATAAGGAAGTACTCTCACGCGAGTTGGGAATTGAGCCAGCTGAAGAAATGAGCGCGTTATACAAGCTGATTCAGAGCGGCCGATCAGCCCCTGCCTCAAAGCAAAAAGTCAAGACCCCTGTTTTCCTCATTGCAGATATTGAAAAACCTGCTCTATATTGGGCTAGCGCGGGTTCAAAAAAGAATGCTATCCTTTACACATATACCAATATTGTCAAAGAGACAGCCCGTCGATTTGGTGGTCTTATACTCCAAAAATCTGACGAAAGTATTACTATACTCTTTGAAAATGGCCAACCGTTGCATTGCGCTGTCACGATCCATCTAAAGTTGAAAAATACTATTTGGGGAGATCCAGGTCCTCCCCGTATTCGCATGGTTTTATATTCGACCATCCTGGAAGGAGACAATGCCAGTGATTTCGCTATGATCACGCGAACGGCCTCTTCGTTGCTATCGATCAGCTGGGGTGGACAGATAATCTTTTCAGACCAAACATTAAGGTTACTCGATGTTCCTGTTGGATCACAGGTGAAAGATTTGGGTTATCATATCCTCAATGATATCGAAGGATCGATTCATGTTTATGAACTGATCCACCCACATCTTCCTTCTACAGAACATCCACCTTTACAATCGAGTACCCAGCAGCTGGTCAATTTTCCTATACTATCTCCTGCTTTTTTCGGCCGTGAGCAAGAATTGGAAGAGCTCGCTCGCCTGTTCACCTCTCCTGAGTACCGCATCATAACTTTGGTTGGCCCGGGTGGGATTGGCAAGACCCGTCTGGCAGTTCAATTTGCCTCTCAAATAGCTCAATACTTTTCAGATGGTGTCTATTTCACCTCCTTTGCCTCTATTCAAGATCCAGATTTTATCCCCATCTTGCTGGCAGAAGCCTTGAAATTCAGTTTTTATGGATCAATAAATCAGATCGATCAGCTGGGGAAATATTTACATCGATTGAAAGCTCTACTCGTTATCGATAATTTTGAGCACCTGCGGGTTGAAGGCGCTAAACTCCTCGCAACCCTGCTTACCAAGACCCATCACCTGAAAATACTCCTTACTTCACGTGAACGGTTGAATATGATCGCAGAAACGATCTTGGAGGTTCATGGATTACCAGTACCTGCTACATCCTTGGATGAAAATGCAGAGAGCTACAGCTCGATAAAGCTTTTTGTCCATAATGCTCAAAAAAACTTTCCAAGATTTTCTTACCAAAATAATAAAGAAGCAATCACTCGTATATGCCAGCTTGTTGATGGTATTCCATTAGGTATCCTGCTGGCTTCTTCATGGGTAAGGGTCTTTAGCTGTCCTGAGATTGCTTCAGAGATCAATAAAAATATCGATTTTCTCAGTACTACTGCTCCAGATATTGATTCTCGCCATCGTAGTCTGAGTGCTGTGTTTGATAATTCCTGGAATTTACTATCAGAAGAAGAGCGCCAAATCTTACACCGACTATCCATTTTTCAAGCCGCGTTCACCACCCGTGCTGCCCAGGAAATATGTGACGCAACACAGCTCCTCCTCGCCGTTTTTGCAGACAAATCGCTGCTATTTCACCGGCAAGACAATCGGTATGAAATGCTTGCGACGTTCCATCAATATGCCTCGGGCAAGTTAAAAGAAGATGCGGAAGAACTCACTGCCATACAGTTAAAATTCTGTGACTATTACACCAATTTTTGTCTTCAAAAACACCTGGAGCTTAACTCACCCACCCAACATGCCGCAATAGCTGAAATGACTTTAGAAATAGAAAATATTCGTACTGCATGGAACTGGATGATTGATTCTGACCAATGGGAAAATATTTCTAGAATAAAAGAACCATTACTTGCTTACCTTGTTATGACCGGAAATTCCATTCAGGGAAGAGAATTATATCGACTTGCCTTTCTCAAATTGAATAAATTGGACGATCCCAGCCTGGATCTGGTCCGTGCTTCTATGCAACAACTATCAGCATGGATGACAATCAAGAATGGTTTTGTTTCTGAAGGTATACAAGGATTGACCGAATGTATCGAGACATTCCGTTTGCATAATTCTTCATGGGACATCGCCATGTCTTTGATGTTTTTGACTGAAGCCTACCGTACCACCGGCAATCTGCATCAGGCGAAAAATCATATCGAGGACGCACTAAGAATATTGCACCGAGATGACATTCCAAAGTCAAATTATGTCGTCGCCTTCACCGCGCACTGTCAATCCATCCTTGGTACGATATTCATGGAATTAGGTGATTTAGTACAAGCGCGCCTAAACCTTGGTGCCAGCTTAGCTACCCATAACAGAATTGGGACATATTATGGTACCATTCACCCCCTTAGGGGATTAGGCAGGCTTGCTTATATCCAGGGAGAATTCATCCAGGCCAGGGATTTATTGTTGCAAGCCATGGAAACAGCTGTAAAAATCTACGATCGGCACGGCATGGCACTCATCCATAATAACCTCGGAGCCGTATACGAAGAGATTGTGAATATTTCAGAATCTTATCATCACGTATCATCGGCATTAAAACTGTGCAGAGAAACAGGCGATCGCCGCCTCACCGGTGTCATCTTAAACAACCTTGCTTATCACCAAATGAGGTATCTTCATCAGCCTGCAGAGGCTATCCGGACTTATCATCAAAGTATTGAGATATTTTCTGAGCTTGGTGATTTTCGTGGAATAACTTATACCTCCTATGACGTGAGCAAGGCGTATCTTAAGGTGGGATTAGTGGATGAAGCCCGAAATTATTGTTTACGTTCTTTACACACAGCCATGACCTTGGATAGTATTCCCCTGATCTTGCATGCTTTGCATGGCTTTGCTAACCTCTTCGCCCAAACTAGGGAACAAGAGCGTGCGTTGCGATTATGCTACCTGATCATAAACCATCCACAGGTCGAATCTGATACACAAAAAAGGGCGATCGTTTCCAGAGCTGAGCTTGAAATCAATCTTCCTCTTGAAATTAACCAATCCGCCCATAATTGGGGAGATCCAGCTAATCTTCAAGATGCCATAGACCAAATCCTAGCCGATAATAAATCTCAAAGAGTATAATCTTCACCTTATCTTAGAAAATACAAATGGTCGTATGACCTTTACAGATTCGGAATACGATTCGGAGTATTCGACCATGAGTTCACGATTCATCTACCCAACCTTATTCAGCATCTTCATGGCGATTACGACCGGATTGTATATGTCAGCCACTAATCACTTATACCAATGCGCATTATTCATCTAGTTCATTACCCGGAGTAGGGAGGGCAGTGTAGAATAGATCACAACGACTGTACATGAAATTCGCTGCAGCTTCTTTTGGTCTCCCACCCTCACACTATTGACACATCTACTAATCTAAGCTAAAATCATACCGACCGGTCGGTATTAATATCACATTAAAGGAATTAACTAAAGGAGCTATATGCAACACCGTAGCGAAGAAACACGCAATCACATCCTTGAAGCCGCTACTCATCTTTTCTCAAAAACCGGCTATGATGCTACTGGTGTAGCTGAGATTTGCCATGCAGCTGGGGTGAGTAAAGGCGCTTTTTACCACCACTTCCCCACCAAGCAGGCTGTCTTTATTGAGCTCCTCAACACTTACCTGAACGGTATTGAGTCCGGTTTCAATCTGATGCGCCAGGAGACGCATGATGTCCCACAGGTGATCCTCCAGATGGCTGAGCTAGTTGGTTCACTTTTCCAGACTGCTGATATCCACCTGCCCATTTTTCTGGAATTCTGGACTCAAGCTAACCACGATCCACATATATGGGAAGCCGCCATCGCCCCTTATCGCCGTTATCAATCCTATTTCACTGAAATGATCCAGGAAGGTATCGACGAAGGTTCCTTACAGCCAGTGGATTCACCATTGGCAGCCCGTGTGCTGGTCTCTCTGGCTGTTGGATTACTCATGCAATCGCTTTTCGACCCTACTATCACCGACTGGCAAAGTGAAGCCAGACAAAGTATTGAATTACTCATGAATGGTCTTGCAAGGAGAATAGAATGAATTTGGTTACTGGTGCCACCGGGCACATTGGAAATGTCCTCGTCCGCCTTCTGTTGGAGCGAGGCGAAAAAATCCGCGCCATGATTATGCCGGGAGAAGATCCTACACCGTTGAAAGACCTGGACGTGGAGATCATCGAAGCTGATGTTCTTGATTATCAGTCTCTGCTCAAAGCCTTTGATCGTATTGATGTCGTTTACCACCTCGCTGGCATTATCTCCATTCTGCCTGGCAAAGATCATATGCTGCAGGCAGTGAATGTCATTGGAACTCGCAATGTTATCCAGGCTGCGCGTAGTTCCGGTGTCCGTCGCCTGGTTTATACCAGCTCCATCCATGCGCTTAAGCGTGTGCCTGATGGAATTTTGATTGATGAATCCATTCCATTCGATATTGAACATTCCATCAGCAGCTATGATTCTTCCAAGGCCAGCGCCTCAATGGAAATTTTGAACGCCGTTCACCATGGAATGGATGCAGTCATTGTCTGCCCCACAGGCGTGATAGGTCCATATGACTTCCGTCGTTCAGAGATGGGTCAGCTTATTCTGGATTGCGTCGAACAGAAACCCATGCTTTATGTGGATGGAGCTTACGACTTCGTCGATGTACGCGATGTTGCTCAAGGTCTAATCCTGGCAGGTGATAAAGGCAGGTGCGGAGAGAGTTATATCTTGTCCGGTGAGCGCATTGCAGTGTTGGATATTATTAAAATCGTTCAGGAAATCCTCGGCACGCGTCTCTTCAGCCTCAAAATTCCATTCTCCTTGGCGCGCTTCACGGCAAACCTCACCCCCCTTTACTATCGCCTGACGCATGCGAAACCACGCTTCACATCCTATTCTCTTGCAACCATCACTTCGAACTCATTTATTAGTCATGCTAAAGCTCATCTTGAGCTGGGTTATCTTCCCCGCCCCTTGCGAGAATCGTTAACCGATACAGTGAAGTGGTTCTTAACATTTAAGAAATTGAGTAAAAATCCGAATATATAGGGATTTATAGCTCCCCAAAGGTCGTCCAAATTGCCTAAAATTCGCCAACCTAAATGGTTTAATAAAATCGCAGTGATCACTGGTGCCTCAAGCGGCATTGGTGCCGCCACTTCTCGCAAGCTCGCCAGCCAGGGTCTCCATGTCATCCTGATTGCCCGTCGGCAGGATCGCCTTGAACACCTCGCTGATGAAATCCGCCTCTCCGGTGGTCATGCAGAGATCATCTCGGCTGACCTGTCCCAGGAAGCCGAACGTCAGCGCGTATATGCTCAGGTGGAAGCCGAGTATGGGCAGGTTGATGTGCTGGTCAACAATGCAGGTTTGGGTTGGTATGGTTTTGGCACCGATATGCCATGGTCGATTGCCTCCGAAATATTGCAAGTAAATGTTGCTGCTGCGGTTCATTTCACATTGCTTTTCCTCAATAAAATGCGCTCCCTTGGCTCCGGGCATATCATCAATATTGGCTCCATCTCTGGCAGCCTCCCCAGTCAGGGAGTGGCTGTTTATGGCGCCACCAAATCCTTCCTGGATAACTTCACTACTGCTTTATACCGTGAGCTTACCGGCACTCATCTTCATGTCAGCGTAGTGCGTGCTGGACCTGTTCTGACAGATTTCAGTGATACGGCTGCCAACCTTGAGGGCGGTCTCCATATTCCAACCGAGCGCATGGGTGTGACTGCTGAATCCATCGCCAATCATATCTGGAAGCTGCTCGAGCATCCCCGCCGGGTAATCTATGTACCAGGATGGTTGGGGATCACACCGTACATCGAAAATACCTTTGGTTGGCTCATCGATAGGCTGGGTCCCCTTCTTTTACGCGCCCAATCTCGTCCTAAGTGATACTCACATACCATCTGATTTCTCACCACTGAATCCTATGTTTCGATGAGCATTGATCCGGCACCTATTCACGCGATATTAATATCCGTCTAAACGATTTTATTGCTCTTGAATAATATAATATGACTTATGATTCCCCTCCCCGGAGTATTCACGCCCTGGCGGTCAAACCAGGCGGAGTCGCAAATGTCAGATCAAATTGTAATTACAGTAAATGGAAAACCGCACAACGTCCAGGCAACCCCCGAAACCCCTTTACTGTATGTTTTACGCAATGAGCTGGGCTTGCATGCTCCACAGTTTGGTTGTGGATTAGAACAATGTGGCGCCTGCATGGTGATTTATGGCAGGGAAGCGAAACAATCTTGCAAGATGACCGTAGCTGACGTCGGGCAGACACCCATCATTACCCTGGAAGGACTGATGGAAGACGGTCAGTTGCACCCGGTGCAGGAAGCATTTATCGAGGAACAGGCAGCCCAATGCGGCTTTTGCACGAACGGTATGATCATTGCCGCTTCCGCTCTCTTGATTAAATACCATCATCCGAGCGAGCAGGTCATTCGGGAAGCTCTGGACGGGAACCTTTGCCGCTGTGGCTCACATGTGCGTATCCTGCGTGCAGTGCAGCGGGCAGCAGAATTAATGTGGGGACCGGGTGGATAATGTCAAAACAAAACATCCATGAAAACGAAAAAGTACCAAATCAATCTTCATCAGGTCGGGTAGAATCATTTTGGGGTGAGCTAACCTCCTGGTTGGACGATTGGTTGAGAATCGAGCCAGATGGATCGATCACTGCCTTTAGTGGTAAGGTGGAGCTGGGCACTGGTGTCCGCACCGCACTGGCTCAGATTGTAGCAGAGGAGCTGGATGTGCCTTTTGAGCGGGTGCACATGGTCATGGGTGATACTGCCCGCACGCCTGATGAAGGATACACAGCAGGCAGTATGACAATTAATTCCAGTGGGGGTGCATTGCGCCAGGCCGCCGCAGAAGCCCGGCAGGCCCTTCTGGAGCTGGGCGCAGAAAAACTGGATGCTAACATAGCCGATCTGGTGGTAAATCAGGGGGTGATTTCGATGTTACGAGATCCTGACCGGGCTGTTTCTTATGCCGAGCTGATGGGTGGCAGGCTCTTCAAACGTGAAGTCTCAGATAGCGCCCCGTTGAAATCTCCTTTGGACTATCGCCTGGTTGGCACTTCGGTACCGCGGGTGGACATCCCGCAAAAATTTACCGGTCAGCAAAGTTTTATCCAGGATTTACAGTTGCCCGGCATGCTTCACGCTCGGTTGGTACGGCCGCCCAGTAGCAGTGCGAAGTTGGTTTCGCTAGATGAAGACTCGATCAAGGACCTGCCAGGGGTGGTCAGGGTCGTTCAGCGTGGTAATTTTATCGGCATTATTACCGAGCGGGAGGAGCAGGCTATTCTCGCTGCTCAACAACTGAAAGTTGAATGGTTAGAATCGCCTTCCATGCCACCCATGGCGGATCTGTACACTTACCTGCGCTCGCAGCCTACTGACGATAATATCCTGATCGATCATGGGAATGTTGAAACAGTTATCGCAAGCTCACCCCAACAATTACGTGCTGAGTACCATCAACCTTATCATGCCCACGCCTCAATTGGTCCGTCCTGCGCAGTGGCGGATGTGACGAATGATCAAATCACGGTCTGGTGCAGCACTCCTGGACCTTTCCCGCTGCGAAATGCCCTGGCTCAGTTAATCAGCATGCCAGAGGAAAAAATTCACCTCATCCACGTGGAAGGCTCAGGCAGTTATGGGCAGAATGGCTCTGACGATGCTGCGGCTGATGCTATCATCTTGTCTCAGGAGGTTGGCAGACCCGTACGATTGCAGTGGTCGCGCCAGGATGAATTCATCTGGGAACCGAAAGCACCCGCCATGGTGATGGAAGTTCGTGCTGGTCTTGATCAGCAAGGCAGCATCACAGCCTGGGATTATCACGTCTGGTCGCCCTCTCATGTCGCCCGGGCTCGTTTTGCTGGCCAATTGGTGGCGGCTCAGCTCATTGCCGGTCAACCATTCCCAGCTGGACGTTTCTCCTTCGGAGCGGAACGCAACGCACCGACAAATTACACATTCCCTTGTCAGCGGGTGACGGTTCACTACCTTGCAAATACCCCCTTGCGCGCTTCGTCTATGCGCAGTCTGGGCGGAGCTGAAAATACATTTGCCAATGAATCTTTTATGGATGAATTAGCTGTCGCAGCTGGAGTGGACTCTCTGGAATTTCGCCTGCGCTACCTGGATGACCCGCGTGCCAGGGACGTATTACGGGCTGCGGCCGAAAAAGCTGGATGGGAAGCCCACCCTTCCCCGCTGGTCAGGCAAGAAACACCATTACAGGGACGCGGCGTAGCCTTCGCCCGTTATGAAAACGAGGAAGCCCTGGTAGCCTGCATAGCCTACGTACAGGTGGATCCTGTCAGTGGAGAGGTAAGAGTGAAGCGCATTGTGCTCGCCCACGACTGTGGATTGATCATTAATCCCGATGGCTTAAAAAATCAGATTGAGGGTAATGTGATTCAATCCTTGAGCCGAGCTCTTAAGGAAGAAGTACAGTTTGACGAATTACGCATCCGAAGTGTGGATTGGGAGACTTACCCGATCCTGAAGTTCTCTGAAGTTCCCGAGCTGGAAATCGTGCTAATCAACCGTCCTGAGCAGCCAGCGCTGGGAGCTGGTGAACCTTCGACGGTCACCACTGCTGCTGCCGTCGCCAATGCCATCTTCAATGCCGCTGGTATCCGGCTTCGCCAGATCCCTTTCACCCCCGAGGGAGTCAAGACAGCTTTGGCAATTGAGTAGCTTCAAATGATGGTCTACACATTCTGTCTTCATTTTGCTGATCCCACTTTTTGCCTGACCTTCGGACAAAACATCGGACAATTATAAAAAACCTTGACATTGCGAAGCGCAAGTGTTCTTCTTGCGCTGTGGCAATCTCCAATTTGCCGTTTATTTCAAGGTGCAGACCCTATAAATTAGCCGCATAAGATGCAATGTCCGAACGTTCGTCCGAACCTGGGTTTGCCTCTTGACAGGTACTTACTCACCAACCCATAATTTTCATCTCACCTGCATAAATTTGAATGAAGATAATCGGAAAACAGGAATCCGCAGGGAAAACCACCTGCGGATTCCTGTTTTCCGTCCTCTTTCCCCCCTTCCCAAACAAGTTTTGGGAAGGGGGGATAAAGGGGGGATGGGCGAGTAATTACCTTGACAGACTAGAACATATGTGCTATAACCATCACATACCCTGGTATAGATAACTTTCTACCGGGGTGTGTTGCTTAAAATAAGGTTCGTTTCGCTTCGTTTTCTTCAGGTTCGATTAGCAAATATGCGTGTCCCATAATAAAGCCATACATTGGGGTATACTCATCCTGTTTTCACCGGATAACTATCGACTATTTAAACATTTTAACGTACTAACTCTCACTTGTATCGAATGATCATCATCGAAAACATACCAACCTACAAACGTTCTCACGTTCTAACGTTTAAACGTTCCAACGATTAACCCTGCTATCCTGAATGCCTGTATATACTTCCACCCTATCTCACCTCGATATCACCGGTCCTGCATCAGGCTATCTACTGTTGGGTTTTGGTTTCCTTGCCTTGCTCGTCGTCAACCTGCTCGCAGCTCTAATCGAAGGCGTTGCCCTGACCTTGCTTGCCTGGAATCCATTTCGTGCCTCCCTGATTGTTTCCTTCATCATGAACATTATCTCTGGCATCATTAATGGCATACTTCTGATCATGCTTCAACGGACTCCGTTTGTCTGGTTGCCTATTTCATTTGTGTTATCCCTTCTGGTTGAGGTATTTATAATGACCTACTTTAAGCGTGGTGCCTTCCGTCAAAATAGCCTGTTTGTTTTGCTGGCCAATCTTGCCAGCTATATCCTCCTCATCCTACCTGCCTATTATTTTGGCACCCATCCATAAATATGAATGTGTTTCATTCTGGTAATCTGGCAGGATATTGATTCTCGAAGATATCGGGGTACAATAATGCTGATTATTCCAAGAAGGCTTTTGTTGGACTAATACATGGTTGAATTTTGCCCAAAATGTAACGCCCAGCTTCCTCCGGGTTTGGAAAAATGTCCTAACTGTGGGCACCGTTTACGCTCCAAAAGCGTGGATGAATATACTCTGCGGGACATACTCACGTTAAGCATTACCACCCTGGGTATTGTGCTTTTACCTGTGCTTATCGTTATTGGTATCGTCTGGTTGATAATCTCTCTATTGAAATAATCACATTCGTCTCAACAACAAAGGAGATACCAACAATGAACTACGACCTCACAGATGAACAACGCATGTGGCGCAACACCGTACATGATTTCGTCGCACGTGAAGTAAAACCCAAAGCTCACGAAGTGGACGAAACTTCCGAATTCAATTGGCCCGCCGTACGCAAAATGGGCCCTGTGGGTTTGCTCGGTCTGAACATCCCCGAAGAGTACGGTGGTCCAGGCGTGGATGCGGTCAGTGCTGCGATTGCAATTGAAGAGCTTGGCTGGGGTTGTGGCAGCACCGCCCTTGCGATTGCTGCCCACAATGGCTTGGGCACGACTCCCATTGTGCTTTTTGGGAATGAAGACCAAAAGAAACAGTACTTGCCCAGGGCAGCCTCTGGAAAAAATAAACTGGCTTCTCTGGCCCTCACCGAGTCAGGTGCTGGTTCAGATATTCAGGGGGGTGTTCGTACCCGTGCTGAGCACATCGGCGATGAATGGATCATCAACGGTTCCAAGGCTTGGTGCACCAACGCCAGTATTGCTGATTACATCATCACCCTTGTTCGTACCGACCCCACTGGTGGACCCCACTCCCTAAGCATGATCATTGTTCCAACCGAAAGCTCCGGGTTGCACATCGCACCTGCTGAAAAGAAAATGGGACTCAAAGGCTCACCCACTCATGCTGTAACTTATGAGAACGTACACCTTCCATATGATTACCTGCTTGGTACGGAAGGTCGGGGTTTCCAACAAACCCTCGCCACGTTGGATGGTGGCCGCATTAGCATTGGTGCCCTGTCAGTCGGCCTTGCCCAATCTGCCATGGAAGATGCCATTCGATACGCCAAAGAACGCCAAACCTTTGGCAAACCAATCGCTGAGCACCAGGCCATCCAATGGATGTTGGCAGATGCTGCGACTGAGATTCAGGCAGCTCGCTTGATGATCTATTTTGCCGCCTGGTTAAAAGATCAAAAACGACCGTTCACCAAGGAAGCGTCTATGGGAAAGTTGTTTGCCACCGAGATGGCTGAGCGTGTTTGTCGTAATGCCATTCAAATTCATGGTGGTTATGGATACAGCCGTGAATATCCGGTCGAGTTAACCTATCGTGATGCCCGTCTGATGACTATTGGCGAAGGCACCAGTGAAGTCCAACGGATGGTTATCGCCCGTAAACTACTTGCTATGCATTGAACGCTAGCCCGTGAATTTTTGACCAATTTCTGATGTCACTTCCGCGTTATCTACGCAACATTGTCATTCTGCTTGCGACGCTCATCCTGGTGAGTTTAGCTCTCATCCTGGGTCTGCGCAAATCTGTCACATTAAGTGTTAATGGCGAGGCTCACCTCATTACATCCTATGCCTTCAAAGTGAGTGACTTGTTACGTTCACAGAATATTCCTCTCTCGCCGCTGGACGAGCTATCCCCTTCCCAGGATTCATGGTTGAAGAATGGAGCGACGGTGACCCTACTGCGCGCCGTCCCAGTGCAAATCCTGGCTGATGGAGTGATCTCTTCTGTCTACAGCCCCGTTCGCACCCCCTCCAGTTTGCTCACACATGTCGGGGTGAATTTACTGCATGGTGACCAGCTCCTCTCGAATGGTCAACCAGTGGATCCCAACCTATCCTTCTCGCTCAATGTCCAATCCATCTCCCTTCAGGTAATCCGTTCAGCAAGGTTTTCACTTTCAGTAGACAGGCAGACCCGTACCCTGGATTCAACCGCTCCAACTCTTGGTTCAGCATTATGGGTTGCCGGGTACACCCTCTTCACTGCTGATCAGTTATTCCCACCCCCTGAGACATCTCTTACTCCAGGATTGGTCGCAACATTGACCCATTCCCGCCAGGTGACTATTCAAACTCAAGCTGGTGATGTCCGCGTTCGTACCGCCGCCCACACCGTTGGAGAGGTATTGGAATCTGCCCATCTTTCCCCTCAAGGTCTTGATTACAGCATTCCAGCCTCTGAGAATCCTGTTCCCTCAAATGGAAAGATGCGCCTGATCCGGGTGACAGAGCAGGTGTTGGTTGAGCAGACCCCCTTGCCATTTGAAACCGAATACCAGCCGGTTTCAGACTTGGACCTCGATAGCCAATCTATACTCCAGCCTGGTGAGTACGGTCTGACCGCCCAGCGTGTGCGTATTCGCTATGAAGATGGTCAGGAAGCCTCCCGTCAGGTGGAAAGCCAGTGGGTTGCCCAAGAGCCACAGCCGCGCATCATAGGCTACGGTACTCTGGTTATCATGAAAACCACAGCGGTAGATGGAGTTCAGATCCAGTACTGGCGTACTTTGAATATGTACGCCACCTCTTACCATCCCTCAGAGGTCGGGGATACGACCGCCTCAGGGTTGCCCCTTAAAAAAGGTGTCGCTGCTATCGATAGAAGCATTGTCCCATTCTTCACCCAAATGTACATCCCGGGGTATGGACAGGCCATCGCCGCAGATACCGGGAGTGGGGTAATTGGGCGCTGGATCGACCTGGGATATAGTGACGATGATTATGTTCCATGGCATCAGTGGGTTACTGTCTACTTCCTATGGCCTCCTCCAGATAACATTGTGTGGATCATTCCTTGAATCTGCCGATACTGGATATCCCCCAACTGCTGCATCGATACGGATTACGGCCCAACAAATCTTTGGGTCAGAATTTCCTCCTCGATGAGACTGTCCTTCAGCAGGTGGTTCAGGCAGCCAGGATTACCCCACAGGATGTCGTTTTGGAGATCGGTCCTGGGTTGGGAAGTCTCACCCGCCATCTGGCAGCCAACGTCCATCAGGTGGTGGCTGTTGAGGTGGACTCAAGCCTGATTCCCATCCTTAAAGAGGTCGTCAGTCAATTTTCGAATGTCCAGGTAGTTGAAGGGGATATCCTCACCTTGGATCCGGTCCAGCTGGTTTCACAGGCGGAATATCTGGTGGTTGCCAATATCCCCTATTACATCACCTCTGCCCTCATCCGTCATCTGCTGGAGTCCAGTTCACCCCCAAGATGTTTGGTTCTCACTGTCCAACAAGAGGTTGCCAGGCGTATCTGCGCTGTGCCAGGCGACATGAGCCTGCTCGCCCTCAGTGTGCAAGTCTATGGGCATCCAGATGTCATTGCACATATCCCAGCGAGTGCTTTTTATCCTCCACCAAAAGTGGATTCCACGATCATTCGCATCGATCGCTTCCCCTCACCGGTTATTCCTTCAGACGAGCTGGAAGCTTTTTTCCAGCTGATAAAAGCCGGGTTCAGTCAAAAACGTAAAACCTTGCGCAACGCGCTTGCAGGTGGACTTCATATGTCGCCCCCAGTGGTCGAAATAATGTTAATCCATGCCCACATCGATCCCATGCGGAGAGCAGAAACACTCAGTCTTTCGGAATGGCACGATCTGACAGGAGTATTTGGCGCTCAATTTTCCCCCAATCCTTGATCTTATTTACCCCCACAACCAAAAAAATCCCGCTGCCACCAGCCTTAGTCCCGCGCCTACAAACAGTGATGGTTGCACTCCGATCAAATCTGCTGATACTGGCCCCAGCAAAGAACCAGCTAAAATGCCCAGGTTTAGTGCCAGGTTGTGGAGTGCCATGTGTGCTGGACGATCATCGGGAGGTACCCGGTCCATGAGCCTGTTGATAATGGCTCCACTGAGCATAGCGTTGACCCCACCTCCGATCAGGCATGCTATATAATATAACTCTGGGCCTTTTGCCATTCCCAGCAATAATGGAAATATTGGAAACAAGGCTGCACTGACCAATAAGACCTTTCTATGCCCATAACGTGTGCTGTAGTAGCCGAGTCTAAAGGATACCAACATCATCGCCCCATAAAAAATAGCTGTCCCCAAACCGATCATCCCATCAGTCATGTGTAAAGAATCTACATATGCGATTGGAAAAAGTGGAACAGGAAAATATTGGAACGCATAAAAAGCTAGGTATGAGAGCATGAATATTCCAAAAGGTCCGCTGAGTAAATCCAGTCTCAGTAAGGATTTGCGTTTTGGGAAGGATATCTTCTCGTCATCTTGTGGTAATACCGGGTTGGCAACTTCACCAATCGGACCTTGCTTACGGATTCTCCCGATGTGCAAGCTGCTTAACATTGCACCTGCCGCCCCTATTAAAAATACAATCTGATAATTGTGTGGGAATGCCACCCGATCCAGGATTTGTCCACATAATAATGTAGCTAGGGTAATACTGATCGCGAGTAAGATGTTCCTCCGCCCGACGGCGTGCGCCCTGCGTTCAGGAGGAAGTACTTCAGCAAACAAAGCATTAAATGAAATAGCCAATACTGTTCCAGCTACCGACATGACTAAAGTTGTCCATATCAGCCCCCACACTTGGCCTTCAGAAGAGGTGAACAACCATGGTAACGCTACCAAGAACACATATCCCAGACGCTGCAAAATCGCCGAACGAAATGACGTCTTTATGAGGGATTTGCCTTCTACCCAACGACCAGATGGTAGTGTAAATATCAAATTGATTACAGCTGGACCCGCGCTGAGTAATCCTATCTGAAACCCCGATGCTCCCAGGCGTGCCGCGTAAACCGCCTGAAAAGATAACGTGCTGCCTGCAAGGATCCCAAACCAAAATACATCCCAGTATAGCTGGCGTAGGTTCCATCTTAAAATTGAACGAGGCTCGTGAAGTATTTCAGTAGTCATTTGCAGTAAAAAGCGGAGGCCAACCCGGCTTGGCTCTCCGCTAAGGGCGAAAATTTCTGGTTATTATTATACTATCATCCCCACGCACGAGCTTTATTTTGATCCAGCGCCCACCGTGTTTGGTTAAGAAACATTCTTCCCGGAATAGCGCAATCATAAAGCTTCCATTCAGATGTTAAATATTAATCGGAATCTTTTCAATGGAATATTCACACACCTCATCCCCCATCGCCCGGCACTTTATCTCAGTCACATTGAATTCACTTCCTCCTGAGATCCATTTTAAACCTTCCTCAAGCAACCCTTTCCCAAAGGAACAGACGGGCGTTTCCATTCCGGCTCGGCTCCAGCAATCAGGACATCGGTGAACGGTATACCTGTAATAGATATCAGATTCCTCGACGGTTGTAATTTGGTCACTGAATTGTGAAAATATACGTGCCATAGCTTGAATCCCGATGCGTAGTCTGGTTTGCAATGGCAAGCCGCGAAAAGCTTCATTGCTCACCCCTGCCAGCGCGCCAAACTTGCATAACGATGTTAAAAAAACTGTCCTGCCAGCCCGTTTTATTAACCCTCTGCCACCTTGTTCGCCGTACATTTCTTCAATTGCAATTTGAATCGCGGTGAAATCAACAAAGTCGAAGCCCTTTTTAAGGTTGTCGGCTGGGTAGTGATTAATCCGCTCTCGCAGGTGCGCAATGTTTAGAATTACATTCAAACCATTCCTACCCATTACATATTCAAGCGCGTTGAATGCTGCCAGGACCAGTCTGTTAGGATAATAGTATCCACTTTTGATCATGGTCGCCGTGTTGCCAAATAATATTAAATAAGTGTGGAGAGGGCGTCAACAGTGCGATGCATATCCAGCAGGATTAAACCCAATTTAGCATTCTCGCGTGCCAACGCGGTTAGCACCGCCTCACTGCCGATCGCCATAAGGAGTACATAACCGTTTGAGCCTTTGATATAGACCTGTTCAAGCGAGCCTCGTCCTAATTCAGATGCAATCCGCTCACCCAGCGAAAGCATCGCCGCCGACATTGCTGCCACTCGGTCTTCCTCAACGCCTTGAGGTAGGGCTGCAGCAATTGTTAGCCCGTCAACGCTGACTACTGCGGAAGCCTCAATATCTGGGGATGAAGCTTGCATATCGCGCAAACGGGCGACGATGAGTTGCGAACGTGATTTAGTCAAAGTTATTCTCCCAGTTATCCATTCAGATTGGTAGATGAAATTATTGCTCAGGGCACTAGACCATAATCTACAAATTCCGGGGTTGATACTCAAATCACCTTATAAAAGAAAGTTGACACAATGAGACCGACCTTTTCAGCCAGAAAGAGAATTGGATTGGTCTCTAGAATCCATGACCATTTTCCTCTTTATTTTGTCTCTTCAGGCTTCTTTTCCTTAGGAATACTATCCGGGTCATAATCCCCCCATTTTCCACTGAATGATGAAGCAAATACCATCGCATTCGTGTCCTCCACTTCCTGAATAGCTTTCTTCATCATGACCCTTCGTTTTTCCGCTGCATCCTTAGATGGTTTGCCTGTGGGCTTGTTTATCGCTAGGATTTCAATCGAAAGGATATCGTCCTTCAGATAGGGGATGATAATGCCTGCTCTCTCACCTAATAGGATCTTGGCGAGAGGGGTATTTTCACTCAGGTACCCATTAGCAAAATCAGCCGCTTCATCCGGCACAATTACAACATTCAGCCGCTCCTTTTTCCCTGAACGATCCTGAAGATCGACCTCTACCTGGCATCCAACCGTGACAATACCTGCTTCTAGCTCCATATGCATAGTATAAGTCCAATAGTTCCACTAGGAAAGGCTCATCATATATATTACCCAACCAAATAATGATGAACCATTTCCACTGGTATAATCTTTTTATATAATACAAAATGTTACGATCACTCATTTCGTTTTTCATATTTATTCAGGGTTTTTCATTTGTCTCACAGCCCGTACTAAAACCTCCCCAGGCAGAAGTTATCCGCGCCTCCAGTGCCATGTTGTGCTTGCCCGGTATTTACATCACCGACCCACGAGATTGTTTACCTTTAGGTCCTTCCAGCTATATTACTCAAATGGCGACTGAGGGTATTCGTCTTCCTTTGATCACAATACCTTCCCATCCGATAGATAATCAATTGGGCGAATTGCCATATTCTTATGCCTTATTAGGAGACGGTTCAACCCCTGTTTACGCCTCTCTCCAGGATGCAATCTCAGGAAAAAATGAAATCCGTACCATCGAAGCTGGCCGATTGCGTTATGTATCCTATCTGACTTATACGGATACTGGAGATGGACGTTTTTTCTTATTGCCGGATAATACCTGGTTGTCTGTGTCAAGTCGGGTCTCACTTCCCCACAGCTACCCTGGTGGTATCGAGCTTTCTCGAACCCCTGGTAATTCTTTTGGATGGATCCTCCCATTTGCTCCAAGTGTCGAGACCAAACGAACTCCCGGCTACAACCTGGAAGATTACACCGGTCATTCAGTAAATCAGTACGATATCGTACAGGTTTATTCAACCAAGCTGATAAATAATGAAGAATGGGATTTGATTTCCCCTGATGAGTGGATTGAAGGACGCTACGTTGGTATAGTGATCCCAAATAGCACCCCTCCCCCAGGTGTTGAAAACGGGCGTTGGATCGTAGTGAATCTGTTCGAGCAGACTCTTGCGGTATACGACCAGGATAAATTAATTTACGCCACCCTGGTTGCCACAGGTTTGGATCCATTTTTCACCAAACCAGGGTTATTCCAAATTCAACAAAAATTGGAAGCAACCACCATGTCTGGTTCATTCACAGCGGATCACTCAGACTTCTATTATCTGGAAGATGTCCCATGGACGATGTATTACGATCATGCCCGTGCTCTCCACGGAGCTTATTGGCGCACAGCATATGGATTTCCCCAATCGCATGGCTGTATTAATCTGACCCCGGCTGATGCGCATTGGTTGTTTAATTGGGCTAACGCAGGTGATTGGGTTTACGTTTGGGATCCATCCGGTAATACCCCTACCGATCCAAGCTATTATGGTGATGGTGGAGCTTAATCCGTTCCTTCAGACTGCGTCATAATTACCAATAAGATGGGATATTATATAAACTAGATCGAGCTTATATAGCATCATTTATGAATTATAAAATTCGATTTCTCGTCTTGCTGCCGATAATCCTCATCTTGTTCGCATGCCGAGCTTTCATCCCATCTCACACCCCTACACCTACACTTCTACCGGCGACTAAAAACTTCCTCAGAAAGCCAACTTCCACATTCCTGCCTACATATACCTCAATCCCCTCTGTATCTTTCACTCCTACCTTGATGCCGCCAAGCCAGACACCTACCCAGGTTTTGATATCTACCCAACCGCCAACTCTAATTCCATTAACTACGCAGCTTAGCATCTTTGAGAATTTATGGACCATCGTCAATGATACTTACGTCTATCCCGATTTTAACGGCTTGGACTGGAATTCGATCCGCCAGGAGTACAGACAAAAAATCGCCGCTGGTCTCACCAATCAACAGTTTTATCTGGCTATGAGCCAGGTCATTTCTCAGCTTGGTGACGACCATTCATTTTTCCTCGACCCTCAACAGGTCGCTGAACAGGAAGTAGAATATCTAGGTAAGCACGATTATGTTGGTATCGGGGTTATGGTAAGCGCTGTCCCTGAGAGACGGCGCGCAGTAATTTTATCTGTTTTCCCTGACGGTCCAGCAGAGGTTGCAGGATTACACCCTCGCGATAGCATCATATCGGTAGATGGAACCTCAATTTTGGACGATAATGGGCTCATACAAGATATCGTCCGTGGACCTGAAGGCACAACCATCTCAGTTAAGGTTCAAACCCCTGGAGAAGAACCTCGGGATTTACACCTCACACGCCATCGGATCACCGGTGATTATCCAGTAGACCATCGTGTCATCACCACTCCTGAGGGTAAAAGGTTGGGTTATATCCTTCTGATTACTTTCGAAGACAGCACAGTGGACGAGCAAGTGGCAGCTGCATTACAGGAAATGACCGCAGATGCCCCATTGGATGGGTTGATTTTAGATAACAGGATGAACAATGGCGGTTCAAACACGGTTTTGGAACCAATGCTTAGCTATTTCGCCGGAGGAAATCTTGGTTATTATATTAACCATGATGAACAGCGTCCTCTCCAGGTTAAGGTAAATGATATCAACGGCTCCTCCCAGGTACCTCTGGTGGTATTGGTTGGATCAGGAACAGCGAGTTTTGGGGAGACTTTCGCAGGCATCCTTCAAGATATCGGACGTGCTTATCTGATCGGCACCACCACGGATGGCAACGTGGAGATCTTATGGGGATATGACTTGGAAGATGGTTCACAATTATGGTTGGCTAATGAAACCTTCCGTCCCTTGAATCATCCCGACCAAGATTGGGAAAAATCAGGGATTATCCCTGATTTAATTGTGTCCGGAGAATTTGATCAATATACATTGGAGAATGACCCAGCAGTACTGGCAGCGATAGGATACATATCTGAACGCTAAGGCTTAATCTCAGGAGACATCTAACCATGCTCACATTGCCGGAGAGAATCATTTTTGCACTAGCTGTACTGCTCTCCCTTTATTTAACTTCTCGTGCCGTAAGACGAATCATTCGCATCATTCTACGCGGTCATGGTCGACCAGACTGGAATGTCCTCCGACATCGCCTGATTACTATTCCCGCTCGAATACTCACCTTTCAACCGCTATTCCGTTTTCGGATTATACCCAGCTTGTTCCACGCGCTGGTTGGTTGGGGGTTTCTCTATTATGTCATCGTAAATTTCGGGGATTTATTGCAAGGGTACATCCACAGCTATCAATTCCTTGGCACAGGAACGATTGCCAATCTGTATCATCTTGGTGCCGATATTTTAAGCATCGCCGTGTTGGTAGGGATCGCTGCGTTGATTATCCGGCGGTTTATCATCAAGCCAACTACCCTCACTGCCCGCCAGGATGTATTGCTTCATCCAAAAGCACGCTTCGGCATATTGCGTGATTCAGCTATTGTAGGAACATTTGTTAGCCTGCACGTCAGTTCCCGCTTTCTCGGAGAATCATTCAAGGTTGCGCAGATGGGTCTTGATCCGTGGCAACCTTTTGCCTCTGCCGTATCTCATTTATGGCGCAATTGGAGTACGTCTGCGTTGACGATAGGAGAACATGCTAGTTTTTGGGTATCCCTGGGGTTGATCCTTTCTTTTTTGCCTTACTTTTTGTATTCCAAGCATATCCATCTTTTTTTTGCACCCCTGAACTTTCTCCTCAAACCCACTCGCAGGTCAATCGGTGAATTGAGTCGCTTGGATTTTGCTGATGAGAGCATTGAATCATTTGGCGTTTCCCACCTGGAAGACCTCGGGTGGGAACAGCTCATGGATGCCTATGCCTGCATCATGTGTAATCGCTGCCAGCAAGTATGCCCGGCTTATAATACCGGCAAGGTTTTATCCCCAGCTGCACTCGAAATCAACAAGCGTTATTTCCTGAATTATTATGGGGATCATATCGCCAAAGGTGAAGCCAGTCCACAAACCATGGTTGAATTTGCCATTCCACCGGAAGCAATTTGGGCTTGCACTGCTTGTGGTGCCTGCATCGATATCTGCCCAGTTAACAATGAACCCATGCGCGATATATTGGATATCCGCCGGTCTTTGGTATTGAATGAAAACGCATTCCCTCAGCAATTACAGGCTGCTTTTCGTGGGATGGAACGAAATGTCAATCCGTGGAATATTCCGCCAACCGAGCGACTGAAATGGGCTGAGGGATTAAATGTACCTATAATTGATGAAAATCCTACTCCCGACATTTTATGGTGGGTGGGCTGTGCTCCCGCCACAGATGTTCGTGCACAAAAAGTCGCCCGTTCGTTTGCGCTTGTGCTAAATAGAGCGGGTGTGAATTACGCTGTTTTAGGTAAGAGCGAGCAATGTACAGGTGATCCTGCCCGACGGGCAGGGAACGAGTATCTGTTCAATGAGATGGCAACAGCCAATGTGGAATTGCTCAACAGGGTAGCACCTAAACGTATTGTGACCACCTGCCCACATTGCTTGCATACATTGAAGAATGAATACCCGGCCTTTGGTGGGATTTACATTGTTATCCATCATTCACAATTAATCAATGAGCTGATTACAAGCGGTAAGCTTGATCTTAAACCTCAAAAATCAAGTGATGATCAATTAACCAATATTACCTATCATGATCCGTGCTATCTTGGTCGCCATAATCATATAATATCCGAACCGCGCAGTGATTTTGATAAGATCGCGCTTTCTCTTACGGAGCTGCCCCGTCATGGACTTAAATCCTTTTGCTGCGGTGCCGGTGGAGCACAGATGTGGAAAGAGGAAGAACACGGTTGGGAACGCGTCAATGCTAACCGCTTCAGGGAAGCTGAGGCTATTGGAGCTGACGTGTTAGCGGTTGGTTGTCCTTTCTGCATGATAATGCTAACCGATGCCAAGAAGGCTATTAACAGTGAGATGCAAGTGCTCGATATTGCCGAGCTTGTCGCAGCTAGATTGGAGCAATAACGTGGAGGAAATATTTTATTTACCTGCTGTTGAAGAGATTATTCAGGATTATCGCCTGGCTTATCGTAGCAGACAGGCAAGTTATATCGGCAGACGTGAAGTATTGAGCGGCAAAGCCAAATTTGGCATATTTGGGGATGGCAAGGAGCTGCCACAGCTTGCTATATCACGCGTGTTTAACAAAGGCGATTTTCGTTCCGGCTACTATCGCGATCAAACCTTTATGTTTGCCACCGGCATGGCTACCACCCAGGAATTATTTGCCCAGCTATACGCAGACCCTGACCTGGAAGCAGAACCATCCAGCGGTGGTCGTATGATGGATGCTCATTTTGCTACCCGCAGCCTGAATCCCGATGGATCTTGGAAAGATTTGACTACCCAACCTAATTCCACAGGCGATGTTTCTCCCACAGGCTCACAGATGCCCAGGGTGGTAGGCTTGGCATACGCATCTAAGCTGTATCGCCAGATCCCAGCCTTAAAGCAATTCACCCAATTCTCAAACAATGGCAACGAAGTGGCGTTCGCAACCATCGGGAATGCCTCCTGTGCTGAAGGTTTATTCTGGGAAACGGTGAACGCTATCGGTGTGTTACGCTGCCCGGCTATCTTGACGATCTATGACGACGGTTATGGGATATCTGTCGCCAATGAGTCCCAGATTGCCAAAGAAAATATCTCTGAGCTCCTGATGGGATTTCAACGTCCACCAGGTGAATGCTGTGATGGCTTTGATATTTACGCCGTAAAAGGTTGGGATTATCCCGCCCTGATCGAGGCTTATCAAAAAGCCAGTAAGGTTGCCAGGGAAGAGCATATGCCCTCGATTGTGCATGTCAGTGAGCTCACCCAACCCCAGGGTCACTCCACATCAGGTAGCCATGAGCGCTATAAATCCAAAGAACGCCTGGAATGGGAGCATGAATTTGACTGCATCAAGAAATTCCGTGAATTGATTTTAGCTCAAGGTTATATAACCTCTGATGAGCTGGACAAGCTTGAAAAAGAGGATCAGCGATCTGTAGAAGAGGATCGCAAACGCGCCTGGGAAGCATATATGGCTCCCATCCTGTCAGAACGCTCCCAGGTTGTTGACCTCATTAACCAGCTGATGACAGGTTCGTCTCATCAATCTGCATTGGGCCAAATCAAAGATAAATTAGTCAATATTCCTGTACCCTTCCGACGGGATATTATGTCTGCTATTTCTGATGCACTGATCGAAGTACGAGATGAGCCATTGCCTGCCAAGCAATTATTGCTCAATTGGAAAAAAGACCAGGCGGTAATAAATGAAGTCCGGTATGAAGCCTATCTTTACAGCCAATCTGCTGAATCAGCCATGCTCGTGCCGGAGGTAAAACCTGCTTACTCAGAGACTTCTCCCACACTTTATGGTTTTGAAGTGATCAACGCATGTTTTGACGCAGCCTTAGCTCGTGAACCTCGCTTGATTGCTTTTGGTGAAGACGTTGGTCGTATGGGGGACGTCAACCAGGGCATGCGTGGTTTACAGGAAAAATACGACGCGCTGCATGTCGCTGATACCGGCATCCGGGAAGCCACGATTATCGGTCAAGCGATTGGATTGGCACTGCGTGGCTTGCGTCCGATTGCTGAGATCCAATACCTGGATTATGTGCTCTTCGCTTTGCAGCTCATGTCTGATGACCTGGCGACCTTACTCTGGCGCACCCGCGGAGGCCAAAAAGCGCCCGTCATTATCCGCACACGTGGCCATCGACTTGAAGGCGTATGGCATTCCGGCTCCCCGATGGCAGGTCTCATACACTTATTACGCGGCATGTATGTATTGGTGCCACGTGATTTTACCCATGCAGCCGGCTTCTACAACACGATGTTGTGCTCGGATGAGCCCGCACTATTGGTGGAAGTCCTTAATGGTTATCGTCAAAAGGAACGCCTGCCAGATAATATTGGTGAGATTACTTTTCCCCTTGGTGTCCCTGAGGTCATCCGTGAGGGGTCAGATGTTACCCTGGTCACCTATGGTGCCTGTTGCCGGATCGTCTTGGAAGGGGCAGATAAGCTTAGCCAGGTCGGTATCGAGACAGAGGTGGTCGATGTACAGACCCTGCTTCCCTTCGACGTTCAAGGGAAGATCCTGGAATCACTCAAGAAAACGGGGCATATTATTTTTATTGACGAAGATGTCCCAGGTGGCACCACAGCCTATATGCTTCAGCAAGTCATTGAAAAGCAAGGTGGTTATTACTGGCTTGATTCCCCTCCCCGTACCTTGCCTGGGGCATCTCACCGTCCTGCCTACGGATCGGATGGTGATTACTGGTCTAAACCAAATGCGGAGACGATTTTCGAAGCTGTTTATGATTTGATGCATGAGGTCTCACCAATAAATTATCCATTATTATATTGACCCACTCATGCGAGAGTTAATCGGCAATTAAAAGGAGGAGCCGTGCCAACTAAATTGCTAATGCCTTTATTAGGTGAATCGGTCACTGAAGCCACTGTGACCAAGTGGATCAAATCCACCGGGGATAAAGTCGAGGAATACGAACCACTTCTGGAAGTAAATACCGACAAGGTCGATACCGAAATCCCCAGCCCAACTAAAGGTGTGATCCTTGCCGAATTAGCAAAAGAAGGTGAAGTAGTCAAGGTGGGAGCTTTGTTGGGCTGGATCGGTCAGCTGGGTGAAGCCATTCCAGAAACAGGTGTTCCTGAGCAGCCAACGACTGTGTCAACTACCGCGACGCCATCAGTTTCCCCAACCGCTGTACCACAACCAACACCACCTCGCGAGCTTGGTTTTATCTCTCCGGTGGTTGCCAAAATCGCCGCAGAGCAAAATGTGGATCTTTCAAAAGTATCAGGCACCGGGATGGGCAGGAGGATCACCAAAAAAGATATTGAGGCTTACCTGGAAGCGCAAATGCAAGCCCCCGTCATACCGGCACCAGTCGCACCATCTATTCTCCCACCCGCCATTGAAACACCAGCGGTTGTTACCCCAGTAGTATCTGCGTTGGCAGGCACGTATACCGTACTCTCGCAGACCCCAATTCGAAAAGCGATCGCTGAGCATATGGTTATGAGTGAGCATATTGCGCCGCATGTTTCCACCATAATGGAAGTGGATATGAGTTGCGTCATTGACCATCGCAACACCAACAAGCAAACCTTCTCATCCGAAGGAGTGAATTTAACATTCACTACTTACTTTGTAGCTGCCTCCGTAGCTGCATTAAAATCCCACCCATTGGTCAACTCTTCCTGGTCGGAGGAAGGTGTCAGAATATACAATGCGATCAATATTGGTATGGCCACCGCTCTGGGTGAAGAAGGATTGATCGTCCCCGTGATCCGGAATGCTGATAATCTCTCACTTTTGGGGATTGCACGTGTTGTCAATGACCTTTCCAACCGGGCGCGTGCCCACAAACTGCAGCCGGATGAAGTGAAGGGTGGTACTTTCACCATAACCAACCATGGGGTGACAGGTTCTTTGTTTGCAACACCCATCATCAATCAACCCCAGTGTGCTATCCTCGGGGTCGGTGTGATCCAGAAACGCCCAGTGGTGATCAATGATGATAACCTTGGGGATGTAATAGCCATCCGCCCGATGATGTATCTTTCACTGACTTTTGACCATCGAATCATCGATGGAGCTATAGCCGATTACTTCCTGGCGAAGGTAGTCGATACCTTACAGAAATGGTCTTGAGTATAATCTATGCTCATGCCTGTGAAGAAGAGTACCGAATTAGATATATAATTTTGATTGAGTTTATTAAGGAGATATCATGGAGAATTACGACGTCGTCGTTATCGGTGCTGGACCAGCTGGGTACATATCTGCCATTCGGTCTGCCCAATTGGGACTTAAAACCGCTATCATCGATAAGCAATGGCTAGGGGGAGTTTGTTTGAATGTCGGCTGCGTTCCCTCCAAAGCCCTGCTTAGGAATGCCGAGGTTGCCCACATCCTACGAGAACGCAGCAAAGAGTTTGGCTTCTCATTCGATAACCTGAACTTGGATTATGGTGTTGCGGTCAAACGCAGCCGTCAGGTATCCGACCGGTTAACCAAGGGGGTCGGATTCCTGATGAAGAAGAATAATATTATCGTCCACATGGGCATGGCGAAAATTACCACCCGTGATACAGTAACCGTTACGGACACTGACGGGAAATCTAATGAGCTAAAGACGAAAAATATCATAGTTGCCACCGGTGCGACTACCATGGTTCCACCAGCCTGGAAGGTAGATGGGAAAAATATTCTCACTTATCTTGAAGCCATCCTGCAGCCTGCATTGCCTAAATCTGCCATAATTATTGGCGCGGGTGCTATAGGGGTGGAGTTTGCCACGATTTGGAGCTCATATGGGGTTCCCGTCACCGTCGTTGAGATGTTACCTCGCCTGGTGCCACTGGAAGATGAGGAAGTCAGCGCTGAGCTGGCTAAGGCCTTTGCCAGGCGCAAGATCAATGTCCTTGTCGGACATCGTGTGGAGGCTCTGGAAGCAACCGAGGCTGGAGTCTCTCTTCGGGCGTCTGGTGAAAATGGGGAGGTGTCTTTGCTGGCAGAACAAGCGCTGGTTGCGATCGGTTTTCGTCCAAATTCCCGTGAGCTTGGGTTGGAGCAGCAGGGTGTCAATATAAATGATAAAGGTGCCATCGAGATTGACGAGCACATGGCAACCAACATCCCTGGGATATGGGCAGTGGGTGATGTTACCGCCAAGCTCATGCTCGCCCACGTCGGTTCCGCTCAAGGGATTATCTGTGCTGAGAATATTGCTGGAGTGGAAACGATTCAGCTCAACTACGAAATGATGCCACGCGCCACCTATTGCCAACCTCAAGTGGCCTCCTTCGGGTTAACTGAAAGCCAGGCAAAAGAACGTGGATTGGATATAAAAGTGGGGAGATTCCCGTTCCAGGCGAATGGAAAAGCACTCGGGCTGGGTGATTATTCAGGTTGGGTAAAGATTATTACTGATGCCAAATATGGCGAGATATTAGGTGGGCACATGATTGGCCCCGAGGTGACAGAGCTGCTGCCAGAGCTTACTATCGCCCAGATGATGGAGCTGACGACAGCTGAAATCGCCCGTAATGTCCATGCTCATCCGACCCTGAGTGAAGCGCTGATGGAAGCTGCTCACGCTGCAGAAGGACACGCTATAAATATATAGGTAAGGTGTGAATACAAGCAGGGTTGCCGCTATTCAGCAGCCCTGCTTCTGTTTATGATATACTTTTTCTGATGTTTCGCTCCCTCCGTACGCGTCTTAAACGCACACCCATCTTGTATCGTATCGCCATCGGAAATGCTGTGATAATCGTCGCTGGCGCAATCATTGGAACGTTCCTGACCCATTTATTAACAAACATTGCCGCAACTCTATGGCATTTCGTCCTGTTCGCATCGATTGGGATAGTAATCAGCCTGATCCTGAATTTCACCATTATCCAGGCAGCTTTGCACCCCTTAGCTGAGTTGCGCCAGATAGTTAACCGCATCCAGGTCGGGCAAGCAAAGGTAACGCAGCTTACCTTGGAAGATACTGATCCGGATATCCATCGCCTCACCACTGCTCTAAATTCACTCATCACCCAATTAGAAACAAGTAACCAGCAATTACGGGTACTTTCTGAAAGAGCCATCAATGCCCAGGAAGATGAAAGAAAACGAATTGCCAGAAGCCTGCATGATGATACCGGGCAATCTCTTTCCACCCTGATCATTAACCTGGAAAGGTTGGAGAATCATATCCCCGCGGATAGTGGTGAGTTGGTTAATCGGTTGAGATCCATCCGCCAGATGGCAGCAGAGAGCCTTGAGTGTCTGCGCAGCATTATTTATGACCTGCGTCCAGCCATTCTTGATGACCTGGGATTGCTCCCAGCCATCCGTTGGTATGCTCGCACAAATTTAGAGGAAGCAGGTATTCAGGTTGAGCTTGACTTTCCAGATGAGCTTCCTGCCCTTCCCCAACCACTGACAACCACCCTCTTTAGGATCTCCCAGGAAGGTGTGAATAACATCATCCGCCACTCACACGCTAAAAATGCCTCCATCTCCTTGGGTGTCCAGGAAAACGATGTATACTTGCAGATTAAAGACGATGGACACGGTTTTAAGCCCAGTGGATCAAGTGATGAAGCAATAGACATGCAGCATTGGGGATTAATCGGCATTCAAGAGCGCATCGAGCTTGTCGGAGGGAAAATGAGCATCAGCTCTGACTCAGCACATGGCACAACATTAATGGTGTCTGTTCCCATGATGAAGTCTGAAGTACTAATAGATGGATAAAGTCCGCATCCTGCTTGCTGATGACCATACCATCCTGCGGGATGGAATTCGAGCCTTGCTGGAAGATGAGCCAGATATGACCGTGGTTGGCGAGGCTGAGGATGGTCGCACCGCGGTAAAGCTCGCTTGCCAGTTAATGCCCGATGTGGTCCTGATGGATATCGCCATGCCGTTGTTGAATGGTTTGGAAGCCACCAGGCAGATCAAGCACGACTGCCCGCAAGTGAAAGTGTTGATCCTCACGATGCATGAGAATGAAGAATACATCCGGCAGGTTCTTGCCAGTGGAGCAATGGGATATATTCTCAAAGATGCAGCCGCGCGTGAGCTTTTAGATGCCATCCATGCTGTGCAACAGGGTGAAGCTGTGCTTTCACCCGCTATCACTCGTTTGGTAATTGAAAATTATCTGCGTTGGGGAGACCTTCAAAAAGAAAATGACCCCAACGGATTGAGCCCACGTGAGCGCGAGGTCTTACAGCTTATCGCTGAAGGTTATTCGAATAAAGAAATCGCCGAAATCTTGTGCATCTCCATTAAAACTGTTCAGGCACATCGTATGAACCTGATGTCCAAATTGGATTTGCACGACCGTGCTGACCTGATCAAATACGCTATCCAACGGAAAATTATCGATATTTAGGGTATCTACTCACACCCCACCCCATTATCGTGTGATAGGCTGTCTATCAAGCCGGAAGTAGGTGCGCTTGGGAGGGATTTGAGCATGAAGCATCCTTGATTTTTCCCCAGCGCCCATCTTTTTTAAGCGCATGGACGATACAAATGGTATTTCTGAGCAGTCCCGGCTAGCAGGGTGAATGTTCGCTTTTTATGGCAATTAAGGCGCGCACATAAGCAAAATCAGGTCTTGAATTGATTACACAGGGTGAGTTTTCTTATATCCTATTAATGTGACCTCTGTCACAATTAGTAGGGATCATATCCCTGCTGAACATCACAAACCAGCTAAATACGAGGTGGCTCTATGCGATTCTTTTCACTGAAGCGTTTTGGCATGCTTGCTATGCTGGTCATTGCGGTCGGGCTGTTGATCCTCATCTCAACTCATGCCCGTGCAAACACACCCTTAACCGATGACAGATCTTATGTTCCAATATCACCCAATTGGGCTTTAGCCGAAGTCGAATCTTCATCCCCTCAGCTCGTCGTCACTCCCCCACCGCCCACAGAAGACCCTTGTTTGAGCTGTCATATCTTGGGCCAAAACAAAGGATTGTGGACCCCTCTTGCTCGCTGGACGCTCTTTGGAAGCCTGGGGCTGCTCTTCGTGTTTGGCATCGTTCGCAGTGCCAGCACTTGGGTAACACGCTCTCCATGGAAGCCTTTAACCAACCGGGCAGCAGATTGGGTGGATGATCGTTACAAGATATCTGAGCCGCTCACAAAAATACTTAAAAAGCCTGTACCTAAATATGCCCTGCATTGGTGGTACTGCCTGGGTGGGATCACTGCATTTCTTTTTGTCGTACAGGGGATCACCGGTATATTACTTGCGTTTTACTACAAACCCACCCCTGAAGCTGCCTATGCCAGCATCCAATATATCGAAACGCAGGTGTATTTCGGTTCTGCCATCCGTGCCATCCATCACTGGTGTGCCAATGGCATGATCGTCATGTGTGTTGCCCACATGCTGCGCGTGTTCATAATGGGCGCTTACAAAAGACCACGCGAGCTGAACTGGCTCTCTGGTGTGCTCTTGTTGGTCCTCACCCTGGTCTTTGGCTTCACCGGTTATCTCCTCCCTTGGGACCAGCGGGCTTTTTGGGCTACTACCGTGGGCTCGGAGATCGCTGGTGCCATCCCCGCCATTGGGAATCTGGCTCTCGTCTTCCTCCGCGTCGGGTGGAACGTCACCGGTGAAACGCTCAGCCGTTTTTACGGGCTGCATGTGATCGTCGTACCCCTGGCAACCGTCGCCTTCATGGGTGCTCATTTCCTTATGATCCGCCGGCAGGGCATCGCCAAACCCCTATAAATCGACCAGGAGAATTCCTATGTCTGATATCGAACACAATACTGAAGACACGATCCCCTTCTTCCCCGACCATGTGAAAACAGAATTTTATGTGGTATTAGGGGTTTTGGCGGTCGTCTTGATCATCGCCATTGCTGGGCTGATTAAGCCTATCGGGATTGGTGAGCCTGCTGATCCGTTGAATACCCCGCTACATGTCAAGCCAGAATGGTATTTTCTGGCTCTGTACCAGATCCTCAAAAAAATTCCAGCCATGGTACTCGGAGTTCAGGGGAAGGTTATTGGTGTTGTTATCCCCATCGTTCTCGTTGGTTTGATTTTCGTCTGGCCTTTCCTGGATAGCAAACCGGATAAATCCAGGCGGATATACTGGATCCGGCTGGCGTTTGCTATCTTTGCCGTCATTGCTATCATTGCCCTGACTATCTGGGGAGAGGTGAGTTAGCCATGAGCCCAATCACGCGTCGCGAATTTATCAAGCTTATTAATCAGGGGTTGGTTGCCACTGGCACAGCTGCCATTGTTGCACCGATCATCGCCTATTTTTACCCAAGCAAACTGCAGGAAACCCCGACAGAGCCGGTCCGTGTCTGCACGGTTGATGAGTTACCTGTAGGTGAAAGCAAGACCATCGGCTACGGGCGCTACCCTGCCCTGGTGATCAACACCCCAGATGGCTTGCATGCCTTTTCCGCAGTCTGCACCCACTTCGCCTGCATCGTCAAATGGGAAGCCACTCAAGGGAAAATTTATTGCCCCTGCCATGATGGCTACTTCGACCCGCTGGATGGTCATGTAATATCAGGCCCTCCCCCGCTTGGTCTGACTACCATTCCGATCAAAGTGGTCAACAACGAGATCTTCATCGGAGGTGCAGCATGACCGCTCAGGCAACTGCTCAACCCGAATTAAAAACTACTTGGCTGCAATCAATCACTACCGTAATCCGAAAAGCCTGGCCGCGTCTGCGTGACTTCTTCGTCCATGCCTTGATTCAAGTACGCGTCTTAAAGAAGGCATATCCGGCTTTCATGCACAAGCTCATCTACATAGGAGTCACCATCCAGGTGCTGGGCACGATCATCCTACTCTTGAATATGCTCTTGTTCTTCCCCTGGACCATCACCTTCCCGCGTGGGACAGCTGATCTTATCTATGAATTGGTCATGGATATCGCTGGAGTTATGATCCTCTCCGGGGTCCTCATGGCATTTTTCAGGCGCCTTGTGATAAAACCTAAGACCCTGGAGAATCGCTGGGATGATTATTACGCTCTCATATTGTTGACCTTGATCCCGTTACTCGGCTTCACCATGGAGGGTACCCGCCTCTTAGCCACCAATTCACCCTGGGCCGCCTGGTCTCCGGTCGGTAACATGGTGGCTCGCCTCATGGCATCCCTGGGCATGAGCCCTCAAGGGGCTACCCAGCTTCACGATGTCTTGTGGTGGATTCATGCCGGTGTGGCCTTGTTATTGGTGGCTAGCATCCCCTTCACCAAGATGCGTCACCTGGTTAATATCCCATTAAATGTCATTTTTCGCCCACTGAGGAAGCCCGGTGCCATCGAAAAAATTGAGAATATAGATACAGCTGAGGTTTTGGGTGTGGGTAAGGTTTCGGAATTCACTTCCCAGCAGTTGTTGTCCTTCGATGCTTGTGTGAACTGTGGGCGCTGCGAAGAAGCCTGCCCATCAAATATCAGCGGGATGGCATATTCGCCTCGTACCTTCATCCAGACCTTGCGCAAAACCATGGTTGATTCGTTGCAAAACCCTAACAAAAAATCCAATCAGGAGCTCTTAGCTGAGACGTTTTCCGAAGCCTATCCCTGGCAATGTACCACATGTGGTGCCTGTACCTCGCGCTGTCCGGCCTTTGTCAACCCCGTGGACGAGATCATTGACATGCGCCGTTACCAGGCCTTGACAACCGGGAAGGTCCCCAAGTCGGTGGCAGATGCATTGCGCAATATTGAACGGCAGGGGAATCCTTGGGGTATCCCTGCCCAGGATCGTCTGAACTGGTCCGACGGATTAAACCTCCGTGAGCTTGCCCCTGGAGATGAAACCGATGTGCTGTTTTTTGTTGGCTGTGCGTCTGCTTTTGACGATCGCAATAAGAAAGTCGCCCGGTCTTTCGTCCACTTGCTACAAAAGGCGAACGTAAATTTCGGGGTCTTAGGTTTTGATGAAACCTGTTGCGGTGAAACTGCCCGCCGGATGGGTAATGAGTATCTGTTCCAGGTCTTCGCAGAGCAGAATCTGGAGGCGATGAGCAAGATCAAATTTAACCGCATCGTCACCCAATGCCCCCATTGCTATAATACTCTGAAAAATGAATATCCTCAATTTGGAAGCAGTTATAAAATCCAACACTATACGGAATTCCTATCAGGGTTCACATTATTCAAGGATATCTCTCCGAACGGCAATGGTTTGAAAGGCCGTCTTGTCTACCATGATTCGTGCTATCTGGGTCGGTATAACCGGATCTATCAGGCACCCCGGCAATTACTAAAAGATGCCAAATTAAACCCCCTTGAGCTTTCCCGTCATAGAGAGAATAGCTTTTGCTGCGGTGGGGGTGGCGGTCAGATGTGGCTCGAGACTGACCCAAATACACGTATCAACCATCGCCGTCTTGCTGAGGCCATGCAAGCCAAGGCGGATGTTGTTGCCACTGCTTGCCCGTATTGCTTACTCATGTTTGACGACGCCATCCGATCCAAGGGTCTTAGTGAGCAGGTACAGGTGATGGATATCGCTGAGCTATTGGATCGACAATTATCCGTATGATTAACTTTAGAAGTAGGTGAGTTGGGAGGTGCTTCGATGAACGGCCAATGGTCCCTTGATACACATGGTGACCCTTTGAGTAAGGTGCACAGTTTTATAAAGCAAATATGGCTGGAATACCGCATGGATGGCATGTTGGTCACCATGAATGGAGGTAATGAAGCCCATGCGACTCCTCATTATGTCACGGACGTCACCTCCATTGATACCATCAATCCATTTAAACCCCTGATGGAAATCAATGCTGCCAGGCTCATCCCCGAATTACTCGAAAATAATCCTGATGCAAGGATTGGGGCTTTGTTGAGACCATGCGAAATGCGCTCATTGACTGAAATGACCAAGCACGCCTCAATCAAAATGGATCATCTCCTCACCATTAGTGTGGATTGCTTGGGGACCTTACCCGCAGATGAATATCAATGGCGCCTTGAGCGCCTCGAAAAGAACCTGCCGGCAGATGAAATCAGTCCAGGCGAACCCTATGACGAATTAGCCCATGAGGCTTTAAAATTTGCCCGGCAAGGTGGGATTATCCCCTACCGATACCGTTCAGCCTGCCAGGTCTGCACCTCTCCCGCCGCGAAACAAGCGAATATTAATATTCACATCCTCGGACTGCCGGTCCGCCAGCAAATGCTGGTGTCTGTAAGTGATCCGAAGTTTGCAGAAGCCATCCATCTTGAAAAACTCACGGATGGAATAGCGGATAAGGCTCACATTATTCAGCACGAGCGTATACTATCGAAGATGTGCGAGCGTCACCAGCGAACGATGGATCGAGTGAATGAAGGTTTAGGTAGTCTTTTGCCCGTGGATGTAGATGCAGTCATCCGCCAGTTGGAAAGCTGTGGCGATTGCCAGAATTGCATGGATGTTTGTCCCATTTGCTCTGTTGACCGGCCTGATCGTAATGCGGACGGTCATTATGACCGCTCAGGCGTCATGCGCTGGCTGGTATCATGTGCTGGTTGTGGCATGTGCGAGCAATCCTGCCCCAATCATCTACCAATCTCATCGATTTTTGCCAACATTCGCCAACAACTTGCTCAACAATGGGAATACGTCCCTGGTAGATCACTAAACGACCCATTACCACTAATGTAATCATTAGAAAATAATCATGCTTGATCGAGAATATATAATGGGTATTCATTCTTCAATGATCCAGCAAATTGCTATCATTGTTGACATTCTATACGATTAGACATAGAATAAATATCATATAGTTTTCCACTTTTGAATAATTAATATAGAGGGGAGGAGGTGCTTATTTAGATACATAGGTATAAGGATTAAATGTTGTCCAGCCTACGCCAAATAAATCAACTGGCATATCGGTAATTAAACCAAAGGAGTACAAAATGTGGATTCTCCGAGTTAATATGAATGACCAGTCATACAGGGTGGAAGAATTACCAGAAGCGTACAAGCACTTGGCCGGGCGAGCACTCACATCAACTATCGTCGCCGAAGAAGTCCCACCTACGTGCCATCCATTAGGTCCGAATAATAAAATAGTTTTTTCACCTGGTATTGTCACAGGTACACCTGCTCCCACATCAGCGCGCATCTCGGTTGGGGCAAAATCACCTCTCACCGGTGGGATCAAAGAATCAAACGCCGGTTCATCTTGGGGCTCAGACCTGGCTGACCTGAATATAAGGGCTTTAATTCTGGAAGGCCAGCCAAACGAAAAAGGGATTAATTGGGGACTACATATTACATGGGATAAAGCAGGTAAAAAGCCAAATTTGAAATTCTTCAACGCCACAAGATATGCTAATAAACCGCTCTCTGATGTATTCCCGAAGGTTTATCAACGTTTTGGGAAGACTATCTCAATTAGCGGTTGTGGCCTTGCTGGTGAGCGTGGATATGCTAATTCCGGTGTCGTCTTCAACGATTTAGCAGCACGTGCTACTCGTTATGCAGGCCGTGGTGGTATGGGGGCAGTCCTGGGCAGCAAAGGGGTGAAGTTCATTGTCCTTGATTGCAAAGGTGCCCCGGGTGTCAAGATCATGAATAAATCCGTCTTCGAACAAGGGAAAAAGAAGCTGATTGATTCTATACAGACGCACGATCTCACCAAAGCCAAGGGTGCCCTCAACACTTATGGAACCGCAGTCTTGATTAACGTTTTGAATGAAGCTGGCGGGTTGCCTACACGCAACTTCACCGATGGTCGCTTTGAGGGCGCAGCCAAGATTGCTGGTGAAGCAATTTTCGAGGGTAATAAACAGAGGCTGGGGAAGGAGCTCTACAACCATGCCTGCAGCCCTGGTTGTATTATCAAATGTTCGAATACCTGGTTCAGAGCGGATGGTACCGAGCATGCCTCTTGTGTTGAGTATGAGTCAGATTGGGCACTCGGTGCTGATTGCGGGATTGACAACCTTGACGATATCGCCGAGATGGTCAAACTCTGCAATGATTATGGACTGGATACCATCGAAACAGGTACTACCCTGGCTGTAGCCATGCAAGCTGGGGTGGTTCCATTTGGCGATGGTAAAGGTGCCATTAAGCTGCTTTATGAAATGGGCAAGGCTACTCCTCTTGGGCGCATCCTGGGCAGTGGGACAGAGGTCACTGGTAAAGTCTATGGATTGACCCATATACCAACTGTGAAAGGTCAATCCATGCCTGCTTACGAGCCACGTGCAGTCAAGGGGATGGGTGTCACTTATGCCACAACGCCCATGGGTGCCGATCATACTGCCGGGTATACCGTTGCCCCAGAAATCCTTGGGGTTGCGGGTAAAGTTGACCCTCTCACCCCTGAAGGCAAGGCAACCCTGAGCCGTAATTTCCAGGCTGCAACAGCTTTCATAGATTCCACCGGTCACTGCCTGTTTATTGCCTTCCCAATCCTGGATATCGTCGCTGGTTTTGAAGGCATGGTTGAAGAATGTAATGGAGTGCTCGGTACAACTTGGACCACCGCAGATGTCGCCGTATATGGTTCAGCGGTAATGAAGAAGGAACGCAAATTCAATGAGGCAGCTGGTATTGGTAATGAAGCTGATCGTGTGCCAGAATTCATGAAAACTGAATTGCTTCCACCTCACAACCAGGTTTTCGATGTCTCTGATGAAGCCCTGGACTCCGTGTTTAAAGAAATATAATTTATATTGTTTACCGGGCAGGATAGGGAATCTATCCTGCCCGTTTCCAATTGCCTGATTAGCGATTTTGGTAAGTGTCGCTGCCTGTAATCTGGAAGAAAAGTCTTGGTCCCGAATTATTTTGTACCTATAAACACAACCCATCTGTTGTACCTAAAGGAGCATGCATGCTTGTAACTGTTAAACTTTTTGCCTCCCTGGCCCGCTTTTCACCTGGCGGGTTGCCAGGTACTCCTTTCAGGATAAAAATGCTTGTGTCCGCTACCGTGCAAGATTTGGTGGATCAATTAGGAATACCAGACGCAGAGACCAAGGTCTCTTTCGTCAATGGATTGATTCGGGATTTGGATTGGGTTTTACAACCAGACGATGAAGTGGGTATCTTTCCACCCATTGGCGGAGGCTAACTCCATGGAAATTGTCATCGACACCTGGTTATATGGAGAGCTGGCTCGCTATGGAGGACAGGCTGACCAGGGTAGTTTTGCTAATTTACAGGTTACCATTTCTGAAGGCAGCTCGATTAGGGATTTATTAGCGAAATTAAATATGCCCACGGAAGAGCGCGGCATTACTTTTATCAATGGTGACTTGAGTGCTATGCCTGACGTCCAGCCAGATTTAGATCATATACTTATGAATGGCGATCGGGTGGCATTTTTTCACCTGCGCAGTATGTGGCCCTCCCAATATCGTCTTGGCGCCGCCATGACCAACGAGTTGTCGACCACCTTGAACGTCCGCACAGACCAAGGCTTGCGTCACTCTACCGAATAAAATCTATTTTATATATCCACCAATTAAAAATGCGATGGGAATTGTTCTTCTTTTGGTAAAGCCCTATTTCTCCTCAATACACGAAATTGCGTTATTACGATTGCTATAATAGCCAATGTGGTTCATCATCTAAAATCGAAAAATTGATATAATCAAAGTAATAAATAATAAGCTGCAAATGTCATTGTGGGCAGGGAGCCAGCTACATGGCTCAACAAGTTCGCGTTTGAGTTAACTATAAATAAGTGTTGGGGGCTTAGTGTTGGGGGTGCATCAGGATTTCCTTCAACACGTTCTGTGCTATTACGGATAATATAAATCTGTCACAGTTCCAGGAAAAGGAGGCTATCGCATGAGTAACGCATTTGTTGGCCAGATCCTGCGTGTAAATCTCACCTCGGGAGTGATCAGCACCGAAAATCTCAATCCCCAATGGGCCAGGCAGACCCTCGGAGGTGCTGGTTTGGCAACCCGCTACCTCTTAGAGCTCACCTCGCCAGGCATAGACCCCCTTGGAGCAGAGAATGTATTGATATTCATGACCGGCGCTCTGACTGGTACACCTTCTGCCAGTGCCAGTCGTTATTCTGTGGTCGCCAAATCTCCGCAAACTGGTCTCTGGGGACAATCAAATTCGGGTGGCTTCTTCGGTCCAGCTTTAAAATGGAGTGGATTCGATGGGGTGATCTTCGAGGGCGTTTCACCTGAGCCGGTTTATTTGTCGATACTGGACGGAAAAGCGGAGCTCCGTAAAGCTAACCACTTGTGGGGCCTGACTGTGCCGGAATGTGATGACCGTTTGCAATCAGAAATTGGTCGCCCGGTGACTGTTGCCTGTATCGGACCAGGTGGGGAGAACCTGGTGCGCTATGCCTCAATTATGAACAATAAACACCGCGCTGCTGGTCGCTCGGGAATGGGCGCAGTCATGGGCTCTAAGCGTTTGAAAGCTATTGCATGTAGTGGAAATCGACACATTTCTCTACATAATGCAGAAGGGTTCAATCGTATTTCCCAAAAGCAACGCGAGTTTATGGATGAATCGATCCTGAAGATCGGTTTTGATACATTTGGGACCAACATGATCGCTGACATGGTCAATGTACGCGGTGGGTATCCTACGCATAATTGGCAGTCCGGAACGTTTGAACAAATAGAAAATGTCAATGCCCAGGCAATGACAGATCAGGTTCTGATCAAAGGTGTACGTTGTTTTGCCTGCCCCGTGGCTTGTGGACGTGGAACAGAGATCCGCCAGGGGAAATGGAAAGGAGCGAGTGGGGAAGGACCAGAGTATGAGACGACCGATACACTGGGAGCCATGTGCGGAGTGGATGACCTGAATGCCATCACCATGGCGAATTATAGATGTAATGAATATGGCCTGGATACCATCAGTGCAGGTTCTTCCATCGCATTTGCGATGGAGTGTTACCAACGTGGCATACTTAAAGATGATCAAACCGGTGGAATAGCTCTGGAGTTCGGTAATGGTGATCTGGTTGTAGACTTGGTGGAATGGATCGGGAAACGAGAAGGCATTGGCAATCTTTTAGCAGAAGGTACACTGCGCATGGCCGAGAAATTGGGTGGTGGCAGTGAGCACTTTGCGATGCATGTCAAGGGATTGGAGCTACCCGCGTATGATCCGCGTGCAGCCAAGATTACCGGTCTGGGGTACGTCACTGCCAACCGTGGGGGAGATCATATGAACGGCTATATCCAGGCACCCACTTTTATTGATATGCCTTTTTTGATCGTAGAAGATAGCACCATTCATAATCCATTCGTCGCTGATCCCGCCGAGGCCCGTGTCTTGATTGACATGGAAAACGCCTTGAGCGTGTTGGATGCCTTGGGAGGTTGCAAATTTATGGGGGTGTTGGTGTCGGCAGCTGAGATTGTGGACCTGGTTCAGACAGCCACGGGATGGGATTTTGACCTGGATGAGTTCCACCAGTGCGGAGAACGTTTACAGACGATGGCTCGCGCTTACTGCAACCGGGAAGGATTACGACGCGAGCAGGACACTCTCCCTGGAAGGCTTATGCTCGATCCCTTGCCAGATGGACCCGCCCAGGGGATGGTCCTTGACCGCCCTACTCTGGAGAAAATGAAAGACGCTTATTACGAGCTGCGTGGGTGGGATATAGCCAGTGGTGTACCAACGCCTGCAAAGCTCCACGAATTGGATCTGGATTTTTTGATCCCCCAGCTTTGGGATAGTTAATCGGGATCTGGAGCTGTAATAAGGAGGTAAGGATGAATTACGCGGACCGTCCGTGGTTGAAGAGTTATCTGCTTGGTCCTTACAAGCTTGAACACAGCCTGGCTCCATACCCGCAGGTACCAGTATTCGAAATTCTAGATAGGGTCGCCCAAGCATACCCAAATCAGACAGCTATTCTATTCCAGGGGAAAGAGCTTAAATACCACCAGCTAAAAAGTAGGGTGGATAGCCTGGCAAATGCATTCGCAAGACTGGGCTTAGTGAAGGGTGACCGGGTGTGCCTGTACCTTCCAAATTGTCCAGAGTATATATTGTCTTATTGGGCGGTACTCAAAGCTGGTGGTGCCGTGGTACCAACTAGCATCTTACGAACCGATGAAGGTTTGTTCCACGAAGTGAACAGCTCAGGGAGTCGATTTTTGGTTTGCCAGCAGATTCAATTAGATCGAGTTGTGGCTTTGCTAAATCACACCGATTTAGAAGGTATCCTGATTACTTCCGATGCAGGTTATGATGGGAAGCAAACGCAGATCTCACTTCCAAAGGCTACCTATGATCTCGCAGACCTGATTGCTACCCATGATTCTATCCCACCCAACGTAAAAATCGACCCTGTCCACGACCTTTGCGAACTGGCATTCACCGGTGGAGCAACCGGTGTGCCTAAGGGTGTGATGCTCAGCCATGCCAACCGCTATGCCAGCACTATGCAAACCTTGCCTTGGTTTATGAAACCTTTGCTCGGTGGTATCAGAGGCAAGACTTCCGTACTCTTATCCATACCGATGTTTCATACTTACGGGAATTTTGTTCAAATATCTGCGATCAACCTGGGGTTGCGCCTGTTGGTATTACCCGATCCACGTGATACGAATGCGATCCTCACTTCGATTATTGATCACCGGCCTTTTCTAGTACCTGGAGTGCCTACGCAATTTATGCGTTTGGCGGATGCAGGGCTAAAGCGATCCAATAGCATGCTCTTCAGTGGTTCTGCACCTTTACCAGGAGAAGTAGCTCAAGAAATTAAACGGAAAACCGGGATGGCTGTTTCAGAGGGCTATGGGTTAACGGAATCTACCTCAGTCTCGCATATTAACCTGACTGCCTTTTCACGCATCATGGGATTTTTAGCCAAAGAGAAACCCGGCATCGGCGTTCCCTTGCCGGATATGGATTGTCGGATAGTAGACCCTGGCTCAAATGAGGATGTTCCTTGTGGAAAACCCGGCGAGCTGGTGCTTCGTGGGCCGCAATTGATGCTTGGATACTGGCCTGAACCTGGCAGTGGTTTGACTGCTGACGGATGGCTGCACACCGGCGATGTCGCCATTATGGACGAGTCTGGTTATTTCCAAATCGTCGATCGCCTCAAAGATATGGTCAATATATCTGGTATGAAAGTCTATACAACCGAAGTGGATGAGGTCTTGTTCAGGCATCCTGCAGTTGCAGTAGCAGCCGCCTTCGGCATCCCGGATAATGAAATTCCAGGCAGCGAGCGAGTGATGGCTGTGGTTACTCTAAAAGAGGGTTACCATGATTTGGTTACCGAACAGGAATTACGCGATTTTTGCCGTCAGCACCTGCCCCCTTACGCTGTCCCAAAAATCATTGAATTCCACGACGAATTGCCCCTCACAGTCAGTGAGAAAGTATTCAAGAAAGTCCTGCGTGAGCAGGCCATTGCTAGAATGAGGGTTCAAAAGGAGGACTGATAAAAATGGATTACATATATTGCACCCCAGAATGGTTGGAAGAAAGCGCCAGGGTTTATCGGGCAGTACCACGCTACCAGGAAGCCTTGAAACGGGTAAGTACACGTATTTTCTATCGCATCACTGCAGAGACTGAATGGGGGATTGATTCAGATATCATCTTCGGAGCAGATGTCACCAAGGGTGTATTAAATGATCTCCGCTTTTTTAGCGAAGATGAGGCCAAGCAGAAAGCAGAATATATCATGGCAGCTTCCCCCCAGGAATGGAAGCTGGTCCTGCGTAAAGAGCATAAATTCCTGACTGATTTTATGCTTGCTAAAATAAGGTTGGAGCAAGGGAGTAAAGTTGG